>JACCDP011420115.1_pt1 | contig 66647 bp, 47 predicted proteins | sample 7445841 | NCBI WGS metagenome assembly JACCDP01 (sample SAMN15323441, study PRJNA562643) | freshwater metagenome | isolation source: river surface water | place: USA:Blue River Watershed | collected 2017-08-17 | reverse complement strand
TTTACAAAGAATGGATCGATTTATATCAAGAGGGAAAACAGCAATTGTACGTCAACCGCGGATTCGGCTATTTGGGTTACCCCGGCCGAATGGGAATCTACCCAGAAATCTCCGTGTTTGAACTAGAGCGAGCTTAATTTTAGTATTTCGTACGACTTTTTAGAAATTCGTACTTGAACTGCAGATTCATTCTTTTCAACAGCGACCAAACCTCCATTCAACGCGTAAATGTTACCCTGTTTTGATTTTGCTTGATACCAACCCACGGCTACCGTATTCTTCTTACTATCAGACGTATTGGCTGTAATCTCTGAAGAAATCGATACGATTTCTGCCTTCCCATTTTCGGGACTTATTTTAACTTCTATCAAAGAATTGCTATTGTTTATTACCGTCCATACCGTTTCTCCGAAATATTTGCGACTGATAACCAAGACCGAATCTCCTATGCTATGTGTTTCTAATTCACCGTACAATAAAGACATACTCTCGCTTCTTAATTTTGCCATCCTCGATACCTTACTGCGTAAGGATAATTCGCTACTTGAGACATCACCCACACTGCCCTGATAACCAGTTTCAAATCGCATCATTCTGCGCGAATCCGGATCGTTGGCACCAGGCATCCCTATTTCATCGCCATAATAAATCACAGGAATACCGGGGATCGAGAAATTAAATGCGAACAAACTCTCCATTCTTGTGTAAGCCCCCTTCTCATCGTTCACTTTAATATTCCTATCCCATCCCGCTTGCTTGGTGTCCTCTCCGTCTTTTACCGAACCATCCAACAGAGATATTGTTCTCGGTTTGTCTTGATTACCCGTAATATTTCCCATGCTATGATGCGCGCCGTACCATTTCCGAGAGTCATTTAAGGTTGTTCCCAATTGCCGCATCCCTCCATTGCCTTTGAACGCCCCTATCATCGCATCGTACGTATTAAAATCAAACTGAGCATCCAATAAACCACTGCCTAAGTAACTGCTAATCAACTCCGAACTTCCATAGGTTTCTCCAATTTGATACAAACTTCGCAGGTGACCTTCTACCGCAGAAGGCAGTTGAATGTCCCGCTTTACTTTATAATTCAAAGTCCTCCAAAATACATCGGGGATATGCTTGGTAGCATCGTGCCTAAATCCATCTACCTCAAATTCTTTAAACCACCACAAGGCCGAATCCGTTAAGGCATCCACCACCTCCGGTTTAAAATAATTAAAGGTTGGCATAAAATCATCAAACCAAGTGGTTAATCGATAATCATCCCAACGCTCCGTATTTTTACTGCCATCGGGTAAAATAAGAGGCGTAAACCAGCTCGGCTGCTGTTTGTACAACGGATGCTCCTCGTGTACATGATGGGCAACATAATCCAACAACACAGAAATACCGTGCGCATGGGCAACCCGAATAAACTTTTTCAACTCATCCGAAGTACAAAATCGCGGGTCCGTTTCCCGCAACGCCACCGGCCAATACCCGTGATACCCAGAAAATTTGGTGGCAGGATTTTTCCATTGTCCATAAGGACCTGATGGATTTTTTACCACCGGGCTAATCCATAACGTGTTTATTCCCAATGTATTAAAATAACCCTCTTCTATTTTCTTGATTATACCAGCTATATCCCCCCCGTAAAAATCCACCTTATAGTCAACATCGGATCGCAATAACGGCTTATCATTGCTTACATTTCCATTCACAAATCGATCAATCATGGGATTATAAATGATTTTTTTTCTTGGATCATTCGCATCCAATTCGTCCGGAGAAAGTACCGGTTTAATCCCTTTCATCGGTATCAGAACATCGTTACTAATTCCCAATATACTACCCAGCCATACCCGAATAAACGAGGATTGTAACGACCCAAACCTAGTCACTAAATCAGAATCCAAACGCACGCGAATTTTCCAACGGTTGTCATTGACCTCCTGCAAAACTTCAACTCCAGATATTTCTTGATTGTTCCAAAGTGCTAACACAGAATACGTTGCATCACCAATTTGAAACGATTTGCCCATTGTTTTTTGGGCAAAGGGATTTTTCTGTGAGGCCGATTCTACTTCACTCACCGGCATGGAGGCAGGTGCCGATAATACCAAGTCAATCCATGGATCAACGTTGGTTGTGGAAACCCTTACTTTTTTATTTTTCTTCTTTCCAAATACAAAGTAACTATCGTGTGCGCGTAATTCTAATGCAGGCTTTTTTGCCGTAGCTGCAGGTTCCACAACAGAACCCGAAGAAAAAGAATTTGCCACCATGAAATACTCCTGCGTGGAAATAACAAAGACCGAATTCCAACCACCCATACCGTTAGAAATCGAATCGGAATTCAACGGGTCCCGAATTTCCTTTCCATCCACAATAAACACATACTGATGACTTCCTGGTCCAACCCACATCAACTTCCTCCAGCCCGGGATACTCAGGTTTTCTATCTTGCCGTCTTCTGGATTTTTATATTCTGTATTTCCTATAGAGAAATCCAAATCCACGGCTCTCCATGCCGTAAACGATCCCTTAACCTGTACTTTTTTGTATTGGTTTTCATTCGCCAATAGCATAAATTCCCAAGTCTTCTTCTCCGATACTCTTACGGGAATGAGCGAATACTCCCCATGGCTCCATAACTTAATCCATTGAATCTTATTGACCCATTTATCGGCGGTCCACACCTGCACAGAATCCAAACCTCCCAAACCCAAATCACTTATTTTTTTAATATTAATCGCCGATGTCTTTCCTTCGTTTTTCCAAAACGGTTTACTCACCTTCATCCCCAGCCCCGAACTCCAGGTAATACTATCCAATGCTGACATGGATGGTGTGAAATCCGAAATCCAAACCCAAGTAGTATCCGGCTGTAAAATAATTAGACTATTCAACTGACCTGGATATCCTGACAACCCAACTGCTCCACCAACCGCTTTATTGGCCGAAACAGCCGTTGGCAATGCCAAAATAAGAATAAAGAGAAATAATCGATTCATTTCAAAAAGTGTAAAACTAACACTTTATAGGAAAATCTGAAAACGTAGTACCTATAAAACCACCAATTTTCGATAGGATCTATCCTGGTAGATCCATTGCAAGATATACGTGCCGCTCGGCAATGCCACTACCTCTCCTACACCAAAATTACCGCGAAATTTACCCTGTACATCCCACACTTCTGCTCTCTCTTCCTTGCCTTCCAGCAGGTTGTTATAAATCGCCCCGCCAAATAGGTACCAATCCAGTACTTGTGATTGTAAAATTGATTCCTCCAAACCCACGTTGGGTTTCGGTTCCGATGAGCTCATCGATAAGGAAGACCAAACAGGATAATGATCGCTGGTATTGAATCGATAACTGCCAATGTAGGCATCCCCATTCATTACACCGCTACTTTTTCGGTTCCAATGCCATTTCAATCGAGGTGTTAAACATTGATGATCAATCATTTCCGAGTAACTTGCCGTGCTTTTTTGTCGGGCAAGACTGAGACGATAGCTTGGAAAAATATAATTGGTATCCTTTCTCCACCCTAAAAATGGCGACTCTTTGGAAGAAAAAATACTGATATCCAAATCGTCATTCCAATCGCCCAGTACCACCCCTTTCCAACTTTTTCTGGCGTCGATGTATTTTTTTAGCACCTCAGCCGCCAATTGTCTTCGGTTATAGGCACTCTGCTTTTCAGTGGTTGAACCGGTATTGGCTTTCAAATGAATGACCCAGCAGTAAAGCGTGTCTTTGGTTCCATTTCTGTCCCATTCCAGAGCCACTTCCAAGGGAAATCTACCCGAGGCAAACTCAAATTCATACGCCAATAGAATGGATTTACTGTACAACAACCTAAAATCTGATCTCCTGTACAACAGAGCTGTTTTCTGGGTTTGATTATAATCGGTTATAACCGCTCCGTAATCCGTAAATTCATTTTGCAATTTTTGCCAATATCCCGGATTACTAATTTCGCACAACCCCCAAATATCCATATCCATGGATTTTATTACCGAAACGGCATTGTTTAATTGCGTGTTTTCGTTGGTAGGACCATTGAGACTATCCCCAAACCATTCGATATTCCAATTGGCTACATCCAAAGTGGTATCGGACCCAATTTTGGGTACTTGCGCCCAACTTAACGATGAAAACCCAGTAAATAACAATAAAAAAATAGCCGCCGCCTGTTGCATCAATTCCTCCGATCAAATCCCCAATGCAGTTTATTTCTTAGGGTGTCCAAAAACTGAATGTTGGAAAGACGCATCAATTTCAATTGATGATCGGCCTTGCGAACCGCCATGTTTACTTCACCCGAAATGGAGTGAGACCGTGCATCCAAACTGGCCAAATAACTGCTCGCTCTTCCTTCTATTTCAAAACTTATCACTACATCGTCTGGCACCACAACCGGTCTAACATTCAAGTTATGCGGCGCAATCGGCGTAATTACGAAACTGTCGCTTTTCGGAAAAATAATCGGCCCACCACAACTCAACGAATACCCCGTACTTCCGGTAGGCGTGGAAATGATTAAGCCATCGCTCCAATAACTATTTAAAAATTCCCCATTCAAATAAGCATGCACTACAATCATGCTGCTGGTTTCTTTCTTGTGAATTACAAAATCGTTGAGTGCAAAATTGTAATCAAACATGGAAACAGAGGATTCCAGATGCAGCAAACTCCTCGATTCTATGGTAAAATTCCCTTTTTCTATATCTTCGATGGCCGATTCCAATCGATCCGCTTGCACATCCGCTAAAAATCCTAGTCGACCTGTATTCAAAGCCAACACCGGAATGTTGCTATCCCTCACCAAATGCAAGGTATCCAATATAGTACCGTCTCCTCCCACACAAATCATAACGTCCACAGCCTCCCGATTCTTATCAAAAAAATCGAACACCTGGATTTTAATATCACTGGAAATGGTAATTCGTAAATGATCTTCCAATACCGGAGGAACAAAAATCTCATGCCCACGATCGCGTAAAACCAAGATCAACCGTTCAAACCCCTCTTGGTGTCTTGGGTCTCTTACGGATTTGGCGAAAACTGCTACTTTCATGGGTTTAACCTTTAAGTTATTTAACTATAACAATGCAAAGGTACAATCTAAATGGTAGAACCTCTTTCGTATACCAAAAACCGAAAACCGAATGCATGCTTTTCATCCGCTAACACCGATTCCGAATAAAGCGGCTTCCATTCCTGTCCGATGCTTGGAAAAAAAGTATCGGCTTGTGGGAATTCCGCATCTACCGAAGTAATGTATAACCGTGAAACTTTGTCCATGGCCTGTTGGTATATCTCTCCGCCTCCAATCACCATGATTTCGTTTGAGATGGGTGCAAAACCTTCCGTTGGATTGGCATTTTCCAATTCCGGCTGGTGGGTTAGCCATTCCTGTGCGGTGGCAATAGCATCGTCCCAATTTCCGGATGCGATAAAACCATCCGCTACACTTCCAGTGCGCGTTAGCACAATATTCAATCTATTCTTCAATGGCTTGCCCAAACTCTCCATGGTTTTTCTTCCCATGATAACCGGCTTATGCTTGGTGTGTCTAATGAACCAAGAAAAGTCTTTGGGAAGATGCCACATCAATTCGTTGCCTGCCCCCAATTCGTTCTTTTTCCCAATCGCCGCAATGAGTGCTAATTCCATGATTCAAACTTACTATAAAATCGCTAATACCCGTTGAAATTAGTCGCTAATACCCGTTTCTAATCGTTTATATTCGTTTAAGTCCTGCAAATCTGCCCATATAGCCGTATCTTTGCAAGTTCAAATTTGTTATGAGTAGAATTGTTGCCATCGTGGGTAGGCCAAATGTGGGTAAAAGTACCTTGTTTAATCGTTTAACTGGGGAATTTAAAGCCATTGTGGACGACTACAGCGGGGTAACCCGAGACAGACATTACGGAATGTCGGATTGGAATGGCATAGATTTCACCGTAATCGACACCGGTGGATATGTCCCTGAAAGCTCGGATGTATTTGAAAGCGCCATTAGGGACCAAGTACTCATTGCCATTGAAGAAGCCTCTGTATTGATTTTCATGGTGGATGTACAGGGCGATTTAAACCCAATGGATGAAGACTTTGCTCAGATACTACGAAAAAGTAAAAAACCCGTTGTTCTATGCGTAAACAAAGTAGATAACGATAAATTGCGGATGGAAACTTCTGTTTTTTATGCATTGGGATTTGATCATTATCACGAAATATCAGCTACCAACGGAGGTGGAACTGGGGAATTATTGGATGAAGTAGTTGAATACCTAAAACAAGAAGCTCCCAATACAGAAGAAGATAAACATGCCGATTTGCCCAAAATCGCTATTGTTGGTAGACCCAATGTAGGTAAAAGTTCATTGATTAATGCTTTGCTGGGGAAAGACAGAAATATTGTCACCGAAATTGCAGGTACCACCCGCGATAGTATTGATACCCACTACAACGCCTTCGGCAAGGAATTTATACTTGTTGATACCGCAGGTATACGAAAGAAAAGTAAGGTTCATGAGAATATTGAGTTTTACTCGGTAATGCGCAGTTTGAGAGCATTGGAAAATGCCGACATCGTGGTGTTGGTTATTGATGCTACCCAAGGACTAGAATCACAGGATTTGAATTTATTTTGGATGGCGCAAAGACAAGGTAAAGGAATTATAATTTTAGTAAATAAATGGGATTTGGTGGAAAAAGACACCAACACCCACATCGAATATTCCAAAATTATCAAAGATTCCATCTCTCCCTTTGTGGATGTGCCAATTTTATACATTTCGGCGCTCAACAAACAGAGGATTTTCCAAGCCATGGAAACGATCATGCAGGTGTACGAAAATCTTACCTACAGAATTCCAACCCACAAGCTGAACGACTTTCTATTGCCCATCATAGAAGCGTACCCTCCACCAAGCAAGAAGGGTAAATTTGTTAAAATTAAATTCGTAACCCAATTACCGTCCAAACGAATTGCCTTTGCGCTGTTTTGCAATCTTCCGCAATATGTAGCCGATAGTTATTCCAGGTTCTTAGAAAATAAACTGCGGGAGTCTTTCCCATTTTCGGGAATCCCCATCAGTTTGTTCTTTAGAAAAAAATAACATCGCAATCGCAGGCAGTTTCTTTCTGAATTTATCGAATCATAGTTAACTACTCCATTTTATGAAAGACATTCGGGACTTAGACCTATCCCAGATATCCGATTCTCTTAAAGAATGGGGGGAACCTGCTTTTCGAGCCAAACAAATTTATCAGTGGTTATGGCAAAAGGGAGCCACCGATTTTGATGCGATGACCAATTTATCCAAAGGACTCCGGGACAAATTAAAGGAATCCTTTTCATTCCATGTGACCGTCATCCATACAGCCCAAAAATCTATGGACGGAACGATAAAAGTAGCGTTTCAATTGCACGATGGGTTTAAAATTGAAGGGGTATTAATACCCACCTCATCGCGCACCACCGCCTGTGTTAGTTCACAAGTTGGATGCTCGTTGGACTGTAAATTCTGTGCAACGGGATATTTAAAACGCGAACGCAATCTCACCGCGGCCGAAATCGTTGACCAAGTGAGGCTCATTAACCAATTGGCCGAAGAAAACTACGGTAAACGATTGGATAACATAGTTTACATGGGGATGGGCGAGCCCCTGTTGAACTACGCAGCCGTAATGCGGAGCGTGCACTTACTAACTAGCCCTGACGGTTGGGGGATGAGCCCATCCAGAATCACCATTTCCACCGCCGGTATCGCTAAAATGATTCAAAAATTAGCAGACGATGGATGCAGAACGCATTTAGCCTTGAGTTTACACTCGGCCAACAATACAAAACGCTCTGCGATTATGCCCATCAACGATTCCAATAATTTGGAAATGTTGGCCGAAGCTTTGAGTTATTGGTACGAAAAAACCGGCGTAAGGCCTACCCTAGAATATACAGTAATTAAGGGCGTTAATGACGGCGTTCAAGAAGAAATAGACCTTGCAACTTTTGCAAGAAAATTCCCTTCAAAAATCAATCTGATTGAATACAACCCCATATCCCTTGCCGATTATCAACCCACCGGCAGATTGGATGCATTTGCTAGAGGATTGGAAGCGCGTAAACTGATCGTAAATGTCCGTCGCTCCCGAGGCAAAGACATTGACGCCGCCTGCGGACAACTAGCGAATAAATTAAATTAATAGTTTAATAAAATTCTACTCATCAGAGTAAAAACAGTTAGCCTTCAACATCGTATAATCGACTCGAAATCTTCATATTTACTGAAGGAAATACTCCTTTTGTAATCAACCTAATTAGGTTTATTACTACTTATTTGATTACGGGTAGTAATTTGGATTCCTCACCGTTGCGGTGTTTTACTTTTAACAAGTAATTTCCAGTAGGTAATTCGGAAGGTATGCTGAATTCAACTAGGTTTTTATTCCCTACGGTTGCCTCTTTCAAAATTCTACCTTGCATATCCAATAATCCAATACCAACTATACCGTTATTTTCACCAACTGAAATCTGCATATTCTCACCTACTTTAACAGGTACAGGTTGTAATTGCACAACATCCGTAACCCGTGGGATCTGTACTTTAACTCCAGCCTGCTCCGTTGGAGTTACTACCAACGAAAATCTATTGTCTTCCACCTGTAAATCTCCACTCTTGCGCTGAAATAAGTATGTACTCTCATTACTAACCTTGGTTCTAGTTTCTGTCACCGCATCCAACAATTCAATGGTATACAAGTCTTGTTGATCGCAGGTGTTAAAAGTGAATTTATATCCAAACGTATCCAAGGTCTTGATTCTTAGAGGTACAGATATCACATCAACAACATCTTCCCTACGATCAATTCCCAACCATTCTTTATCGGCGCTGATAGTACCCACACCTAAATAACCAGCATACAATTTATTCATATCCATCGCATCCATTCCTTCTTTGGCACCATTAGCCGTTTGGTTCCATTCCAACAAACACTTGTCCATCAGTGGACTTGCCGATTCATTTTCATACGATAGTTTAATTTTCAATTGGTTACAAGGAACGTTATTGGTCATGCGGAACGCCGATATATTGGGCTGAGTATATACACGGTCTGCCTCATCAAACGTGACACTTGGACTGGAAGCCGTGGCTATCATAAATACAGAAGCGCCCATTTCAATGATACTGGATTGGGCAGTGGTGGATGCCTCAAATGCAGTAGAGCCAGTCAACACTACACTGCCACTCGATTTGTCGTACACGTTATACATCCGTTGTTTAGGCTCATACACCAAATATTTATTGGCAACATTGGTACGTGTAATTAAATTAAAATCTACGTTAGCGGGATAGGGATTGGAAATCAAATTATATCCCTTTAAAGAACCTGAACCATTATAAGATAAATTGACAGACTTACTTCCAGAATGTATTTGCCCTTTAAAATCCATAGAACCGGCGGTAGCAGAAGCTAAATTATTCCCTAAACCTTGAGTTCCCATGCCTCGGAAAAACAATAAAATTCCTTGACCCACAGGAATTTTATTTGCAGAATTACCAGATGTATAATTAGCCCAAGCACTGGTGCTTTCATCCCAATATTTAATGGAAGGCGCACAATAGGAACACGATGTATTAAAAGAAAAAAACGAATCTCTATTATCGCCGCTGTTAGTGCCACTTATAACAATATCATCCGTGATTTGTGAAATATTTACCGCATTTTTCATTGGAAAACCTACCGTTCTCCAAGCTCTGTTACCGCTATTGTACATCTCCCATAATACTCCGCCGTTAATGGTTCCATATCTCCTAATCATACCCCTACCTATTCCATTGTTTTTTAGCTGTAAATAAGGTTCCCAATTGTTCCAATCGCTTACACTGCTGCTTGAAGGATTATTGGAAGATAAACTCTGAAAATTATCAATAATACCATAAACTGAAAATTTACCATTCAAGGTACAGGATAGACCCATTTCTGAATCAAAAATACAATTGGTATTTTCCTTAATTACAATCTCCCCGGTTCCAGTATTACTGGTTGATAAATAGAAAACTTGGTTGCTCCCATCGCCTAACAAAATATTAACTCCAGGCATAGGCAATAGTTTTCCACCCATCACCCAAAATTCAAATCCGGTATTTTTATTCGACAATTGAAAACAACCTCCACTTCCATAACCATTGTCAGTATAAAAAACAGTCTTAAACAAACTACTTGAACCTGACATTTGCAATTCTAACTCCAATGTGTCTGTTCCAGAAAAACCAATACGCGCCTCATCAAAGTACATTCCTTTTGAATATAGGCTACTTATTTTTAATGTTGATTTCGCTAATAATCCATTGGATTTGGTATAGTTGGAGAAACGTACATCACTGTATGCTGAAACAAAAAGTTTAGAGATTGTTTCCGTAAATTGACCTGAATTATAGGGAACATTCAGTAATTGAGGGTTGGTATTATCAATGACAATATAGTCTGAGTCATGTAATATATTTCTAGAAGGTTCCCAATTTCCCGCAGTCTGCCAAATCGAATCTATGGCACCCGTCCATTTGTAGGATCGTCTAATAGATTGAATAGAATTTGTTCCAAAATTTATAGTGGGTCTATTGCTCAACAGCGTTGAGGATCCACTACGTTTTATTCCAATATAAATTTGGGCTGTACTCGGAACAGTTGTAAATCGAAACTGAAATACCAAGGAGTCTGCCGCATTAGGTACACCAAAACCATAAGTTCCTTGACCATTGGACCATGAGGTTGGACTCACTGATTTTCTAGGAATTGTAAACCAGCTGGAAGAAACGGTAGAGTTTCTTCCCTGAATGCCAGTGGTATTCCCCCAAACAACAATCGAATCACCGGCAGTTAAACCAGAATAATGAATTTCTACCTGTTTACTAATTGGTGAAGCAGGATTAGTGACCATTGGTGCGAAGGAAGTCGCTGGAGTAATTGTTGGACTAGCAGTTGAAGTACTTGCTGCAGCGCCAGCTACATGGATTTTTGTTATATTCTGTGCAAAAGAATAAAATATAATAATCGAAAACAAAAACAATGTAGCTATCCGTCTCATAGAAAATATGTAGATACAAATCTACAAAAACTTAAACAGAGAAAAACTTCGAAGTAATGGAATTAATCCCTCTTACTCCTATATTAATTCATTTGGTGAATTTCTCAAATTACTTCACGAAATCCCGGTGATGGGATTCTTCGTAAAGTCGCTCTTTGGGCAATGCCTTAAAATAATCCCACGTGATCCGCAAACCTTCGCTTCGATCTACCCTTGGCTCCCATCCCAACACGGCTCTGGCCTTGTCTATATTAGGTTGACGTTGTTTTGGATCATCCGTGGGTAATGGCTTATAAATCACTTTCTGATCCGTTCCTGTCAATTTGATAATCTCCTCCGCAAACTGCCCTATGGTAATTTCATTCGGGTTTCCAATATTTACTGGATCTGGACAATCGCTCAACAATAAGCGATAAATTCCCTCTACCAAATCATCTACGAAACAAAAACTACGTGTCTGAGAACCGTCCCCAAATACAGTTAAATCCTCTCCGCGCAACGCCTGGCCCATAAATGCTGGCAATACACGCCCATCGTTCAATCGCATACGCGGACCGTAGGTGTTGAAAATTCGCACAATCCGAGTTTCCAATCCATGAAACGTATGATAAGCCATAGTGATGGCCTCTTGGAAACGCTTAGCTTCGTCGTATACACCCCTGGGACCTACTGGATTTACATTGCCCCAATAATCTTCCGTCTGAGGATGTACGGTAGGATCGCCATAAACTTCGGATGTACTAGCAACCAAAATTCTAGCCTTTTTCGCCATCGCCAAACCCAATAAATTATGTGTTCCCAACGAACCTACTTTCAAGGTCTGTATTGGAATCTTTAAATAATCGATTGGACTAGCCGGAGAAGCAAAATGCAATATGTATTTCAATTCCCCAGGAACATGCACAAACTTGCTAACGTCGTGGTGATAGAATTCAAAATCTTCCTTGCCAAACAAATGCTCAATATTGCGTAAATCACCGGTAATCAGGTTGTCCATCCCAATTACATGGTAACCCTCTTTAATAAATCTATCGCTCAGGTGACTCCCTAAAAATCCGGCAGCTCCTGTAATTAATACACGTTCTTTTTTCATTATTTAATATGCTTTCGGCCGATGCTATAATACTCGAATCCCTTTTTTTCCATGGTATCCAATTCGAAAACATTTCGACCATCGAAAATAACCTTTTCCGATAACAACGACTCAATCTTACCAAAATCTGGTGTTCTAAATTCGGGCCACTCGGTAGCAATGATTAAGAAATCTGCACCTTCCAAAGCATGGTACATAGAATCTGAAAAATCAATCGCATCCCCCAACTGCCGTTGAACATTGGGCATAGCTTCTGGATCGAAGGCTCTAACGTGAGCTCCTCGTCTCAACAGTTCATCAATCAACTCCAGTGCCGGTGCCTCACGAATGTCATCCGTATTGGGCTTGAAGGCCAAACCCCACATAGCTACCGTCTTTCCAGTAACCGAGGGGAAACGCGCATCTATTTTCGGCATCATGATCTTCTTCTGATCATAATTCACCGCTTCAACAGCTTTCAATATTTTAAAGTCGTATTGAACTTCCGATGCACTGTGCACCAAAGCTTGAACATCTTTAGGAAAACAGCTACCGCCGTAACCAATGCCTGGGAATAAAAAACGCTTCCCAATTCTATCGTCCGAACCTACCCCTTTGCGCACCATGTCCACATCGGCACCCACCAATTCGCACAAACGAGCAATTTCATTCATGAACGAAATCTTGGTTGCCAAGAAACTGTTGGCCGCGTATTTGGTTAATTCCGCACTGCGTGTATCCATGTGCATTACAGGATTTCCCTGTCTAACATAGGGTGCGTACAATTCATCCATCACCTCAAAAGCACGCGCCGAAGACGCTCCGATCACCACGCGATCCGGTTTCATAAAATCATCCACCGCCACCCCTTCCCTTAAAAATTCAGGATTACTCACCACATCAAATTCGCCCTTATAATTGGCAGCAATCGCCGCGTGCACCTTGTCTGCCGTTCCCACCGGTACTGTGCTCTTGTCAACAATCACCTTATAATCCGTCATGATCTTTCCTAAATGATCCGCAACACCCAACACATACTTCAAATCAGCAGCCCCGCCTTCGCCTGGAGGGGTTGGTAGTGCCAAGAAAATCACCAAACTGTCCTTGATCGCCTCTTCCAAATTGTTGGTAAACGTTAGTCTACCTTCTTTCAAATTTCGCTTAAACAGAATCTCTAACCCCGGTTCGAAAATGGTAATCTGACCCGAGGATAACATATCTACTTTGCGCTGATCAATATCTACACAAATTACATCGTTTCCAGTTTCTGCGAAACATGTACCGCTCACTAATCCTACATAACCGGTTCCTACAACTGCTATTTTCATGCTGGGGATAATTTAAAATTTAGGGTTTTTGGAAAAATTCTTCAACGTTCAATATTATTTCTTGCTGTGCTTCAAGCCGCAATTCCGGACAAATGGGTAAACTTACAACTTGAGAACAAAGTTCCTCCGTCACAGGCAATGCCACTTCTTGGAAATACGCGTTTTGGCGGTGCAAAGGTAAAGGATAATATACCATGGTTGCGATGCCTCGGTCCGACATAAATTGACGAAAGGTATCTCTTTTTTCGTGTGCAATGATTCGTAGGGTAAATTGATGGAAAACATGGGTTGATTTCAGCTCCGAATGTTGGCTGTTTATCCCTGAAAAACAGGGCAACTGTAGAAGTCCTTGATCCTGTAATGGTTGCAAACCATCTACATACCGCTGGGCAATGGTTAAACGCTTCGCATGAAAATCCTCCAAATGGGCGAGTTTTACGCGCAAAACGGCCGCTTGCAAAGTATCCAACCGGGAGTTTATCCCTACAATATCATGAATATACTTAGTGCTCTGACCGTGATTTGCCAATTGCCGTATCCGCGTAGCTAATTCCAAATTGGAACAAAAAACTGCACCTCCATCCCCAAAACAACCCAAATTCTTGGAAGGGAAAAAGGATGTGGTACCCACAGTTCCTAATGTACCAGCAAATCCACGAACCGAAACTCCCGAATAATACGACCCTATCGCCTGCGCCGCATCTTCCACAACGTACAGGTTATGTCGGTGGGCAATGTCCAGAATCGCATCCATATTCGCCATGCAGCCAAACAAATGAACGGGTGCTATCACCCGGGTTTTATTCGTAATTGCAGCCTCAATCGCGGATTCTTGAATCAAATACGTGGAAGGATTCACTTCTACGAAAACAGGTGACAACCCCAACAACAAAATCACCTCGGCCAAGGCGGCGTATGCAAAAGAAGGCAGAATAACCTCGCTACCTGCCGGTAAATCCAACGCCATAAATGCCAATTGAAGTGCATCCGTGCCGTTACCGCAGGAAATTACATGCGGAACCGATAAATAATCAGCCAATTCTTGCTCAAATAGCGTTACAGATGAACCTTGAATGAAGTCGCCCCGTTCCAAAACCGAATCCATGGCAGCATCAATTTCGGATTGCAATCGGCGGTATTGTCCCACCAAATCCAGCATTCCAATACGTTGTTTGACTTGCATGATTGAACGAATGTAACGCTTCTAGAACAATTACGATTCCGAACGCAGCCTTGTGCGTAGAACCTCGTAAGTAACCAAACCGGTTGCTACCGAAACATTTAAACTCCCTACACCTTTGGGCGATAATGGAATTTTAACCAACGCATCGCACTGCTTCCAAGTATCGGCGCTCAATCCCGTTTCCTCAGAGCCCATAATGACAGCTACAGGACCAGACAAATCGGCATCGTACAATCCATCGGTGGTTTTTTCCGTAGAACCCACAATTTTCAATCCTGAATTTTTCAATTGTTTGATAGCATGATACAAAGATTGGGTTCTACAAACTGGTACTTTCAGCAAGGCACCTGCCGAAGTTCTAACCGCATCGGAACTCAAAGGAGCCGAGCCCTTTTCGGGGACCAAAATGGCATGAACACCGGCACATGCCGCCGTCCGCGCAATCGCTCCAAAATTTCTTACATCCGTTACACCGTCCAACACCAAAATAAAAGGATCCTCTCCCTTTTCATAAGCATCTGCAATTACATTCTCCAAACTAGCAAATTCTACCGCTGAAATGGCAACAATAACCCCTTGGTGATTTCCTTTCACCAATTGACTTAGTCGCTCCTGTGGTACCGATTTCCAAATAACATTGTTAGCCCGAAACAACTTCATTATTTCCAACAATTGACCTTGTAAATGCCCTTCCATCAACCAAGCTTTGTCAATAGTTTTACCTGCTTCCAAAGCCTCCATTACGGGCTTAATTCCGTATACAAACGTATCTTTTTTTATTTTCTCCATAGTGCGAAAAAAGGTAGGCCCAATGGACCTACCTTTTCTTAATTTATTGTTTTAACTTATCGTTTACAAAATACCTGATGCCTTCGTTTTGATCTCCTTGGCCCAATCGCTATGACCAGCGGCCTCGCATTTCTGCATGGCTTGCTCCACAATCTCCTTAGAAATTTGCATTTCACGCATACCGAAAATCTGATCGTCCCAACGCTGGAAATAGGTTCCGTACTCCACACAATCTTTGATACAATCGTCCAAAATCTGTTTGGCATCCTTCTCTGCACCTAAATCCAAGAAAGCCATTGCATATTCCGCTTTCATATCACGACGCATAGGCATCACCGATGCGGGAATTTCTACCAACATCTTGCGGAGTGCTTCAATTCCCTTCTTTTTGTAGGTTTCTAACTGACCCGCTTCGTAGGCCAAATAGTCACCAACGGTGGCATGACTTCCAATGTTAGCTCCCATTTTTAATACCTCAGCACGGGTAGAAGTAATTTTGATATCTCCTTTATTTACAGCCTCTTGAACACGCTTGAACTGGTCGATGTGCGCGTACGATGCCTTGGCATAGTACAATCCCCACTTGATATAATCGTTGGGCACATAGGAGGCCTTCTCATCCAAGAAGAAATTCTTCTTTTCCTTCATTCCATAATACCGGTATTTATTCACCAAATTATCGAACAATTGATCTTCGTTCATGCGCAACGGCTCTCTGCCCGATTGACCTCCATTGATTGGAACAAACTTGTACACCAAACCTTCCAATTCCAAATAACTATTCAAATCGTAGAAGTCCAATCCGCTCACACTCGTGAAATAAATTGGGCGCTTCCAGCCAGTTTTTGCATTCTGAGCAATTAAATCCAATACCAATAAATCGCCCTTAGAAATATACCTACCGCCTACATTCAATTTGATAGTATCCTCTACCTGAATAGCGTCCTTAGCCGATACAACACCCGCTTTCAAAACCGCTTGCTTATCTACCGGAATATACACCCGATCTCCATGCAAATACTGACGGTCCGAATTTCCAGAAGATCTGCGCTCTTTACGAATTCTAGCAATAACTTCGGATAAGTTTTGTTCTTTCTTGAAGCACTCATCCACGCGCAACTCACCCCAATAATTTTGGAATTCCTCGCTCGTGTGGGTGCCTTCATCGTGAACTACAATACCATTTTCAAAACTACCGGTCTGCAAATCTTCTTTGTCCAAGGTTAAGGGCAGTGGATCCGAATCGTATACTTTGTACAACAAAACACTTGAATACCAATCGGTTGGCAACAAACTTTGGTTGATAATTCGAACGTCTGTACGAATCCCTTCCACGTTTTGCGCATACCACAACGGATACGTATCGTTATCCCCGTTACAGAACAATACCGCATTGGAATCCAACTGATTCAAGAAATTCTTAGCCATATCTATGCCGATGTATCGTCCAGAACGATCGTGATCGTCCCAGTTCTGATACGCCATATTCACGGGTACCAACACCACCGAAGCTGCCGTAGCTACCAAAGCCGATTTGTTCTTTAATTTCTTTTGCAAAAGCTCCGCCAAAGCAATCACACCCAAGCCCACCCAAATACAAAATGTTTGGAAGGATCCCACCAACGCATAGTCCCGTTCGCGGGGCTCATACGGCGGTTGATTCATGTATACGTTGATCAACAATCCCGTAAACAAGAACAAGGTCATCACCAACCAAAAATCCAATTTACGTTTCTTTGCTTGGGTCATTAATCCTAATATTCCCAAAAACAAAGGCAAGAAGAAGTACGTATTCCTAGCCTTTTGATTTTTGTAATATTCCGGCATACCATCCTTTGGACCTACCACAAAATGATCGATAAATGGAATACCCGAATACCAGTTTCCATCGAAACGCTCGTTGCCCATGTTGGCTTGTTGGTCGTTAAACCTACCCACAAAATTCCACATGAAGTAACGCAAATACATATACCGAATTTGATAATTCAAGAAATACGTAAGATTCTGTCCGAAAGAAGGTTTCTCATACTTTAAATACTGCAACTCCTCCTGCTCATCCGCAGTAAGTTGTCTGCGTTGTCCCTCGTTTTGCAATTCATCGATGCGATTTTGCGTTTCGCCCATGCCGCCAAATTCTCTGAATCCGCGATCGTCATTGGGCTTGTTGCTCTTACCCATCCGTGGGAAAATTGTCATGTACTCTTCTGGATACGTGTAATCAAAACTCTCACCTCCATCTTCGTACTTGTCTTTTCCTTTAAAATATCGTTTCCCTTTCGATTCTGAACCTGTCTCGGGTGCATTGAAATAGGGACCATACGCCAAAGGTCTATCGCCATATTGCTCACGCGTTATATAACCATAGAACTTATATGGATCTTCGGGATTATTCATATCGATAGCTGGATTGGCCAAGGAACGAATAATTACCATCGCATAAGAAGAGTACCCTACCACCACAAACGTAGCGGCCAAGACCAACGTATTCAAAAATACCTTGCCTTTTTTATTGGTAAACCACAGCAAGTACGCAGCAATCAAGAAAACCAGAATAACCGCAAAATAAGTTCCGCTGTAGAAGCTCATGCCTAAATCGTTCACAAACAAACGATCCATACGCGCCAACAACCAAGGAATACCTGGGTAAACTATTTTCATTACAAAACCCAAGGCCAAGGCCGATGAACCCAACGCCAAAATGATACCGTTGCGGGTAACTGTGTATTTACGGAAATAATAAGCCAAGCAAACCGCTGGAATAACCAGCAAGTTCAACATGTGGGTGCCTAATGCCAATCCCACCAAAAATCCTATAAAAACGATCCAACGATCCGATCCTGCATCATCCGCTTGCTTCCACCATTTCAAAATAGCCCAAAAAGACAAAGCCGTGAAGAAAGAACTCATCGCGTATACCTCGGATTCTACCGCACTGAACCAAAAACTATCGATAAATGTATTGGTTAAAGCCGCCACCAAACCTGCACCGATGATCAACAAGGTGCGATTTTCGTTGTCTTCGCTTACCATGCGCTCAGCAAAATAGGTAGTAATCCAGAACGTAAACATTACGCAACCAGCACTTGCCGCGCCGCTCACCATGTTAATCCAAAATCCTACGGACGTTACATCGCTGCCAGCCAACAAGGAAAACAACCTACCCACCATCAAGAATAGAGGCGCCCCGGGAGGGTGAACCACCTGCAGTCTGTATGCTGCACTGGCAAATTCGCCACAGTCCCATAAACTAACGTTTGATTCCAATGTGAGTGCATAAACCACCAAGGCAATGGCAAACACCACCCAGCCCATGATTAAATTTAACCGTTTAATATCCTTCATTATCGATTATTTACAATTGTTGTGAATTGGCGAATTTACTGATAAGTTTAGGCTTTTGGAAATGAAATTTTTGTGCACGCCTTTTGAATTCGTGGAACGATGAAATCTCTACCTATCAAGGCGATCATCTCCCAAATAGGTGCACCTACACCAAAACCACTTACCGACAGCCGCAAAGGTTGCAGCAATTCGCCCGATTTTACTGCCTTTTCGTCGCAATATTGTTTAAATGTCAGTTCATAATCCTCTGCCTTGGCCGTTTCCGATAACTTCGAAAATGCCTCCGCGATGGCTAATAAATGTTCGTTGGTATTTTCTTTCCATTTTTTCGCCACAATTTCTTTTTCGTATTCCTGGGGTTCAACAAAAAAGTAAACGCCCTGATGAATAATATCCTTGGCAAATTGAACCTTTTCCCGCATCAAGACCACCACTTGTTCCACATATTCCTTGCAGGTATCGAAACCCATTTCTTTTACCAATGGCATCAACATTTCGGCTACCAAACTTGGCTCCATCGCCAACAAATACTGGTGATTAAACCAATAAGCTTTGTTTACATCAAATTTAGCACCCGCCTTACTCACCCGCTCCAAACTAAATGAATCAATCAATTCGCCCATGGAAAAGATCTCTTGGTTCCCACTGGGATGCCAACCCAACAAAGCCAACATGTTGGCCACAGCTTCCGGGAAATAACCACTTTCGCGATACCCACTGCTAATTTCCCCAGTTTTAGGGTCTTTCCACTCCAAGGCAAACACCGGGAAACCCAATCGATCGCCATCGCGCTTCGATAATTTTCCATTGCCTTCAGGCTTCAACAACAAAGGCAAATGAGCAAATTCAGGCATTACTTCCTCCCAACCTAAATATCGGTACAACATCACATGCAACGGCGCACTCGGCAACCACTCTTCACCCCGAATTACATGCGAAATCTTCATTAAATAATCATCCACTACGTTCGCTAAATGATACGTAGGCATACCGTCCCCTTTCAACAATACTTTATCATCCATGGTAGACGTGTTCACTACCACCCAACCGCGAATTACATCGTGAAAACGAACCTCCTCCTTGCGTGGAAGCTTAATCCGAATTACAAACGGATCTCCTTGATCCAAACGAGCTTTCACTTCATCCGCTGGCAGCGTTAGGGAATTCTTCATGCTCATCCTACTCACAGCATCGTAGGCCGGTTGCATCTTACTAGCTTCCAATCGCTTACGCATTTCTTCAAGCTCCTCCTCCGTGTCGAAAGCATAGTATGCCAGCCCCTTTTCTACCAATCCGTAGGCGTATTGAGCGTACATCGGCTTCCGTTCGCTTTGTCTATACGGAGCATGCGGACCGCCCTGTTCCGGTCCCTCATCAATTTCAATTCCAACCCACTTCAAACTTTCCAAAATGTACTGTTCCGCACCCGGTACAAAACGATTTTGGTCGGTGTCCTCTATTCGTAAAATCATAGTTCCACCGTGCTTTCGTGCCAATAAATAATTGTACAAAGCCGTTCTTACACCCCCTATATGCAGGGGTCCAGTAGGACTGGGTGCAAATCTCACCCGAACAGGTCTCTCGTTGCTCATAATTCCCCGCAAAGTTAATTATCTTTGCAGTATGTCTTTGATAGAAAAGGTAAACAGTGGCATCATTGAGGCCATGAAAGCCAAAAACCAAGATCGATTGCGCGCTCTGCGCGGCATGAAAAGCGCATTTTTACTGCTGCAAACCGCCGAAGGTGTTTCGGAAGTAACCGACGAAATGTGTATCAAATCCCTTCAAAAATTAGCAAAACAACGCAAAGACAGCTTGGAGATTTACCTACAACAAGGCAGACAAGACCTTGCCGAAGTAGAACAAAGCGAATTAACCGTGATTGAGGAATTTCTTCCCGCACAAATGAGTGTTGAAGAAATTGAAAAACAAGTAGCCCAAATCATTGCTGATTCAGGAGCCTCCGGACCCGCTGACATGGGCAAAGTTATGCCCGTTGCCATAAAAACGTTAGGGGGTATGGCCGATGGAAAACTCATCAGCGAAGCGGTAAAAAAGCTACTAGCTCAGTAATCTTATTATTCGCGAAGTATTCCGGCAACCTGAAATTTTTTTGTTCCTCGGAAACAAAAAATTCTGAATTGCCTTCCCAATACTTTACGTTAACCCTCTTAAATAGTTAATTACCTGCCGAGGTATCATAGGGCCTATCAAGACCTTGCGGTAACCTAAAACTTGGCGTTAATCCATCAACAGGGCCAAAGCCTCTGCGGTTTTTCCTACGGAAATCCATTCCTTGGCTAGCAGCTCAACGGCCTGTCTATCGGAATGATCCATTTCCGTACTCCTTTTTATTTGTTGTACGAAAGACTCTTCAGGATACGTTGGCAAAGACGACAATGCACCTAAATCGTTGGCGGATAAAACATCGCTGTACTTGATAGACCCTGGCAATCCATCGTACCCAATCGTAACACCCATGGGTTGAGCTAACTGAAACGTAGCCGCTTCATCGGTTCGGCAATACCACGATCCGCCCATTCGACCCACCAATTTTATTTTAAACGGATCAATTTTACCGGTCTCATCCAATATCTCTTCGTTAATGTGCATTTTTAACACCTGCGCAATAACCAATTTTCCCGAGCCGCCTCCCGTTCCAAATTCTTTGATTTCCAATACCTTACACTCCATCTGCACGGGGGATTCTGCAACGCGCAACGGTTTTACCAAATCCGAAGCCAAACCTGTAAAACCCGCTTTCTCGAACTCGCTTACGCCATGCTCCCAAGGAGCAGCCGCCACATTCATTTGTTGTACGATGGATTCTGAAACCACATTGATCACCACTTCCCCCGTTTCTTTGGCATTCAAATAAGTCTGTTTGGGTGTCCCATCCCGACCTGAATTGTTGGGTGAAAAAACCACAATGGGAGGATTCGCACTTACCACATTGAAAAAACTAAAGGGCGCTAAGTTGTCTCTACCCAATGCGTCTACCGTGCTGGCAAAACAGATGGGTCGTGGACCAATACTTCCCAGTAAATACTGGTGCAACTGCGGCAAAGGTGTGGTTTGTGGATCGATTACTTTATACATACGAAGGAGTTACTTTTATTTTAAGAAATGACCCATTTTGGTCTTTTTGGTGTCCAAATATTTAGCATTGTGCGGATTGGGCTCCACTTGCAAGGCTACATTTTCCACTATCTCCAATCCATACCCCACCAAACCCGTTCTCTTTCTTGGATTATTGCTCATCAACCGCATTTTTCTAACGCCCAAATCCCGTAATATCTGTGCCCCTACACCGTAATCCCTTTCGTCCATATTAAAACCCAACTGCAAATTCGCTTCCACCGTATCCAACCCCTGCTCTTGCAATTTATAGGCCTTTAATTTATTCAATAAGCCGATACCTCTACCTTCCTGATTCATGTAAACAATAACACCTTTTCCCTCTTGGTTGATAAAATCCATCGCCCGATGCAATTGTTCTCCGCAATCGCACCTGCAACTGCCAAAAATATCTCCGGTCATGCAACTGGAATGCACACGAACCAAAACAGCCTCATCTTCCGTCCAGCTGCCTTTTATCAAAGCCAAATGCTCTTGTTGCGTATCTTTCTGTCGAAAAGCAACCAAATCAAAATCACCGCGCTCGGTTGGCATTTCCACCGAAATCTCGCGTTGGATTAACGACTCATGCTGCAATCGATATTTAATTAAATCTTCGATGGAGATTATTTTTAAATCCAACTTTCTGGCGATCTCCAACAATTCCGGTAACCTCGCCATTTCGCCGTCCTCCTTCAAAATCTCCACAATGCATCCCGCCGGTTCAAAGCCTGCCAATACCGACAAATCTACGGCAGCCTCTGTATGTCCAGCTCTGCGCAACACCCCACCTGCCTTAGCTACCAACGGAAAAATATGTCCGGGCTTACCCAATTCTTCCGGTTTGGTGGATGGATGGATTAAAGCTTGAATGGTTTTTGAACGGTCCGATGCGCTGATACCCGTGGTGCATCCATACCCCAATAGATCCACAGAAACCGTAAATGCCGTAGCGTGGGTAGCGGTATTGTTATTCACCATCATTTCAATTCCCAACTCCCTACACCGATCTTCTGCCATGGGAACGCAAATCAAACCTCTTCCTTCCTTGGCCATAAAATTCACCAACTCAGGGGTCATGTTTCTTGCGGCAGTGAGAAAATCACCTTCGTTCTCACGATTTTCATCGTCTACCACAATCACCACCCTGCCTGCTTGAATTTCTGCTATCGCCTCTTCTATTGTATTTAATTGAATGCCACTATGTTCCATGAGTTTTGGATTATATTCCGCTTGAATTACCGCAAAATTAAGGCAGATAGTTCATCGCAACCCTATGCAATGATGGAAAGTTTTGGTAACTTTGGAATAAGCTCCTGTTAAATCTAAACACTATGCCCAATACCGCTAAAATCGCCTTGAAATTTCATTGTTTGCAACAGTTGGAATTGCAAGCCAAAGAACTACAATCGGCCTTGGATGAAATTCAATTGGCGTTGGAAGAAGAAACCAAAAGTTCGGTGGGCGACAAATACGAAACCTCACGCGCCCAGTTGCAAATTGAACAAAAACGCTTAGACCAGCAGTTATTGCACGCGGTGGCGCAACACAAAGCCCTGCACGATTTAAACCACGATCCCCATCACATCATTGACGAGGGTAGCACGGTTGAACTTTTACTAGCCGATAAGCACATAAATTTATACATTGGCGTGGCCTTGGGAGCAATCGTTTTCAACAACAAAGCTTGGCAGGTGATATCCGAAATATCTCCATTGGCTCAATCGCTGAAGGGAAAGAAAACTGGCGACACATTTACCTTTCAAGGAAAGCCTTGTTCGGTTATTTCTGTAGCCTAAGGCAATAATTTTAACCCACAGAATTCATAGCAATTAGGATTCCAATAAATCCTGCAACGCCGCCTTCACTTTTTCTACATTGGGTAGCATTACTTGTTCCATACCCATGTTTAGAGGTACTGCTGGGATATCTTCGCTGCCCAAGGTTTTGATGGGTGCATCCAAATACGAAAAACAGTGTTGAGAAGCTCTTCCGGCTATGGCTTCGGCGAAACTATTTTTCAACGTTTCTTCGGTTAGAATCATCAGTTTTCCGTGTTTTTTAGCCAAGTTGATAACAGCTTCTTCATCGTACGGCGCCAAGGTCCGTAAATCCAAAACCTCCACCTGACCTTCCATCGATTTCGCCGCATTCATCGCCCAATACACGCCCATTCCATAGGTAACAACGCCTACAGAAAGTCCTTTCTTAATTGCATCTTCCGAAGCTTCCAACGCCACACGAGCCTTACCAAACGGAACTACATAATCCTCAGAGGGTTCTGGAGTTTTCGCTAAATCGGTGCCTGGAACCTTGCTCCAATACAATCCTTTGTGCTCAAACATAACCACCGGATTGGGGTCGTAGAAAGCAGACTTCATCAATCCTTTCATATCGGCCGCATTGGATGGATACGCTACCTTAATTCCTTTGATGGGCAAAATGGAACTTTCCACCGTGCCTGAATGGTAGGGACCACCCCCACCGTAAGCTCCTGTAGGCACCCGAATAACCGAAGCCACAGGAAATTTACCCATACTCAAATAGGTACTCTTACTGAGTTCAGTTACCAACTGGTTAACGCCCGGCCATATATAATCTGCAAACTGAATCTCTACAATAGGCTTACAACCAACTGCACTCATGCCTGCCGTAGACCCTACGATGTACGCTTCTTGTATGGGGGTATTAAAGACTCGATTTTTACCGTATTTTTCTGCCAACGTAGCCGCCTCACGAAACACACCGCCCAATCGCAATCCTACGTCTTGACCGTACAACAACGCCTCGGGATGCTTACGCAATATTTCGTCCACCGCGTGCAAAGCCGCATCCACCATCATCACTGTTTCCGCATTTTCAGGGGCACGTTCACCCAATTCCTCCACAACAGAAGTTGGGGCTTCTACATGATCAAACAACGTATCCGGCTTAGGATCCTCCGCTTGTTTTGCCAATTCAAAATCCCGGGCAACCGTATCCGCCTCCTGTTGATGAATGGCCATCAAATCGGATTCGCTTTCACCCAAGGTAATCAATAACTCTTTCAATCGGGGCAACGGATCCAATCGCAGGTGCTGGTCCATATCGTCTCGGTACCATTCGCTGCGCACACCGCTGGTATGGTGACCCAACAAAGGAACTTTTACGTGCATCAACATAGGAATGCGCTCATTCCTAACCGTTTCCAATGCTTTCTGCATTTCGGTGTAACACTGAATAAAATCGGATCCGTTCACGCGCACTCTGCGCAACCCTTTGAATCCCAGTGCATAATCAAAGGCGTCCATGGCACGCATTTCATCGCCACTGGCAGAAATCCCCCAGTCGTTGTCTTGAATCAAATACAAAATTGGCAACTTATGCAAAATAGCCATTTGAAACGCCTCGGCCACTTCGCCTTCCGTAACACTACCATCGCCCAAGGAACACAGTACAATACCTTTTTCGGCAGCGGTAAGCAATCCTTCAGACTCCAAATATTTCAATCCATGAGCTGCCCCCGTAGCCGGAATAGCCTGCATACCGGTAGCAGAACTTTGGTGGGGCATCACAGGCATTCCCTCCCTGCGTAGGGATGGATGCGCATAATACGTTCTTCCTCCGCTAAATGGGTCCTCCGCTTTCGCTAATAACTGAAGCATCAGCTCGTAGGGACGCATGCCCATGGCCAACAACATGCTTTCATCGCGGTAATAAGGATAGGCATAATCCACCGACTTCAACAACAAACCCGCTGCAATTTGAATGGCTTCGTGTCCTTTGGAAGTGCTATGAACGTACTTCGTTATCGGTCTATTCTCATCGTAAATCGCTGCCATCGCTCGGGCTTTCCCTATCAATTCCCAAGCTTTCAGCAGAATATCTTTGCCTACCATATAATAAACTGCAAGTTTACGGAAATTTCATGGCTTAGAACAACCCAATCAACGGCACATGCAAAGATTCTTAGGTACACCCGTTAAAGATTTATTACTTCTTCCTATATTGCACCCTAATTTAGCGCTAATTAGCCTATGAAAGTACCTGTACTACTTGCTTTTACCACTCTTTTTTCGTATATTCCTATCTCGGTGGCACAGCAGCTGGACGATAATTCCAATCCTCCCGATAGCATCGAAAAGTTCGAGCTTATTACCATCAAGCAAAACAGACTCAAAGAAAAACTCAAAGAATCCCCACTTACAGTAGAGAGTATGGGTTCACAGAGTATAAGGGAAACTCCAGCATCGGATTTTTACGAGGCACTTGGACACCTCAAGGGAGTTGATGTAACCAGTGCTAGCTTAGGTTTTAGAATTGTTAACACACGAGGCTTTAATAGCACCAGCCCCGTTAGAACCTTACAAGTAATAGACGGTGTAGATAATCAGTCCCCCGGGCTAAACTTTTCATTGGGTAACTTTTTGGGAGCCAGTGAATTGGATGTTGTAAACCAAGAAATTGTGGTAGGAGCCTCCAGCGCATACTATGGTCCAGGTGCTTTCAATGGAGTAATTTCCATGACCACGAAAGACCCATTTAAATACCAAGGTCTACAGGTAAAACAGAAAATTGCTGAACGTGGATTAACCGAAACCGCCGTGCGTTATGCTAAAGCTTTCGGAGGAAAACCCGGTGAAGAAAAATGGGCCATGAAAGCCAATCTATTTTACATGCAAGCCTACGATTGGGAAGCCAATAATTTAGATGCTGTTAAATCAGGAAGCTCGTTGGATAGTATAAACAATGCTTTAAACCCAGGCAGATATGATGCAGTTAATCGATATGGAGATGAAATTTTAGGACCCGGAGAAAACGATGCTACTTCCCGATCACAGCAGTGGCAATACCCTGGACTAATGCGATTTAACCGGCAAGGGTATATGGAGAAGGATATTGTGGATTACAATACTTACAATTTCAAAACTTCCTTCATGACGGCCTTCCGCCCCAATCCAAAAAAATCTGCTCAGCTAGAATATCAAATCAATTATGGTATGGGAACTACGGTTTATCAAGGAGATAATAGATACAGTTTACGAGATATAAAGTTCCTACAAAACCGTTTAGAATACAAAAATAAAAATGGTTTCATTCGTGTTTATGCTACCCACGAAGATGCTGGCAAAACATACGATGCTGTCTTTACAGCTCTCCTGATGCAAAAAGCAGCCAAACAAGACGATTTATGGGGCGGAGATTACTATGCCTACTGGAAAAATCGATTTGTTCCCAAAATGAAAAAACTACCGGGCTATCCCACCGGGGATTGGTTATCTAACCCAAATTGGTTTAAAGAACTTGAGCAAATGATGGCTTTAAATCAAGATTCACTGATGAGTTGGCACAACCAATGTGCAAACTTAGCGGATAGACCCAACAATTATTTAGGCATTCCACATACCGCCCAACCAAATACATACCAAAGATTTGCACCTGGAACCGAGAGATTTGACAGTTTGAAGAATGCCATTACATCGCTCCGCAGTTTTGGAGAGGGCGGCAGTGGATTCTACGACAAAAGTGCCCTGTATCATATTCAAGGCGAACGGAAATTTAGATTGCACGAAACCGCCACATTAATTGCTGGATTTTCAGGTAGATTGTATACTCCGAATTCATTGGGAACAATATTTTCTGATACCAACGGAAGAGTCATTAGAAATCACGAATTTGGTGTTTATTCAGGTATAGAAAAACGTTCTAGAAATAATAAATTAAAAATAAATGCCACGGCCAGAATCGATAAAAATATAAACTTCCCTTTCATTTTTTCGCCTGCCGCATCCATGGTCTATACACCCAATAAAATTAATTACTTTCGAATCAGTTTGTCTGCAGGGGTGCGTAATCCAACCCTTGCCGACCAATATTTATATTATAACGTTGGAAGAGCTATCTTGCTAGGAAATATTAACGGTTACGATAGTCTCGTTACTATCCCCTCACTTTACGATGCGTTAGGAGGAATAACGGCAGATTTTAAAAAATTACAGTGGTTTAGCGTAGATCCCGTAAGACCAGAAAAAGTAAAGAGTATTGAAGTAGGATATAAATCATTTTTAGCTTCCAACAAACTAAACATTGACGCAAGCGCTTATTTTAGTTATTACCAAGATTTTATTGGTTATGAAATTGGTTTCGACCCAAATATTATTTACAACATCGGTGTTATTTCAGGTGGACAAGTATACCGAATTGCTACCAACGCTAAAAGCACAGTGACTACTACCGGCGTAAGCATAGGTACCAACTATTTCTTTGCAAAAAACTACACAGCGGGAGTTAATTATTCATTCAATCAATTAAACAAAACCAATGATTTAGACCCCATCATTCCAGCATTTAATACCCCTAAAAATAAATTTAATCTATCCCTGTCTGGCCAAAATTTAGAAATTGAAAAATTGAAAATTAAAAACCTTGGATTTAGTGTAAATTATAAGTGGGTTCAAGGCTTTAGATTTGAAGGCAGTCCTCAATTCACTGGTGATGTACCCCAATATTATTTGTTGGATGTTATGGCATCCAAGGTAATTCCTAAATATAAAGCTATGATAAAATTGGGTGCGAGTAATATTACTAATAATCAAGTAATGCAAGTCTATGGAGGTCCGCGAATTGGAAGAATGGCGTATTTTTCCGTATATTTCGACTTGTAAAAATAAATTCTGTATATTCGAATCAAAACTAATATGAAAAAAACATTACTATCGGTATTATCAATTTTTACATTGATAAGTGCTAATGCTCAGGTCAAATATGTTGACCAAGTATTAACAGACAACGACATCAAAATCACCAAAGACATTACGTACGGTGACAATTACACCGTGCTTGCAGCGGCTCAAGTAGGTGTTAAACTAACAAGCCAAATTGGCAAGCCCATGGTTATGGACATCTACGAACCTAACGATGGTGAAAAGAAAAGACCTTTGATTATTTTCTGTCATTCTGGTTCTTTTTTACCTAGATACCAAAACAATAGCCCCGTAGGTTACAAAGACGACAGCGCTACCGTTGCTTTTTGCATGTCTTTAGCTAAACGTGGTTATGTAGTTGCTTCAATGACCTACCGTATGGGTTGGAATCCGCTTGCAGCTACTGACGATCTTCGTAAGCAAGGTATTATTAATGCTGCTTACAAAGGAGTTCAAGATTTGGCTACTTGCGTTCGATTTTTCAAACAAGATGTAGGTGCTTACGGTAATAATTACGGCATCGACACTACCAAAATTGCGGTAGGTGGAAATGGAACAGGTGGTTACATCACCAGCGCATACGCAAGTATCGATCGCCAAGACGAAATCAAAGGAATCAAATTCCGTGATGCTACTACCGGTAAGGTAATGGTAAACGACACTACTTGGGGTGACCGTTTTGGATTGGGTGTTGATAATCCTACCATTGGTTTATTCTGTAAGTCAAATCATGCAGGATATACCTCCAATGCTCAATTGGCATTCGCGATAGGCGGTGCAATTGGTGATTCTGCGTGGATGGAAGCGGGTGAAATTCCAATGATTTGGAGTCATTCCGTTCGCGATCCTTTCGCTCCTTATACAACTGGCATGGTGAACGTACCTGGCACAACCCTACAAGTTGTAGAAGTTAGCGGTGGTTATGACGCCATGAATCGTTGCCAGCGTTTAGGAAATACTGCTCCTTACAAAGGTAAAGTGATGGACAACTACACCGTCGAAGCCAACAAAATCAACAGCGGTATTGATGGATTGTTCCCAATTGCCGGTTTAGCCAATGCTTCTGGTCCTTATGAGTGGTACGATACAACGGCCATTAAGCAATTAGGAATTCCTGAAGTTCCAAGCATTTTAGCTGGAATCAAAGCTTCTAATCCATTACATAGCAGAACCCGTGCAATGAAATATGTAGATTCTATCATGGGTTACATGGCTCCTAGAATTGCAGTAACTTTAGGCCTAGTTAATAGCGTAGGTATCGTTGATGCTGATTTAGCCTCTAACGTAACGGTTGCTCCTAACCCAGCCAAAAACCAATTAATCATCCACAACAACTGGGAAAACCGTTCATTAATCGGTGCAACATTAACCGATGTTAACGGTCGTACCGTTCGTAACTTCAACGTAAATGGCAACCACAACACTTATGAATTAAATGTTGCTCCTGGCATTTATGTTATTCAAATGCAATTCACCGATGGTATCGGTAGCACCAAATTGATTGTAGAATAATTAATTCTTAAACTTATCTAAAAAGGGCATGCAGTGTTGCATGCCCTTTTTTATTGCCCAAATTCTTTATTGGAGCTGTCAGTATATACCGTCAATTTATCTACATACCATAATAAATCAGTAATTTTGCATTTTTAGAGGTTTATTACGATGTATCCTACGCTCAAACAACTGAATTGGCCTGCCATAGAAGCCGAAATAAAAGAATTCTGGGAACGCGAACACATTTTTGAACTAAGCATTTCCCAACGGGAGAATTCTCCGGCTTTTACATTTTTTGAAGGTCCCCCATCGGCCAACGGTATGCCCGGGATTCACCACGTTATGGCCCGAGCTATCAAGGATATTTTCTGCAGATACAAAACCCAACAAGGATTTAAAGTAGCCCGAAAAGCCGGTTGGGATACCCACGGCCTACCCATCGAACTGCAAGTTGAAAAACGCTTGGGTATCAAAAAAGAAGATATCGGCACCAAAATTTCCATGGAAGATTATAACCGGGAATGCCGAAAAGATGTCCTCATGTTTAAAGATAAATGGGACGATCTTACCAGGAAAATTGGCTATTGGGTAGACTTAGATAACCCCTACGTAACCTACGAAAACGAATACATCGAAACCCTTTGGCAGCTACTTAAACGGTTGTACGATAAGGGGTATTTGTACAAAGGTTATACCATCCAACCGTTTTCCCCCGCAGCAGGAACCGGACTCTCCTCCCACGAATTAAACCAGCCTGGCACGTATAAAAACGTAAAAGATACCACGGTGGTAGCGCAATTTAAACTGCGAGACCTCCCCAATACCTACGCATTAGCTTGGACCACCACCCCTTGGACCTTACCATCCAACACCGCATTAGCCGTTGGAGCTTCCATCGAGTACCACACCATTCAAACCTACAATCCCTACACCGGGGAACCCATTCATGTAATTTTAGCCGCCGCCCTAGCCGGGAAATTCTTTGCAGCCGAAGGCGCAGAAGCTAGCATGGATTCCTATCAGCCCCAACAAAAAATGCTTCCTTGGCGCTGGGTGAAGACTCAATTAGGTAGCGAATTAGCGGGTCTTCGCTACGAGCAACTACTTCCTTACGCACAACCCGAGGATGGAGACGCCTTTAAAATTATTATTGGTGATTTCGTGTCCACCGAAGACGGTACCGGTATCGTACACATCGCCCCAAGTTTTGGAGCAGACGACTTCAAAACAGCCAAGGAAAATGGCATAGGCGCGTTAACTTTAGTAGATAAAAAAGGAAAATTTCTAGACTGCGTTACAGACTTTGCAGGCGAATACGTAAAAGAGGCTTACCTGTCCGATGAAGAAAAAGCAGAAGAAGCTCAAAAACAGGGTCGCGACAAATACCTCAGTGTGGATGAACGAATCGCCATCAAACTCAAACAAGAAAACAAAGCATTCAAGGTAGAAAAATACGAACACACTTATCCCCACTGTTGGAGAACAGACAAACCCGTACTGTATTATCCGTTGGAAAGTTGGTTTGTAAAAACCACTGCAGTAAAAGATAGATTGGTTGCTCTAAACAAAACCATCAACTGGAAACCCGCCTCAACCGGCGAAGGAAGATTTGGCAATTGGTTAGAGAATTTGGTAGACTGGAACCTTTCCAGATCCAGATTTTGGGGCACCCCATTGCCCATCTGGAGAACCGAAGATGGCAGCGAAGAAATTTGCATCGGAAGCATCCAAGAGCTAAAACAGGAAATTGAAAAAGCCAATTCTCAATTGGGGTTGAATCAACAAGTGGAAGATGCCACCCAAGATTTGCACAGACCATATGTGGATCGAATCACCCTCGTAAGTGCATCCGGAAAACCCATGCTACGTGAAACAGACCTCATTGATGTTTGGTTCGATTCGGGCGCAATGCCCTACGCACAATGGCACTGGCCGTTTGAAAACGAAGAGATTTTTAAACAGAATTTTCCCGCAGATTTTATCGCCGAAGGCGTGGATCAGACCCGCGGATGGTTCTTTACCCTGCACACCATCGCCACCCTACTGTTTGACGATATCGCCTTTAAAAACGTAATCGCAAATGGATTGGTATTGGATAAGCACGGCAATAAGATGAGCAAACGCCTAGGCAATGCCATCGATCCCTTTGAAACCGTAGATAAATACGGCGCCGATGCCGTTCGATGGTACATGGTTACCAATGCTCAACCTTGGGATAACCTTAAATTCGACATGGACGGTGTGGTGGAAGCTCAGCGAAAATTCCTCGGAACTCTCTACAATACCTACGGTTTCTTTGCCATTTATGCCAACCTCGATCAATACAGTTACAACAGCAAACAACCGGTACATTCTTCGCATTTCACCGAGTTAGATCGTTGGGTTTTGAGCAAATTAAATTCGCTCATGAGCGAGGTACAAGAAGCCTACAACGATTACGATCCAACACGAGCTGGAAGATTGATAGAAGATTTTGTTACGGAGCATTTAAGCAATTGGTACGTTCGATTAAGCAGGAGAAGATTTTGGAAAGGGGAACTTAATTCCGATAAAGAAGCAGCCTACGAAACCTTGTACACCTGCCTAAAAACTGTCTGTGAGTTGATGGCGCCTATCGCTCCCTTCTTCTCCGATTGGTTGTACCGAGCTCTGCATACCCAACAAGAAACTTCCCAGGTATCCGTTCACTTGAGCCATTGGCCCCTAGCTAACGCAGAACGTATCGATGTGGAACTCGAAAAATCCATGGATCTTTCCCAACGCATTTGTTCGTTGGTATTGAGCCTTAGAAAAAAGGAAAAAATCAAAGTTAGACAACCATTGCAAAAGATTTTGGTACCCGCAGACAATGCGGATGTACAGGATAAAATTAATCGGATGTCCGATTTAATTTGCAGCGAGGTAAACGTCAAGGAAATAGAAATCGTATCGGCCAATCATCCCAATTTAATCAAACAAATCAAACCCAATTTCAAAACACTGGGTAAAAAATTAGGCGGGGATATGAAAGCCATGGCTGCAAAAATTCAAGAAATGGACCAGGCACAAATCCGATCATTTGAATCCACGGGCGCCTACGAGGAAGTGATCAATAGCACGCTATACACCCTAAGTTTGGAAGATGTAGAAATTTCTACCCAAGATATGCCCGGTTGGCTTGTGGCCGCCGAAAATGGAATTACTGTAGCCTTGGATATCACCATCACCGATGAGCTTCTCCAAGAAGGTATAGCACGCGAATTGGTAAACAGAATCCAAAATTTACGGAAAGAAATGAACTTCGAACTTACCGATAAAATAAACGTTTATTTTAATGGTAACGAATTGCTTCAAACGAGTGTAAAACAATTTAATGCATATATTTGCGGTGAAGTTTTGGCACAATCCCTTGTATTCCAAAACTTTACCACAGAAAACCCGGTGGATGTTTACGAAAACCCCGTACACGTCCAAATCGAAAAAGCTTAATGACTATGGAAAAAGAAAAAACGCGCTACACAGACGAAGAACTTCTTGAATTCAAGGAAATTATTCTTGCCAAACTTGAAGTTGCAAAGTCCGAATTCAGAACCTTGCAAACCAACTTGCGCGACGGAAATGAAAACGGTACAGACAGCACCAACAACAACTACCTAACCCTTGATGATGGGGCCGATACATTCGAAAAAGAAAATTTAAACCAACTAGCCGCCCACCAATTAAAATTTATTAAAAATTTAGAAGCTGCCTTGGTTCGAATTGAAAATAAAACGTACGGAATTTGCAAAACCAGCGGCAAATTAATTCCCAAAGAACGCCTTCGCGCTGTACCTCACACAACACAAACGATTGAAGCCAAACTTAAGCGCTAAACGTGGTGTCGGTGAATTGGGATTTGTTGCGTTCGAGAAGATTCATTCTTCCCGTAGTACTGATTATTGGGCTATTGCTCATCGATCAAGTCATTAAGATTTACGTCAAAACCCATTTTCAATTGGGTGAAACCGTACCCGTATTTGGGGATTGGTTCAAATTGCATTTTGTAGAAAATCCAGGCATGGCCTACGGCATGAAATTGTTTGAAGGCATGTGGGGAAAATTACTACTCACCTTCTTCCGAATAATTGTGGCAAGCTTTGGCATGTGGTACTTATACAAAAGCATAGAAAACAAGGCCCATCAAGGTTTGATCGCCTCCGTTACCCTCATCATAGCAGGCGCAATGGGGAACATCATTGATTCGATTTTTTACGGAGTGGTATTTGCCGATATCAACATGTACCACCCCACCGGTTGGTTTCAAGGCTGGGTAGTTGATATGTTTTATGCTCCCTTGTGGGAAGGCTATCTGCCCAATTGGTTGCCCATTTGGGGCGGTGATTTTTTCACCTTTTTTGCTCCCATTTGGAATTTTGCCGATGCCTGCATCACCGTAGGAGTAGCCATCATGATCATCGGCCAAAACACTTTTTTCAATAAATCTGAAATGGAGAAAGCGTTTCATTAATTTTGCGCTTTCGTTATTACAATTTTTTTCATGGAAACTTCGCTCAACGAACAACAACTGCTACGCAGACAATCCCTGCAACAATTACGCGATTTAGGCATCGATCCTTATCCAGCTGAACTTTTCCCTGTGAATACGCTGGCTGCCGATATTCGCGCCCATTACCCATCCAACCCCGATGCGGAAAATTGGAAACATACGGTAGTAGCAGGTCGACTTATGACGCGAAGAATCATGGGAAAAGCCGCTTTTGCCGATATCCAAGATTCTACAGGTCGTATTCAGGTTTATGTAAACCGAGACGAGTTGTGCCCTGGCGAAGACAAAGAATTTTATAACACTGTATTCAAGAAATTACTCGACATAGGTGATATCATTGGCATTACCGGCCATGTTTTCACCACCCAAACCGGAGAAATTTCCATCCACGCCACCGGTTTGAAACTGCTATCCAAATGTCTTAATCCGCTGCCTTTGCCCAAACAAGACGCAGACGGCAACGTATACGATGCTTTTACGGATCCTGAGGCGAGATACCGCATGCGGTACGTCGATTTGATCGTAAATCCACAAATCAAAGAAACCTTCATCAAACGCACCAAGGTTGTGAGTAGCCTTCGCGAAACGTTCAATAAAAAAGGTTATTTGGAAGTGGAAACTCCCATACTTCAAAGCATACACGGCGGTGCAGCCGCTCGACCCTTCATCACACACCACAACGCATTGGATATTCCTTTGTATTTAAGGATTGCCAACGAATTGTATTTAAAGCGACTCATCGTGGGAGGTTTTGATGGAGTGTACGAATTTGCAAAGAACTTCAGAAACGAAGGCATCGATAGAACGCACAACCCAGAATTCACTGGATTGGAAATCTATGTAGCCTATACCGATTACTTCTGGATGATGGATTTCGTGGAAGAGATGCTAGAAAAGTGCGCCGTAGATGTCACAGGCAGCCATTCAGTAACCGTGGGTGATCATCAAATTTCATTTGCAAGACCCTACCAGAGACTTACCATGGCCGAATCCATTGAAAAATACTCAGGATTTAATATTGAGGGTAAATCAGAAGCCGAATTAGGCGCCTTTGCTAAATCCGTGGGTTGCGAGGTGACCACCCAAATGGGCTCCGCAAAGTTAATTGATGAAATATTTGGAGCATGCGTAGAATCTCACCTAATTCAACCCACCTTCATCACGGATTATCCCGTTGAAATGAGTCCACTTACTAAAAAACACCGTTCAAAACCTGGATTGGTAGAACGCTTCGAATTGTTTGTAAACGGAAAAGAAATTGCCAACGCATACTCAGAGTTAAACGATCCCATCGATCAACGCGAACGTTTCGAAGATCAATTAAAATTAGCCGCCCGCGGTGACGAAGAAGCCATGGCCTATGACCATGATTTCGTTCGCTCTTTGGAGTATGCCATGCCACCTTGTTCGGGTTTAGGGATCGGTATAGACCGACTTACCATGATGCTTACCAACCAAGTGAGTATTCAGGAAGTGCTGTTCTTCCCGCAAATGCGTCCTGAAAAATTGGATTAATTAAACGGTTATGTTGGAAATATTGGCCGATGAAAAATTGGTCTTAGCTTGCCTACTTCACCCCGAAACACCCCAAACGGTATCCGAAGAAACCAGGTTGTCTCCTTTCATCGTCCGCGACATAATCCGAACACTGCACCACCATCGATATATCAAAGCCACCAACGGTCCTCTAAAGAACTTATCTATGTTTGATGCCGACGCATTCTTGCATACCAAATTTCAGTTAACCGCAAAAGGAATACAAGCACTGCAAACCCCTTGATTTTTTTTCATAGTTTTAAAACTCTTTTTTTTAGTGGGCTAACAACTTTTTGGCCAATGAAATGTTACTGAAATGTAACGCAATTTAACCTAAGGCTAATTTGATTTATCAAGGCCAATTTGGTAACTTCGCGCTGCCCGTAAAATTCATCCTAAGAGTATATGTCAGAAAATGTAACCCTAATTGTAGAAGGAAAAGAGTACAGCTTCCCCGTTATCACCGGTTCAGAAGGAGAAAAAGCTATAGATATTAGCAAATTAAGAGATCTTACGGGGCATATCACCCTAGATATCGGATTTAAAAACACGGGTTCCACCACATCTGCTATCACCTTTTTAGATGGTGAAGAAGGTATATTGCATCACCGTGGTTATTCAATTGAGGATCTAGCGGCAAATGCAAGCTTTCTAGAAGTTTCGTATTTATTGCTTTACGGAAAGCTGCCCAATGCAACCGAATTTGCAGCCTTCGAAAACGATATCAAAGAACATACCTTAATCAACGAAGGATTGGAATCCATGTTTAAAGCTTTCCCTACAGGTAGCCATCCCATGGGTCAACTTTCTTCCATGGTTGCAGCCTTAGGTCTGTATTACCCCAAAGCGTTAAATCCACACAGATCAGAAGACGCAATCAATAGAACCATCTTGCGATTGATGGCAAAAATGCCAACCATTTGCGCGATGATTTTCAAAAAGCGCAACGGTCATCCAACCGTGTATCCCAACAATAATTTTGATTATGTTACCAACTACCTGAACATGACGTTTGGCCAAGTAACCCTTCCCGATTACGAACCAGATCCAGTGTTGGTGGATGCCATGAATAAATTGTTAATCCTGCACGCAGATCACGAGCAAAATTGCAGCGCAAGCACAGTTCGCGTAGTAGGAAGTTCTCAAGCCAACTTGTATTCAAGCATTTCTGCGGGTATTTCCGCCTTGTGGGGTCCATTGCACGGCGGTGCTAACCAAGAAGTGTTGGAAATGTTAGAAGATATTAAAAACGATGGTGGCGATGTGAAGAAATATATCGCCAAAGCAAAAGACAAAAACGATCCTTTCCGTTTGATGGGCTTTGGACACCGCGTTTATAAAAACTTCGACCCAAGAGCGAAAATCATTAAAAAAGCTTGCGACGACGTATTAGCCAAATTAGGCGTTAACGATCCCGTTTTAGAAATTGCTAAAGAATTAGAAGAAGCTGCATTAACAGATTCTTATTTCGTAGAAAGAAAATTGTTCCCCAACGTTGATTTCTATTCCGGTATTATTTATAGAGCCATGGGCTTCCCCACCGATTTCTTTACCGTGTTGTTCTCCATGGGCAGACTCCCAGGTTGGATTTCTCAATGGCAAGAAATGCGCAAAGAAAAACAGCCTATTGCTAGACCCCGCCAAATTTATACTGGCGAAACCCCTAGGCCCTTCGTAGCCATGAAGGATAGACCCTAAACTACTCAAACATTATTGATATTTCAGAGGGCTGTTTTCGAAGGAAAACGGCCCTCTTTCGTTACAAGCATTGCCTCATAACAAAATTTCTAACCTCCATCCCACACTGCATTGAATTTTACGCATAACCTTTAATCGTTTTTGTCGCCAACTCAAACGAAATCCCGTGTTATTGGTTACTTACACATCTACCTTTGCAGTTCTAAATGATACGGCTAATTTTTGTACTACTATTTTTTGTTTTTATACCCTCAATTTCGCTCGCACAAAAGGCTAAAGCTACTATTTCCGGTTATGTGCGCGATAGCATTTCCCAAGAAACTATAAGTAAAGCTGAAATCACGGCCAAACGAATAATAGGGATTGGAGTGGATGGCCGCCCCTCAAATACTGTTGACGAAAGTAGTACACAAAAAGCCACAACCAACGCCTACGGATTTTACAGTTTGAGCATTGAAATCGGCACATGGAAAATCACCATCAATGCCAATGGGTATAAAGAGTATTCTAAAATAATAATTCTCACAGCATCCTCAGAAATCAACTTCAATATGCCCATCGAAAGCGACGGGATGCAAGCCATCGAAATCACGGCCAAAAGAAACAATAACGTAAAATCCTTGGATGTATCGGTGCAATCCATCAACGGACAAACCATTAAAAAAATACCCGCACTGTTGGGAGAACCCGATGTAATCCGCAGTGTACAACTTCTACCCGGAGTTACAACCGTTGGCGAAGGCGCTTCCGGATTCAATGTTCGAGGAGGTGGAATTGATCAAAACTTAGTGTTAATGGACGAAGCACCCGTATTCAATTCGGCACACTTGTTTGGCTTCTTCTCCATTTTTAACCCCGATGCAGTAAAGGACGTGGAATTGGTAAAAGGAGGAATTCCAGCGCAATATGGAGGTCGATTAAGTTCTACCCTCGATGTGAAAACAAGGGACGGTAATCGCAGTCGACTTGCCGGCAGCGGTGGTATAGGCACTATTTTTTCCCGATTAACCCTAGAGGGTCCCCTCGCCTTGCCGGAAAAAGGAATTAAATCCCTTACCAAAAACAGAAAAAATCCAGCCAAATCAAGTTTTTTGGTTTCTGGTCGTAGATCTTATATCGATTATTTAGCAAAGCCATTTTTGAACGACGATCTTGCCGGTTCCCAGTTTTACTTCTACGATCTAACCACCAAATTCAATTACAGTAAAGGAAAGGATAACTTTTTCATATCCAGCTATATAGGAGACGATGTTTTTAAAGCTGCCGGTTTATTCGGTGTTAAATGGGGCAACTCCACCATTACCGGCCGATGGAACCATGTTTTCAACAACAAGTTATTTTCAAATTTTACCTATTACTACTCCCGGTACCGTTACAACCTAGAATTCACCAACCGGGACGTAACCTTTAACTGGCAGAGTTATATCGTTAATAATTCTGCAAAAGCAGACTTCACCTACATCATCAACCCGAAAAATACCACCAACTTCGGTTTTCAATCCACCTATTATCGATTTATACCTGGCGATGCCAGAGCTACTTCCGCTACCCTGAACATTAAATTCGGTTTGCCCGATCGATATGGGATAGAAAATGCTATTTACCTAGCCAACGATTGGAATAGCAATGGTAAGTTCTCCATCCGAACCGGTATGCGACTCTCCCAATTCGCTTACTTAGGTCCAGGTAAAGTGTACTTATACAACCGCGAACCTGGAAAACAAGGAATCTTGGATTCAACGTATACCACCCAAAGAGGCGAAGTAGTTGCCAATTATTTCTATCCGGAACCCAGACTCAGTTTCAAATGGCAAACGGGCAAAACCCATTCCATCAAAGGCGGTTACAACCGCATGGTGCAGAACTTGCACTTAATTTCAAATACAGCAGCAAGCGTACCTTTTGATGTTTGGCAACCCACTACCAACAACATCAAACCTGAAATTGCAGATCAGGTTTCCTTGGGCTATTTTAGAAATTTTGGAAAAAATTCAACCATCGAAACAAGCATAGAAACTTACTACAAATCGCTTCAGAATCAGGTCGATTATATAGATGGAGCAAACCTATTGCTCAATGAATTCTTAGAAGCCGACTTACTTACAGGCATTGGAAGAGCCTACGGTTTGGAATGCTACTTGAAAAAATCTGGCGGAGATCTAACCGGCTGGGTGAGTTATACCCTGTCCAGATCCGAACGAAAAGTGATGGGCATCAACGATAACAATTGGTATGCAAATCGTTTCGATCGATTGCACAATTTAGCAGTGGTTGTTCAATACAAAATCAATCTTCGTTGGGAGTTCGCTGCAAACTTCATTTTCAGTTCTGGAACACCCACAACGTTTTACACAGGCCAATACAAAGTACAAGGTTACACCGTTCCAGATGCAGGCAGTAACGCAAGAAACAATGTCCGCAACCCCGATTACCATCGCTTGGACCTATCGTTTACCTATTACCGGAAAAAGAATCCGAAATGGGAGAGCTTTTGGGTCTTCTCTACCTACAATACCTACAACAGACGCAATCCATTTAGCATTTATTTCGCAACCAATTTTCAAGATAAAAACTACAACGCCGCTATACGTTACAGCGTAATTGGCAGCATAGTTCCCGCCGTTTCGTATAATTTCAAATTCTAATCCATGCCATTTAATTTTTTCATACAACGCATTCAATCCGCAGTTTTTACCTCTGCCTTGGTAGTATTGACCCTGTTTCAAACCGGCTGCGAAGACGAAATTAAAGTTTCCGTGGATTACAACCAACCCAAATTGGTGGTAGACGCTTTTATCAACAACCTGCCGCAAACGCAAACGATAACCCTATCCAAAGCAGTAAATTATTTCGATACCAATACGGCACCCGCCATTACCAATGCCCAAGTATTGTTATTTGATACCACCGCGGGCAAACCCTTCTTCTTCCAACACACCGAAAAAGGCAAGTACCAATTCACTCCCAACGCAAACTCAGGAGATACGTTTACAATTGGACACGATTACGCCTTATTCATTCTGGTGGATGGCGATACGCTGGCAAGTTTTTGCAAATTATCAAGAACCGCTACTTTTGACTCCATCCGATTGGTGGATGTGGAAGGCAATGGACCTCCATTCAATACTACCGGTTATTACGTTGAATTAATGGCCAAAGACGCTTTCGGTAAAGGTGATTTCTACTGGATAAAAACGTTTAGAAACGATACATTCCTCAACAACATAGATCAATTGAACATTTCCGCCGATATGGGAAATACCTCCACCGATGTGGATGGAGAATTGTTTATTTATCCCATTCGATATTCAGGGGTCAACGACTTCTCTCGCTCCTTCAAAAAGGACGAAAACATTCGGCTAGAAATTCACTCCATTAGCCCAATTGCCTATGGATGGTTTAATTTAGTAAGAAATGAAAACCAAAACGGAGGATTATTCGCCACACCTCCTGCGAACATTTTCTCCAACATCATTGCCATCAATAAGAACCCAAAAAACACCTTGGGCGGACTCTTCTGTATGAGTGCAGTAGTCAGAAAAGAAATTCTTATTCCGGATTAATCGGCAATTTTAATTACCAATCGCTTCCAATTTTCCACGCAGAACCTCCAGTTCGTCACGCAAACGAGCAGCTTCCATGTACTCCATCTCGCGCGCTGCGCGGAGCATGTCTTTTTCCGTTCTTGCAATGGCCTTCTTTAAAGAGTCCTTATCCATATAATTAATGACAGGATCCGCAGCCAGCCCCATCTCAGGAGTAGTTACCTCGTACTTACCATGAATGTGTAAATCTACATCGCCGGTTTTCGCATCCGCCACCGACGTTTGCTTGAAAATTTCATCGGTACTTTTGCGAACCGTTTTCGGCGTAATACCGTGCTCTTGGTTGTACTCTTCCTGCTTGATTCTTCGGCGATTGGTTTCTTCTATTGTCAGTCGCATGCTTTCCGTAACTCGATCGGCATACATAATTACCAAACCCCGATCGTTTCGGGCAGCTCGACCGATAGTTTGCACCAACGAAGTTTGACTGCGCAAAAATCCTTCCTTATCAGCATCCATAATCGCCACCAAACTCACCTCCGGTAAATCCAATCCTTCCCTCAATAAATTCACCCCCACCAGCACATCAATGACACCCAAACGAAGATTGCGCAGAATTTCTACACGATCCAAAGTTTTAACTTCGCTGTGGATGTAATCTACCTTGATATTCAATCGGTACAAGTATTTCGTCAATTCTTCCGCCATCCGCTTGGTTAAGGTGGTTACCAAAACCCGATCGCCCATCTTGATTCTATTCTCAATTTCCTCAATTAAGTCATCCACTTGGTTGCCGCAAGGTCGCACCTCAATAATTGGATCCAACAGTCCTGTTGGTCGAATCAATTGTTCTACCACAACGCCTTCACTTTCCTTGATCTCAAAATCGGCTGGGGTGGCACTTACATAAATCACTTGATTTAGTACTCCATAAAATTCATCAAATTGCAAGGGCCGATTATCCAAAGCAGCCGGCAACCGGAAACCAAAATCAACCAAATTCACTTTTCTACTGCGGTCGCCTCCATACATAGCTCGTATTTGGGGCATGGTCACGTGGGATTCGTCCACCACCATTAAAAAATCTTTGGGGAAATAATCCAACAAACAAAACGGTCTGTCCCCCGGTTTACGTCGATCAAAATACCTAGAATAATTCTCAATGCCGTTGCAATAGCCCAACTCCCGAATCATTTCTAAATCAAAATTCACCCGTTCTTCCAAGCGTTTGGCCTCCAGAAATCTTCCTTGCTGCTGAAACCATTCCATTTGCTCCATCAAATCGTCCTGAATTTGATAAATTATCTCCTTCAGCCGGTCTCTCGGACTCACGTACAAATTGGCTGGATAAATCGCTGCATCTTGCAAGTTCTCTATTTTTCTACCTGAATCCGGTTCAAAACTGTATATTTCCTCTATTTCATCGCCAAAAAAAGAAATTCGATAGGCAAAATCGTTGTACGCCAAATGCACATCCACCGTATCCCCTTTTACCCGAAAAGTTCCGCGTAAAAAATCGGCCGTGGTTCTGCTATAAAGGCTCTCAACCAATCGGTACAACAATTGATTCCTAGACAAAGTCTGACCTACACTGATTCGGATAATGGTATTTTCATAATCGGCAGGATTCCCGGCACCGTAAATGCAACTTACACTGGCAACCACAATTACGTCTCGCCTTCCACTCAATAAACTTGAAATCGTCTTCAACCGCAATTTTTCAATCTCATCGTTTATATTTAAGTCTTTTTCGATGTAGGTATTGGTGGTTGGGATGTAAGCCTCCGGCTGATAATAATCGTAATAACTGACGAAATATTCCACCGCATTGTGGGGGAAAAACTGCTTAAATTCTCCGTACAGTTGGGAAACCAAGGTCTTATTGTGACTCAAAACCAGCGTAGGCCTCTGTGTTTGCGCAATTACATTCGCTACCGTGAAGGTCTTTCCACTCCCGGTTACCCCCAACAATGTCTGAGCCCCCACCCCCGAATTCATGCCCTCTACCAGTTTTTTTATGGCCGATGGCTGATCCCCAGTGGGTTGAAACGGTGAGATTAATTCAAAGCCAGACATACCACAAATCTACTGAGCAATTCTTGTAAAAAATTTCCTAAATAATTCAATGAACTTATCCCAGTCGGAGCAAATAGCATGTTCAACGAAACACGTATCTTTGCAGCCGCATGCAAACCAGTGTAAAAACTGCCGAACTAAGTAAGGAAGAATTTGTTAACGAAGTCCTGAACGATTATCGAATTGCTTTTGAAAGCAGACATGCCAGCTTAATTGGCCGAAAAGAAGTACTAACCGGAAAAGCCAAATTCGGAATTTTTGGTGACGGTAAAGAAGTGGCCCAATTGGCTATGGCAAAAGTATTTGAAAAAGGCGATTGGAGAAGTGGCTATTACCGCGATCAAACATTTATGTTTGCTAAGGGAATTAGCAACGTAAAAGAGTTTTTTGCCCAACTTTATGCCAATCCCGATGTAAACGAAGAACCCGCTACCGGGGGACGTTGCATGAACGGACATTTTGCCACCCGATTGCTGGACGAACAAGGAGAATGGTTGCCCCAAACAGACCGCTACAACTCCAGCGCCGATATCTCTCCTACTGCCGGACAAATGCCTAGATTACTAGGATTAGCAGTTGCGTCTAAACTATACCGCGAAAATTCAGACCTGCACAGTTTTACCCAATTCTCCAACCAAGGAAATGAAATTGCCTTTGGAACCATCGGCAATGCCTCAACCTCCGAAGGCGTGTTTTGGGAAGTAATGAATGCCGCTTCGGTCATGCAAGTTCCGCTATTGATGAGCGTTTGGGACGATGGATACGGTATTTCCGTACCCGCAAAATACCAAACAGCTAAAGAAAATATTTCTGCCCTGATGGCCGGTTTTCAAACCAACGGAGACGGCACTGCCCTTGAAATCTTCAAAGCCAGAGGCTGGAATTACCCCGAATTGGTAGATGCCTACAAGAAGGCTGCCGACGTATGCAGAGAAAAACACACGCCAGTGCTGGTCCATGTTTATGAGGTCAATCAACCCCAAGGCCACTCCACCAGCGGTTCCCACGAACGCTACAAATCCAAAGAAAGATTGCAATGGGAAATCGATTTCGATTGTGTTACCCAAATGCGTCAGTGGATCGAAGAACAAGGATTTGCTAGCAAAGAAGCTTTAGACGCTATAGAAAACGATGCCCTAAACCATGTTAAAACTTCCCAAAAAGAAGCTTGGCAAGCATACATTACACCCATAAAAAATGAGGTTTCACACGCTGTAAACACCCTGCAACAATTAGCCAGTAAAGGAATTGAGTCCGCATTACTCACCCAAATTGCCAATCAATTACAGCAAGTTGGTGAGCCTTTGCGCCGAGATATCGGAAACGCATTGCACAAAGCACTTCGAGGATGTGCTGCAGTTTCCACGGATAAAAAACAACCCCTAGTAGATGCATTGCGCGATTTCGAAACATTAAACGGTGATCGATACAGCAGCCATGTATACTCCCAGGGACCCGGAAGTGTGTTTCAAGTACCCCACATTCCAGCAGAATTTACCGATGAAATTGTGGATGGTTACCAGGTAGTACGAGCCTGTTTCGATGCCAATTTGGAAAGAGATCCCCGTGTATTTGCATTTGGCGAAGACGTAGGTAAAATTGGGGATGTAAACCAAGGTTTTTCCGGAATGCAAGAAAAGTATGGTGAACTGCGAGTTACCGATAAAGGTATACGCGAATGGAGCATCATCGGCGAAGGTATCGGTGCTGCCATGCGAGGACTTCGACCAATCGCCGAAATTCAATACCTGGATTACCTGTTGTACGCGCTTGAGCCCATGAGCGATGATATCGCTACCATGCAATACCGTACCAAGGGCGGACAAAAATCACCCATAATCATCCGTACCCGCGGACACCGTTTGGAAGGTATCTGGCACAGCGGAAGCCCCATGGGGATGATCATTCATGCCGTGAGAGGAATGCATGTTTGTGTTCCTAGAAACATGACACAAGCCGCTGGTATGTACAATACCTTGCTCCGTTCAGACGAACCCGCGTTGGTGGTAGAATGCCTAAACGGATACCGAATAAAAGAAAAATTACCTGCCAACATTGGCGAATTTACCGTGCCCTTGGGTGTACCGGAAGTGCTAAAATTTGGTGAAGATATTACCCTAGTAACCTACGGTTCATGCGTTAGAATTGCCCAAGAAGCAATCGACATTTTGGCCGAACACGGTATACGGGTAGAACTTATCGACGTGCAAACCTTATTGCCATTCGACATCAATCACACCATCGTTGAACATCTGAAATCCACCAATAGAATTGCTTTCTTGGACGAAGATGTACCCGGTGGTGCCACCTCGTTTATGATGCAACAAGTACTAGAGGTTCAAGGGGGCTACAAATACCTAGACGCTCAACCCCTCACCATCGCTGCCAAAGAACACAGACCCGCTTACGGTTCGGATGGGGATTACTTCTCCAAACCATCGGTAGACTCTGTATTCGAAGCACTCTACCAGATGATGCACGAATCGAATCCAAGTAAATTTCCTAGCCTACGTTAATATTACCAACCGGTGAACCACTCCAAAAATTATCTCTTCCTTAGCGGCCTAGAACCCTTTGTGGTTACCCCATCCATCAACTTTGTAAATATCGGCGAGCGGACCAACGTAACGGGGAGTAAGAAATTCGCAAAACTCGTTTTATCCGGCGATTACAACGGTGCCTTGGATGTTGCCAGACAACAAGTGGAAAATGGAGCACAGGTCATCGACGTAAACATGGACGAAGGCATGTTAGATTCCAAAGAAGCCATGACGGTCTTCCTTAATCTAATCGCTTCCGAACCCGATATTTCCCGAGTTCCCGTAATGGTGGATTCCAGCAAATGGGAAGTCATAGAAGCCGGTTTAAAATGTTTGCAAGGGAAAGGAATTGTAAATTCAATTTCCTTGAAAGATGGCGAAGCCGCGTTCATTGAAAAAGCAAAAAAAGTACATCGCTACGGAGCCGCCGTTGTGGTAATGGCCTTCGATGAAACAGGACAAGCCGATAACTTACAACGCAAAATCGATGTTTGTAAACGGTCATACAACTTGCTTCAAAGCATCGGATTTCCCGCAAATGACATCATTTTCGATCCCAATATTCTAACCGTAGCTACAGGTATTGACGAACACAACAACTACGCCGTAGACTTTATCGAGGCAACGCGTTGGATAAAAAACAACCTTCCCGGTGCCCGTGTAAGCGGCGGAATCTCCAATATATCCTTTTCGTTCCGCGGCAACGACCGTGTGCGGGAAGCCATGCACTCCGCATTTTTATACCACGCCATTCAAGCGGGCCTGGACATGGGTATAGTAAATGCCGGTATGATTGAAGTGTATGACGAAATACCAAAAGATCTGCTGGAAAGAGTTGAAGATGTGCTACTCAACAGACGGGATGACGCAACCGAACGATTGGTGACTTTTGCCGAAACCGTAAAAGGTAAAAAAGAAGAGAAAATTGAGGAAACTCAGGCTTGGAGAAATACTTCCGTAGAAGAACGATTGAGCTACTCGCTCATTAAAGGTATCACCGAATTCATCGATGCCGATACCGAAGAAGCCCGTTCAAAATACGGAGAACCTCTAAAAGTGATTGAAGGTCCGCTCATGGACGGAATGAACCACGTGGGAGATCTGTTTGGAGCCGGTAAAATGTTCCTACCTCAGGTGGTGAAAAGTGCTAGGGTAATGAAAAAATCCGTGGCTTATTTGCAACCTTACTTGGAAGCACAAAAAGCAGCCAACCCCAACGCAAAAGCACAAGGTAAAGTGCTTTTAGCCACGGTAAAAGGCGATGTTCACGACATAGGAAAAAATATTGTAGGCGTTGTACTTGCTTGTAACAATTACGAAATCAAAGATTTAGGTGTCATGGTTTCGGCCGATAAAATCTTGGAAGAAGCCGTTCATTGGGGCGCCGATGTCATTGGGTTGTCCGGATTAATCACCCCCTCCCTGGACGAAATGGTGTATGTTGCCAAAGAAATGCAACGCAGAGGCATGAAAATTCCCCTGCTGATAGGCGGTGCAACTACCAGCCGAATGCATACCGCTGTTAAAATTGCACCCGAATACCAATTCCCTGCCATTCACGTTCTAGACGCCTCCCGCTCAGTACCCGTGGTGAGTAACTTATTAAGTGACGACAATAGCCAGTCCTACCAACAACAAATTAGAAACGAATACCAGTTGTTGGCCGAAAATCATGCAAAACGACAAAGCGCCAAGGATTTGATTCCTTTCGAAGATGCAAAAGCAAATCGATGGGTTCATGACGGTCAAGTGACAGTTCCTAAACAAACAGGCATATTCCCCGTTGAATTTTCCATCAGCGAATTAATAGACACCATCGATTGGACACCCTTTTTCCAAACATGGGAACTCGCCGGACAATATCCTGCTATTCTTAAAGATGAAATTGTTGGTTCAGAAGCAAAAAAACTACTTGCCGATGCAAAAAAATTATTGAACGAAATAGCAGATAACCAATCCCTTACGGCAAAGGGTGTATGGTTTATTTTGCCTGCTAGAAAAAATGGTGAGAGTTGTTACGTTTATGCAAACTCCGAAGATGCAAACCAACAAACCCATGCAATCGAGGAATTTCACTTCCTGAGACAGCAACGAAAAATGGCCAACGGGATACCCAATTTGAGCTTAGTTGACTTTCTCGCCGATAACCAAACCGATTACTTAGGAGGTTTTGCGGTAACAACCGGGATAGGATTAGAAGACATTGTAGCTCGTTTTGATGCCGACTTAGATGATTACCATAGCATCATGGCCAAAGCCATAGCCGATCGACTGGCCGAGAGTTTCGCCGAAAAATTACACAAGCAGATAAGAACAGAGTTCTGGGGATATGCGCCAACAGAGAATATCAGCAACGAAGATCTAATTCGTGAAAACTACCAAGGAATTAGACCTGCACCTGGCTATCCAGCGTGCCCAGATCATACCGAAAAGGAAACCTTGTTCCGCATACTTAAGGCTTCGGAAAAGGCAGGAATTTCGCTCACGGAATCCATGGCAATGTTGCCCGCTGCCAGCGTTAGTGGTTGGTATTTTGCTCATCCCCAAAGTAAATATTTTGGATTGGGTAAAATTGCAAAAGACCAAATAGAAGCATATGCTGTTGCAAAAAAATTGGATATCTCAACCATGGAACGTTGGTTAAGTCCTATTTTGGGTTATTAACTAAATGTACTCGATAATTACTATAAATAACTTGGATTTATAGATACTTTATGTATCTTGGCTTTGTAAAATAGTATGAAAAAATTCCTTTTAATCGCAATGACACTTTTCGTTGGAAAAGTATTTGCACAATGCCCAACCTTTACGGTTAACTCTTTACCCAAAACCAATCCTTTGAAAGCAGGATGTTACACCGTTAACGGTGACATTACCTACACAGGGGTTCAAAAAGCTCCTACTTCAGCCGCTAATGCTGCCGGTGGTACCATTAAAATACGTGTTGAAATTGGAAATGGTAGAGAAATGATTTTGGTTGTTAACGGACCAACAGCTGCCGAAGTTAAAAAGTTATCAGCGGGAAGCGGATTGAATTCCATCACGTTCAAAACTGACGGTAAAGGAAACAACTCATTGCAAAGCTTTAAAGCAGCACCTGCTCCAGCAGCTGCTCCACCAAAGCCAGGCATGGAGCCCCCACACCATGACGGCCCACAAGAAATGCACCCACCCACAGATAACGGTGGCGGTTTGTAATCCAATCCACTAAATTTAATGTAAAGGAAGGGAGCTAAGCAATTAGCTCCTTTTTTTTATCAACTTCCTATTGCAAACAGAAAGTTCCTGAACCACCCCTAAATGAAAATTAAGAATTAATTATACCTAAATATTGGTATTAAAGTACAGTAAAAGCTTATTTCTTAAAAGGATTCGAATACTTCGGATTATGGATAAACGCAGTATCAGTCATGCTCAACAAAAATGCTTTCAACGCTGCTTTTTGTTCCGGTTTCAAATTCAAATGCCTTCCTTCATGAGACATCATCGGATTCAAATTTGGAGAATTAAACTTCACCCCTTCGCTATAATGATCAATTACCTCATCCAAAGTTCTAAATCTACCGTCATGCATATACGGACCCGTTAACTCAATGTTCAAAAGCGATGGAGTTTTAAAGGTTCCCATATCTTGGAATCTTCCCGTTATACCTCCGTACCCCTTATCCGTAAAAACCAAATCCAAACCATTATTGGCTATACCTCCAAAAGTTGGATCTTGAATCTGCGCTTTGTTGTCTCCATGACAATGAAAACAATCGGCCCCTGTAACATTTCCATCCAAATCAAAATTCACCAAGGCATTAAACAATAATGCTCCCTTCCCTTCCTCATCCGTCAATTTGGAAAATCGTCCAGGGAAAAACTCATTAAACTTAGATTGATAACTTACTATGCTAAGCAAAAATTGCTCCATAGCCAAACTCATGTCAAACACGTTCGGCTCCGCGTTAAACGCTTTCAAAAACGCATCCTTATACATGCTGGACCTACGTAAACGTCGGTCTAACATCGGCAAAGTCATAGCCATTTCATTATGCGCTTGAATCGGTTCAAATACCAACTCTCTCAACGTATTTTGCCTGGCATCCCAAAAAAACTTTTTATTATACGCAAGATTGAATAACGGTGGAGTATTGCGGTTTGTTACCAATCCAAAGACACCTCTGCTCAGCGCAACGGGTCCATCGGCAAATGCAAACTCCTGTTTATGACAACTTCCACAACTAACCGTACTATCAATACTTAAAATAGGATCGTAGAACAACATTCTACCCAACTCTATACCTTCAACCGTCAACGGATTATCGGCCGGTAAAATAGGTACTGGACCTAACTTTTTATCAAAAATACTGGCAGGATCTATTAAGGTCGTTTTAAAATTTGGTTTATCATTTCCACTGGGTTTGTCCTCACAACTATTTAGTGTTAACAACAACACCGTTGAACAAATCAACCAGGTTAATCGATGAACTACCGGATTATAAATTGATATTTTTGCCATGATGCATTACAACCTAATCGTTGAAAAATAAAACACCAATTTATTATTCCACAACACCTAAGCGAAACGCTCGGTTTGTTGCCATATCATCCAAAATCGATTGCATCAACTTGATTTCATTCGTTCCTGAACTGTGGGAAACACTTCCCGCAGCCATAGAACGATTGCCCAATACTTGATCCAAATGATATTCTAGCGGAAGTACCAATTGTTGACCTTCTTTCAATTCAAAATACAACTCCGAATTAGCCCCTTGGTAAGGCATAGCAAAATTCCGTACGAAATTATCCGTTGCCGTATGAAAACTAAAGGTCTTCGTAAATTCTGAATCGCCTACTTTCTTCCAACGACCATCCAAAGCTTGGAAAATATATCCACCGGCCCAACCCCAATGCAAACTAGTAATGTTCGTGCTCAATGGATGCTTGCTTGGCCATAATGCCGGATCTCCGTGATTGATATCATAATCCAATCCCATCTTCAATTTCAAACCCTTATACTTTCCCGCAGGAATTTTATAATCAAACTTGGTTCGTCCACCCCAAATGTTAAAATGCTGAAAACCATCGTCCAACAACAACCAAGTTCCATCTTCACGCTCCAAAGCCATATCGCTGATCATATGACTCAAATTTACCACTTGCAATACTTCGCCAAAGGAATTCGTGTATTCCCCGATTTGAATGAATGCCTCTTTCCCTTCCCAACGCATGCGAAAATCCAAGGTCAGTTGAGTTTCTTTCGGGGGATCAACTACCGGCGGTTTCTCTGGTTCGCAACCTGCAAGTGTTAGTGCCAATATACTAACTGAAAAAGTATATAAAATCGTTTTTGTGATAGCTTTATACATGAGTTTTAGTAAATTATACCCAAAGATAACAAATAGAATCTTAAAAAAGCACGAATACCACCATTCTATCGTGCTAACGACCCGAAAATAATATTATTCATCCTATTAAACAAAAAACACGGATAAACATGTTATCCGTGTTTTTATCTAATACTACTTAATATTAATGCTTTAATTTTGCCAATGCCTCCTCAACCAATGCTAAATCTTTTTTATACACATCCAACAACGCTTTCAAGTTCTTGATGTCTGCATTGATTATCGCAATTTCTTTCTGAGCCTCTTTTATTTCAGGATCTGTTGGGTCTAACTTAGACATATTGGAAGTAATTAATTCAAGTGCCTTCTCTTCCTCAACTACGGCGGCCGTTTCTTTTGCAATTAAATCCGTTAAAAAAGTCCTCGCCTCCAACAATTCTGGTTCTGTTGTGGGCACAATAAACTTTTCACTCGTGCTTGTTTTGTCTTCTAAAACTGTCTGTGCGCTTACTGTTGAAGCACCCAATAGACAAATTATTGCTACAAATACTAATCTTTTCATATGCTTTATAATGTTGATTTTATTTCAATTAAAAAATCGCTCAAAGTGGGAAACTTCTTATTCTCTCTTTGTGCATATTCCTTTCCACTCTGTAAAATTTCAAATGCTTTTTGCTTATCGTTCAATTGCATAGCAATGGATGCCGCATTGAGATAACAATTTTCATTTTTCATGTATTCAATTGACAACAATGCCAATTTCAGCGCCTCATTCAAGGAAATAGGATCATCCGTCAATTCACTTATGGCCTGAGATAAATTAGTCAATAAATAACCGTTTTTAGAAGGGAATTTTTTAAAATAATCGATTATGGAAGCAATGTAATGTACAGTATCATTTCTTCGAATAAATTCATTTGCCTGAAACAAATCTATGGCCTTACTAATCTCATAATCAGTCAAATACACTTTTGCAAATTCCCTAATTATTGAGGTATCTAACACACCCGTTTTCTGATCAAAAGATGCCTCCGCTATATCTCGTAATATGATGTTGTCAACTTTTTCAGAAACTTTGCCAGCACCTAATTTTTGTTCAAATAATTCACGATTACGAATTAAAAATTGAAAATGAGGTTCGGCAATACTCTCTACAAATTCGAAAATAAATTTAACCGATTCCTCCGATTTCCAATCTGAATTCTCTTCCAAATAACACATTACACACTGACGTTGCAATTCTACATTATCCATTTCTTTAGAAGATTCAGCTAAACTCTTACAAAAATCTTTGCTACGAACTCCCGTTTGAAACTTATAACTTGCACTCAAATATTGCCGCTCAGGGTTCAGTGCATCAGAACCTAGTTCCAGAAATTCCTTCACCGGAAATCCGCCTTTTTGTCTATGCATTACCACACCATTCTCATTGAAAAATAAATAGGTAGGATAGCCTATGATCTGGTATTTTGCCACAAAACTGTTGGCTAATTCCGTTTCCAAATCAATTTTGTAGACTACAAAATTCTTATTGTAAAATTTACCTACTTCCTTATTCTTATATACCGCTGTATCCATGTGCCCACAGACATCACAATGTGAAGAGTAAGCAATAAGCAAACTATTTCTCTTTGATTTTTTTACCTGTGATTCAAACTCTTCCAAGGATTGGAAGTTGGTAATGAATTTAATACCCTGCCCACTTATCTCTGTTATTCCTAAGAGAATTGTAGCAAAAAAAATTGAAAATCTTTTGTACAATGACATTCCTTTAATTACTTTAAAATAAAGCGATTAGAAGAAATCAGTACATAATGGCTTGTTGAAAGCCTTAACAATATTTGCAATTCCGGTTGGATCTAAACTCTCCCAAGCAAATTCACCTGTTAATTGTGCATCGTAGCACATTAGCGCTGCATTCTCTGCACAACTTTCGGCTAATTCTTTACCCATTTCACGGGCTTTGTTCTTCAATTGCTGCTTAATCGTGGCTTGAGCGGTAGTTTTAGCCGTAGTTTTGGCTACCTGAGTTCCAACCCTCGCTGTAGTCGTAGCAGCAGAACCTGAACCGAATGTAGCTATGTTAAAAATTGCTTCACCCACGGAAGAAACTTGATCGAATATAGCCCAACCACATTCAGTGGAATTTACAGCACAACCTAAACCGCATTTTGTGGGAAATTTAGTAGGACAATTATCAGCCCAACATACAGGACCAACCCCTTTATAACCTGTCCTACAGGTTACATAACACAATCCATGCTGATTGGTCTTACCATCGGAACATCCAGTTGGAATTACACCGGCACCTCTACCGTAACTTTTCTTTGCACAAGAAACTCCTATATCTGTTTGGCCATCTACACAATTTGGGGAACATATACAACATCCCACTTGGTGAAAACCCGCTCTGCATCTTGGATATACAATGGCTCCATTTTTCTGACAGTTTCCATTTCCGTGTGCCGCATGGCATCTTCTAAACATACCTCTGTCATTAAAACCATCCCCGAAACGCCATGGATATCCTCCTCCTCGACCATAAGCTGCAGGCTTACCACAGAAAGCGCCGTCATCTCTAAATCCAGCCGGACAGCTTTGCCAACAAACTGGTCCTACTCCTGTGTATCCTTGAGCACAAGGCTTATAACACAAACCATCACGAAGCTCCATTCCAGAGTTACATTGATTTGGAATAGTACCCACTCCTCTACCATACGAACCCATCCAACACATTTTTTCATTGACCGCGTTACCCCCACCTGCTTGTGTTGCATTGGATTTAGTAACACTGTAAACAGTGCTTCCACTCTGAGAAAAAACATACGACGTTGCAAGATTAATCAATGCGAAAATTAAAATTCTAAAGTTCATTTTAATTGTAGATTAGCGGTGCAATTAAGGTTCTAACATCTACCCCTCGTTGAGTTATGACTTTAATTCAAGCAATTATGGAAAATTTGCAACTTCCTCACAATCAAAAATTAAACAAAAAATTAAAAGTTAGACAGTACAACGGCTCTCAAGCATCATTGCTTTTGAAATCGCAACGAATACACGAAATTCTGATCGTTAATCCGGAGAAAGTAGAGTCCTGAAGACAATCTACCCGTAGGTACTGTAAAGTAAGATTCCCCACTTGAAATATTCTTCACTTCCCATAAAACTCTGCCCGTTACGTCCAGCAGTTCCACATCAAATTCACCGCGATTCCTGCCTACCACAACCGGATCCTTAACAGAAGGATTAGGCATAATAACAAAAACTTCTTCTTGCATGGCATCCAAATTCATTCCTCCTACCTGCGCCTTCGCCAGTACCCGCACATGTGGATCAAATTCTGCACCACTCAAAGCAAATCCTGGAACAAATTCAAACTCCTGAGCCGTATCCGTTACATAAAAAACATGCTCAACCTCCTTGCCCTCGCCCCGAAAAACAACCGGTACTCGCAGATGAAAATAGGAAACGCTTGGATCTGAAGCCTTTTGCGAAATTCTAACCGCAACTTTTCCCTTACGCTGACGCCAATTGATCGTTAAATAAGGAAAACCACCTCCCATAACCCACTCGTTGAAAAATGTATCCAATCCATGCCCATATTCCCGTTCCACGTATCCTCGAAAATCCTCTTGATCCGCAAAACCATCTCCCCTTCCCTTGCCCATTAAATACTTACGCAAAGCACTATAAAACACTGAATCTCCCACCTTATCGCGCAGCATATGAAGCACCCAAGCCCCTTTGTTGTAGGTTAACCTTCCGCTAAACAGCACGTTTACATTTAACGTATCTCTGGCATAAACACTTCCCCAATCCTTGGAAGTTACATCATCGCGCATACCTTTCAATCGATCTGTAAAACTCTTTTCCCCACGCAAATATTCGTGAGCCAAGGCATTCACATACGTAGCAAAACCCTCGTTCAACCACAAATCACCCCAATTAGCACAGGTAACCCAATCGCCAAACCACTGATGCGCCAACTCATGCGCCATTAAATCCCATCCCAAATCCACCATGAAACTCATGGTCTGATGTTCCATGCCACCACCCCATGTAAATTGGGCATGGCCGTACTTTTCTTTATCAAACGGATACGGTATAAACAAGCTATCCATCATCCGTAACTGTGGCAATATTCCCTTGGCATCCCGCTGCCATGTGCTCAAAAATTGAGGAAAACAATAATTCTCTACCGGCATCTTCCTACCGTCTAAAAACGTCACCGTATCGGTAAATCGCGAATAATTGGTAACCGCCACAGCCACCAAATAAGTAGGAATCGGATATCGATGCTTCCACACGTACCTAACCTCCTTACCCCCAGACAACAAATCCTCTACCACCAACAACCCATTACTAGCCACCCTCAACCCTGTATCCGTTACAACTTCTATGTCCAACGAATCAATTTTATCATGCAACGATTGCTTGCAGGCCCACCAAAATTGAGCGCCGTAAGGCTGACTCAATGTATGAATCACCGGTCCTGTCTTGTGATTATCCAACACATAATACCCAAATCCACCCCCATTCACCGGATTACCACTGTATGCAACCCAAAACGAATCGCGCGTGCCATCTTTCCAACCGCTCAACCGTTGCACATACCCCCCATTACCGGATCTTAATACTGTTAATTTCCCGTTTTTATCCCAGGCCGAATCCACTTGCATGCCCGATACCAAATCAAAACCCAACGAATCCCTGTTGCCAACCACCGTTACTCCAAATTGAGTAATACCGCGCATCGCAGAACCAATCCTTGGATTTACCCATAATTGCAGTCGGTTGTAATCCAACATATACCCATGCCTAACCCCTGAATTCGATCTTCTTCCAACCCCTTTTCTAACTTCAAACCGCAACCGCTCTTTACACAAGGCTTCCTCACATTCGGAAGATACCAATACTTGAGCCAACGCACTGGAACAACAACCAAATACCATAACCGAAACCAACCCTACGTTGATTTGCCGTCTGCACCACTGCAGAACATTCAAAATGGCTACTTTTTTTGGCATACCCTACAAATTTCCACAATTCAAATCCCCAAACCAAACTCCTGCACAAAAACCCTAACTCCAACCTACCTTTGCATACGTGAAATTCACCTGGTTGCCGCTTTTTTTGATAATTTTTCTAGGCTCCATTTGGGGCAGTTCCTTCATCCTCATGAAACGCGGCTTGGAAGTATTCACCCCACTTCAAGTGGCAGGATTGCGATTATTCATGGCAGGAATATTCTTAAGTCCATGGGTCTATCGATATGCTTTTGGTAGTAAATCCACTACCGCCAAAAAACAGCCCTTAATTCAACCCATCGATTATTTTTTCTTATTTCTCACTGGGTTCGTAGGCAATGCTATCCCAGCCTACCTCTTTTCAACCGCTGGAACCCTGATACCCTCTGGCTTATCAGGAATACTCAATGCCTTTACTCCCGTTTTCACCCTACTTGTAGGCACCCTCATTTTCAGAAGTCCTATCAATCGAAATGGAATATTCGGGGTACTTTCGGGCATTATTGGCGCAGTGTTCTTGCTTGGACCTACCCTTCTCGGACATAAAGAGATGTCCATCAACTTATCGGGGGCCTTCATGGGATTAGGCGCTTCCCTGTTGTACGGGTACAACATCAATCTCATCAAAACCCGATTATCCCACATCCCCCCTATGGCGAAAACAGCCTTCCCGTTCTTCTTTATGGGTTTTTGTTATGCATTTGTGCTCTACCAAACCGATATTTTGTCCTGCTGGCCCAACAGCAATCCCTGGACCCTGCCCACCAACTCTGTCCAAGAAACCACTCAATTTTTTCACGCTTGGAAAGCCTTGGGCTTCATGGCCATTTTAGGAATAATCGGCAGTGCCATTTCCATGATTTTATTCAATTATTTAATTGAACATACCACCGCTTTGGTGGCCTCCACCAACACATTCATCATCCCCGTAGTGGCCGTTGCTTGGGGTTTATTTGATCAAGAACCTATCCGATGGAATATGATCGTAGGTCTACTTCTTTCGCTAACCGGCGTGTATCTTGTTATGCGCAAGGATTAATTATCTTTGAAATATCGGTCACTAATCGAACTTCGTACCATGCAAACAATCCAACAAATTTTAGAATCCTTCAACATCGGACAAACCCTGAATGCTGCCAGCACCGGAACCCAATGGCTAACCACCGATACAACCGCAAAGCGCGATATTCTATCTCCCGTAGACGGCAAATTAATCACTACTGTGGCTTTGGCCGATCAAAACCAATGGAATCAAGTGGTTGATACCGCTGAATCTGCTTACGTCGAATGGAGGAAAATGCCGGCGCCTAAACGCGGAGAAATAGTAAGACAAATTGGTGACGAACTCCGAAAACATAAAGATAATCTCGGGGCATTGGTAAGTTACGAAATGGGTAAAAGCCTGCAAGAAGGGCTGGGCGAAGTGCAAGAAATGATCGATATCTGCGATTTCGCCGTGGGGTTGAGCCGACAGTTACATGGCCTAACCATGCACTCCGAAAGACCCAATCACCGCATGTACGAACAATGGCATCCGTTGGGAATTGTTGGAATCATCAGTGCCTTCAATTTCCCCGTAGCCGTGTGGAGTTGGAATGCCATGCTCGCCGCCATCTGTGGTAACGTGTGTATATGGAAACCCTCAGAAAAAACACCCGCCAGCGCGGCCGCCGTGCAACATATCCTAAAACAAGTATTAATAAACAACCAATTACCTGAAGGAATTTTTTGCTTGGTGCAGGGCGACAGAACCATTGGCGAAGCCATGAGTACCGATGCCCGCATAGCCTTGGTAAGTGCTACCGGAAGCACCCGAATGGGAAAAGACGTAGCCGTAAAAGTTGCCGCTCGCTTAGGAAAGAGCATTTTGGAACTGGGAGGAAATAACGCCATCATCCTTACCCCCGAAGCAAATCTAGATATGGCCATCGTTGCCATCCTATTTGGAGCCGTAGGTACTGCAGGACAGCGCTGTACTACCACACGCCGACTCATAATTCATCACTCCATTTACAATAATGTGAGGGATAAACTCACCAAAGCCTATGCCCAGTTGAAAATTGGAAATCCCTTAGACCAAAACAACCATGTAGGCCCTTTGATCGATATGGATGCAGTTCGCAATTATCAAACCGCCATCCACAATTTAATCGCCGAAGGAGGAACCGTGTTGTACGGTAATCAAGTCCTCGCAGGCGAAGAATACTCCAGCGGATGCTATGTAGTTCCTACCATTTGCGAGGGAAGCCCTACCATGAAAACCGTTCAAGAAGAAACCTTTGCTCCAATTCTCTACTTATTGAAATACAATCATTTAGACGAAGCTATCGACATTCAAAATCAAGTAAAACAAGGTTTGTCGAGCGCTATTTTTACCAATAATTTGCAAGAAGCCGAAACTTTCCTTTCTGCTCGGGGTTCAGATTGCGGAATTGCAAACGTCAATATTGGAACGTCAGGTGCTGAAATAGGAGGTGCTTTTGGTGGTGAAAAAGAAACTGGTGGTGGCAGAGAAAGTGGATCCGATGCTTGGAAAGCCTACATGCGTAGACAAACCAATACCATAAACTACGGCACTACGCTGCCCTTAGCTCAAGGAATTAAATTTGATTTTTAGGCCTAAACGCTAGAACTGCTGTCCGATAAAGAAATGTATTTGGGTAGGCTTGCTACTACTTCCTGGAACATTTCGGTAATCAAATCCATAGGCCCAATCCAACCCAATTAAACCAAACATCGGCATAAACAACCGAATACCCACACCTGCAGCGCGTTTGAGTTCAAAGGGATTGTATTTCAACATACTGCTCCACGCATCTCCAGCTTCCAAGAAAGCCAATGCATACACCGTTGCTGTGGGTGAATTGGTAATGGCCTGTCGCAATTCCATGGTGAATTTATTGTAGATCGGTGCACCCGATTGGTTACCCATGGCCGCATCCGAAATGGTAAAATTGTCATACCCACGCTGAGATACAATCTCCATCGCCGCTAAATTGAAGCCAAACATACCGGCACCACCTACGCGAAATCGCTCGAAGAATGTTACACCTAAGTCTTTGTTGTACATACCCAAGTACCCAAATTTAGCGCGAGTCATCAACACCATTTTCTTGTAAATGGGAGTATACCATTCCGCATCCACTTTCAGTTTGTAATATTCCGCCCACTTGTACTTATCGTTGGGGGATAACTCGGAATAATCCAATTTGCTCAACAAACTAAAAGGCGGGGTTGCCTGTGCCGTTAATGTCACGTTGCTACCCGAAGTTGGGTAAATTGGCTCATTGATGGAATTTCGAACCAGTACAACCGAGAAGGTTGGGTTATAACTAACCCCACTGAAACCGGCTGGAAAACTGTACATGCTACCATCCATGTTCTGCATGCGGTACCTTTGGAAACTCAACGCGTATTGCAAATTGAAAAAGTCATCGGGCCACTTCAAACGCTTGGCATAACTTACCTCTACCCCCGTATTGAAAAATGCACGATGGTTGGGGTTGTCTTTGGGTAAGAAGTCAAAACCATTCACCCGATGAAATAGAGCCACACTCAATGTATTGGGCTTCTTACCCCCAAACCAAGGCTCCGTATAACCCATCGTATATCCCTGATAACTTGCCCCGTTGCTTTGAGCACGTAAACTTAATTTCTGACCATCCCCCGTTGGAACCGGATTCCAAGTTTCAGGTCGAGATAATTTTCTTCTGCTAAAATTATTCAACATGATACCCGCAGTTCCAATCAGCGTAGGATTGGTATTGTACGAACCCAGCATAGGGTTGAAACCGCCACCGCCCCAACCGCCGCTCAATTCAATTTGATCGCTAGGCTTCTCGGACAAAGTGTACACAATATCTACCGTACCGTCCTCTGGATTAGGCTTTGGGTCTACCCCCAATTTCTCGGGATCAAATAAATTCAATGCGGCCAAATCTCGCATGGTTCGCTGAATATCGCTACGCGAAAAAGTATTTCCTGGTTTGGTGCGAATCTCACGCTGTATTACCCGGTCGCTGGTCTTGGTATTCCCTTTCCAACTCACCGAAGCAATGGTCGCCCGCGGTCCTTCGTTGATGCGAATTTCCAAATCAATGCTATCGTTGTAAACTCCCGTTTCCACCTGCATTATTTGAAAAAACAAATACCCATCATCCATGTACATACTCTGCACATCAAATCCACCCTGACCACCGGAATTATTCAATTTCTCATCCAACAAGGTCTGATTGAAAATATCTCCTTTTTTAACATTGAGAATGGTATCCAATAAACCCGTGCTGTATTTCAAATTTCCCTTCCAACTGATATTTCGAATTCGGTATTGACTGCCTTCAAAAAGACTTACATGCACCACTACGTGTTTATCGCTAATCAATTGAACACTATCTGCAATAATCCGAGCATCTCGATATCCCTTTTCTAAATAATGCTTAACAATGTTATCCCGCTCTTCAGCAAATTTGGATTCTATATATTTGGACGATTTGAAAATGTTAATCTTCTGATAACTCCGCTTAATACCCTTAATCGTAGATCTCAATTCTTGGTCTGCAATCAATTCATTGCCATGGAAATCAAAATCGTATACCTTTACCTTAGGACCTTTACTGATATGAAAATCGAAATTCTCAAACCCTAACATTTCAGACGAATCCTTGTTGTACGCTTGTTTTCTCTCGATTCTACACTGTATCCCGTAATAGCCTTTTTCCCGATAATACTTGAGTACTTTGTCGATGGAACGATTTATCAAATTGGGATTGATATACATCCCTTTCTTCAAATCAACTTCTTCCTTTAAAGTTTTTGCTTGGGCATTGGTTAATCCGATAAATCGATGCCCATTCAATCTGGGTTGGTCTTGAACCCGAAACTGAACAACTACTTCATCCCCTTCCAAGGGCAATAAGAACACCTGAATATCACGGAAATAATCTCTAGCCCACAAATTTTGTATCGCTTTGGATATATCCGTTCCAGGAACCTTAATTCGTTGACCAATAGACAAACCCGAAAAGAAAATTACCTGCGATTTCATTACAGGCCTTCCATTTACTTCCGAAACTTGAATATTTCTTATGATATACTCCTTGGGCTCAATAAAATCATAGGCTATAGCTTCTGCATTGCGGTAGGTGCTATCCGCCAAACGCTGTGAAAAACCTACCACCGGCAACAAAATTGCAAGAAGAATAAAAATGCTATGTTTTAATTTACTAAACACTTATGCAATTTGCTCACTAGTTTTTCCAAATCGACGCTCACGACCCTGAAAATCGATGATTGCCTTGTAAAAATCGTCCTTTGTAAAATCCGGCCACAATACAGGTGTAAAATAGATCTCCGAATAGGCTATTTCCCACAACAAGAAATTACTGATACGCTGCTCACCACTGGTTCGAATCAATAAATCAGGATCGGGAAACTTCGCGGTATTCAAAGCTGTATTCAACACCGCCTCGTTAATATCTTCAGGCTGTATTTCTCCAATCTTTACAGACTCTGCAATTTTCTTTACCGCCTCAATAATATCCCAACGACCCGAATAACTCAAGGCCAAGATTAACGTTAACGTATTGTTGTTTTCCGTAATTTTCATGGCACGCTCCAGCTGAGCCTGGCAAGTACCGGGCAATTGATCCATATTGCCAATCACCTGCAACTGAATTCCGTTCTCCATGAACGTAGGTATTTCTTTCTCAATGGTATCCACCAACAACTCCATCAACGCATTCACTTCCATTCGAGGTCTACTCCAATTCTCTGTTGAAAAAGCATACACCGTCAAATACTTAACCCCTAATTCTACCGCCGCTTCCAGTGCATTTCTAACCGCTCCTACCCCATGCTTATGACCAAAAATTCGTAAATGACCTTTCTTCTTCGCCCATCGACCATTACCATCCATGATAATAGCAACGTGCTCAGGAATCCTATCTTTTTTTATTTGGGCAGCGAAAGACGATGTAGCAGACACTAGAAGATCAATTTATCTGCAAATTAACGGCGTAAATCGATACGATAAGCTGAAACCAATAAAATAATACCAATCCTTTAAGTGCGTATCCCCGCGCATCGTTCCCGATGCCAACGCTGGATTGCCCTGCGAAACTTGCGCATGGCCATTTTCAGCGGACGATAATCCTTGGTTTTCTTTCATGGTTTTATAGTCGCCATACTCACTATTCACATCATCCAAATTGTCTGTAAATGTCTTTCGCCACAATATTTCAAAGCCTACGATTACTGAACCTTTGCCACGCTCAGGCGGCGACATAGCTTTAATTCCTACGCCTAAGGGGAGCGATGCCTGAAATAAACTGTACGACTTTTTCTGCCCCTCGGTATTCAAATTTCTCAACCGAACATCTTCATTGTCGATTTTGGTTGGATTGAACCGAAAAAATGTTAACCCCGTTAAAACATAGGGGGTTGCCCATCCGTCCCTTATGTTGGTGCCGAAAGGATGCAAATTAAACTCTACCAAGGGAGCGAATTCGTATATTTTTGATTTGAAATTTAAATTCTGATATGCCAAACCTGGAATCTCCTTGGAAGAACCACTGATTTCTAAAAAACTGATCTGATTTCTTAAAGAAAAATAACTACTGAAATTATATTTCTGGAAAATGCCATAGGATGGATGAAAATGCTTGGCATTGAATTCAAAACTCGAACCAGAACTAAGGTCTCCGTAATAATTCGAAAGCCCGGCGGTAAGTCCAAATTCGTTTCTACCCGAAAAATACCGCTGCGCTTGTAATAAATTCGTACTGCCGAAAAATAGCAACACCCCAGCTAAAATCACTAACCCCTTCGAAAATACAATCCGAAAATTTTTATAGGTAGTGAATAACAAAGAAGTGCCCAAAACAAACAGTATTATACAACGCGAAAACCTGCGGTTTTCGTTTATTAAATGTCGAAAATCTCTTAAAACTGGAAACAAACTGTTTTTCCACCCACAATTTTGCGGGTAACAGTCAAATTCAGGAACAAATACATATCGTTGGCCTTTGAAGTACCTCTTGGATCTCCATTGTAGAATCGCTCATAACCCAATTCTGGACCACGATCAGCCAATGCAGCAGCCAACAATCCATTATTCCCTCCAACTATTTGGTCTTCTACATAGGTTAAACTAACATCGTCCAAATAATCAGTGAAAGTAACTCGAGCTCCCATATCCAATCCAATCGCCCAAAAATCATCCAATTGTTTCTTGTATCCAAAACCAATAGGAACGCACACCTGCGTTAACGGATATCGCCGTCTTTCGTTGTATTTCGTAGTTTCTTGACCCTCGGTACCATACACTTGCAACTCAATCCATTTCCCATCAAATTGCTTCAATTGAGGATCGTGAATGGGAGCCCCATTCAATGTTTTGGTTGGCATGTATTCAAATTTTGTCATGGGATTAAATTTGAACACCCCAATTCCTGCGTACAAAAATGGACTTGCCGGACGCTCACGCATAGTTTCCCCAAATCCAGTGATATTCCACTCAATTACCCCACTAAACTCAACTACATTGCTTCGGAAATTCAAGTTTCTGCGTTGACGGAATGCATCGGATGCGTAGTTCTTATCGTCCCCGGATATTGTACCAAACGTAGCATTACCACGCAAGGTTAAAAAATCGGAATAATTGAATCTGCACAACAAACCTCCTGCTACATGAGACTCATTCACTGCAATAGATGGAGTTAAATCTCCCAAATAATTGGAAGCTCCCAAAGACACGCCAAATTCAATGGGCTTGCCTTTGAAACGTTTCTTAGACTGACCTTCCACTTGTGCCGCAGATAAACATACAACACTAGCAAGTAATAGGGATTTTAACTGTCTCATAATACCACCTAATTAGCAAAAGTAGTCGGTTTAACCATTATTTCCTAATGATTTTTGGAACTTACGATATAATACATTCCCATGGTAAGAAAATTCCTAAGCCAAGGAATCCTAGCAATTACTCCCCACTGCAAACGCGGTTGAATGCCAAATTTGTATTTATAAATAGGATTGAACAAATAAAACCTACGGTGTACCACCGAAAAACCACTTCGTTTAACAATTCGTTCAAAACGCTCAATGCTTATCCCTGTGCTTCTTATTTCCTCCATCGTTGCAATCCCATTGACTTGTACACCAAACATTCGAAGAGCTAAAGGATATAATTTTCCTGGCAATAAATGATAAAAGGGTAGCTTACTTGCCAACTTTCCAGGCAACACCTGCTGGTGTCCACCGTAAGGCATCATCCAAGGAGGAAAAGCAAAAAATACAACTCCACCCGGATTTAAAAATCGCTGCAACTGGGGCATGAACTTCTCCTGATCTGGAATATGTTCGATTACATCTTTAAGGATGATCAAATCGAACTTCGTTCCCAAATCAACTTCGGGATCCACATCGTAAATATTCTTGTTTATAAACTGGACCATGCCCCGATCCAATTCGGACTTCATGTATTCTCGTGCAAATTCCAACCTGCTCTCCTCCAGTTCTATACCGGTACATTGGAACGATAAATCCGTAAACGCTTGCAAAACTCCGGCTTCGCCACACCCTATTTCCAAGACCTTCATGTCTGCAGGAAACTGCCAATTCTGCTCAAGATAAGGAATGATATGTTCGGCTGTAACCTTTTTGGTCATATCAAAATAATACCGTTTATCACCATGAAATTCGTACATCCTTCAATAAAATTATTCCTTGCAAAGTAACTCAATTCACGCACGTTCTGCAAAACATCCACAAATTGTTAGAATTGGTCTAAAACTTGATTCTTTTCAACGAATTTCGTTTAGGTTTGAGAACTTACAAAACAATTATTTTACACGATTACCATGAATAATACCAAGAATACTATGTCCGGATTCGCCCTCGTGGCAGCCGTCCTTGTCTTTCAAGCTTGCGGAAACATTAACGTTGCGCAATTAGAAAATGCTGCCAAACTAGCCAGTCAAATAACCACAACCCCAGCGGCAATGCCAGCCTTAACCCAAGACGAAGCCGCTAATGGCTTGAAGGAAGCATTAAAACAAGGAGTAACAGCAGGCGTGTCTACCCTGAATTCCGCAGGTGCATTTTATCAAAATCCCATGCGAATGATACCACTTCCACCCGAAGTGAAAAATGTTGAACAAAAAATACGAAACAATGCACTGCTAAACGCAGCCATAGGTAAAGAATTGGACAAAGCCGTTGAAGCCATGAATCGCGGGGCCGAAAATGCCATGGCAAAAGCCACCCCAATCTTTGTGAATGCAATTACCTCGATGTCGTTTAACGATGCCATGAAAATCCTAACCGGTGGAAATGGTGCGGCTACCAACTATTTGTCAACCACCACCAAAGCCCAATTAACTACAGCCTTTCAACCCGAAGTTAAACAAGCACTGGATGCCGTTTCCATCACCAATTACTGGAAACCCATCGTGTCCACCGTCAACAAAAACAAACTTTTACTGGGATTATCGTCCGATATTAACCCCGATTTAGAAAATTATGTAACCAACCTCGCCACCACAGCCTTATTCAACGAAATTACGGAAAGAGAAAACAATCTTAGATCCTCCCTTGCCAATCGCAATACAGAACTACTCAAGAAAGTTTTTAACTACGCCGATAACAACCCAGCAGGTAAATAAGCCACCAACCGCAACAGATTCCTACCCTTGATCATAAAACCCAAACATCAAGCTGCTCGTACATGGCATCCCTGCGGTGCAATATGCGCGCGGTTTTTCGTTTGGGTGTTTAAACAATCCCATACCTATCGCATTTTTTGGTTGATTGCAACTTGCAATCTAGGCACACTCATCGGCCAACACCAACTGAACCAACCCATACATATTTCCTACAATGGAAGAGATTTCGAACAAGCGCTTCTGCAATTTGAACGCGCAACCCAAGCCTCCTTTCAATACAATCCAGAATTAATTCCTCCCTCTAAGCAATTTAAATTTCAATATAGAAACATTAGAGCATCCGTAGCACTCCGAGATTTCCTAAACCAACAAGGTCTCGATTTTGAATGGTTCAACGGTTCCATCATTTTAAAACCATTACTGCCGCCTAGCTATTTCAAACAGTCCACCGTTTCCGGAAGAGTTATTGATGCCAACAGTAAAGAACGATTGGTAAAAGCCTACATAAGCAACCTAAAAACTGGGCAATTCTGTCTATCGGACGAATTTGGAGTGTTCTCCATACCCTTCGAAAAAGACACCCTGGTGCTTTCTGTTTATTACGACGGGTT
>JACCDP010098698.1_pt1 | contig 66899 bp, 64 predicted proteins | sample 7445841 | NCBI WGS metagenome assembly JACCDP01 (sample SAMN15323441, study PRJNA562643) | freshwater metagenome | isolation source: river surface water | place: USA:Blue River Watershed | collected 2017-08-17 | reverse complement strand
TACAACCGAATTGATGCAGAAGGTTATGTTCTTGCCAATGAGTTTGGCACGTTTAAGTTAGTCAATCGTGAAGTCTTTTCACACTCAAACTTCAACCTAGCAAAGACTTGGTAACAAATACTGAGGCCTCTAAAGTGTCCCTATAGTATGAGCACCACACAAATGACTTATCAGTGCCCCCGTTGTGCCTCCAGAGTGAAGGATTGGGAAGGTGATGATGCTAAATGTGGATTTGATGAGAATGGAAACTTTCTAGATCATAACTGGAACTGCGCTACACTTAATGCTCTCCGTGACATGGGTGGAGAAGAAACTTGGTGTGATAACAATTATGTGAAAGTTGTAAGTCGTTTTGATGTTGGATTTGGTATCCTGACTTGGTATAAACATCGTGGACAAACTGATGATTTTCGAGATGGTTATTTTGATAGAGGAACTCTACACTATGCCCAGCAACTTCTGGGTGATGTAGAACGTGATTATAGTGATTGGGAAAATGTGAGTCTTGATTGGGAGGATGATTAAAGTTACTGAGGCCTCTAAAGTGTCCCTATAGTATGAGCACTACTCAAATGGATCAAGTCTACTCCTACGTCACCAACTGGAAAGAAGGCAAAGTCTGCCAAATGTGGATTCAGGAGATTGAAGTATCTTTTGATCACTATCGTTATGTTGCTGTTGCTTTCAATCCTGAAAAGAACACTAGCATGGTGATGAGCAAACCGCGTTCCCATTATGATACTCTCCAATGGGTTCGTCGCTTCTGTGGTTCATTCTCTCTGCTGTACTGATTTCTTACACTCAACTCAACAACTTTAACTGATTATGTTCCGCACTCTTTCTGAACTTCGTAACACTATCAATTCGATGATTGAGAGTGAAGGTGAGAACGCTCCCTGTGCTGCATTTGTATTCACTCAAAACGATGTGTTTGAGAATGATGAAGACGGTCAGGAAGTGTATTTCTCTACACTTTTCACTCAAGATGTGCTCGCTGATGTAGGAGGTTCTGACTACATTTACGAACAGGTTGGTGAAATGATTGACGATGCAATCCGTCTCCGTAAGAAACTCCCACTCTATTCTAACTGATGATGAAAAACTACAAAATTACGGTCGAAACATTTGATGGGTTGCGTACTCATTGGTACGAAAAGTCCAAAGCAAAGAAAGCACCAACACTCATTTGTAATCGTGTGTATGAACAACTCTGTGGGTTGAACATTAAAGAAATCTCTGTTGATCTTTCTGTTTGATTATGACTGACCGAACCGAACTTTTTGAGTTTTTGTATGAGAAATGCAGGCAAGACCCTGACATGCTTTATACCATCATCACAGAATACATCATTCGTTTGGATGATGCTGACCTGATTGAACTTGAGGACTTTCTTGTTAATAACTTTGGAGACGATTGATGATGTCTAACCTCCAAGAGTTTTACGATTATGTTCTCTCTTTCTATGGTGATGGTGGATTGTATCCGATGAGTGCAACATTGGATCTGATTGAACAAGCAACTCTCACACATCTTCAGATACTTGAACTGAAAGGAAATGAGTTCTGTGGTGATAGTGTTGATCGTGAATGTGTAAGAGATTTGTTAATCTCCAAATACAAACTTTCATTCCCAAACTAATCTGATGAAATACATTGTTGAGCTATACGTTGGTGGCAAAGTCTTCAAGGAGGAAGTGTATGCTACCAATCCAAAAGATGCACGAGAAACTGCACTCGCTCGCAATCCTAAAGCAAAAGTTGTCGGTGTGAATGTGAGTTTCAAATAGTGAGGCCTCTAAAGTGTCCCTATAGTATCACCACTGAACTTCCAAATGCGAATCTCTCCTGATACCAGAATTGATGTCAAATGTTATGCTGCTCCCTGGGAGAATACCACCACTGACATTGATCGAGCGATTGATCTTGCATACAATTTGAGTGAAGAATACCAGTGTGATGTGGATCTTCGCTATAACTCAACTGGCATCATCTTCCAAACTGTTTCTAACTACTGAATCATGAACACTCAACTGCTCTCTGTCCGTGAACAAATCCAGCAGGACATTCTCACTTATGCTTCATTTGTTGATGATGAAAAGATTTTCTTTAACGATGAAGTTTTAGATGAACTCTGTGAAATTGTTGTCCGTAACTTTGAGAAACTGAACTGATCATGTCTTACACTGTCTATGTTACTGAAACTAACACGACTGCTGTGTTCTTCAATACTAAAGAAGAAGCAGAGGAATGGATCAACGAACCCGACTACGATTTGTGTCATCAATGGGAGTGTGTTGATTCTAAGTTTGATCTTGTGGAGGGTTGATTGATGAGAACTCTTACACTCCAAGTTACCGAAGTTTCATTTGATTTTGATGATGAAGATTTCACGGTAGAAGAACAACAAGAAGTCATCAATTCTGTTGTTGGGAATGTCTTTGAGGTGGAAGTTGATGATGACGATGATGATGAAGACATTGCAAATTGTCTAGTTGAAGAGGTGACAGATGCCACTGGTTGGTGTGTCTTCTCTCTTGATTTTGTCCACATTCTGAACACTCACTGAAACAAACTCAAATGACACTTTCTAACGAACAACTTTGTGCATTGACTGAAGCATACGCGGAGATGGTTGTTGATGGCATGGACATGGATGATCTTGTCACATTTGCCATCGAATCTCTGGTTGCTGAGTATAACAAATACACTGAAACAGAACTTCTCTCCGAGATTGAAGAATTGTATGATACTGAAGTTCTGAATGATCTGCTGGAGAGTGTGAGCAATGATTGAAACTGATTTTCACATTCTGACACAAGAAATGTATCTTGATGTTGTTACTGAAGCAATGATGCTTAATGTCAGTGTTGATTACTTTTTGATGGAGTTTTGTGATGTCGAAGGTGATCTAGTGTTTGTTGATAAAGACTGAGGCCTCTAAAGTGTCCCTATAGTATGAGCACAACTCCCATGACTCAAGTCGAAATCAACACCGCAATCTCCAATGCCTTTGAGAATCTTTCCACTCTGAATGATGATCTTTATGATTACTATGTGAATCGTCTTTACACTGTTGATGGTGACTTTGTAAAGGAAGAATGGAATGAAAAAACTCTTTCTGAAATGGAAGATGATGTGATGTATAATTCCTGAGGCCTCTAAACTGTTCCTATAGTATCACCACTGAATCTCCAACCATGCGTAAGATCGAACGACTGATGAACAATGCTATCACCAAAGGCATTGATTTCAAACTTGATAACACTGAAGTCATCTCTTGTTCTCATGTTACTGATGTCTTTCTGCATGGTAATCTGATTGCTCGAATTGGCGAAACCTGGATCGAATTGTTCGATGGAGGTTATCAGTCAAACACCACAAAGTCTCGCCTTAATGCTATTCTTTCTGAGCATGGAGTTGGTGATGAAAGTGTATTCCAGAAGAAAGGAGAATGGTTCTTTAAGTCTAATCAATTCGGAACGATTCCCTTTTTCTCTGGTATGCGTCTGAACTGAATCTATCATGAAAAAGTTTATCTTTCAACACTGCAACACTGGTAACATTAAAACCATACTTGCACGATCTGAGTATAAAGCAATGACTCAGAACTTTGGTAATCTTGCTGGTTACAAGTATTCTCACTCACAAGAACTTTCCAAATGATTACTCTCACCACTGTTAATCTTCCGTTCATTATTAACAAGGAGAAGGAAAAAGATGAGTATCAAGAAGGTATGTTCTCTCTCTACTTTTACAGTCGAAAGATTATACATAACAACCGTCTAAGGTATAAGTTTGAGACCCTAAGATTTGATGGTAAGCAAGCACGATTCAAGTCAAGAAAGGAAGCAAAAGAATACGCACGACACAGACTTGCATTGGATTGATTATACGTTAAAAGAGGGATAAAACCCTCTTTTTTTATGTTTTTTCAATTAAAAATGTATTAAAAAATGTATTTTAGTCGTTTAATTCATTCTCAATAAGATGTTAGTTATTGAGAATCAATAGTGTCTCTAGTTGATAATCAATAAGCAGATGTATTGAGAGAAGGTGTAATTTTACTGAGTTGAATGTGTCTGATAAGTGTATAGGAGAGGTGATACTTATGAGCAATTAAATGTATCTGAAAGGTGATGATTTAAGTGCTTATAAATGTATCTGAAAGGTGATGATTTAAGTGCTTATAAATGTGCTGAGGTGTTGTGATCTAAGGCTGCAAGCTATCACACTTCCGCGCAAATGTCAACCCCCCGAAATTATCAGAAAATCCCCACATAAGACGCACAAAGTATCAGAGCACCGAATAAATACTCCCACCCCCTTGACAACCAAGACAGGGCATCTTAGGATACTCACATACACATTCGGAGCAGTACTTATGTCAGTTGCGTATCATCAAGCACAGAAGCAGCGTTATAGAGTGACTCTTGAATTGGACGTTCTGAGTGACTTCGATCCGCATCAATTAGACTGGGAGAAGTTATTCAAGCTGGAACCTGCTGAACACTGTGATGCGTATGTAGAGGACTTAAGTACACCTGATCGCTGGTGACAGTAACTAACAGTGAGGCCTCTAAAGTGTCTCTATAGTGTAAGGCACACCTCACTGAATGACTGCCACTTTCCAACGCAATCTCACCGACACTGAGTATAACGGTTGGACGAATTATGAAACCTGGAATGTTGCTCTGTGGATTCAGAATGACTATGGTTTCTATAGTCTTGCAACGCATTGTGAGACTTATCAGGACTTCGTAGATGCGCTTGAAGCAGTCAGTTTCAACAGCAAATCTACGCCTGATGGAGTACAGTGGACTTCTGACAAGTTGAATCACCACGAACTCAACGAGATCTTCAAAGATCTCTGAGTCTCACTAACACTCAAACCACACACCTTCGTTATCAACAATCATGCGTTACATTCCTCAGTCTCGTTATAGCTTTGATGAGATCTGTGAGCAATGCCGTGCCGCAATCAATCGTCCCCCTAGTGTAAAGCAAGCAAGCACAGTTCCTTATAACGAAGTGCAGCGATTCTTTGCTAAGTGGGAAGAGTTGAGCACTGCACGGTAGGTAACACACAGGGGAATGAGATGTGCCCCTATAAAGACACTCACTCAACACACACATTCTAACACAAAACACACAAAATGTCCAAGCAAGTTCTCATCTCTCTTCTGGCACAAGGTAACAACGGCAACGAGATTCTGCAGATTCTGGATACTCTCGCTGCTGATGTTGTGAGTGATACTGAGGAGGAAAGTATCGAGTTCTGATTAACAGTCAAGGGTGCTGCGGTGGTTGACACTGTGGCACCCTTATGTTATGATTGGTGATATCGTCGTGCGGCAGTGTTTTTGCGGCGGGGCGTTATAGCGGCGGGCGGCGTAGCGGTTATAAAAACGCTTAAGTCCCTAACCTACAGAGGTGACAAAACGCGAGCTAAATATCATTCTAGTAAAATTTTTCCGGAGTATTTTTTGAGTGTTTGGTTGGATTCATAGAAACGGTAAAAGTCGTCCCAATAAGAACAAAGCAAAGGGATCTGCAAGAACCTGCGCTCAAAAAAATGCGGCACGAAAACGTAGAAAGAAAAAGTAATAAACCTTCATATATAATGCAATGGTGATCGATCTTGCCATTCAAAAAATTTCGGAAAAAATTTTACATGGAAAAGGTTTATCACATCTATGCAAAAGATAGATGTTTATTTCACTCAATTAAAGAAGAAGATTTCCATGCAACATGGACGACGATCAATAATATGGTTGGTATTATGAAAACTGACTATGCTGTTGAGGATTTGTCATATGAGGAATTATTAATACACAAAGATGTATCTCTCAATTCATCTCATTGACAAGTCATATATAAACTGTTAAAATTGAAATTGAAGAGTTTATTCACTTATGGCAAAAGGATTTACTGTTAAAACTGTAGCACCAAAAAAACAAGAAGCTGAATGGGATTACGATAAAATTCGTGAGAGAATGAAAGGTAAGACAATTGTATTCTGTCTGCCTGGCAGAGGTTGTTCTTTTATTTTTCTGAAGAATTTCGTACAACTCTGTTTTGATCTCGTACAAAACGGAATGGCAATTCAGATTTCTCAAGACTATTCGTCGATGGTGAATTTTGCACGATGCAAGTGTCTGGGAGCAAATGTTCTCAGAGGACCTAAGCAAATTCCCTGGGATGGCAAACTGAAGTACGACTATCAACTTTGGATTGATAGCGATATCGTCTTTGACACTGCCAAGTTCTGGCAGTTGTGTGATCTCGCTCTTTCCGAAGATGGCACAGAACGTGAAATTACTGCAGGGTGGTATTGCACGGAAGATGGAGCAACCACTTCTGTAGCACATTGGCTAGAAGAAGATGACTTCCGCAAGAATGGTGGAGTCATGAATCATGAAACTCTGGAAACCATGGCAAAGCGTCGTAAGCCCTTTACGGTTGACTACACTGGTTTCGGATGGGTGATGATTAAGCACGGTGTCTTTGAGAATCTCGAATATCCTTGGTTTGCTCCAAAGATGCAAGTCTTCGAATCTGGCAATGTTCAAGACATGTGTGGTGAGGACGTTTCATTCTGCCTTGATGCAAAAGATGCAGGATTTGAAATCTGGTGCGATCCTCGTATTCGCGTTGGACACGAAAAGACTCGTATTATCTGATATGAGTAAGTACTACGATATCTTATACAAAGAGCGTAGAATTTATAAAAACCTCAGTGCAGAAGATTGTACTGAGGTTCTACAAGACTTCTCAGAGAAGTTTTATAACGGTGAAGATATTGATCTAAATGAACTTAGAGTGGAGGAAAATGAATGGCAAGAAAATCTCTGAGCGGCTCAGTACAAATTGAATCGCATCCAAAAAATACACGACAGGGACTCGGGAAGAATACAAAGTATGCTGCAACCAGCAGAAACAAAGCAAAGAAACCTTATCGAGGACAAGGTAAATAATCTTTCAAGCACTCCTAGTTTAGGAGTGCTTTTTTTATAGACTTATAGATAGCATATACCGGATGCGTCGTTTCTCGCTTGAAGGAATCCAAAAAACCGGAAACCCCACGTATAGAAAATATCTGAATGGCTTACTTAAATCACAATCTTCCAACGATTACTTGTTATATTCGTAACGAATTTCTCTATAATCATAAAAAAGGACATGGAGAGGTAACTTTATGCGACGTACACTCCGTAGCGTCCTTAGAGAAGCGTGTACCCCTCTTTGAAGCGTTTTTAGAGAACGGGGTGAACTGGACAAGAAGACCCATTCATGCGTTTTGTTGGAAGCCTGATGCACCTTTACCAAAATTAGAAGAATGTATGTGGTGGGATTGCTTTTCTCCCTACGTTGATGTTCAAGTCCGCTCTCGTCTCGCTGGATTACGTGCAGAACTAATCAATTATCGCGGAGAAAAGAATGAGGGAACCTATATGTTTACTCTTGATTGGTCGTGGGAATCCAAATCCACGTTAAATACCAATTTCAGTGAAACTCCAGAGCATAAATGTGCTCATTTTTTCAGAATGGATAATGGAAATTTCTATGCATATCCAAATAATAAGATTTTATGGTACGATGATGCATGGATTCGCAATCGAATTACCAAAAACCCAGGGTATGAAATTGATTTAACCGAATATTCCGTTGAAAATCGTCGTAAAATAGAGACATCTGACGATTTTATGTACGAAATTAAAGAAATTCGGGATAGCAACCCCGTAAAAAGTTCTGATTTAACAAAATCAGGAGCAAAAAATGACACAGAAAATGCTGAGAGAGATCGCAAATGACGATTTAACTCCCAAAAAACACGATTTTCATCATCAAAATGAAATTCATGAAAAAATTCGTAATGATGATGACTATGATGACTGGGAATATGGGACGGAACCCATCTACGAAAGTAAAAAATGACGAATAAATAAGTTATAATTATAAAATTTTTAATATTTCAATGCCTCTACAAAGGGTAAGTCAAGGTTTTAGAGATTTAAGCATGTCATTTCAGGAAAATCCCCTGAATTTGGATTTAATTGGCATTAAAGATGCCAATGCGATTGCTAGATCAGTCAAAAACATTGTATTTACCCTTCCTGGAGAGAAATTTTTTAACCCAAATTTTGGATCAAATATCACATCTTCTCTTTTTGAGAATATTGATGAGTTTTCTGCTGTTACAATCAGAGATGAAATTAGAAATTCAATTGAAAACTATGAATCAAGAGTTAGATTGATTGATGTTATTGTAACTCCACAATATGATGATTATAATTTTAACGTCATTGTGCAATATGAGATAATTGGAGCGAATATTCCTCCTCAACAATTAGAATTTGCTCTTCTTCCCACAAGATAAATGGCACTACAAAATTTTACTAGTTTAGATTTTGATCAAATTAAAATAACACTTCGAGATTATTTAAAATCGAACTCGAATTTTACTGATTATGATTTTGAAGGATCAAATCTTTCAACAATTTTAGATCTGTTGGCATATAACACGTATATTACGTCTTATAATGCTAATATGATTACGAATGAAATTTTTATTGATAGTGCAACTTTAAGAGAAAACGTCGTTTCTCTTGCGAGAAATATTGGATATCTTCCTCGCTCAAAAAAATCTTCAACAGCAACAATTACTTTTTTTGTAGATACAACTAACGTATTTCCAACACCATCATCGATTACATTGCAAAAAGGTATTGTCGCATCAACTTCTGCACAGTTTGGAAGTTCTTCTTATGTTTTTTCAATCTTAGATGATATTACAGTTCCTGTTATTGATAACATAGCATTGTTTTCAAATATTCAAGTCTATGAAGGTAACGTAATCGATCAGTTTTTTACCTACACTTCAAGGCAACCAAACCAAAGATTCATTTTAGATAATCCTGGAGTTGATACTGATAAAATTGTTGTTAGTGTTAGAAGTAGTGAAAATTCAAATATCTCAGTTAAATATGCATTTCAAGACAGTTTATTTGATATAAGCGGAAATTCAAAAGTATTCTTCCTTCAAGAAGTTGAAGATGAGAGATATGAATTAATCTTTGGTGACGATATTTTTGGCAAGAAACTCGAAGATGGTAATTACATTCAAGCATCTTATCTTGTTACAAATGGCGACAGCGCAAATGGGATTGAAAGTTTTTCTTTCAGTGGTAGACTTGTCTATACAAGAAATGGAGAAGAATATGTAGTATCAACTGGAATCTCCCTTCTGACTACAGAAATTGCCTCTAGAGGGGGTGAAATGATTGAGGGTGTTGAGTCAGTCAAAAAATATGCACCGCGTATCTATTCATCTCAAAATAGAGCTGTTACAACGAATGATTACGAGACACTTATACCTGCGAAGATCTATCCAGATACCGAATCAATTTCTGTTTTTGGTGGAGAAGATGTAGTCCCTCCACAATATGGAAAAGTTTTCATTAGTATCAAACCAAAGACAGGAGATTTTCTTCCAAATATCATAAAAGATAATATTCGCAGAGACTTAAAAAAATATAGTGTAGCGGGAATTGTTCCAGAAATTTTGGATCTTAAATATCTGTATATTGAAGCAGAATCGCAAATTTATTACAATAGTAATTTTGCTCCAAGTGCTTCATATGTTTCTTCCGTTGTTCAAAACAATGTAACTTCTTATGCCGAATCTTCGGAATTAAATAAGTATGGTGCAAGATTTAAATATAGTAAATTTTTGAAAATAATTGATGAAAGTCATGATTCAATCACATCAAACATTACGAAAATTCAAATGAGGAGAGACTTAAGAGTTACTCTCAATACATTTGCAGAATATCAGATTGGATTCGGCAATAGATTTCATATTAAAAATACAAACGGATACAATATCAAATCTTCTGGATTTAGAGTTGCTGGGTTCAATTCTATAATTTATCTTGGAGATTTGCCAGATGTAAACCAAGATACCGGATCAATATTTTTCTTTACTTTAGATACTCCAACAGCAACAAACCCATCAATTTTGCAGAGAAATGTTGGAAGAATTGATTATGTAAATGGAATCATTACATTAAATCCAGTAAACGTAATTTTTGCTCCAAATAAAAATGGACAACCAACAATTGAAATATCTGCCATACCACAATCAAACGATGTAATTGGATTACAGGATCTTTATTTGCAACTAGATATTAGTATGAGTAGTTTTGAAATGGTTCCAGATAAGATATCTTCTGGATCCGATCCGTCAGGAACTACATATATTACATCATCAAGCTACAAAAATGGGATTTTAGTAAGAGCATAAAATGTCAGAGAAAAGAGTACCCTTTAACATTGTCGTAAAAAGTCAATTCCCTTCATATATTGAAGAAGAATCTCCATTATCTTTAGAATTTTTCTCTGAATATTATAAGTCGCAAGAATACTATGGTGGATCCATTGATATTCTTGAAAATCTGAGCGACTATAATAAATTAGACACTCTTACACAATATTCTAATAGTACAGTTTTAACTTCAGATATTTTATTCTCGGATACCGAAATAACAGTTGACAATACTAGTGGATTTCCAAGTAAATATGGATTACTTAGAATTGACAACGAACTAATTACATACATTTCAAAAACAGACACAACTTTTTCTGGTTGTCTTAGGGGATTTTGTGGGATTACTTCATTTACAAGTTCAAATAATCCAGAAGAACTTGTTTTTTCGGAGTCAAACTCAGATGATCACTCTTCTGGAACAATTGTAGAGAATATCAGTTCTCTCTTTCTTAAAGAATTTTTAAAAAAAATTAAAAAACAGGTAGCTCCTGGGTTTGAAGGCAGAGATTTTTACTCAACTCTTAATCAATCGACTTTTATTAAGCAATTAAAAGATTTTTATTCAAGTAAAGGAACTGATGAGTCATTCAAAATTCTCTTTAAAGGACTTTATAACGAAGAAGTAAATGTTTTAAAACCAAAAGATAAACTTATTCGTCCATCGGATGCTAGATATCAATTAACTAAAGATATTATTGTAGAAGCAATATCCGGAGATCCGAATGATTTAGTTAATTCTACTCTTTTTCAGAATGAATACGGCAATATTCAAAAAGCATATGCGCCTGTAGGAAAAGTTGAAAAAATTCAAGCTGGATTATCGACAGCAAATTATTACAAACTCAGTTTTGACGCAAATTATAACAGAGATATTAGCGTAAGTGGATCTATATATGGAGATTTTACAGTTCACCCTTACTCTAGGGTAATCGGAAACATTTATCCTGGATCGACAACGATTGATGTAGATTCAACTGTTGCATTTCCTAGTAGTGGGGAATTGTCCGTAATTTATAATGATGGTTCTGTTGGAGTTGTAAGTTATAGATCAAAATCATTAACTCAATTTTTTGATTGTTCATCAATCAATCAATTAATCTTAGATAAGTCTCCCGTTGGAATCAACACGTATGCCTATGGTTATTCAAATAATAATCAAGATGAATTAATAACAGTTAGGATAACCTCTGTTATTAAAGATTTTAATTTACCAGAAGAATCTTACGGATTTGAAGCAAAGGATACAATTTTAATTAAAACTTTAGGTGGATATTATGATGATAAAATATCAAATAATTGGGCTTATAATATTTGCCCAACATACAGCGTTGAAAAAATAGAAATTTCTGATATATCCGACAATAGTTATGTTATTACTCTTTTCGATCTCCATGTTTTTAGGACAGGAGACAAATTAACGTTTAGATCAAATTCTGGAGAGGAATCCGAATCTGAAGTAGTAGATATTTTAGGTGAGAATATTATTCTAGTTAAAGGACAGGGTGTTTTATCTCTCACAACAAGATATACTGTAACAAGAAAACCTTTGAAGGTTAACTCTTCATTCTTTACAGAATTAACATATTTAAATGCAAATGTTCAAAATGTCTATAGAGATAAAGAAAAACTATTAATATCTTCCCCATCTATTCCATATTATAGCAATCAATCATTAAATGTAACTGATAACGCAGTAGTTTTTTCTGGAACTTTTGATGGATCTATTTTTAACATTTCCCCAAGTAGAGATCATGGATTTTACACTGGAGATGCGGTTTATTATACTCCACAGAAACAAGTTACTATACAAACTGATGAGACTGGAGCAGAAGTTGAATCAACTACAATTTTAAGTTCTCTGGGATCCAATTTCGATGAAGGACTATACTTTGTAAAGAGAGTAGATGAAAATAATATAAGACTTGCCAGAAGTAGATCAAACCTTTTCAATGGAGATTTTCTTTCAACGGATATTTTGACTAGTGTATTTGATAATAAATTAGAACCATATAAAACCCAAGGAAAAAGATTAACCACACAAAATCTTCTGAGAGAAGTTTCTCCGCCGATTAATGATGGAACAATATATGAAACTAATCCAGGTAAAACCGGAATATTAATTAATGGGGTAGAAATTTTAAACTATAAAGGTTCCGATACTCTTTATTACGGTCCAGTTGAAAAAGTTAATGTTGTTGCTGGAGGACAAAACTATGATATTATAAATCCACCGATTTTAAAAATTTCTGATATCGTTGGAACTGGGGCTACTGGACATTGTTCCGTTATTGGAAACTTAAAAGAAATAAGATTAATAGATCGTGGATTTGATTACACAGACACTCCGATTATAAAAATCACAGGAGGCAATGGAGAGAATGCGAAAGCTGAAGCAAAATTAAAAGCAATAGTACATAATGTAGTATTTAATTCGGGTGTATATGCAAATTTGGTGGGAGTTGGAACAAATATTTCAACTATAGGTTTTACAACCTATCATAAGTTTAGAAATGGTGAAAAAGTAATTTATAAAACGGATGGACAACCTCAAATACTAGGATTAACAACAGATGCATCATATAATGTTAATGTTGTAGATCCTTACACTGTTAAACTTCACTTAAATGAAAATGATGCTATATTGGGAATCAATACCGTATCTCTTTTGGAATATGGAGTTGGTAATCATTCTCTTACATCAGTTAACAATAAACTAATTATTGACACAATTGTAGTTACAAATTCTGGATCTAATTATGAAAACAAGAAAAGAACAACCCCCTCTTCTGGAATTAATACCGCTTCAAATTCTGTCTTCATTTCTGCACACGGTTATAAATCTGGCGAAGTAATTAAGTATAACGTTGATGGATCTCCAATTTCGGGATTAACAACAAATACTGAATATTATGTAACAAAGGTAGATGAAAATTCTTTTAGATTATCTCTAGTTGGATTGGGAACTGGCAATCAAGATTACTATTATAGAACAAAACAGTTTATCAATTTCAATTCTGTTGGGGTTGGAACACATATTTTTAATTATCCAGAAATTTCAGTAGAAGTTATTGGATCTGTTGGAGTATCATCATTACCTCAAGAAAATTTTAAGGCTAAAATTCAACCAATTTTTAGAGGAGAAGTCACTTCTGTACAACTGACTAATAATGGTTCTAATTATGGATCTGAAGAGGTTCTTAATTTTTATAGAGAACCTGAAATTAGTTTGTTATTTGGATCAAATGCACAATTAACTGCTGTTGTTTCTTCTGAAGGGCAAATTGCAGAAGTTCTCGTTAATGTTGCTGGATCAAATTATAATTCTCCACCCAATTTACAGATCATTGGTAGTGGAAGAGGCGCAATATTAACCCCCATTATAGAAAATGGGCAGATTAAGTCTGTTAAAGTCATTGAAGGTGGAATAGGATATGGAAAAGACACTACATTTGTTAACGTCATATCTCCTGGACTTGGTGTAGAATTTAAATCGGAAATTAAATCTTGGACTGTTAACCTATTCAAAAAATATCAGTCAAAATTATCTGGAGATGATGGAATTACTGTAGAAGGATTGAATGAAGACTATGGATTACAATATGTACACTTATATTCTCCCAGAAAATTAAGAGAAACAACATACTCTTCTGATCAATCGGGAAAAATTCTCTATAGTAATCCAGATCTTAAAAAATTTGGAAATACTGAAATAGATTCAAAAGATCATTCTCCAATAATTGGATGGGCATATGACGGAAACCCAATTTATGGTCCATATGGGTATACATTAAAAACTGGTGGATCAGTTACCCAGATGAAATCTGGTTATAAGATCAAACTATCTCCAGGAAGACCTTCAACAAATATTTTTCCTGAAGAATTCTTTGTTGAAGATTTTGTATATGAAAAAATTGATGATGAAACGACTCTTGATGAAAATAATGGAAGATATTGCGTAACTCCAGAATTCCCGAATGGAGTATATGCGTATTTTTCTACTTTAAATTCTAGTCCAGATTCTATTGGTGTCTTTAATGGATACAAAAAACCAATTTTTCCTTATTTGATAGGTAAAAACTATTCTGCAAAACCAAATGAGTTTAATTTTAAAAAATCTTCTAATCAAGATGATGTTGACTTAACTTTTACTAGATGGATAAGAAATACACGTTATTACAATCTCACAAGTAAAACAAGTGAATATGATTATGTAAATATTCCAACAGAATTAAATCAAAAGTCTTTTATTAAGTATGCTTCTCCTGGATTTATAGAGAATGTTGGAATTATAACAGGAGGAAATAATTACAAAGTTGGCGATAGACTGGTATTTTTAGAATCTGATACTGGTGGATATGGCGCAGATGTAAGAGTTTCAAAAATTTTAGGAAAAAATGTAAATTATATAAGCGTAGCCTCAAGTACTATATCCAATGTAGAATTTTATCCTCTTGGAGGAGATGGAAAGTTTACCGCATTTTCACCATCTCCGCACAATTTATACAATAGTGATATTGTAACAGTTTCTGGTTTAAGTACAACATCATCTCTCATTCAAGGATCTTATCCTATTGGAGTTTCTACTGGTGATGTTTATATCTTAAACTCCGATATCGGTTCATCTACAATCACTGGATTAGTAACTTTCTTTAATATCTCCGGAAACTTCAATTTCCCATCTCTTCGTGAAAATGATATCATTGCAATCGGATCAGAACAAGTAAAAGTTTTAAATATTGATAATAAAACATCTAGAATTAGAGCACTAAGAGCTTATAATAACGTTTCATCTGCCCATACTAGCACAACAACTGCTTATCAAATACAAAGAAAACTTTCTATTAATGTTGGTTATAAAACAACGTTTGATTTTAAAATCAATAGAGAGTTTTATTTTGATCCAACAGAGTCACTTGGATTAGGATTAGTTGGTGTTGGCACCACAGTTGCTATATCAAATCCCGGAGCAGGAAATACTCAAATTTATATTCCAATACAGACTATTTATTTGCCAGGACACAACCTGAATACTGGAGATCCTGTTGTTTATAACACAAACACAGGAAGTCCTATAGGAATTTCTACAAATGGTGCAGTATTTAAATCTCTGCAAGATCAGTCATTAGTTTATGTTTCAAAAATTAATGATTATTTGATTGGAATTTCTACAGTGAGGCTTGGTATAGGGACGAATGGTTCTTTTGTTGGAATTGCATCTACAACTAAAAATGATTCATTACTGTATTTTACTGGAATTGGAACAGGAACGTATCATAGTTTTAAAACAGTATATTCAAATGTATTGAGCGGATCACTGCAAAGAAATCTAGTCACAGTTTCAACTGCTCAAACTCATGGTTTAAGAAATGAAGATGAAGTTTTTATAGATGTAAATCCATCTCTAACAACATCATTTGCAGTAAGATATAATGATTATAATAGAAGATTGGTAATTGATCCCAAAGATTTTGTTGCGGCTGGGATTAACACTCAGACATCAGAAATTACAATATCTGATCATAGATTCTACAATGGACAAAAATTAATTCATAATTGTAATGGAACAAGTTATGGATTAGTTAACAATGAAATTTATTACGTAATTTTTGTAGATAAAGATAAATTTAAACTTGCAAGATCTTATGAAGAATCTATAAGCTTATTACCAACACCAATAAAAATTACTAATGGATTTGATGGAACTCTATCACAAATAAATCCAAGACTAGAAGTATATAGAGATTCGACAATTACATTCAGCCTCTCAGATAATTCTCTTTCAGTATCTAATCAGTCACAAAGATTTCCAATTTTTGAATTTAATTTTTATACCGATTCTAATTTTACCAAAAAATTTGACTCAACACAAAGGGAAAATCAATTTGAGGTTAAAAAATACGGTGTTGTCGGAATTTCAACCGATGCAAGGGTAACTCTTACAGTAAATAAAAACGTTCCAGAAAAGCTTTATTACAAGTTAGATTTAATTAATGAATCTTTAGCGACTATAGAAAAAAAAGAAAGTATAATAGATGATTCTGTATTTTCTAATAATCAAATCAATATTAATGAAAGTTTATATAATGGAAATTATAAAGTTACATCTACATCAAATTCTGATTTCACTTATAATCTATCAGTAAAACCAGAGTCTTCTTCTTATATCTCTTCAACATCTACAATTAGTTATCAAACAACTTCTTCAAATGCAAGTGGATCTATCAGTGAATTATCAATAAAAAATAAGGGAAATAATTATTACTCTCTTCCTGGAATATCAACAGTTTTAATTACCGAAAATGGGACGGGAGCTTTCTTAAAAGCTTACAGCAAATCAATAGGAAATATTAAAACAATTAATATAGAGAATATCGGATTCGATTTTCCCTCGGATAAAACTCTGAGTCCAACAACTAAACTCCCACAAATTTGCGAAATTGAAACTTTTGCTACAATTGATACTATTGGAGTAACTTCTTTTGGGAGAGGATATACAGTAGCACCAAAATTAATTTTATTAGATGGAAAAACTAAAAAAGTTGTTCCTGATGTGGACTTAAGATATGAGCTTGGGGACGGAAGAGTAACTATTTTAAGAAATACCAGCGGCATAAACAATGTAACACCTAGAATAGTTTCAATTAGAAATTCAAATGGTGTTGGAATTTCTACAATTAGATATAATTCAGCGAATAAAACTGCAGCAGTAACTCTCTCTGTTGGTTTTAGTACAGAGGAATCTTTTCCCTTTGCTACTAATGACAGAATTTTAATTGAAAATGTTAGTGTTGGCGTTGGATCAACTGGAAAAGGATATAATTCAGAAAATTATGGATATGAATTTTTCAAAATTCTGTCTGTAGCCGAAAATAGAGGTGGTATTGGTATTGTAACTTTTAGTTTGGAGGGTTTTATAAAAGAAGGAGAAGTTCCAGGAACTTTTGATCCATTAAATTCTTCAGGAAAAATAATTGCCGAAAAGAGTCAACCACAGTTTTCAGTTAAAATAAAACCAACCGATTTCTTTAATGGAGAACCGATTGTTTCAATTGCAGCAACTGCCATGTCGGGTATTGTCCAAGATTGGGACAATAAAACTGGTACTATAAGAATTAGTACTACAGATAAAGTTTATCCAGGGACATATGTTAGAGGGGTAACTTCTGGATCTATTGGATTAATCAATTTTGTAAATGATTTTGATTCTTCATATAATTTAAATTATTATTCTGAAGTTAGGAATGGTTGGGAAAATGAAACAGGATTTTTAAATGATATCCTTCAGAGAATACCTGATAATGAATACTATCAAAATTTTTCATATTCCTTAAAATCAAAAGTTGCCTTTGATACTTGGGAAGATGTTGTAAGCACACTAAACCATACTGCAGGATTTAAAAAGTTTGCAGATCTCCAAATGGAATCTGCACTACCTTTTTATGATGAGCAATCTATGATTGTTGAAATTCCATCTAATGCTCCAGACGTAGAGGTGATTGTAAATATTGACTCTGTGATTGATACAAATTGCTTCTTTGACTATGATATGGTTAAAGAAAATGTTTTAAACATAGACGGAAGAATAGTTACAGATGAAATTATCTTTAATAATAAAGTTTTAACTGATTATTCAGAATCAGTTGGAAATAGAGTTCTTTTGATTGATGATATAAGTGATCAATTTAATAGTAACGTTAGAGTAAAAAGATTTGGAGAAGTTGCAAGATTTTCTCTCGAAGGAGTTACCTCTAAAAAGATTGTAACTTTAGTTAGAGATAAAAGATATGTAAATCAAAGACAGGTATTGATTTTAGATTTCCTTAAGGATGAATATTTTAATTATTTAAATCAATATGCAAGAGTTGAAACTAGCTATGATATGGGATCTTTTGATTTTGAAATTGATGGAAACGAAGGTATTATCAATTTTTATCCCACAAACTTTGAATTCAATGATTATGATGTTACTTGTTTATTTTTTAACTTAACAGATGGACTTTCTGGTATTGGATCAACTGATCTTGGAGATGTTGTTAAAATAATTACACAATCTTCTACATCTTCGGTAGGATCTACTTGCAGTGTTATTAGTATTGCATCTTCATTTACTTCAGCTAAAGGTATTGTAAATGTTATTGGGAATAGTGGACAACACTTCTTTAGTGAGTATAATGTTATTCGAAATGGATCTCAAATTGAATTTTTAGAGTACGGTTCTCTAATTAATGATGACTTGAGTTTTTATACAAGTGGAACTATTGGTACATTTTTCCCATATATTTCTGGATCTAATTTAAACATTGATTTTATTCCATACGCTGGTATTGGAGTTACAGTTAATAGTTTAAACATTGCAATTGGAAATACTAATACAAGTGGTATAGGAACATATGATTTACAATATGCAAGAATAAAATCAAATTATATTTCCATATCCTCCTCACCATCACCAACACAAAATGTTGTTGGAACATTCGAAAATACTTATGGTGGAGCGTATTATGTTTTACAGGCAACTAATAAAAATACTGGACATGTATATCTCTCAGAAATTGTTAGTGTTGTCAATGATACTGATTCATATTATGTCGAATACGCTGACTTACAAACCAATTCAGGACTTGGTACTGTTGGAGTAAATCTTTCTGGTACAAATACTCAACTAACATTTACCCCAATACCAAATACTGATGTAGAAGTAAGAGTATTTGTAAGTCTACTAAAATTTGAAGAAACCAGTCCTTTAGAATCTGTCATTAATCTTTCCAATGCATCCATTGAGACTCAATATGGATTGTATCGATCCTCAGCTACAGATTTAAAGAGAGATTTTGATTTGACTTATAAATCAATTCCAATTTTCAAGAAAGACTTTTATACTCTAACAGATATAGACTACAGCACAAATATAATTACTTTACCCAATCACTTCTTTGTAACTGGAGAAGAAGTAGTTTATACAAACCCTGGAGCTGGAACAAGTTTAGCAATAGGAATTGGAACAACATCTATAGCTGGAATAGGAACTACAGATAAATTGCCTTCCTCTGTTTTTGTTGTTAAATTAAGTGAAACTCAACTTAAGTTATCTCCAACAGCAGCAGATTCTTTAGCAGATCCACCAAATACTTTTGATTTTATATCTGGAGTAGGAACGCATTTCTTCACTGCTAGAAAACAAAATTCAAAAGTTATAATTGCTCTCGATAATATAATTCAATCTCCAATTGTATCAACTGCAATAACTTCAAGTTTGAGTAAAAATATTTTCATTTCAGATGATATTTTATATTTTACAGGAATAACTTCTTTTGTTGGCGGTGATCTAATTCGAGTTGGTGATGAAATAATGAAAATCAGAGGTGTTGGTATTGGCAGCACAAATGCAATTCTTGTTCAAAGACCTTGGATGGGAACAGAAGTTGTTGGACATTCAACTGGATCTCTGATTACAAAAGTAAGTGGAAATTACAATATTGTCGGAAATACACTTAATTTTGTAGAAGCACCATATGGAAATATACCTATAGGATCTTCAACAAATCCACCAGATCAAAGAGATTATGTGGGAATTACAACTAGATCTAAGTTTCATGGAAGATCCTTCTTGAGATCTGCATATCCAAATTCATCTATTGAGGCTTATTATAATAATTACATTTTTGATGATATTTCTTCCGAATTTGATAGCACCAAAAAATTATTCACCTTAACATCAAATAAATCAAATGTTACCGGATTTTCCACAGAAAATGCTATTGTATTAATCAATGATATTTTCCAAGGTCCAGGATTAATTTATGACTATACTTTATCTGAAAGTTCAGGTATAAGTTCAATTCGTTTTACTGGTACAGCGTCATCAGTTTCCTATGATCCTAATGTCGGAACTTTGCCAAAAGGCGGTATTTTAGTTTCAGTTGGATCAACGGCTGGTTTTGGATATCAACCACTCGTTGCTGCTGGAGGAACTGCGATAGTTTCTGTTGCAGGAACCATTCAATCCATCAGTATTGGAAATACTGGATCTGGATACAGATCAGGTATTCAAACAGTAAGAGTTGGTGTTGTAACTTCATCCTTAGAAACTCCAAATATTTTTTACGTTGGTATTGCATCAATTGTTAATGGAAATGTCATAGGAGTTGCAATAACAAATCCAGGAATTGGATATACAAGTTCAAATCCACCTCAGGTTATTTTTGATTCTCCATTGTCATATTCGAATATTCCCCTGATATATTCATCTAGTTCTTCTGGAAATGGATCATCTGCGACTGTGGACATAGTTGTAGGACAAGGATCGAGTGTAATTGATTTTCAACTAAGCAATCTTGGATATGCTTATAAAGAGGGACAAACTTTAACCGTTGCTATTGGAGGTACAACAGGTATTCCAACAACATCAAATCCAAACTTCAGAGAATTCAATATAACTATTGACACTGTTTATAAAGATAAATTTGCTGCTTGGAGTATTGGAGAACTTGCAGTTCTTGACGATTTTAGCAATGAATTTGATGGAGCAAGAAGAAAATTCCAAATAAAATTAAATGGAGAAATTTTATCTATTAGATCTTCTAAGGGATCTAAAATTGATATTAAGTCAACTCTACTTTTATTCATCAATAGCGTATTACAAATACCTGGAGAGGCATATGAATTTGAAGGTGGTAGCGTAATAACATTTACAGAACCTCCAAAAATTGGAGATTCGATGAAATTATTGTTCTATAAAGGAACAGGTTCCATAGATGTTATTGATAGAGATATCATAGAAACCGTTAAAATAGGGGATGAATTGACAATTGGATATGATTCATACTTGGGACAATCAAGTTTCTTACAAGAAAATTACAGATCTGTAATTGATATTACATCTTTGAACACAGTAGATACTACTGTTTATTTTGGACCTGGCAATACATCCGATGAAACATTATCAAGACCCGTAACTTGGTGCAAACAAACTGAAGATAAAATTGTTAACGAAAAAGAAATTGCAAAAGATAGAGATCTTTACGAACCATTCATTTATCCAGCAACTAATGTTATTCAAACTGTAAGCGCGGGATCTACGGTAATTTATGTTGAGAGTGTTAAATCATTCTTTGATCCATATAACGAAAATACGATTTCTCTTAATTTCCAAAATAATATTACCCTATCATCTCAAGAAGATAAAGTATCTGCTGCGGCAACCGCTGTTGTTTCTTCTGCCGGCACGATTAGCAATATTGTGCTTTCGAATGGGGGATCTGGATATATTAGTGCTCCTACAATAAGCATTGGTAATCCATTAGGGTTTGGAATTTCTAATCCAGCTACGACATATGTCACTTCATTGGCTTCATTGGTTGGACTGGGAACCACTGCTACTGCTACTGCTTCTATAACATCTGGTATTGTAACCTCAGTTACAATTACAAACCCTGGAACTGGATATACATTTACTAATCCCCCAGTTGTATTCATTGAACCACCCAAAATTAATATCAAGAAACTTTCTAGTATTTCTTATCAGGGTGATTTTGGAGTGGTGGTTGGTTTTGCAAGCACATCAATTGTAGGAGTTGCATCTACTGGAATTAGATTTGATTTTTATATTCCACCAGATTCAGTATTAAGAAGTAATGCGATTGTTGGAAGTGCAATCACAATCAGTGGAATTTCTACAGGAGACTATTTTGTACTATCGGATTCAAATATAGGATTCCAAACTAATATTAATTCTTTGAGATCAAATGGATCTATAGTTGGAATTGGAACAACATTTATTGATAATGTATATCAAGTTGTATCTGCAACTACTGGATTAAAAAATGTAATAGGATTTGGAAATGTCTATGTTAGACAAGTGGTTGTAAATGTTAACACTACAAACAATTATGATTTCAGATCTAGAACTTTCGATTCTACATTAATATCTTTTGATTCTACAATAATTACATTTGATGCAGAACTTGTTGCTCAAGTAGGAAACTTTAGTTGGGGTAAAATACCAATTTCACCTCTTACAGCATCAGAATCTTTTGTATTCTATAATCAAAATGGAATTACAGGGATCAAGACATCTGCTCTTGTAACAAGAACGAATTCGCTGAAATATAGAAACTATAAGGTATAAATATTACAAATGCTCCAAATTTTTGAAAAATAATGTCAAAATTAGTAATTAATACTGGATCTAATCCTAATGATGGGACGGGCGATAGTCTAAGAGATGGCGCGGATAAGATTAATGCAAATTTTACTGAGATTTATGGTGCTTTAGGTCCAAACACATCTTTGTCAGTTGGATTTGGACGTACTGTTATTGGAATTTCTGCAACCACATTTAATGTTGGAATTGGATCAACAAATCCAAAATCAAAATTTGAAGTGCTTGGAGATTTAAGCGCACAGTCATATAAATTAGGGACAACAGAAATTATAAGTTCATCTGGACAACTTAAAAATATTTCCTCTCTAGATGCCACAACAACAGCAACTATTGAATCTGCCGTTCAAGCAGCTCCAAATACTTTTACAGATTTGCAGATAATTGGAGTATCTACCTTTTTAAATGGACCTGTACTAATTGGTAGTGGAACATCTACGGGAACCGCATCGCAACCATTTCAAGTAACTGGTGGTGCTTATATTTCTGAAAATCTGGGAATAGGCACAACAAACCCAAGTCAACGACTTCAAGTTGGATTTGGTGCCTCTGTTGTAATAGTAGATTTAGAAGGAGACTTGGGAATTGGAATTTCAATCCCAACATCTAAATTGCATGTCATAGGTAATTCTATCATTACTGGATTTTCAACGTTAGGAAGTATAAGCGCAGGAAATCTAGTTCTTGCAGGTATTACCACTGGATTAAATGTTCCGGGAATCAGCACCTTTGGTGATATTACAGTTAGTGATTTACTTTTAGCAGGTATTACCACTGGTATTAATGCTACAGGTATTATAACTGCTGGTGGATATGTTGCAAGTCAAGGAACTAGCACTGTTGCACCCATTCAACTCGCATCTACAGGGGCTCTATTAACTGGTAACGGAACTTTAGGAGCAATTGAATATGATGGACAAAATTATTATGCGACTGGAGTTACAACAACAGGTAGAGGATTTATTCCAACAGTTAGTTCTTTTAGACTCAATGCAAATAGAGCAGCACAATCTCCAGTATCTGGATCAATAAACTATTTTGATCCTGGATTAATTCCCCTCACCGGAAATGGTGTATATGAAATTGATTTTGATCTGTACTTTACAAAAGGAACAACTGGAATCACAACATTTACACTGTCAACACCATTTGCCCCATCATATGTCAGTGCAATACTGACTGCAACTCCTGTAACTGGAGTTTCAACAAACACGGCAGCGAGTCCTCAGTTAGTATCTGTTGTCGGTGGTGCAACTACTAGTACTTCATTAGCGTTAACGTTAAATGCTGCTACACATTACACAAAAATATCAGTAATTGTTGAAAATGGAACAAATAACGCAAATACTTTAACTCTGAATACAACAAATACTGGAACAATAACCCCACTTAGAGGAAGTCGTTGGAAAGCGATGCTTCTAACAAGAAGTGCTGGTGTTGGAGTAACTCAATAAATAGATAAAAAACTGTAAAATGGCAGCAATTATAACAGATCAAATTAGAATACTAAATGCCAAGAATTTTATTTCTGGCATTACGACATCTAACAATTCTTATTATACGTTCATTGGATTACCAAATCCATATGATATCCAGGCAAGTTGGGACACAAGTCCTCCTGCACCAAGAGATAGTTTTCTTGAGGAAACTGACTGCTGGGATTCTATTATTGCTCTTAAAAAAATAAACAATAATGATGTAAGGCAAGTTGTTCCAAAAAGAACCTGGAGTTCTGGAACAACTTATGACATGTATAGACATGATTATAGTAGATCAAACACTGCAAAAGTATCTGGATCTACTAATTTATATTCTGCTTCTTACTTTATTTTAAACAGCGATTATAGAGTTTATATCTGCCTTCAGAATGGAACAACTCCCGAAACTCCTAATGGCAAACCATCATTAGATGAACCAACATTCACAGATTTAGAACCAAAATCTGCTGGCAGTAGTGGTGATGGATATATTTGGAAATATCTTTATACTATTAAACCTGGAGATCTAATCAAGTTTGATTCTACAGAGTATATGCCAGTCCCAACCAATTGGGAAACAAACTCTGATGTTGCACCCGTAAGAGATAATGCAGTTGATGGTGGAATTAAAATTATAACAATTACAAACAGAGGAGTTGGAGTAGGAACTGCAAATAGGACATATACAAGAGTTCCAATCAAAGGCAATGGTTCAGGTGCAGAATGTACAATTGTAATTAATAATGATCAACAAGTTGAATCAGTTACTGTATCCAATCAAGGATCTGGTTATACCTATGGAACTGTTGATTTAGTTTCAGGAAATGTGCCAACTGGAACGACAACACCAACATTTGACGTTATTGTTCCACCAAAAGGTGGACATGGAAAAGACATCTATAGAGAACTTGGTGCATATAATGTTCTTTTATATTCTAGAATTGAAAATGATGTAGAAAATCCAGATTTTATTACAGGAAATCAAATTGCCAGAATTGGAGTAGTAGAAAATCCTTTAGTTCCCGGAGGATCTTTATTATCCTATGATAAGGCAAGCGCAGTTTATGCTTTAAAGTTAGTTGGAGCTGGATATAGCACCGTCTCATTTACCGGTGATTCTACAATTACTCAAACAGTTGGAACTGGCATAACAGCATCTGGAAAAGTTGTAAGTTACAATCAAATAACGGGAGTTTTAAAATATTGGCAAGATAAAACTCTTGCAGGATTTAGCACTCTTGGAATTGGACAATCTGTTACTCAATACGGATATGATTTAGTAGAATTTACATCATCTCCAGCGACAGGCGGATCTTTATTCATTACTGGTGGAACAGCGCCATTATCTATCGATACAAGTTTTAGTGGTATATCAACAGTAATAAATAATAGAACATATTATCTGGGACAGTCATTCACTGCCGGAATATCAGATCCAGAAGTCAAAAAGTATTCTGGAAACATAATTTACATTGACAATAGACCTGCGATCACAAGATCTGCAAATCAAAAAGAAGATATTAAAGTTATTTTGCAATTCTAAACAGTCATGCCCCAACAAACAAACCTTAATGTATCACCATATTTTGACGATTTTGATCCAAATAGTGATTACTATAAGGTATTATTTAAACCAGGATATCCTGTACAGGCTAGAGAATTAACAACTTTACAATCTATTCTACAAAACCAAATAGAAAAGTTTGGTTTATCAATATACAAAGAAGGTGCAAAAGTTATCCCTGGAAATTTTGCATATCTTGGGACATATGACTGTATTCAATTAAGTAATTCATATTTAGGAATTCCTGTAGACTCTTACATAAAACAGTTACAGGGTGTAAAAATTGTAGGACAAACGTCTGGAGTTTCTGCAGTAGTAGTTAATTCTCTCCTATCAACAGAGTCTGAAAAGGGCAATTCGACTTTATACATTCAATATCTTTCATCTTCAACACAAAATAATTCCAATAAAACTTTCTTAGATGGAGAAACATTAATTGCAGAGGAAGAAATTTCTTCAGGACTGCTAGGAAATACTGTAATTCCGTCTGGAAGTCCATTTGCAACAACTATTCCATTCGAATCTACAGCAGTTGGATCAGCTTTCACTATTACGAATGGGGTTTATTTTATTAGAGGACAATTTATACCCGTAAATGATGAAACATTAATACTAGATCAATATACAAATACTCCAACTTACAGAATAGGACTTTATATTACAGAAACAATTGTAAATTCAGATATTGATGAAACTCTAAATGATAATGCACAGGGGTTCACTAATTATGCTGCCCCAGGTGCAGATAGACTTTCAATATCAGTTGCTTTATTTAAAAAGGCAATAGATGATTTTAATGATGCAAATTTTATTGAACTTTGTATTGTAAGAAATGGTAGATTAACCTCAAACAAAGTAAATGAATCTACTCGTTTCATTGATGAATTAGCAAGAAGAACTTGGAATGAAATGGGTGATTATTATATCAAACCATACACCATTGACGCAAAAGAGTCTTTAAATGATTATAGAGGAAATCAAGGAATTTTTGCTCCATCAGAGTTGACACCAAGCGGAAACGTTCCAAATGAAGATCTTGGAATCTATAAAGTTTCTCCAGGAAAAGCAATAATTCGTGGGTGGGAAGTAGAGAATAATACTGACACTTTCTTAGAATTTCCTAAAACAAGAACCACTCAAACTTTAACGAATCAGAGTGTAGTTTATAGCACAGGTTCCACATTAAAACTTAATAGAGTTTATGGATCTCCACAAATTGGAGTCGGAAATACTTATGTTTTAAGTCTTAGAGATTCTAGAGTAGGAGATATTAGAATTCCAGGAATTGCATCAACAATTGCTCCCGGAAAAGAAATTGGAGTTGCAAGAGTATATGATTTCAACTTAGAATCTGGATCATATGATTTAAATAATACTAATCTAAATCAATGGGATATATCTTTATATGATATTCAGACAACGACTGAAATAACCTTAAATGAGCCTATTACTCTAAGAGCACCAACATTTGTTCAGGGTGAAAATAGTGGTGCAAAAGGATTTTTGAAGGATTCTGTAACGAATGGTAAGACTTTAAGTTTATATGATGTTTCTGGAGATTTTGTTCCAAATGAATCTTTTATTTTTGATGGAATACAAAATACCAGAGTTGCTATTGCAGTAACTACTTATAATATTTCTGACGTAAAATCCGTATATGGAATCGTTGGTATTGGATCAACATTTACAGCAGATGTTGTCCAATATACAAAATATAACGTGGGGCTTTCTACTATAGCTCCATCAAAATATTTTAGAAATGTTGTTCATATTAATACAACAATTAAAGATACAGTTCCTGTAGGATTTCAAACCATATTTTTAACTGATACTGGACTCATTTCTATAGGAAATTCTGTATCAATTGGATCTGGACAAACATTTACCAACGTTCCAATTACGGGAATTGGATTTACCTTAGGTTCATCAGGCACTTTAGTTCCAGCAATTAATATTGGAGCAGCTTTTACTTCTAGAGGAACAACTTTAAATACTGTTATTGGATTTCAAACTGCTCATGGAAGCACTGTTATTTTCGTTGATTCGGGAAGAGTTGGTGCATCTCTGACAGATGTTGGGGTTGCAATTGGAAGTTCTATTACAGTTGGATCTTTTGGTGAATTTAGAGATAGACCTGTTACTGGAATTGGAAATACTTATGTAATCGTTGGCGCAGCTTTTACTGCAGGTTTAGCGTCTGTTTTAAGAACAAGTTTAACTCTTCCACTTAATGCAGGAGATACTAATATTTTCATCGGATCTACAGCAGGAATTTCTATTGGAAGTTCTGTAACTGTAGGATCTGGAGTTGGAATCGCATTAACTTTTGTTCCTGTTGCTTCAATTGGAAATACATTTATAACTATTGGTGCGGCAAATACAACTCCATATACAGCTTCTGCAGGTGCTGCTGTAACATTCTTCAATACTTCTTCTCTCGTTCCTGGTATCGCAGTTACATTTACAAATGTTTCTGCTATGCCTATTGGTGCTGCAGTAAGTATCAGTTATGTTTTAAACACTAGCACTGTTATTGATTCCAACCCAAATTTCCCAGGAAATTTAATCAAAAATAATAATTTAATTTCATATACTGATGTTAACTACCCGAATAAAATTTATGCAAAGGTAGTTAGTGTTGGAAATACTTCTTTTGAAATTGCATCTATACAATCAGTAACAGGAATTAATTCATCAACATTGCCATCAGCAACTACAACTGTATCTGATCTTCAACTAATTTCCACTAATTTAGATTCTTCTTCGGATAATAGTTTTTACACAAGACTGCCAAAGAGAAATATTGCATCAGTAAATTTAAATGGTTCAACCTTAATTATAAGAAAAACTTATAAAGTAAATATTTTAGGAAATCGATTATCTACTATACTTGTTTCGGGGACTAATGAAACTTTCTTACCATTTGATGAGGAGAGATATACTCTGGTGAGATCTGATGGTAGTTATGAAGTTTTAACCTCCGATAAATTTGAAATCACTAATGGTGGAACAGAACTTCAGATATATGGATTAGGATCAGACAACACAGGAGCAACTTTGGTTGCCACTTTAAGAAAAATTAATGTAAAGGCAAAAGTAAAAAGAAAGAATAGAGTTTCAAGTATCATTGTTGACAAATCAAAGTATTCTTATTCTGGAATAGGATCTACAACGATAAATGATGGATTGCAATATGGAAACTATCCATATGGGACAAGAGTTCAGGATGAAGTAATATCTTTAAATAGTCCCGATATTGTAGAATTCCACGATATTTTTGAATCTTTTGATCAAAATAATGCATCAGCTCCAACCATAATTTTTTCATCAATTAATGGACCTAGTGGAAGAACAACTGATTTAATTATTGGAGAAATATTTGTAGGAGAATCAAGTAACGCATCAGCTATTGTAGCTGAAGTTATTGACGATTCAAAGATTTCATTTTTAATTAAGAATGAACTTTCTTTTAGAGAAGGTGAAACTGTTACTTGCCAGGAAAGTGGAGTTCAATGCGTTATTAGAACAATTGAAAATCCAAGTACAAGTATCTCTGGAAAATTTGTTTATGGAATCGGACAGAACAAGTTTTTCTATGACTATGGATATCTTAAGAGAAAATCAGATGCTCAAGCTCCTACTCGAAAATTAAAAATTTATTTTTCGAGTACATATTATGATTCTTCTGATGATGGAGACATCACTACAGTGGATTCATACTCCAACTTTGATTATAAAAAAGATATTCAACTTTTTGATGGCGTTAGAAATAGCGATATCATAGATATTAGACCTAGAGTTTCAAATTATACAGTATCTGAAGGCGCAAGATCTCCCCTTGAGTTCTATGGAAGAACATTTACTCAAAACGGAAATTCTGCTGCCAACATCCTAGCATCGGATGAAGATATTATATTGGATTACTCTTTCTATCTACCAAGAATTGATAGAATTTTCTTAACAAAAGATGGAATTTTTCAGATTAAATATGGAGTTCCCTCTGAAAATCCAGAGAGACCTATTTTAGTAGATGACGCTATTGAAATAGCAACTGCTAACATTCCAGCTTATCTATACAATATAACAGATGTTGACTTCAAGTTCTTAGAATATAAGAGATATCAAATGTCTGATATCAGACAACTTGAAACAAGAATTCAAAATCTTGAGTATTATACTTCACTATCATTACTAGAAACAAAAACAGAAAATCTTTTCATTTCAGATGGTGACGGATTTAATAAATTTAAGTCTGGATTCTTTGTTGATAATTTTACTTCTCTTGTCGCTCAAGAAAATGGAGTTGAAATTAAAAATAGTATTGATCCAAAAACAAATGAATTAAGAGCAGCACATTATACAAACTCTTTAGATATAACAGCGGCACCAGTTGCCTCCATAGGAAGTACAATTACTCAATTTGTTTCTTCCCAACAAAATCCAGATATTCAATATACCGCACCAACTGGCATTAATATTAGAAAAAATAAAGATATAGTTACTTTGGATTACTCCGAAGTTGTGTGGTTGGAACAAAAATATGCTACTCGAACTGAAAATGTAACACCATTTGTTATTACTTTTTGGCAAGGAGTTCTTGAACTTAGCCCATCATCAGATACTTGGGTATCTACACAAAGACTTGAAGCAAGAACAATTAATGCCGAAGGTAATTTTGCTTCTGTAATGGCAGATGCTTCAAGAAGATTTGGAGTAAATCCACAAACAGGACTAGCACCAACGGTATGGGGATCTTGGCAGACAGTTTGGACAGGATCTAGTTTTGTAGATACAACCAGAACAAGAACAACAACTAGCGGTGGAGGTTGGATTGGTTGGCAGGGAGCAACCGGAACCTGGGAACCTATTTTCGGAACAGCAACAGTTAATACTTGGGCAGATACAACTAGAACTACTACGTTAACAGGAACTTCGACTAGAACGGGAACTAGAACATCTGTTGTAGAACAAATTGATAGAACTTCTCTTGGTGATAGAACTGTAAGCAGAAATCTAATTCCATTTATGAGATCTCGTAATGTTACTTGGATTGGAAAAAGAGTAAAACCCTCTACTCAATTATATGCTTTCTTCGATGGTGTTAACGTAACAAGATTCTGTACACCAAAATTATTAGAAATTGAAATGAGATCTGGAGTTTTCAGAGTAGGAGAAACTGTAATTGGTTATGAAAAATCATCCAGCACAAATAATTGGGTACTTACTAAACCTGGCATTACTTTTAGAGTAGCATCTCCAAATCATGCCGACGGTCCATATAATGCTCCTACTGAAATATATCCACAAAACCCATATACAAGTCAACCTTTACCTAGTCTCTATTCTTCGACTTCGACGACATTAAACATTGATTTATATTCACTTTCAAATCAACCTCAAGGACAATTTTCGGGATGGGTATCTCAGGATATGCTTCTTGTAGGACAGAGTAGTGGAGCACAAGCAAGAATAACTTCGGTTAGATTAATTTCAGATTTTGCAGCAGAAGTTAGAGGAAGTTTCTTTATTCCACCAGATATTGTGGGATTTCCTCAATTCCCTGCGGGAACTAAAGTATTTACCTTAATTAATAATACACAAAATAGTAAACCTACATCAACTACTTTTGCCGAATCAACATTTACATCTCAAGGAACCTTAGAAGTTGTTCAAGAAAATATTCTTGCAGTAAGAAATGCTAGAATTGAAGTTACTCAAACTTCAGAGTCTAGAGCTGCTTCTCAAACAACAAGCCAACTCGTTTCATCTCAATTAGTTTCAAGTACATCTCAGAGTGTTCAAATTGGATTTTATGATCCTCTTGCAGAATCTTTCTTTGTTGACGATACATCGGGAATTTTCTTGACTAAGTGTGATATTTTCTTCAAAACTAAAGATACAGTAAATGTTCCTGTGACTTTACAAATTAGAACAGTAGAGTTAGGAACTCCAACAACTAAAATACTTCCATTTTCAGAAGTTATTTTACGTCCAGATAGAGTTAATTTATCAGAAAACGGATCTGTAGCAACAACCTTTACTTTTGATGCTCCTGTTTATCTTGAAGGATTAAAGGAATATTGTATAGTATTATTATCAAATTCTTCTGCTTATAATGTTTTTATCTCAAGAGTTGGCGAAAACGATCTAATTACAAAAGAATTCATTTCGACTCAACCGTATCTTGGATCTTTATTTAAGTCTCAAAATGGAACTACATGGGATCCTAGCCAATGGGAAGACTTAAAATTTGTATTGTATAGAGCAAATTTCCTAAGTAATGGAACTCTTGATTTGAGAAACCCTCCATTATCAAAAGGTAATAAACAAATTACAAATTTACTTCCAGATAGTTTAATTACAAACTCAAGAAGACTTCGCGTTGGACTTGCACAAACAGTTGTTGATTCTAACTTACTGTTAGGTTCTACAGTTTTACAAGCAAACACCAATGCATCTGGAAATTATGTAGGAAGTGCAGGATCAGCTTTCTCCACACTATCAATTATTAATCCTGGAATTGGATATACTCCATCATTTACGATGGGTGGATCTTACACATTTACTGGAGTAGCACTAACTTCTATTACTGGGACAGGTGTTAATGCTACTGCCAATATTACGGTTACAAATGGAGTTGCAATTGCAGCAACTATTAATGCTGGGGGAAGTGGATATCAAACAGGTGATGTTTTAAGCGTTACTCAATTAGGATCTTCTCCAGAGGGAAGAGATTTAAGACTATCTGTTGTTTCAATAGCTAGCACTAACGAACTTCTCTTAGACAATGTTCAAGGTGATTTTGTAACTGGAGTTGGAGGAACAATAAGATTTATTAACAGTGTTGGTTTAGTTACAACTCTCAATTCATCTACGGGTGGAAATGTGCTGATTAACAGAATTTCAGTAGTGAGTGATGGAACCTCAATCATAGTTAATCATAAAAATCATGGAATGTATTTCAAAGATAACTACGTTAGAATTGAAGGTGTGGAATCTGACATTCCTCCAACACAATTAGTTTTAGAATACACACGCGATTCTGTTGCTCCATTATCAGTTCAAAATATTAACCTTTTTAACACGTTTGAAAATATTGGAATTGGAACAACCAATGTCGGTTATGTTTTAGTTGGTGATGAAGTTATCTCATATACTTCAACATCAGGAAATCAAATTGGAGGAACTATTACAAGAGGTGTTGATGGAACTATTCCAAGAAATCATCCAGTAGGATCTTTAGTTCAAAAGTATGAGATGGGTGGTGTTTCTTTGAGAAGAGTTAATAAAATTCACTACTTAGGAAATTATACAGGATCTACTCCAATAACATTTGATTCATATACACTCCCAATTGACATGTCCTCAAGTAGTGGTGTTGGTAGAAGTGATGGATTAAGTTTCCCCAAACTTTACTTCAATGAAACTAAGATTACTGGCGGCGCAAACGTATTTGCCACTCAAAATATGCCATATGAAGTGATAACACCAATGATTCAGAATCTCACTGTAAGGGGAACAAGTATTAGCTCTGAGATAAGAACAGTCACCGGTAAGAGTATTAATGGAAATGAAATTCCATATACTGATAAGGGATACGAATCCGTTTCTTTAAATGAATCAAATTATCTAGATAGCACTCGTATTATTTGTTCGCAAGTAAATGAATACTATAAGTTAACTAATCTTCCAAATAATAAATCATTTAATATGAGGCTTATTATGTCAACACTTGACTCAAAAGTAAGCCCAGTTGTAGATTTGGAAAGAACCAGTGTAATTCTGACTTCAAATAGAATCGATCGTCCTGTTACAAATTACGCAACAGATAGAAGAGTTAATTCTATTGATTTAGATCCATCATCATGTCAATATGTTTCAAAAGAAACAAATCTTGTAAATCCTGCCTCATCTATCCAAATTATTCTAGATGCACATATCAATGTATATTCTGACATTCGTGCATTTTATGCAATAGATAATAAACAAAATTTTGATCCTATCTTTATTCCATTCCCAGGATGGGATAATTTAGATAGTAAAGGACAAATTATTAGTTCTTCTAATTCCAATGGAAAACCAGACGTATACATTCCGCAATCATCTTCTTTAGGATTTGCCTCACCATCACTTGAATTTAAAGAATACAAGTTTACAATTAATGATTTGCCAAGTTTTAATTCTTATAGAATTAAAATTATTCTGACTTCGACAAATCAAGCATATCCACCAAGGATTAGAGATTTGAAAGTAATTGCATTAGCCTGATGGATTATATCAAAGTAGAGGGATTTTCTAACTTAGTTAGAGATCCCCAAAACAATTCAATTATCAATACTAATATGTCAGAATATAATGAATATTTAAAAAGAAAAGAGTCTAAAAATAAAGAAAGTCAAAAATTACAAAATCTTGAAAGTGATCTTGCTAACATGAAGGGTGATATTGACGAAATTAAAAATTTATTAAGGAGTTTAGTCAATGAATCCAAATGATATTACGTTAGAAGATTTATCTAAAAGTTTTGAATACATGAAAGCTTGCATTGAAATTGATTCAATTGAAGAAATTGATCAAATTAAAAATGTTGCAAAATCATATATAAAACTATATTTGAAGCAACAAGAAGTCGTAAAAGACTTGATGAAAATTAATCTATAAATATTTCTAAAGTGGATAGGATAAATGGCTCAACCATCTACTAGACAAGAATTAATAGATTATTGCAAAAGAAAACTTGGGTATCCAGTTTTAGAAATTAACGTAGCGGATGAACAAATTGATGATCTGGTGGATGATGCTATTCAGTTCTTCCAAGAAAGGCATTTTGATGGCGTATACCCAACATTCTTTAAATATAAAATAACTCAAAATGATATCGATAGGGGAAGAGCAAAACCAACTAATGGAGTTGGCATTTCCACTACTTCAGTAACAACAAATATTGTTGGTGCAGCAACCACTTTTAATTATTACGAAAATGCTAATTACTTGCAGGTTCCCCCCTCAATAATTGGCATCAATAAGATCTTCCACTATGATGGTTCTAATACTATAACACATAATATGTTTAGTGTTAAATATCAATTATTTTTAAATGACGTTTATTATTGGGGAGCGACTGAAATTCTCAGTTATGCTATGGTAAAAACTTACTTGGAAGATTTGGATTTTCTCCTCACGACACAAAAACAGATTAGATTTAATAAAAGACAAGATAGACTATATTTGGACGTTGATTGGGGTGCCGTAACGGAAGGAAATTATTTCATCATAGATTGTTATTCTACACTAGATCCAAGTGATTATAGTAGAGTTTGGAATGATTCATTCTTAAAACCTTATCTAACATCTTTAATAAAACGTCAATGGGGACAAAATTTAATCAAATTCCAAGGAGTTAAACTTCCTGGAGGAGTTGAACTAAATGGTAGGCAATTATACGACGATGCTCAGAGAGAGATTGACATTCTGATGGAAAAAATGTCCAATACATATGAACTTCCACCTCTGGACATGATAGGTTAATTATATGGCACTCAACCCATTTTTTCTACAGGGAAGCAGCGGTGAGCAAAATCTTGTTCAGGATTTGATCAATGAGCAGATCAGAATGTATGGTGTTGAGGTTTATTACTTACCAAGAAAATATATTACAGAAAAAACAGTTATAAGAGAGGTTATTGAATCTTTATTCGATGATGCCTATCCAATAGAAGCTTATGTAAGTTCATATGAAGGGTATGGTGATAATCCAACTTTACTGTCAAAGTTTGGAATACAAGCATTGAATGAATTGACTTTGGTTATTTCTAAAGAAAGATTTTTAAATTATATAACTCCATTAATTCAAGCAAAAAGTAATATTAAGTTGGCAAATCGCCCAAAAGAAGGTGACTTAGTTTATTTTCCTCTCGGTAAACGTATTTTTGAAATTAAATACGTGGAACATGAAAAACCTTTTTATCAGTTGATGAAAAATTATACGTATGAACTTAGGTGTGAGTTGTTTAGATATGAAGATGAAGTTATTGATACTGGTTATCCTGATGTTGATGATGCTCTTGATGGAACTAATGAAGAGGGTACTGGAAGTGAAATTGGATCAGTTTCTGTAACTCAAACCTTAACCCTTCTTGGTGTTGGTGTTACTGCAACTGCCGTTACTGGATTAATTAATGGTGGTATAAGACTCATCACAGTTACAAACAGGGGTGGAGGATATACATCAACACCAGTTGTGGGAATATCATCAGCTTCAGTCTCTGGTAGAACTGGAATTGCCTCTGCTGTAATGATAGGAGGAATTGTAGTTTGTAATGATAATGTAAACCCGGCGGCAAAATCTGTTCAAAGTGTTGAACTTATAAATCCAGGATACGGATACACTCAAACTCCAGGAGTTCGTTTTATTGGAGGTGGTGGATCTGGAGCAGCCGCAACTGCAGTTTTGGGAGATGGAATTATTGGAATAGTGACAATTACAAATGGAGGATCTGGATATTCAACTTCTCCAAATGTTATTTTCAGCAAAGTTGGAGGTATTGGAATTGTTTCTGCTACAGGATACGCTGTTGTAAGTGCAGCAGGTTCAGTAACATCCATAAGAATTACGAATGCAGGATTAGGATATACTGTTGCTCCAACTATTAGAATTGCAAATCCAAATCTAAGTGGTTCTGGAACATATGAATTTAATGAAATAGTAACAGGTTCAAAGAGTGGAACAACTGCAAGAGTAAGATCATGGAATGCAGTGACTAATAAATTAGAGGTAGGAACAGTTAGTGGAGAATTTATTGTTGGAGAAAATATTGTAGGAGCAGCTTCAAGTTCGTTCTACATGTTGGGCAAAATAGATACAGATCCAATTGCTGATGGATATGCTGATAATCAAAATATAGAAACTGAGGCAGATGCCATTGTAGATTTTTCTGAGCAAAATCCATTTGGAATGCCATAGTTAAAAAACTGTTAAATAGTAATAATAAAAAGATAATATTATGTTTGAATATTTCTACCACGAAATCTTTAGAAGAACCATTATAGGATTTGGTTCTCTATTTAACAACATAACTATAAAGCACACAAACGATTCCGATCAGGTAACAAGTGTGATTAAAGTTCCTTTGTCTTATGGTCCGACTCAAAAATTTCTTGCTCGTTTAGAACAATCTCCAGATTTAAGTAAGCCAATTCAAATGACACTTCCAAGATTGTCATTTGAAATGACTGGAATTTCTTATGATTCATCTAGAAAAGTAACAACATCTCAGACATTTACATCAAAAGATTCTTCAGATGGAACCATAGTAAAAAAGGCATATATGCCAGTTCCATATAACATACAATTTGAACTTAGCGTCATGGCAAAATTAAATGATGATGCTTTACAGATTGTAGAACAAATTTTACCATACTTTCAACCTGTATATAATTTAACCATAAAACTATTAGATGATATTGATGAAAAGAGAGATATTCCAATCATTTTGGAAAACATAACTATGGTTGATGATTATGAAGGAAATTTTACTACAAGAAGAGTTTTAATTTATACATTAAGATTTACTGCAAAAACTTATCTTTTTGGACCCATTTCTACTGCAACAAAAGATATTATCAAAAAGTCTACAATCAGTGTTACTGCTGGAGATCCATCTTCTACGTCAACAAGAGAAATTGTTTATTCAGCGGAACCTAGAGCGATTAAAAATTATACTGGTGTAGTTTTAACTAATCTATCTAAAGATATTTCAACTTCCGATACTCTAATTGAAGTTAATGATGCAAGTTCAATTGTAGCAAATACATATCTAGATATTGAAGGTGAAGAAGTTTATGTTAAATCTAAAGCAGGAAATATTTTAACTGTTGATCGTGGTAGAGATGATACAACAATCACATCTCATCTTTCAGGAGCTCCAATAAAATCAATTACTACTGCAGATAATCTTCTTATTGAAAATGGAGATGATTTTGGATTTAATGGATCTATTTTATGAAGATGACAAAAAAATTCGACGATTTAAACGAAACATTCAATGTCTCTGATAAAATAGTTCCAAAGGATACTGAAGTCATTGAAAAAATAGAAAAAATATCATCACCAATAGATGATATTAAAAAAGATTATGAGTATACTAGAGGAAATTTGTACTCGTTGATCCAAAAAGGACAGGAAGCAATAAACGGTATTTTAGAACTAGCTCAAGAAAGTGAAATGCCAAGAGCGTATGAAGTAGCTGGACAACTCATAAAAAATGTTGCAGACGCTACAGATAAACTCATGGATCTTCAAAAGAAACTAAAGGACATAGAAGAAGAGAAAGTACCTAAAGGTCCTACAACAGTAAATAATGCACTTTTCGTGGGATCCACAGCAGAACTTCAAAAATTTTTAAAGAGACAAACCGAAAATGAAAACGTTTAAACAGTTTCAAGAGGATTGGAGTAATAAATATAAAAAGAATATTGATTGCTCAAATCCAAAAGGATTTTCTCAACGTGCTCATTGTGCGGGAAGGAAAAAAAGAGCAAAAGGTGAGCAGACTAAATCAAAATCAGTTGAGTAATGCAAAAGATTAAGACACATAAAACAGTTGAGCAGATTGCAAAGAAGCATCGTCTTGATGTGTCTTTCATACAAAAGCAACTTGACATGGGTGAACCAATTGAACATGAGCACACTCAAGATCACGATTTAGCTAAAGATATTGCTCTTCAACATCTTGATGAGATTCCGGATTATTATACTCGTTTAAAGAAGATGGAAGCAGATGCTAAAAAGCATCATAAAAAATTTAAAGATGTTAAAATTAATGAAGCGGGTTCTCTTCATCATTGGTTTAAAGGTTCTCGATCAAAAGATGGAAAACCTGGATGGGTTCAAGCAGATGGATCTCCTTGTGCTAATGAACCAGGAGAAACAAAAACTCCAAAATGTTTTAGTAGTTCAAGACTTTCTGCATTAAAGAGAAAAGGAAAAAAAGGAGAGTCAATAATTCGTTCAGCCGTTAGTCGTAAACGTAAAGAAGATCCAGGACAACAACAAAAATCTGGAGCATCAAAACCAACTAATGTTCCAACTTTTGCAAAGGGAAGAAAAAGTAAAGATTACGTAAAACCAGAACCAGGATTAAAGGAAGCCATGAACATCCAAGAAGCAGAAAAAGACAAACCAGGAAAAAGTAGTGGCAAAAAAGATGCTTGTTACCATAAAGTAAAATCACGTTACAGTGTTTGGCCCAGTGCATATGCTTCTGGAGCACTTGTAAAGTGCCGTAAAGTTGGTGCAGATAACTGGGGAACAAAATCCGAAAGTATGAATGATAATGCTCTTGATTATGATTGGAATGGTCCAATTCGGGAAAAGGCTCAAAGATATTGTCCAAAATGCGAAAAACTTGAGACAAGAGATGAATGTAGATATGGTGTAAAATATTGGGATCTTTTTTCAGTTCCAGAGGAAATGGTTAAAGGGAAGGAAGATTATAAAGTAGTTATGCCATATGCATTTCCAGAATCATATGATCATGAATATTCAATGGCTCGTTCAGAACTTTCTACAATTATTTCTGCAGCAAAAAGACTTCAAAATAAAATGAAAAAAGGTGAAGGAAATATTGAAGCTTGGGTTCAATCAAAAATTACAAAAGCAGCAGATTATATTGATGCAGCAGCAGATTATGTAGATAGTGGTGAGATGAAAGAACAGAAATTAACAGATAAAATTTTAGATGAAATCTTAAATGAGAAATGTTGGCCTGGTTATAAGAAGAAAGGAATGAAAACAATGTTTGGAAAAAGATATCCAAACTGCGTGAAGGCAGAAGATGTTACCATCGAGGATAGTGATGGAAATACATTCGCTGAAGTAGTTGATATTATTAATCCAGATCCGATCAAAGGATTTAAATCCCAATTAAAAGAGGCAACAAGACTTCAATCGCAAACCGGCAATATAATTGCTGTTACCCTATCTTGGAGAGGTAAGTATTATGCTATACGTATGTTTTTCCCAACGACAAAAATTCCAACTCGCCAAGAAGTAACATACGAAATTCAAAAAGTATATCCAGATGCAAAAGTAGTTAATCATTCAATATCAGAATTCACTCCTGGACAACCTTTAATTCAGGCAGGTTTTAATGGTGGAAGTCCCGCAAGTCCAGGTCCTTCAAAAAAATATATAAAACCGTATGGAGAACAGGTAGAATTTAATGAAGATTGGCAAAAAGTTAATCGTCAAGATAAAACTGATGGTTTGAGTCAAGCGGCAGTTAATGCTTATCGTAGAGAAAATCCAGGTTCAAAACTTCAAACAGCAGTAACTGAAAAGAATCCAACGGGCAAAAGAGCAGATCGCCGTACTAACTTCTGTCGTCGTATGAAAGGAATGAAGTCTAAGTTGACTTCTGCAAAGACTGCAAGAGATCCAGATTCGAGAATTAATAAAGCTCTTCGTCGTTGGAATTGTAATTGATGTATAATGGACGAACTTTCAGATCTTTTTAAACTAGTTGCTCAAGAAAAAAGAAGAAAAAAAGAAGAATTGGAATCTTTAATCGGAGATTCTTTTGAAAAACTTTTTATTGAACAACTTCAACCAAAAAAGAAAGCAGAGATTAAAAAAGATAAAGAACAGATCAAAACAATAAGAGAAAAAGTTATTGATGAAGTTCAAGAAATTGTAGACAATGATGAAAAAAACTCATCACTAATAGAAAAATCTTTGGGACTTCTTTCTGAACCTCCAAACACTAAAGTTCAAAATGATCCACTCACCCCCCTGGATCAAAACTTTGCAACACTTGACGATCTTCAAAAACATTATAAACTTTTTCTCAATCGTATTCAGCAACAATTGTCTACTTTGGGTGGAAGTGGTGAAACTCGTCTTGAGTTTTTAGATGATGTAGACAGAGATTCTGTAAAAGTAAATAACAAGTTTTTAAAATATAATTCTAGCACTGGAAAATGGGAAGGATCTAATGCTGGCGGTGGTGGATCAGTTTCATATGCAACAACTTACGTAACTACATCATCATATACAATTACTGATAATGATTATTACATAGGAGTTAATTATGCAGGAGCAGTTACAATTACTCTCCCTACCGGTACTGATGAGGGAGCAACCTACATAGTAAAAGATGAACTTGGGGAAGCATCCAAGGGAACAAATAGATATATCACAATCCTTCCATCAGGTTCAGATTTAATTGATGGTAGAGATAGAGCAATTCTTGCATATGATTTTGGTTCACTTACTTTTGTTTATAGAAACGGTTGGAGGGTAGTTTAATGTCTCATTTATATAAACCGAGTCAAGAGCAATTTGATGCATTTGGTCGGTTAAGAACTTCAAACCCATTAACACTTTTTGATTCTTCTCACAGATACAGAGACAATAATCTTTGGACGAATTTGATTGTAGGCACCGGTTCTACTGTTGGATTTGTAACTACTCAAGGTTTGATACACATATCTGTTGGTGTAGGAAGCACTGCATCAGTCATTAGAGAAACTACAAAAGTATTTTCATATCAACCAGGAAAATCATTAGAAATAATGAATACTTTTATAATGAATGCGGCAAAATCAAATCTGCGTCAAAGAGTAGGATACTTTGGTGCAGATAATGGAATTTATTTTGAACTCGATGGTTCTACTGTAAATTTTGTAGAAAGAAGTATTGTATCTGGAATTGTTTCAGAAACTCGTGCGCCACAATCAACTTGGTTATATGATAAGTTAGATGGAACTGGTCCTTCTGGATATACATTAGATATTACCAAAGCACAAATATTTTGGACGGATATTGAGTGGTTGGGAGTTGGAACTGTAAGAATTGGTTTTGTAATTGACGGACAATTCATTCACTGCCATTCATTTCATCATGCAAATATAATTGAATCAACTTACATCACAACAGCATCATTGCCTTTGAGATATGAGATTTCTAATACTGGAGTTACAACTAGTGCAAGCACACTCAAGCAAGTTTGTTCTTCTGTAATTTCAGAAGGTGGTTATGAACTTCGTGGATTACAACAAGCAGTTGGAACTGCAATCACATCTCCAGTAGGATTAACAACATCAACATCATATTACAATGTTGTTTCACTTCGCCTTAAATCATCACCAGATAGATTAGACGCAATTGTAATTCTTACTGCACTTTCACTTTTAGGTGCCACAAATAACGCAAATTACAACTGGCAAGTGAGAGCAAATGGAACTTCATCAGGTGGAAGTTGGATAAGTGCGGGAGTTGATAGTGCAGTTGAATATAAAATTGATGCTGGAACTTATAGTGGTGGAAGAACTTTAGCATCGGGATTTTTTAATGCTGCTCAACAAGGATCTTCACCAGTTGATATTCTCAAAGAAGCATTATTTAAGTTTCAGTTAGAAAGAGATGGATTAACTAAAACACCATATGAATTATCATTAGTTTGTTCTAGTGATGCTGCAAATGCAGAAGTTTTTGCATCATTGGATTGGGAAGAAATTAGTAGGTAATTTTGTATGAGTGATGTATATCTTGGCAATCCGCTTTTAAAAAAAGCAAATACACCTATTGAATTTACACAAGAACAAATTATTGAATTTGTAAAATGCAAAGATGATCCAGTATATTTTGCAAAAAATTACGTAAAAATTGTGACGCTTGATAAAGGATTACAACCATTTCAAATGTATCCCTTTCAGGAGAAATTAGTTAACAATTTTCATAATCATAGATTTAATATCTGTAAGATGCCCAGACAGACTGGAAAGTCTACAACTGTGGTATCATTTCTTCTACATTATGCAGTATTCAATGATAATGTAAATATTGGTATCCTTGCTAACAAAGCCGCAACTGCAAGAGAACTTTTAGATCGTTTGCAAACTGCATATGAAAACCTACCAAAATGGATGCAACAGGGAATCATTTCTTGGAATAAGGGATCATTGGAATTGGAGAATGGAAGTAAAATCTTGGCTGCTTCTACTTCTGCTTCTGCGGTTCGCGGTATGTCTTTCAATATTCTCTTTTTGGACGAATTTGCGTTCGTCCCAAATCACATTGCAGATTCATTCTTTGCATCGGTTTATCCAACAATTACTTCAGGTAAAAGCACGAAGGTAATTATTGTTTCTACTCCACATGGTATGAACCATTTCTACCGAATGTGGCATGATGCTGAGCGTGGAAAGAATGAATATGTATTCACAGATGTTCATTGGAGTGAAGTTCCTGGTAGAGATGAAGCCTGGAAGGCACAAACTATTGCAAACACTTCAGAGGCTCAATTTAAAGTAGAATTTGAATGCGAATTTCTTGGATCTGTCGATACTTTAATATCACCAAGTAAATTAAGATCCCTCGTATACGATCATCCAAAGACTCGTAGCGGGGGTTTAGACATATATCTTGATCCCGAAGAGCAACACGATTACATCATCACTGTAGACGTTGCTAGGGGCGTAGGAAACGATTATTCTGCCTTCACTGTGATTGATATAACAACATTTCCCCATAATGTGGTTGGTAAATATCGAAATAATGAAATTAAACCAATGTTATTTCCAAGTGTTATTGTAGATGTGGCAAAAAATTACAATAATGCATATATTTTATGTGAAGTAAACGATGTTGGGGATCAAGTGGCAAGCATTATACATTACGATCTTGAATATCAAAACTTATTAATGTGCTCAATGAGAGGAAGAGCAGGACAAATTGTTGGGCAAGGATTTTCGGGAAAGAAAACTCAACTTGGTGTAAAGATGTCCAAGACAGTCAAAAAAGTTGGATGTCTTAATTTAAAGACAATGATTGAAGAGAATAAACTTCTCTTTAAGGATTATGAAATCATGAGTGAACTTACAACATTTATTCAAAAACACAATTCATTTGAGGCTGAAGAAGGTTGTAATGATGACTTAGCAATGTGCTTGGTAATATATGCATGGCTTGTAGCACAAGATTACTTTAAAGAACTAACAGATCAAGATGTTCGTAAACGTCTTTATGAAGAACAAAAAAATCAAATCGAACAAGATATGGCACCATTTGGTTTTGTTGTTGATGGTACTGATGAATCTAGTTTTGTAGATCAAGAAGGCGATAGGTGGTTTCTAGATGAATATGGAGATCGATCTTATATGTGGGAATATATGTAATGAATGTAGAAGAATCTTTTGATACAGAACATCTACTTTTAACAGAAAGAAAATGCAGAGTCTGTGGAGAAATTAAAGATTTGATGAGTGAGTTTTATAAAATTCGTAAAAAAAGATACGATTTAATTTCATCCTATGCATATGAATGCAAATCTTGTACGGTTAAAAGAATAACACAAAATAGAAAAAAGAAACCATTAAGTTCGGAATGGCAATATCCTGACTGGTAATAATGTTCATGCACTGTTTTCCTTCTGAAAAGAAGTAAAAATATAAATATTTTTTAGATAAACTGAGATTACGGAGAAAAACATGGCGACTCCTCAATTATCTCCCGGCGTACTTACGAGAGAGGTTGATTTAACAGTAGGAAGAGCTGACAATGTATTAGATAACATCGGTGCAATTGCAGGACCTTTTCCAATTGGACCCGTTGATTATCCAATCGATATTCAAAATGAGCAAGATTTAATTAACACATTTGGAAAACCAATCTCATCAGATGCTCAATATGAGTATTGGATGAGTGCTGCTTCTTATCTTTCATATGGTGGTGTCCTTAAAGTAGTCAGAACAGCAGGCACAACACTAGCAAATGCTAATGCAGGTGTTAACACCTCTGCAACAACAATGACTACCACAGGTAGAATTGACAATTATGATGATTACACAGCTAATCATTCAGAAGCAACTAACTTTACTTTTGCAGCAAAAAATCCTGGATCTTGGGCAAATAATTTAAAGGTTTGTATCATCGACGATCTTGGAGATCAAATTCTAGGACTAGGAGCATCAACTCCTGCAGCAGTTGGAGCTCAAGTCGGGTTCGGATTAACTGTGCCTCTTTCTTCTGTAACCATTCCTGGATTAAGTGGAACATTTGATGGTTATCTTAAGGGAATTATTACTGGAGTCACAACTGCAACTAATGCAAATTCAGTTACAGTAAAGATTGTTTCTAGAGTTTCGAGTGCAAATACGGAAACTAAAATAGATTATGCACAAGGAAATTCTTATGCATCTTTCTTAACTTCAAGTTCTGTTAGAGTTATTAACTCATCTGCTGGAGTTGCTGGCACATTTACTCCAACATCTGCTGATGATTGGTATGATCAGCAAACTCTTGGTTTATCAAATAGTACTGTTTATTGGAAATCGATTGCACCAAAACCAGTTTCCAATAAGTATGTTCTTGATAGAAGTGGACGCAATGACGGTATTCACGTTGTAGTTGTTGATGATCTTGGAACAATTACAGGAAATCAAGGAACTCTTCTGGAAAAGCATCTTTCATTGTCTAAAGCATTAGACACTGTATCCGCAGTTAATTCTCCACAAAAATCTTGGTATAAGCAGTATATTGCTGATTTTTCTGCCCAGATTTATGCAGGGAACAATCCATCAAGTGCTGTAGATACCTACTGGCAAACAACTCCTGTTGCTACAGGATTTTCAACTTCTTTCACTGCTAACACAATTGCACAAGGACTTTGGGGACAAAATGCCCAAGGAATAACATTCAGTGCTCTTGGAAATAAAACATACAACTTATCCGCTGGAGTAGATTATTCGTCTACAGGTGGGTTTACGGCAGCAGTTGGAGACTTAACAACTTCTTACAATCTCTTTAGCAATAAAGATGAAGTGGAGGTTGATTATCTCATTATGGGTCCTGGTTTGTCATCACAATCCGATTCTCAAACAAAAGCACAATTCTTAATTTCACTCGCAGAGGCTAGAAAAGATTGTGTTGCAGTCATCGGACCACACAGATCAGATCTGATTGGTGTTACTAACACCACAACTCAAACAACAAATCTTTTAAAATACTTTAGTCCACTGAATTCTTCATCATATGCAATATTTGATAGTGGATATAAGTATACCTATGATAGATTTAACAATAAGTTTGTTTACATTCCATGTAATGCAGACGTTGCTGGATTAATGTGCCGTACCAATATTATTGCATATCCTTGGTTCTCTCCTGCAGGACAACAAAGAGGAATTATCAACAATGCTATTAAACTAGCATACAATCCTTCAAAAGCACAAAGAGATCAACTTTATCCTGCAAGAATCAATCCAATTGTAACAAAACCAGGAGTTGGAACACTTCTGTTTGGTGATAAAACGGCTCTCGGTTATACATCTGCTTTTGATAGAATCAATGTTCGCCGTTTATTCTTAACAATTGAGCAGGCACTTGAAAGATCCGCAGAGGCTCAACTATTCGAATTGAATGATGAATTGACTAGAGCAAACTTTAAGAATATTGTAGAACCTTACTTGCGTGATATTCAGGCAAAGAGGGGACTTTATGGATTTTTCGTAATATGCGATACAACTAATAACACTCCTGATGTTATTGATAACAATGAATTTAGAGCTGACATCTTCTTAAAACCAACCAAATCTATTAATTATGTAACTCTAACATTTGTTGCTACTAGAACTGGGGTAGCATTTGAAGAAGTAGTTGGTAGAGTTTAATTTCTAGATAAACAAAAGGAGGACTAAACCAATGGCAAACACAATTCAGGATTTTAAATCAACATTAATTGGAGGAGGCGCTCGCCCTAATCTATTTGAAGTTATTCTCACAGATATTCCTGGAGGACAAGGGAACTTTGTTCCATCGACATTTAGCATTCTGTGTAAAGCTGCTCAACTACCAGCTTCCAACATTGCTTCAATCGATGTTCCTTTTAGAGGAAGAATTTTCAAAGTTGCTGGCGACAGAACCTTTGATTCTTGGACTGTAACAATTATAAATGATGAGGATTTTTCAATCAGATCTGCTATGGAAGGTTGGATGCAATTCATTTCGCAGTATGGTGATGCAAGTGGTAGCACAGATCCTAATGATTACATGAGAGAAGCTACTGTAAGACAACTTACAAGAAATGCAAGCACAACAGGAAATACCGCTTTTGGTGGTGATTTAAGCGTTGCAGCACAATATAAGTTCTATGACATTTTCCCAACTAATATTTCTGCAATTGATCTCTCATACGATACCTCTGATACAATTGAGGAATTTACAGTAGAATTCCAAGTTCAATACTGGACTCCATATTCCGGACAGAGCTAATTTTAGGTTGATAAATATCTAGAAGATTTAAAAATTAATAATGGCAAAGCTTTTTGGTTTTTCTATTGAAGACGGTGACAATTCGTTATCACCTTCTTCACTATCACCCGTCCCACCTAACAATGAGGACGGGTCTGATTTTTATTTGACAAGTGGATTTTTTGGATCATACGTAGATATTGAAGGTGTTTATAGAACAGAATTCGATTTAATAAAAAGATATCGTGAAATGGCACTTCATCCAGAGTGTGATAGTGCCATTGAGGATATTGTTAACGAAGCTATTGTTAGTGATTCTAATGATAGTCCAGTTTCAATTGAACTTTCAAATCTCAACGCAAGCGATGGAATTAAAAAGAAAATAAGGGAAGAATTTAAATATATTTTAGAGTTGTTAGATTTTGATAGAAAATCTCACGAAATTTACAGAAACTGGTATGTTGATGGTAGACTTTATTATCATAAAGTTATAGATCTTAAAAATCCTCACGAAGGTATTCAAGAATTGAGATACATTGACGCAATGAAAATGCGTTATGTACGTCAACAGAAAAAGACTGAAAAAGAAAAAAGAATGTATCGTCTTGCTGGTGTAAATGTAGACGATCCAATGGATTATGAATTCCCAGAGATAGAAGAATATTTTGTATATAATCCAAAAATGACATATCCAACCACAAATCCATCCTCTTTGGGTGGAACTGGTGGGATCAAATTCACAAAAGATGCAATTACATATTGCACATCAGGACTTATCGATAGAAACAAAGGATCAACCTTATCATATTTACATAAGGCAATTAAATCACTTAATCAACTTCGAATGATTGAGGACTCTCTTGTCATCTATCGTTTATCAAGAGCACCTGAGCGTAGAATTTTTTACATCGATGTTGGCAATTTACCAAAAGTAAAGGCAGAACAATATCTACGTGATGTCATGATGCGCTATAGAAATAAAATGGTATATGATGCTAACACTGGCGAAATTCGTGATGATAAAAAATTCATGTCAATGCTCGAAGATTTTTGGCTCCCTCGCCGTGAAGGTGGTAGAGGAACAGAAATTTCTACACTTCCCGGTGGACAAAATCTTGGAGAAATAACTGACATTGAGTATTTTAAAAAGAAATTATATCGTTCACTTAATGTTCCACCATCTAGAATGGATGGAGAAGGTGGATTTAATCTTGGACGTTCATCTGAAATTCTAAGAGATGAAGTTAAGTTTAGTAAATTTGTTGCACGTTTGAGAAAAAGATTTTCTCATATGTTTAATGATATGTTAAAAACTCAACTTATCTTGAAAAACATCATCACTCCGGAAGATTGGGAAATGATGGACGAACATATTCAATATGATTTCTTATATGATAATCATTTTGCTGAACTTAAGGATGCAGAATTATTAAATGAGAGATTGAGTATGGTTCAAGTTGCAGAACCTTATGTTGGAAAATATTTTTCCCAGGATTATATAAGAAGAAAAATTCTTCGTCAAACTGATGAGGAAATTATTGAACAAGATAAGATTATTAAGAAAGAAATTAAAGATGGAATTATTCCAGATCCAAGTATGGCAGTAGATCCAGAGACTGGAATGCCTTTAGGTTCAGAAACTGCACAAATGGATTTGGGAAAACCAGTAATGGAACCAAATCTTGACGCTCAAGGGGCAGCAACTGAAGTTAATGCTAAAGTTGCAGAAATTCCCAAGGGCGGCGAGATATAAATAACTTAAACTATATTTTTTATAAAAAATGGATGATCTTATAGACATGATTGCAGCAGATGAATCTCCATCTCAAATTAGCGATAAAATAAAGGAAATTTTATTTTCAAAATCGGCAGAAAGGATTGACGCAATACGTCCTTCAGTTTCACAATCGATGTTTGGGGAAGTTTCCGATTTTGAAGATTCTGAGGAAGAATAGAAAATAATAAATAATTAGTAAATGATTTGTAAGAATAATGGCACATAGACCAGTTGGTGCAGGTATTTCACTTTCAACATCTGTTACCTCAGGAATGACAACATCATTTGTTGTTCAATCAAACGTAGTTAGAGTTACTGCAGTTTCTTCAGGAGCTTTTATTACGATTGGATCAAATCCAACAGCAACAATTGCAGATTATTACATTCCAGCGGGAAGATCAGAAACTCTTGCTTTGACAAAAGCTTCGAATAGAGTTGTTGGAATTACAACAGGAACAACAACAATTGTAGATTTTGCAGAGGGAACTCAAGCGCCATTTGGTGTTGGTGATTACGTAACTCTTACTGGATCTAGTGAACCTCTTTACAATTTTGTTCATGTTCCCGTAGTTTCAGTGGATACTTCATCGAATGTTGGTGGATATCATCAATCAAGAATTACTCTTGGTTACAATTCAAGTGGTATTCTAACTGCATTTTCTTCCGCAGGAACTAATGGTGGAGCATCTCTTTCATTATCACAAAGATTAGCAGCAAGAACAGAAGGTGGAACAGGCGTTGTTTATGCTCAACAAGTACAAATTTCAGGACAGGCATAATGAAACTAATCACCGAAGAAATTGAATCAGTAGAAGTTATTACCGAAAATGTAAACGGTAAAAAAACTCTCTACATTCAAGGACCTTTTTTGCAAACTGAAGTTGTCAACCGTAACGGAAGAATGTATCGTCTCCCAATTATGGAGAGAGAAGTAAAACGTTACACTGAACAGTATGTAAACAAAGGACGTGCCCTCGGAGAACTTGGACATCCAGATGGTCCTACCGTCAATCTAGACAGAGTTTCTCATAAAATTGTTTCGCTTCATCGTGAAGGAAACAATTTTATTGGTAAAGCACAGATTCTTTCAACACCAATGGGTAAAATCGCAGAGTCACTTCTGAAAGAAGGAGTAACTCTTGGTGTCTCTTCTCGTGGTATTGGTTCAGTAAAACCAAACAATGAGGGATATACTGAAGTTGGCGAAGATTTTATGCTTGCAACTGCTGCTGATATCGTTGCAGATCCTTCTGCTCCTGATGCCTTTGTTCAAGGAATTATGGAAGGTAAGGAGTGGATTTGGGACGGTGGAATTTTAAAAGAGAGAACAGCCTCTAGCATAAAAAATAAAATAGATACGTTTGTAGATCAAAATGTTCTTGAAGACTATAAGCTATCATTGTTTAATGAGTTCTTAAAATCATTGTAATTTATTAATTTATAAATAAATATAGATTTACTACAGGAAAATCGGAGAGTTCAAATGTCTCGTGGTACACAATTACAAGAAATGGAAGTAGGCACTAAGCAATCCAAAACTGCTGTTAATGCAAATGCTAAAGCGGCAGACGCGATGCCAAGTCTTTCTGGAGCAACACCAGGTCAAACTGGAGGATGGGAAGATTTAGGAGGACCTGATCCTTCAAATTATCGTCCAGATGATGATTCTGCAAAATTAAAAACTCCTGGAGCAACTCTTAAGCAAGTAAAAGACGTTGTTAATAAGGGAGCAAAACCAGCAGAAGGAATGAAAGAAGATTCTGATTATGATGAAGATGAAGAACTCTTAGAAGCTAAGCACGAGGAAGAGGAAGAAGACGAGGAAGAGGAGGAAAAGGACGAAGAGGAAAAAGAAGAAAGTGATAAGAAGAAAAAAATGGATGAGTCTGTAGAAGAAGACGAAGACGAAGACGAGGAAGAAGTTGAGGAAGAATTCAACATTGATGAAGATGTTGATGCGCTTCTTGCTGGTGAGGAACTTTCTGAGGAATTCCAAGAGAAAGCACGTACAATCTTTGAAGCTGCTCTACGCTCAAAAGTTTCTGAAATTAAAGAAGCAATTGAGGAGCAGTATGCCGTTGCTCTTGCTGAGGAAGTTGAAGAAATCAAAGAAGCACTTTCTGAGCGTGTAGATGCATATCTTGAGTATGTTGCCGATGAATGGATTGCAGAAAATGCACTCGTTATCGAAAACGGACTTAAGACAGAAATGACTGAATCATTCCTTTCAGGAATGAAGGAACTTTTTGAAGCACATTATGTATCAATCCCTGAAGATAAATATGATGTTCTTGAGAGCATGGTAGAAAAACTTGATGACATGGAGACAAAACTCAACGAGCAAATTGAGAAGAATGTTTCCCTAAACAAGCGTCTCGCAGAGTCGGTTGCTGATGGGATTTTAGATCAAGTTTCTGAAGGTCTTGCAGACACTCAGAAAGACAAGCTCGCTTCACTTGCCGAAAGTGTTGAGTTTGAAAGTGAAGAAGAATATCGTGAAAAATTGGAGACTCTAAGGGAGGCATATTTCCCATCGAAAACAGTTTCTCCAAAAGCTAGAACAGAAAATCTATCAGAAGGTTTTGCATCATCTCCAGAATTAATTTCTGGGACGATGGCAACCTATCTGAAGACTCTTTCATCCTTTAGCAAATAATTGAATTTAATATAATTCAAACGCAAACAGTCACACTACAAAGGTAAACGCAAATGTTCCATTCAGAGCAATTGCAGGAAAAGTGGGCACCACTCCTCAACTATGAGGGTCTTGATCAAATCAAAGATTCCCATCGTAGAGCGGTAACCGCAGTACTGCTAGAAAACCAAGAAAAATTTTTAAGAGAAGAGCAAGCATTTGCTCACTCAGGATCATTCTTAACTGAAGCTCCAACCAACTCAACTGGTAGCATCGCAGGTGCTGCTGGTTTCGGTGGCAATGCCGCAGCTGCTGGTCCAACTGCAGGTTTCGATCCCGTACTGATCTCATTGATCCGTCGTTCGATGCCTAACCTCATCGCTTATGATATTTGCGGTGTTCAACCAATGAGCGGTCCTACTGGACTCATCTTCGCAATGCGTTCACGTTACACCAATCAGAGCGGAACTGAAACCTTCTACAACGAAGTTGATTCAGCATTCTCTGGACAACCATTTGGACGTGACGACAACGCAGGTTTCTCTGATACTGCAGTTGGTTTCGGTACAACCGCACAGAGCGGATCCAATCCATCAGTTCTAAACCCAGTTGGTACAGCAACAACCAACCCCTCACCATACAACGTAGGTCAAGGTCTTCGTACTGATTCTGCAGAGAATCTTGATGGCGCTGGTGCTGATGCATTCAACCAGATGGCATTCTCGATCGAGAAAGTCACTGTTACTGCAAAGTCACGCGCTCTGAAAGCTGAGTACTCATTAGAACTCGCTCAGGACCTCAAGGCAATTCATGGACTGAACGCTGAAGCGGAATTAGCAAACATTCTCTCAACTGAGATTCTTGCTGAAATCAACCGCGAAGTTATCAGAACCATCTACAAGGTTGCTGAGCAAGGTGCCGTTCAAAACGTTGCAACTCCTGGAATCTTCGATCTTGACGTTGATTCAAACGGACGTTGGAGCGTTGAGAAGTTCAAGGGTCTTCTGTTCCAAATCGAGCGTGATGCAAACGCAATCGCTCAGAGAACTCGTCGTGGAAAGGGCAACACCATCATCTGCTCAGCAGACGTTGCTTCAGCTCTCACCATGGCAGGTGTTCTTGATTATACCCCTGCACTTAACGCTAACCTATCTGTTGATGACACTGGCAATACTTTTGCTGGTACTTTGATGGGCAAGTTCCGCGTATATATTGATCCATATGCGGCAAACTTAACTTCCAGCAACACAACTCCTGGAAACCAATATTATGTTATCGGTTATAAGGGTTCTTCACCTTATGACGCTGGACTCTTCTATTGTCCTTATGTTCCTCTCCAAATGGTACGTGCCGTTGGTGAGAACAGCTTCCAGCCAAAAATTGGATTTAAGACTCGTTATGGCATGGTTGCAAACCCATTTGCCGAGGGTACTACCCAAGGACTTGGTAACCTCACACTTAACCAGAACCGCTACTATCGTAGAGTTGCTGTTAAGAACCTCATGTGATTCTTTTCACATAAATTTTTGGGAGTCCTTCGGGACTCCCTTTTTTATTCTAAATAATTAGAAAAATGGCAACTCAAATAGAGAACAGAAATTTTTTATCACCCACAGGGTTTAAGTTTACTTTAAACAGAGCACCTAAAGTAGCATTTTTTTGCAATCGAGCAAATATTCCAGATTTAAATCTAGGTATTGCTGTTCAACCAACTTATCTAAAGGATATTGATTTGCCTGGAGATAAAATTGTTTATGGGGACTTAACTCTGCAATTTTTAGTTGATGAAAACCTTGAAAATTATATGGAGATTCATAATTGGATAACTGGACTTGGATATCCAGAAAAAATTGAACAGTTCAGAGATTTGCAAAAACAAGCAACCATTAATGAAACTAGATATGCAAATCGTCCATCCCAAATTTACTCAGATGGCAATTTGCAAATTTTGAATAGCTCTATGATTTCAAAATTTCAAGTTAAGTTTAAAGATTTATTTCCATACAATTTATCGACTCTTCCATTTGATGCAACTCAAACTGATGTTCAATACTTTACAGCTGATGTAAGTTTCAAGTATACTATTTACAATATAACTGATTTAAGTGGAACTCCTATATGACTGTTGATCTTGATAAAATTCAAGAAATGTGGGAAAAAGATTCAAAAATAGATCCCGACAATTTACATACGGAATCTTTAAATATTCCAGTTCTTCATGCAAAATATTTTGATCTTTATAACACCATTTTTCTTCTAAGAAAAAAAGCAGAACAACAAAAAAGAAATATTCGACATGAACGTTATGAATATTATTCTGGAAAATCTGATCCAGAAGTTTACGTAGAAAATCCTTTCCCCAAAAAAATAAGAGATAAAGATACTATGCAAAAGTATCTTGATGCAGATGAGAAACTTTCGACAGTATCTTTAAAAATAGATTACTACGATACCATGCTAGTGTATATCGAAAGCATTCTTAAGATGATACAGAACAGAACATATCAAATCAAAAATTCAATCGAATTTATGAGATTTAACGCTGGACTAGGGTAAATAAATATTCATAGATGAATGAAGATGCGTGAGTGACAGGAAAGCAAATCTTGTAATAACAAAATCAAACGAAGTATTTCTTAAAATTGATACAGAACCTCATATTGAGTATGAGCTAAGAGATCATTTTAAGTTTGAAGTTCCAAATGCAAAATTCATGCCACAGTATCGTGGCAGAAATTGGAATGGAGAAATTCATTTATATGACACAAGATCCAAACAAATTTATGTTGGACTCTTAGATAAAATTGTAAATTTTTGTGATCAGTACGGGTATACTTACGAATTTCAAAATAATAAATTCTACGGACAACCTTTTGAAATCAGTGATGATATATCTTTTGAAGGCGTAAAAGATTATATGCAATCTATTTGTACTCATTCTCCACGACAGTATCAAATAGAGGGAGTATACGACGCTCTACGACATAACCGAAAATTATTGATATCACCCACAGCCTCAGGAAAATCCTTGATGATTTATTCCCTCGTAAGGTATTACGTAGATAAAGGACAAAAAATTCTTCTAGTTGTTCCAACGACATCTTTGGTAGAGCAGATGTACAAGGATTTCCAAGATTATGGTTGGGATGCTGAGTCATATTGCCATCGCATTTATTCTGGAAGAGAGAGAACAAATGAATATCCAGTTACGATTACAACCTGGCAATCCGTATACAAACTAGAACGTTCATTCTTTGAGGAGTATGGTGTCATTATAGGTGATGAAGCTCATTTATTCAAGAGTAAGTCACTAATACAAATCATGACTAAACTTCATCATGCAAAGTATAGATTTGGTTTTACAGGAACTTTGGATGGAACTCAAACTCACAAATGGGTTTTAGAAGGACTGTTCGGCCCATCATATAAAGTTACAAAAACTGATGAATTAATGCGACAAGGACATCTTTCTCAGTTAGATATTCAATGTATTGTTCTCAAACATCCTCCACAAAAATTTGAAACTTATGAAGATGAAATACAATATTTGATTTCTCACGATCAGAGAAGTAATTTTATTCGAAATCTTGCTTTAGATTTAAAAGGAAATACTTTGATTCTCTTTTCGAGAGTGGAAGCACATGGAGCAATACTCTATGAAAAGATAAATAATAATAAGCGAGATGATCGTAAAGTATTTTTTGTACATGGCGGAGTTGATGCAGAGGAAAGAGAATTAGTCAGAGAGATTACTGAAAGAGAAAACAATGCGATTATTGTTGCATCATATGGAACTTTTTCTACTGGTATCAATATTAAAAATCTCCATAATGTTATCTTCGCCTCGCCAAGCAAATCCAGAATCCGAAATCTTCAAAGCATTGGAAGAGTTCTTAGAAAAGGAAAAGACAAAGTAAAAGCAACACTTTACGATATCGCTGACGATTGCACTTATAATTCAAGAAAAAATTATACTCTAAATCACCTCATTGAAAGAATAAAAATCTATAATGAAGAAAATTTCAATTATGACATAATAACAATACAAATTAAAAAAAATGGGAATTGAAGACGACTTTTATGCAACGTTAAAATTAAAATCAGGTGAAGAACTCTTTGCCAAAGTAGCGGCTTCTGAAGAAGAAGATAGAACTCTTCTGATCATTTCTAATCCAATTATTATTTCTGAGTTAAAATCTAGAAATGGTATATCAGCATATAAACTAGAACCTTGGTTGAAAACAACAAAAGAAGATATGTTTATTATAAACTTAGATGATGTGCTCACAATGTCGGAGTCATATGATGTAGAAATGATAATGATGTATCAATCGTATGTTCGTCATTCACGAAACAAGGGAAATAATTATAAGATAGACAGAAAAATGGGATATATATCTACTGTAAATGATGCTAAAGATATTCTAGAGAAGCTCTTTAAAAGAAGCTAAACCAATCTTTTCAACCTCCACAAAGGTTATTATACTGATTTGGAGCAACCTTGTCAACCATTGATGAAAGTGTTATAATCTCTAGATAATAATGAACAAAACTAATGATAACAACAGCAGTCATGATCAGGAAAAAAAGATCAGAGCATTACGTTAACAATAAAGAGTTTCTTGCAGCACTGATTAAGTATCGTGAAGATATTGAAATTGCACGTCTTCAGGACAAACCAAAGCCTCCCATTCCTCGCTACATTGGAGAGTGTTTCCTGAAGATTGCAAATCATCTTTCCTTTAAACCCAATTTTGTAAATTATATGTTTAAGGAAGATATGATTTCTGATGGAATTGAGAATTGCGTTCAGTACGTGCATAATTTTGATCCACAAAAGTCCCAAAATCCTTTTGCATACTTTACGCAAATTATTCATTATGCGTTTGTCCGTAGAATTGGAAAAGAAAAACGTCAACTGGAAATTAAAAACAAAATCTTGGAAAGATCTGGATTTTCTGAAGTGTTTGCGGATGATAACACTATTGACGGCGGGAACTATTCCGACTATAATAGCATCAAAGACGGCGTACACTCCAAACTTCGTTACTGATGAAAGTTGCTATCATTACAGATCAACACTTTGGAGCACGAAAGAACTCTAAACTCTTTCACGATTATTTTCTAAAGTTTTATAATAATGTATTTTTCCCGACGCTGGAACAGTACGGGATTACTACAGTTATTGATATGGGTGATACTTTTGATAGTCGTAAAGGTATTGATTTTTCTGCTCTTTCTTGGGCAAAAAATAATTATTATGATAGACTCCAACAAATGGGAGTAACTGTTCATACAATTGTTGGTAATCATACTGCCTACTACAAAAACACTAATGAAGTGAATGCTGTAGATTTATTGCTTCGTGAGTATGATAATGTAACTGTATATTCTGAACCAATAGAAGTTAAACTTGATAAATTGAATGTTCTTTTTATACCCTGGATTAACCAAGAAAATGAAGAGAATACTCTCAAGATGATTCAAAAGTCATCATCCAAATGTGCGATGGGACATCTTGAACTTCAAGGATTTAGAGTTAATAAACAACTCGTAATGGAGCACGGATTAGAAAGTAAAGTATTTAATAAATTCAAACTTGTTTTTTCGGGACATTATCATACTCGTTCTGATAATGGAACAGTTTTTTATCTGGGAAATCCTTATGAAATGTTCTGGAATGATGTAAATGATGAAAGAGGATTTCATATTTTTGATACAGAAACTTTAGAAAAAACTGCAATCAATAATCCTTATCGTTTGTTTTATAACATTTATTATGAAGATACGGATTATCAGACTTTTGATACAAGAGAATATGAAAATAAAATTGTAAGAGTTATTGTTCGAAAAAAAACTGATATCAAAAAGTTTGAAAAATTTATTGATAAGTTATATGCTTCTAGCATTGCAGAACTAAAAATTATTGAAAATTTTGCAGTTCAAGAACTTGAAGATTTTGAAGCATTTGAATCGGAAGATACTTTATCCATCTTGAACCGATATATTGAAGAGGCAGAAATTAATCTTGATAAATCAATCGTCCAAAAAATGATTCAAGAAATTTATCAAGAAGCTTGTGAGTTAGTCTAATGTTTATTCTAACAATTAATGGTAGAGAGAAAGAAGGTGCCTATTCTGTAACAGATGATGAAGGAGAACAGATTGTTTATATTTTTGAAGAAGAGGATGACGCTGTAAGATATGCTATGATGTTAGAGGAAGATGGATATCCTGAAATGCATGTGATTGAAGTTGAAGATGATGTTATGATAAAGGCTTGTGAAATACATGATTACAAATATACAGTAATCACTGAAAATGACATTGTAATTCCTCCTAACATTGATTATGATCTTATTTAAAACTATTCGTTGGAAAAATTTTCTTTCAACCGGTAACCAATACACTGAAGTTGATTTCACGCAAAATTCTACCAACTTAATTATTGGTACTAATGGTGCTGGGAAAAGTACTATTCTTGATGCTCTTACTTTTTCTTTGTTTGGAAAGCCTTTTCGTAAAATCAATAAACCTCAACTTGTTAATACAGTAAATGAAAAGGATTGTAAAGTTGAAGTTGAGTTTTCGGTAGGTAATGTTGAATGGAAAGTTATAAGAGGAATTAAACCCGCTATTTTTGAAATCTGGAGAAATGGTGCAGCTTTAGATCAATCTGCTGCAGCATTGGATCAGCAAAAATGGTTGGAGCAAAATGTTCTTAAAATGAACTATAAGTCTTTTACTCAGATTGTAATTTTGGGTAGTAGTACTTTTGTTCCTTTTATGCAACTTCCAGCTGCTCATCGTCGTGAAGTAATTGAGGATTTACTTGATATTAAAATCTTTTCTTCTATGAATGTTTTGATTAAAGAGAAAATTCGTTTGCTTCGGGAAGATATTAAAGTCTTAGAACTTAAGAAAGAGTCTTTTCTTGATAAAGTTAAAATGCAGCAGAACTTTATTGAAGAACTTGAAAACCGTGGAAATGCCAATATTAATGCCAATAAAGAAAAAATTGCCAATTTAGATACTGAGATTGTTAATTATGTGGAAGAGAACTCTTCTTTAGAAGAACCTCTTCGTGAATATATTCGTGAACAAGATAAGATTACTGGGTACGCAGAGAAACTTCGTAAATTGGTAAATCTTAAAGGTAAGATATCGCAAAAAGTTTCTACAATTAGTGAAGAACACAAATTTTTTACTGAGAATACGGTATGCCCCACTTGTACTCAAGAAATTGATGACGCTTTCAGAATAAATAAGATTGAAGACGCTCAAAATAAAGCAAAAGAGTTGCAATCTGGTTATCAAGAACTGGAGGAGGCAATTAAAGAGGAAGAAGAGAGAGAGCGTCAATTCAATAATTTATCGAAGGAGATTTCAAAACTAACGAATGGCATTTCTCAAAACAATATTAAGATTCATGGATTACGAAGACAAATCCAAAATCTTGAATCAGAAATTCAAACTCTTACCGAGAACCTTGCAAACAGAAATTCTGAACATGAGAAATTAGAAATCTTCAAAGATAGTTTAAAATCTACTTATGATGATCTTGCTTCTAAAAAAGATCTAATTAACTATTATGATTTTACTTATAGCTTGTTGAAAGATAGTGGAGTAAAATCTAAAATCATCAAGAAGTATCTTCCTCTAATTAATCAGCAAGTCAATCGTTATCTTCAAATGATGGACTTCTATATTAATTTTACTCTTGATGAAGAGTTTAATGAAACAGTCCAGTCACCAATTCATGAAGATTTTTCTTATGCTTCATTCAGTGAAGGTGAAAAAATGAGAATTGATTTATCACTTCTCTTTACTTGGAGAGAAGTTGCAAGAATGAAAAATTCTGTGAATACAAACCTTTTGATTATGGATGAGGTTTTTGATTCTTCACTTGATGGATTTGGAACCGAAGAGTTTCTTAAAATTATCCGTTATGTGATTAAAGATGCTAATATTTTTGTTATCTCTCATAAAACAGGATTGGAAGATAAATTTGAAAGTGTCATAAGATTTGAAAAAGTTAAAGGTTTTAGTAGGATGGCTGTATGATTGGAATTGTTGGAAATGGTTTTGTAGGAAACGCTGTACATCAGAATTTTAAAGAAAAAGTTTCTTGTAAAGTTTTTGATGTTGATGAGAATAGATCTCTTAATTCTTTAGAAGAAGTTCTAAAACAAAAATTTATTTTTGTTTGTTTGCCAACTCCTATGAAGTCTACGGGAGAATGTGATACTTCTATTTTGGATTCTTTTTTCCGGAATATTTTGAATGTTGTTGATGGAACATTTGTGATTAAATCAACTGTTCCAATCGGGACTACAAAAAAATACGCCAAAAAATTTAAAGTCATTCACAATCCAGAATTTCTCACTGCAAGAAATGCCGTTGAAGATTTTAAAAATTCTGAAAGAAATATTGTTGGTGGACAAAAAGAATTATGTGAAAAATTTGTAGATTTTTTTGAAAGTGTATTTCCACATATACCTAATATTATAACAAGCTCAGATGAAAGTGAAACTATCAAGTATTTTTCAAACACTTTCTTATCTTTAAAGGTTGCATACTTTAATAAAGTATATGATCTCTGCCAAAATCTTGGTATGAACTATGACAATGTTTGTGCTGGAATTATTTCTGATAGTAGGATTGGTAAATCCCATTCTAAAGTTCCTGGTGTTGATGGTGATAGAGGATTTGGTGGAACTTGCTTTCCAAAAGATATAAATTCCCTCATAATTCAAATGGAATCTAATGGAGTAGATGCTGAGATTCTGAAAGAAGTCTGGAAATATAACCAAAAAATTAGAACCGTTATTGATTGGACAGTTACTTAAGTGGAACAAGAAAAAGATTGGCTAGATAGATTAGTTGATAAAATAAGTGAATGGATAAATTCACTCACGGAGAAAGATGAACACTCCCAACTGGCAACACCACTCCAAGAAGGATCAGAAAAGGAAACTTAAACCACAAGCCTTGAGGCAAGCAAAAGCACGACTTGCCCAGTTTAAAAAGCGTCACATGAACCCCCCTTCAAAGGGGGTTTCGTCGTATTATGGGTTCATACGAAAAGAAATCAATGCCTGTTCGTCACGAAATCAAATCCCAACTTGCCAAACTTCTTGCCACTGAAGATTTGGTTGTAGAGCATAAGCAAGTTTCTACCGCTTGTTTTAATGTTCACACTCGTGTACTGACTCTTCCTCTTTGGGAAAAGGCAAGTGGACTTGTGTATGACTTGCTCGTTGGACACGAGGTTGGACATGCACTTTTTACGCCAGATGAAGATTGGACTCAAACTGCAAAGATTCCTTCCCAGTTTGTGAATGTTGTCGAGGATGCTCGTATTGAAAAGTTGATGAAACGCAAGTACTTGGGACTTGCAAAAACTTTCTTTAATGGGTATAAAGAACTTAATGAAGAAGATTTTTTTCAGCTAGAAGAAGAGGATATTTCTTCGTTTAATCTTGCAGATCGTGCAAATCTGTGGTTCAAGGTTGGTAACTTTATTAACGTTCCTATTGAGCGTGGTGAAGAGATGGAGATTATTAATCTAATAGCAGAAACTGAAACTTTTGCTGATGTTTTGATTGCTGCAGAAGAACTTTATAAGTATTGTAAAAAAGAAAAGGAGCAACAACAGAAAGTTTTCGATTTTGATTCGCATCAAATTCAGGGAGAATCTCAGTCTTCTCCTGGCGAAATTGATGAGACTGATAACTCCCCTTCTGAGGAAGAAGGAGAGAGTGATGACTCGCAACCAAATCCTGACGAATCTTATGGGGGGACTGCTCAAGGTGATGAAGTTCAAAATACTACCAATGGTGAAGAAGAACCTGAAGTTCGCACTGCAGACTCTTTAGAAGATAAAATTCGTGATTTGGTAAATTATGATGGTTATGAAAATGTTTATGTTGAGATTCCTCAAGTCAATCTTGACACTGTGATTGGTAAAAATTCTGAGGTTCATAAAGATATTGATGGATCTTTCAATCATCAGCAAAAAAAGCATGATGAAATGTGTGATGAGCGAGGTTGGGATCGCGTTAATCTGTTTAAATATGCCGATGAAGATTATAAGAAGTTTAAACTTTCTTCTCAAAAAGAAGTCAACTATCTTGTTAAAGAGTTTGAGTGTCGTAAAGCAGCAGATTCTTATGCCCGCGCTACGACAGCCAGAACAGGTGTTCTTGATACTGCTCGTCTTCATTCCTACAAATATACTGAAGATTTGTTCAAGAAAGTTTCTGTTATTCCCGATGGTAAAAATCACGGATTGATTTTTATTTTAGATTGGAGTGGATCTATGTCTCACGTTATTCAAGATACTTGCAAACAACTTTTCAATCTTGTTTGGTTCTGTAAAAAAGTTGCAATTCCGTTTGAGGTTTATGCTTTTACAAACGAATGGCGACGAGGTGAATATGATTATGAAACTCAATGTTATGGGGCAGCAGATCGTACTCCTCACTATGAAAAGAAAGAAGGGTTGATTCAAGTTGAAGAAACTTTTGCTTTGATGAATCTTCTTACCAGTAAAGTTTCTGGTAAAGAGTTGGAACATCAAATGCTTAATGTTTGGCGTCTTGCTGTTTGTTTCGGAGATTCTTATCGTGCTCAATACACATATTCAAATCGCTTGGCTCTTTCTGGAACTCCTCTGAATGAAGCACTGATGAGTCTTCATCAAATTCTTCCTAAATTTCAACGAGAAAATAAACTTCAGAAAGTTCAATGTATTGTACTTACTGATGGAGAAGCAAACTATCCCCCATATCACGTTGAAGTGAAGCGTAGTTATGAGTCCGATCCTTGTATTGGTACTCGTGGCATTCATCCAGATAAAACTTTTCTTAGGGATCGTAAACTTGGCATCACCTATAAGTTTGATTATGGGTATCATCAATTTACCGAAGTTCTTCTTCGCAACCTGAAAGATAAGTTTTCTTCAGTAAACTTTATTGGTATTCGTGTTCTTGAAGGACGAAATGCAAATCGTTTCATTAGTCTTTATCACAATCAAAGTGATAAGCAATATGAAGTGATTCAAAATGATTGGAAGAAACTGAAAAGTTTTATCATCACCAACTCTGGATATGATGCTTATTTTGGACTTTCTTCTTCTGCACTTTCTCAAGATGCAGAGTTTGATGTTGCTGATGATGCCACTAAATCTCAAATTAAATCTGCATTTGTAAAATCTCTCAAAACTAAAAAATTAAATAAAAAAGTTCTTGGAGAGTTCATTTCTCTTGTTGTCTAAATATCTAAAAAGTGTCTACTTATATGAAGACGTATAAAGATTTTATTTCACATGCATATTCTATAAGTGAAGCAGGAGACTGGTGGCACCCAGATCCTGCAAAAGATAAACTTATGCCTGGTAGAGGACCTAAACTTCGTGCTAGACAAGATCGTGAACCTAAACCTGACTATAGTAATAAATTGAAACCTGGCGAATCTTACATGGATTTTGCAAAACGCAAAGCAAGAGGTGAGTCCGTAGAATATGATCTAAGTGAAACTTCTCTTACTCGCGTGATGAGTAAGTCCAAAAAAGGTGGAATGGCAATTATGTCTGCTCAAAGAGGAGACAAATCAAAATCAGAAAATAAAGCACGTTCAAAACAACTTGAAAGAGATGTGAGGGGTGCCGGACTTCCAGGACCTACTAAAGTTTCTGGTAGATACACTGAAAACCCAGGAACTCCACAGGAGAAAAAAGTAGGAGAAAAATCTCATATTATTACTCCTGGCAAAAAAGGGAAGAGAAAGTTTAAAAAAGCAATTGAAAAACTTGGTAAAAAATATGATCAAGACTCTGTTTTGATTCAACGTAAGGGTGGTGGAGAGTCAACTCTTAAAGGAACTTCAAAAACATCTTGGCCTGGAAAGGGAAAGAATGTTAAAATAGGTAGTATGAAACCTGGACGAACAGGTGAATTTGATACTAAAGTTAAAAACAAAACATTTACGGTGGAAAAATGAAAACTAAATTCCCTTTTGATCATGTAGTAAAATATGATACTAAAGAAGTATGGGTAAAGTGTGATAGTGCTATTACTGCAATGGGTATTGGTGCTGTTGTTAAGCAATTTTATCCTGGATATACTCCTCATATTGGAAGTAAAGAATATATTGAGAGTCTCAAGAACCAGTTGGCAAACTGACCATTGGACGTTCTGGAGGTTCCTTTTTCGTTTTATAATGATTAAGTTGAAACAAAACACATTATGCCTCGCACTCAAATGACTGACGATCAAATTATCAATGATCTCAAAAATACATTTGGCACGGAATTTGTTGCTGCCGATGTTCGTGGATACTGTGATGCCAAAAGCATCTCTTATCAGACAGCAACAAAACGTCTTGAGAAGTTTAAAGTTGGACGTGGTAAGTGGAACCTTGAAGTTACTCAACAAAAAGTTGAAGAAATTGAACGTACTTTTCAAGCACCTGCTGTGATTCCTCCTGTAGAGCAAAAACTAATTCCCGATAAAGATGATACTTTCGTCAAGTTTGGTAACTTTAATGATATTAAAAAAATTATTCAGTCCCGTCTTTTTTACCCTACGTTTATTACGGGTCTTTCGGGTAATGGTAAAACGTTCAGTGTGGAGCAAGCTTGTGCTCAACTGAATCGTGAATTGATTCGTGTCAACATTACTATTGAGACTGATGAGGATGATTTGATTGGAGGTTTTCGTCTTGTCAATGGCGAAACTGCTTGGCATAACGGTCCTGTGATTGAGGCACTTGAACGAGGTGCTGTTCTGTTGCTGGATGAAATTGATCTTGCTTCCAATAAAATCCTCTGTCTCCAGTCTGTTCTTGAGGGTAAAGGCGTCTTCCTGAAAAAGATTGGACGTTTTGTGAAACCTGCAGATGGATTTAATGTTGTTGCAACAGCAAACACTAAAGGTAAAGGTTCTGATGACGGTCGCTTTATTGGCACCAACGTCCTCAATGAAGCATTCCTTGAGCGTTTCCCTGTGACGTTTGAGCAAGCATACCCTGCCCCTGCTACTGAGCAGAAGATTCTAGAAGGCATCGCTCTGGATCTTGGTGTGGAAGATCGTGACTTCTGCAAGCGTCTGGTGGACTGGGCAGACATCATCCGCAAAACCTTTTATGATGGTGGTATTGAGGAAATCATCAGCACTCGTCGTCTGGTTCACATCATCCGTGCTTACAGCATCTTCCAAGATAAGGCAAAGGCAATTCAAGTATGCGTAAATCGTTTTGATGACGAAACTAAACAAGCATTCCTTGAACTTTATGACAAAGTTGATGCCGATTTCAAACTTCCTGTTGACGAACAACAAGTAAACTGATAGAATATGGGGAGGTTAATATGACTCCCCTTTTTTTTTATTATGGACGAATATTCTTACTCCAACCCATCAAATCAAGATTTTTGGGAAAATGATGGAATTAGTTTAACTGGTAATCCAAATTCTTCTCCAGATACTCTTGTTCTTGGATCTGGGCTGCCTGGTGGTATTGGAGATGATCACCTTACATTGAATTCACCGTATACATTTAATCTTAATATGAGCGAACAAAAGAATCATCTTTGGAAATATAATGAAGACAAGATCCTTAAAGATGTTGAGGATTATGTGACTAGTACTTACGGCAGTCACTACTGCGGACATGAACATGAGTATTCTGATATTCAGACTATTGATCTGATGGCAGCAAAAGGATTAGCAGCAGATTTCTGTCAAGCAAATATCCTTAAGTATGGAAGCCGCTATGGTGACAAAGATGGGCGTAACAAACGCGATTTGTTAAAGGTTATTCATTATGCTATGCTTTTGCTTCATTTTGATAAACATTATTCTCGTAAGGATAATGGACTTTCTGAATTTCGCTGATTATGAAACTGAAACCTCAAATTATGAAACTTTCTGATAAAACTCTTTCTGTGCTTAAAAACTTTTCTTCGATTAATCAATCGATTCTTTTTAAGCAAGGAAATAAACTTCGCACAATTAGTGTGATGAAAAACATTCTTGCTGAAGCAACAATTACGGAAGAATTCTCAAAAGATTTTGGTATCTATGATTTGAATCAATTTCTAAACGGATTGAATCTACATAAAACTCCGGAGTTAGATTTTAGTAATGATGGATATGTAGTTATTAAAGAGGGAAAGTCGCGTTCAAAGTATTTCTTTGCCGATCCTAATGTTATTATTACTCCCCCAGATAAAGACATTGTTCTTCCTTCTGAAGATGTTTGCTTTGAACTAAGCACTGAGCAACTGGATAAACTTTTAAAGGCAGCTGCAATTTATCAACTTCCTGATATTTCTGCGGTTGGTGAAGCAGGAGTTGTCAAACTAGTTGTTCGTGATAAGAAGAATGATACATCTAACGATTTCTCAATTATAGTTGGAGAAACTGATTCTAAGTTTGTGTTTAATTTCAAAGTGGAGAATATTAAGATTCTTCCTGGAACTTATGAAGTAGTTGTGTCACAAAAACTTTTGTCACGATTCACTTCTAAGAACCATGATCTCTGCTATTATATTGCTCTGGAACCTGATTCAACATTTGGATGATGATGTCTGAAACTAAAACAAATTTGCCAGTTTTTATTACAAGTGATTGGGGAAAAATCTTTGGTTTTGTTTGGCACAATCAAGGATATTGCACTCCAACTGGTTTTAGTGGATATTGGGATGAACCAACAGAAAGAACCTGGACTATCATGCCAAATGGAACATTTCCTTTTGTTAGATTTGATAGAGTAAAATAACATCTGTAAGTTTTCTTTTTTATAAATAGTTATGTAATTAGAATATAAACAGATGTATTGTTTGGAATGTAATTCTACTCTTGGTAAAAGACAAAAAAAGTTTTGCTCTTGCAAATGTATGAATGTATATAATGCAAGAGAATTTGGTATGAGACACCGAGAAGAAAATCCAGACAGATACAAAATTTGCAAAGAATGCAATCAATCTCTAAATCTTAATAAATTTAGTTTAATTGAAAAATGGAATATTAATTCTGATACAAGAGATATTTGTAAAAAATGTTCTTCAAAATTAAATGAAAAAAATAAAAGAAATAGAGATTGGAAATTTGATGCAAAAAAAGTTCTTTATGATAATGCAAAACAAAGAGCAAAAAAATCAAACATAGAGTTTACTCTTACAAAAGATGATATTGATATTCCAGATACTTGTCCTGTATTTGGATTTCCTCTCAAAAGAGAGGATAGAGAAACCTGGATGTATGCTCCAAGCATTGACAGAATTGACAATGCAAAGGGATATATTAAGGATAATATCATTATCGTCAGTAGGAGAGCAAATATCTTAAAGAAAGATGCTACAATTGATGAGTTAAGGAAACTTGCAAATTATTATGAACATTTTTGTCACAAGTGAATTTCCAGCAGAGAGTGCAATTGTACTTCCTGACAAACATATAGTGAAGATGCCTGTCGAAACCTGTCAACTATTGGCTATCGTGGCATCCAAGTGGTATCACAACTATGGTCCAGTTCATAAAGCAGATGGCAATCCTTATGCAACTGAAAAAGGTGCTTTTCGTAATCATCCTTGTACTCAGTGGGCAGCAAAAACAATCGATAATGCTTATTGGTTAATCAAATGGGGAATGAATCTTTGTGACGAATATTCAGTTCGTTACGGAAAAACACATTCGTGTTATAATAC
>JACCDP010800840.1_pt1 | contig 66905 bp, 55 predicted proteins | sample 7445841 | NCBI WGS metagenome assembly JACCDP01 (sample SAMN15323441, study PRJNA562643) | freshwater metagenome | isolation source: river surface water | place: USA:Blue River Watershed | collected 2017-08-17 | reverse complement strand
TGTCTCCAATCAGAGAAATTAAAATCTGAAGCTCCAAATACTGTGCCAAGTTTTTCCTGAATGATTTCTAGAGCTGTTGGTTCAGCATCTTCAACCATCATCATTGCTTGATCAATATAGTAATCAAAATGCTCCTGATCAAGTGATTCAAAGATCTCTTGAACTTCATCATAGTTAAATGCAATCTCAGATTCAATGAAATAACGAGTTAGAAGTTCTTTCTCTTCTTTTTTCATTTTCTTGACAAAGGTTCCAGCGGCTCTGCCTGCAGCAGCAGCAGTTGACTTACCAGCCTTCTTAGCTGCTACTGCCGATCCCGCAGCTGCTCCTGCAGCTCCTGCAGCTTTAATTGCAGTTCTACCTGCAGCCTGAGCTGCTCTACCTGTTGCGACAGTTGCTTTTCTTCTTGCTCTAGTTGCTGATGCAGATTGTTCAGCCTTTTTGCCCCTTTCTCTAACTGCATCATAAGTTGCTTTAACTTCTGCAGCACGTCTTGCTCCTACTTGTCTTGCTGTATTTACTGATTGTCTAACGGATTCAATATCTTTTTGTGCTCTAGCTTTTAGAGCACCTAGGATACCACCTTTTGATTTTTCTTTAGTTTGTGTTGGGGTTGACTTAGTTGCTGGCTGAGATTTCTTAGCCATTGCAACTTTAGACTGACTCTTTAGTGATGCAGTCATTCCAGATGACTTGCTTGATTCTTTTTCTTTTTCTGCCTTTCTTGCTTTGTGTTCCGCAGTTCCACGAATAGCAGATGCTTTAGCACCACCTTTTAGTGAACCAATTGACTTGCCAGATTTTGAAGTTCCAGATCCACGAACTTTGGTGCCACCAGCACCTCTCCTCCACTCAAGAAGAACTTCCTGATCTGCAAGTGTTTCTACATAATCACAAAAATCATCAATTCCCATTTCTTCAATTAGAATATCTACACCATATTCATTGAGACCTTCTGAGATAAAATATTCTGCTGCAATTTCAGCAATATCTTCTACTTTTACACACTTATCTTTGCCATTCTCAGTACCAGCATACTTATAACCTTTCCAGCAAGCTTTGCCATCAGCACCTTGTTCTTTACCTTCTTTATTTTTTGCCTCTGTAGCAAATTCTTCAGGAAGACCTTTTGAACCACCTACTTTATTGTATTGTGCTCTATTTTTTGCACTACTTTTATTGTATTGATGATGCTCTTTCTCACTTGAACTAAGTGATGGAGTGTTTACTGGTCTTGCTCCAGGTGCTGTTGGTGCATCTGGTTTAGCTCCACGAGCACGACCTAAAGTGTAATATCTTGGTCCAGTTTGAGAATCTCCAGAGATTCTCTTCCCAGCATCAGATCTACCATCTTGATACTGTTGTGTGGATTGTCCGTGTCTACCTTTCCAAAGTTCAGCAACATAATCTACTGCTTCCTTTCTGGTCTTTCTAACATCATCACCTGGCTCATATGGCTTATCATCACCATCAGAATTCCACCAAGGATTCTTACCCTTAAACTTACGACCTTTTAGTTTAGGTCTTTTTTTCTCTTGAACTAATTCAGTTTCTTCCTTACGAACATTACCCTTAGCATTTAATTTTGCTTGAATTCGTTGCTTCATTTCTGGCATTGAAGCTACATTATAAAGAGCTAAAGTTGGAGCACTAAATGTAGTTCCATTAGTATATACATTTACTCCCATATAGTCTCTAACTTTTTTATCTTCCAACAGAATTAGAGCGTACTCAAGAGTTTGATCAATTAAATTCTCTTGTAAATACTGTTCTTGTGAGTCCACATCACCTGGAAAATATGCCTGAGCAGATTCTACCATTTTTGTAGCCTTATACATCATGTCTGGAGTTAAAGACATGAATTTGGAGACAATAGTTAAATCCATATTTTGCACTTAAATTGAGTTCTTATTTATTATTATTTATCTTTTCGTTTGCCTCTAGTAAATGATTTAACTGGTTCCGTAGGATGCATTCTCTGTAAATATTCTCTATAATCATCAGTTCCAATTTCAAGTGGTCCTGGATGATAACTTAAATCTTTAATCCAAGTTCTATGAATCTTCTTTTGCTCATCAACAAAGATTACATAGTTAGATCCTCTAGTGACAATCTTTCCATCAATACCAGTCACAGAATCTATCACTCTTTCTCCAAGGTTAAAAATATTACCCTGATAATATTCCTCACGAAGATTTTCAACATCTAGACTAGGACAAATTTTCCAGAGGTCTTCTTTTAAATTCAATGATTTTCTTACCTGCATATAAATTGCACGGCACTCTTTTTTACTTACGTTTCCAGGCAATCCTTGTTTAAAAGTTTCATAATCATTTTCAAGTGCTGCTTTACGCATCATTGAACTTGTAATTCCTTCTGACTTATCTGTGTCAGGATCTTGCATATTTGCACTGACAACTTCTACTCCATAAAAGTCATAAACAGTTCCATTATACTTTTGAGCAATTTTATCATACTTCTGAACATTCTCATCACCGCAAACGATGATCACATGATGATATCCTTCATCATGAAGTGAAGTTAGAATGTCGTAAATATTATCTCCATTCTCAGGATCATTCATAATATTTTCTGCATGATCTGGAAATACATGCTGGAGAATGTTATACTTGGTTTTAAAATCTAAAGGATTCTGTTTCTTATCTGATGTGCGACTTGGATATATTCTATACTCAGCTTCTAGTTCTTCAGCTTGCTCTTGGACAGCATTGATTAATTGTTCGTGACCAAGAGAAGGAGGATTAAATCTTCCAAAAGTAATTACAACCGCAGGACCCTGACCATGCTCTAACTGATCGGGCTCTACGGTTGTATCTTGTGCTTGAGGTTGTGGTTGAGATTGCGTAGGGGCAGATTGAACATCAGCCATAGAAGATGGACCCATTAATGGCTGTCCAGCTTTTAGTTTTTGCTTGTCAGCTTTTGAAATGGAGACTAACTTTTGACCTCCCTGTTCACTCTTAGCTACAATCTCTCCCTTAGCGTTTGAATAGTATCCCTTCCCCATATGGACGAGACCTTTTTTCTCCGCTTCTTTCCCTGCAGGAGTTCTTGCTTCTGTTATAAATTGTGTAAATGTCTTCATCAAAAACAAAAGTTCTACATTTATTATTTAGGTCAAATTCTAGTTGTCACAATAGATTTTGCGGTGAACATGTAATTTGACATTTTATAAAGTTCTTCAAAATTTTGTTTATATAGTTGAAAGAACTGTAATGCATATGTAGAACTTCTATTTTTATATCTTGCACTGAATTTAGTATAGTATTCTTCAAATGTATCTAACTTATTTCCAGTTTGTATGAATTGTTTGAATACTGCAAACAAATAAAAGTTTTGATTTTTAAAAATAAAATTTAGGAATGCTGAATTTTTTCTCAATGACATTTCAGCATTCCTAAGTGCAATTGTAAACTTTTTATATTCCGAAACTGTGAAGTTAAATGACTGCCCGAAAGATCTAACTTTATTAATATCAGACAAAATCATTGTAGAATTTTTTCCAAAGAGATCAATCAAGCAGTCATTCATTTTCATCAGATATCTCCTTCTTTGCGATTTTCAGAATGGAATACTCGGAATGCACCGTCTGGATAGCGAGCAGTTAGTTTTTCTACATTGGTTTCCAGAACTTCTTCAATGTCAGTTCCAAGAGCAATACAACCTTGTGCAATATACCACATCACATCACCAAGCTCTTTTATCATGTGAATTCGTGATTGCTCGTTATAAGGCTTGCCTTGGAAAGCAATCTTTTTAGCAACTTCAGCAAACTCGCCACCCTCAGCAGTAAGACCAATAGCAGCAGTAAGAAGTCGGTTTAGGTCAACACCAGTAGCATTTACATTATCCTCTGGATTTTTACGCTCAACTTCTTTGACACGATTTACAAATTCTTCTGGATTACTAGAAGCCAGACTAGTAGTATCACCAACAAAATTTTGATATGCGTTGAGACTAATTAGCTTTTTTGTCATACTTTAAAACCTTCAAATGATCTAGTTTGTTTTTTAGATAGTTTTTCATCGTACTCATATTCATCCTTCTGACCAGAATCAGTCAGATTTTTCTGAGCACTGTCCTCTACATTATACAGCTTCATCTTGGCTCTGTCAATACCCACGACGAATCTCTTGTAGGAAGTGGGATCATTATAACGATTCTTCAATTGCTTAATCATAATTTGATTTAATGATTCAAGCTCTTCTGTGCTAATAAGAGCAAACATGAAGTCAGCAGTGGCAGGAAGACCAAAAGATTCAGAGGTATCAGTAAGCTCAACATCAGTGTTACCATAACCTTGACGGGTCGTTTGTGTTGCAGATACAATTGGAACATTGCACTCCACAGCAAGACCACGTAACTCTTCAGCAATAGCTTTCACGTATGTGTAAGAGTTTACTAAAGTTCCTTTATATCGAGAAGATGCACAAATATTTAGATAGTCGATAAAAATAATATCTGGTTTGAATCCTCTCTTCAATGCAAGATCAGTTAAAAGTGCTTTGAAATGTCCAACGTGAGCTGATGCAGTTGGATACTCTTTAATGATCAGTTTACCTCTAGTCTTCTCTGCTAGTTTATTGAGTTTAGATGCGTATGCTGATTTTGGAAGATCAATAATATCTTGAATATTTACATTTAATAGATTTGCGTCAATTCGCTCAGCAATGCGTTCCTCTGCCATTTCAAGTGTAATGTAGAGAACATTGCGCCCTTGCAAGAGGATGGAGCTAGCCATGTGGCACATGAATAAACTTTTCCCGACACCCGTACCAGCAAGAGCGACGTTGAGAGTCTTACTAGGGAGCCCACCTTTTGTAATTTTGTTGAGAAGTTCAATGTCGAATGGGATTTTGTCTTCTTTTTTGTGATAGAAATCATATCTGGAATCTGAGTCGGAAATGTAATCGTGACCAACATGGTCATCAAATGAAACTGATAGTGCGTCGGAAAGAATAGAAGGAATGGAATCTTTACTCCTAGTCTTATCCTTTCCATCTGCAATTTTTACTGAATCTAATAGAGCCAAATAAATGGCTCTATCTTTGCACCATTTCTCAGTAGTATCTAATAGCCACTGATCATCAAACTTTTCTTCTTTGAGATCATTGACTAGGCTAACCGAGGTCTGGAAAATATCATCTGAAATATCCTTCCTATTTTCGATCTCAATTTTGAGAACAGACTTGGAAGGAATATCATCGTACTTCATCACATAGCTGTGAATTTCTTGAAATACAATTTTCTCAGATAAAAGTTCAAAGTAAGTATCCTTAATAAATGGAATTACTTTTCTGGTATACTTTTCATCATAAATTAAATTTGAAAGAATCTTGGATTCAATTCTATCCATCAATCGTTTTCTCCATCAAAGGTCTCCACTGATCCATAACTATACTCTTTTTTGGCACATTCGTCAAGTGCCTGCATTACTTCTGGTGTGAAGAACCTATCAGGATCTGAAAGAATTTGTTTAGCATAATGCTTGCCACCATCAATTTCATAACGTCCACCAGACTTAATGAAAACTCCGTACTTCTCACCCAATTCCAGTAGTCCATAGTACTTGTCGAGTCCACGTTCATCATAGAATAACCTCGTTTCAATTAGTGAATTTTCTTTGGTAAACCTAGATTTAAATGCTTTGCACTTGATGATGTTACCTACAACTTCGGTTCCATCTTTCTCTTTTGATTTAGATAGATAGATGATTGTAGAAGCAGCATACTTTAGACCAGATCCGCCGCCCATTTCTTTGGTTGGCATGTAGGATCCAATAACATCATAAGTATGATTTGTAACAATCATAGGAATGCCTGCAGTTCCAAGTTTGAGAGACAGGATTCGGAACACAGACTTGATGACCTGTGAGCGTGTCATGTCTCGGGTTTCCTTGCCCGCAGAGGCATCCTCGATCTCCTTAGTGGTCGCAAGCATCCCCAGAGAGTCTAGCACAAACATCAGGGGTGGACGCTCATCCTTTTTAAGTTTCATGTACTCATCGACAACCTTAATTGACTGAGTACGAAACTCCTGAACTGTAGATACTGGAACCAGACCAACTCGTTTAGCATCAATACCACGACTGGTCATCATCTCCTTTGTAATTGCAGATTCAGTCTCAAAATAAATTACTTCTCCAGTAGGATTTTGTTGAAGGAAGAATTTAACGATTGAGAGAGCGAAAAAAGTTTTTCCAGTAGATGACTCACCAGCGAGAGCTGTAATCTTGTTGTTAGGTAGCCCCCCAAAAATACTGCCACTAAGGAGAGCATTAAAGATATAACTCCCAGTGTCAACAAAGCCACTACAATCTCCTGCGGCGACTCCATCCTCGACGATTCCTGCATACTCGTTATCTAACTCTTTGATAACACTATTTAAGAAACTCATGATTAACTCCTAATAATAATTTACAAAAATGCTTCTAATGTTCCCCGTCTTTCGGAAACCCAGCCAATAGAATTTAGCACAGAATTTAACGGCTCCAAAAAACTCTTAGAAAACTGCATGTCATAGTCAATGTATTTGTGGACATTAAACTCTGCAGGCAGTGTTTGAAAATATGATATCACATTTTCTTGAATTGGGTTAGGAGTTTTCAAGTATACAAACTTGATCTTTTCTCCTTCTTGAATATACGGATACTTGTTAGCAATCTTTAATTTTTTAACTAGATGATTGTATATAATTGCTCCTCTAACTTGAATGGGAGTTTTTTTCTCATATAATGTAGAAGATCCTTTGTATTTCTTGAGATTATTCAGACTACGAGGGAATGATATATCTACAATATCTTGCTTTCTGGTTTCCATCTTAACTTTATTGATAAAATCAATGAGGATATCATTATCCTTCATCAGAATAATTTCAAATGCCTTGGCCAATTTATCTCTAAAATATGATGGAGTAGAAGATCGTGCAGTTTCAAGACCCATGATTTTCATCTTAGGGTTCTCGTATCTTACACCCTCTGAGTCCCATACGTTGAGAATGTAACGTTTCTTTGCAGTCCAGATTCCTTTGTCTGCAATATTTTCACGTTTCATCTTCATCTTCTGAGAATATGCATTTACATAATTCGCCAATTCTTGGTAAGAACTTTCAATATAAGGTTCAAGTTCCAGCGTACAGATCTTATCAATAAAATTGACAATTTTCTCAGTAGTCGCTTCTCTTCCTTTGAATATATGAGAAACCAGAGGACCCATATTGAGATAGATGGAATCAGTATCTGAAGCAATAACATAATCTTCTTTGTCTGTCTTAAGAATTTTATTCAGATATCCATTCATCTTGTTCTCAATCCAGCGAATTGAAAGCTGTCCTGAAAGAGTAATAGCTTCTGCGTTGGTGATTAGAAAATACCTGAAGTATTCGTTTCCAATTGCACCATAAGCAGAATTAAGTTGAATCTTACGTGCCATCTGAATGTTATTACAGCGAGCAATTTCCTTTTTCAACTCCATCGTTGGAGTCTTCTCATATTGCTGTTTGGCAGCAAGCATCTTCTTTTTGTAGATAGTTCGATCTTCATAGATCTTCTCCATCAGTTTGGGGAGAAATCCTTGTTCATGAATATCAAACATTGCCCCATTTGCACATACGGTAGCACAATCTAGAGAGCTAGTATCAATCTGCTTATTGAGAAGTTTATCTACGTTGATACTTGGAAATCTATCTCTTAAAAGAGTTTCGGGAGAGATATTGTACTGCATGATCAAGTGAGGATACAATGAGTTCAAGTCAAATGAAACCACCCAATCATGCTTTCCCAAAATAGGATCTTTTACGTATGCGCCTTCATATGCATAATCCTTCTTCTGATTGACTTTAGGAGGAACTACAATATGTTTACGCTTCAAATAATTGAAAATAATATTGTCCCAAGTTTTTACCTGAGAATATACATCTTCAAAATTTTCCTTTGCGTCATACGCCATCGTGATTGCTAGTTCAATCAACTTCATCTTATCATCCATGCGATCAACAAGTTCTACGTCATGGATGTTGTAATCAATAAACTTCTGCCAATCTTTTGTGTAGAAGTCTTTGAAATTTTCAAACTCAGAGTGATCTAATTTCTTTTCTCCAAGCTCAACAAATGCAATATGATCTAGACGATATGATTCCTGGTTAGTATAAGTAAACTTCTTATAAAGATCAAGATAGTCTAGAACAGACAGACCTGCAATCTCATAGATGATATGTGGTCTTCCCATGATTACCACTTCTCGATTAGTCACTACAGTCCATGGAGAAATAGATTTCATGTGCTTTGTAGATAGAACTTTATCTAGTCTACGCATGATGTATGGAATATCGTAAAGGTATACGTTCCAACCAGTCACAACATCTGGAGTGTTTTGAACCCACCAATTCAGGAAATCTTGAAGCATTTCCTGCTCAGTCCAGAATACTCGATACTCAACATCTGAACGAGTGTTTTCATACTCACGAACCCCCCATACAATCAGTTGCTTTGTATTAATATCTTTGATTGTAATACAAAGCATTTCCTCTGCTGCAGCTTCTACATTGGGAAATCCGTTTTCACATGCAACCTCAATGTCAAGAGAGACAATCTTCATTGAAGAAATATCAAACTTGATCTCTTCTTCGGGAAACTGATCTGCAATGTATTGATACAGGAATCTCTCATATCCATAAACAACAAAATTGTCTATTCCTTCATATTTTTTGAGAAAGTCTTTTGCATCATTAGTCTTATCAAATTTGATAGGACTTACGCATTCCCCATCTAGAGTTTTATACTTACTTTCCTTTTTAGATGGAACAAAAAGAGTGGGGGAAAACTTGTCTTGAAATATTTCCTGAACTCCGTTGTTGTAACCACGATAGTGAACTACATCACGAATTAGTTGTACGTTGGTGTAAAACCTCATTTAGAAACTAGTTGAACGTAAAGGTTTAGAACTTCTGGAAATGGATCGACAATTGTCACAATCCTATCAGAATTTAATAGAATATCTGTATCGTTGGTAAATAGTGGATACTTCAGCAATTGAGCATAATCAGTTTGAACTGTAGTAATCTCTTTGCCATCCTTAATATTTTTTTCTTCGGTTGTCTGTAAAAATATTGCATTATCTGGAGGGAAATGTTTGTCGTCATCGTTGTAATCCCAATAGGTTAGTTCTACAACTCGATAAGGATTTTTCATGTAGAGTGAGGGTTCTTCATCTAGTTCTTCGTACTCACAGATAATATAGTCATTGTTAATAAGTTGAATTAGCTTAATATTCATGGTAAGCTCCAAGAGAACATCTATATGTATGATAGCACACTCAAGCTCGTTTGTCAAGAAAAAAGACCCAGCCCCTGATAGTTGCCAGGGTGGGTCTGCGGCGACGATATTTGGGGATTTCCCAATTCTATTTATTTCAATCTTCGGTTAAAAGTTGTGGCTCTGACTTTACTCCAGGAATATTCCATGTAGTTTTTTTCTGATGCTCTGGAATAATTCTTTCAATGTCTACTGTTAGTAGTCCATGCTCAAACCCTACAGAGGATACTCGATGTTCATCTGATAGTTGAATTTTGCGGGTGAATGAACGTTTGGATAACCCTTGGTGTACATACTGTCTTGAAGTATTTCTTTCCTCAACTTTGCTGGCAATTGTGAGAACGTTTTGTTCTGTAAAGACTTCAATCTCTTCTGGTTTAAATCCTGCAAGAGCGACTTCAATCGTGTAGTTACTGTTGTCATGTTTGACTATATTGTATGGAGGATAGTTTACATTTACCGAATGATGCATGGCATCGAGTCGATTAAACATTTCATCCAGACCTACAGCCAGTGGAGCGTAATCGTTCCAAAATGAGTCTAGTGATTGAGTGGTAAATTTCATTTTCTGAATCTCCTTATTAAGCGAGAGTTGGTTTTAGAGACCCCGTAGGCATCTCTTCACAATTATATATATGAAACCAACACAAATTCAAGTTCGGATTTCCGAAAATAAATAAATATACGTTCATCGCTTATAGCGACGGAAGTAAGCCGACTCGGAACGGATCGTTCATCCTTTTAAAGGACGCAAAAGCCGACTGAAGGAACGCTCTTTAACCTAAAAAACTAAGGAGAAACCTAATGTCACAAGCAACTTATCGTGGTGCTCATTACGACACCGAAACTCGTAAAAACCAAATCGCTTCAAACTGGTTGACAGTTATTCGTCAACAAATTGAAAAAGAAGAAAGACTCAAGCAAGCACAACTCGCAATGGCGATGAAATAATAAAAAGGGGGCATCTAGCCCCCTTTCCTTTTATTCTGCTTGTTTCTTTTTTCCAATATTATACTTGGATTCTAGAGTCCAATCATTCTTATCTTTGAATGATAGAACTTTGATTTGACTTAGAGGGGCCGCATCGGCTACTTGATCTTGATTAACAATCTTAACAAGTCCCCAGTCCTGTAGTAATTGAGCAATTCGATTTTTCCTTTGAACGTCGTTCAAAAATAGATTAGCTCGCTTACCATCTAGAGCAAAAAGCTCTTTGAAATGTACGATATAATATCTACCTTGTTTATGCAGAATGTGACAAGATTGATATAGCTTCTTTTCTTTTCTAGAAGCAACTCCAATACGAGTTAGAGTTTCTCGTACTTTTAAAAAGTCATCAGGCTCATTTAGAGTGACTTCGACCATTTGTTCTGGTGCCCAACTCACTTCACTATCGGTGCTCATTTTTTCCTCCACGATTCAATTTAGATTTAATAAATTCAAGTTGTTCGTCTGTTAAAATTTTCAAAGCATTCTTGGCTTTTTCATCACTGTAGCCATAATATTCTTTTACATATTCCAGAGAATCTAATTTCTCTTTCTTTAGCCAAGGAGAGAAACGTTTCTTTGGTCTGATAATATTTATATAAAAATCATATTGCAACTTCTTGTCGATATGAGAGTTTAAATTCATCTCATTCGCAAGAAGTATGGTATCTATAAAGCCAGAGTAGCATCTGTTGACAATGTATGGAGGATATTGCCTTTCAGATTCTTCATCAGAATTCATCAAATTCTGCTTTGAAACATTGATGGAGTTTAGATAATCTTTTAATTCCATATATTAATCTCTCAATCCTGTTTTAGGATTTATAGGTCTTTTTGACGATTTTTTCTTTTTGGTAGTTTTAGGTTTTTTATCATATCTAGTATCTCTATCAAGTTTAACGTATGACGGTTCAATATCAACTTCTTCACATTTTACGTATTCAAATATTTTATTGCCATATTCTCCAAGGATATTAGTACATGATTCTGGAAGTGGAGTATCAAAAGTATACCACATACCAGTATTTTTATATCTAAAAAAACCAGTATCTTTTGGCAAATTTGGGAGGACTACATTTTTATAGTACCAATGTTCAACGGATCCGATCCACTTGGCATTGGCAGATTCATCAAGACCATTTTTAAAAATTAGATAATAAAATTTAGTTCTTTTCATTTCAATTTACAGTCACACATAATTTCAGTAAAGCAAGCAAGAGTATTAATCTCTTGGTCCGCAACAAATGCAGATTGGTACTGATACTTAGCTAGGATCAATACTGCTGCAGGAATAGAACTAGACTCCAATGATTCATACAGAGAATTATATACTCTGCGAATAATAGTGTTAACATCATTATCTAGGTTTTCAACCACCCACTTACGAACATTAGCAAAGTTTTTTTCTTTGAGAGATCGCATCAGGTCTTTGATGTTTACATCAGATACAGATGCAAGAATTCCTGTATTAATTACTCCACCAGAACTATAACGTTGAAGCTCATTGAGAACACGACGCCAATCAGGGAAAAACTTATTGATTACCTCTGCAACAACCTTTTCATCATATTGAACATTTTCTTCCTCAAGAATAGTCTTGATACGCTGGAAGAATTCTGCTGCGACCTTTGGCTTATCTTTGCCTGTGATATTGAAGTCGAATACTGCACATCTACTTTGTAGTGGTTCGATGATCTTATTTTTGTAATTGCAGGTAAAGATGAATCGGCAGTTGCTATGAAACGTCTCAATATTAGCCCGTAGTAGGAGTTGAACGTCGTTGGTTGTGTTATCTGCCTCGTCAATAATGATGACTTTGTGTTTACCAGTTGCTTGAAGTGATAGGGTCGAAGCAAAGTTTTTTGCTTGGTTCCGTACCGTATCCAGAAATCGTCCTTCGTCAGATCCATTGATGACATAAAAATCTACTCCTAACTCATTGCATAGTGCTTTAGCGATGGTAGTCTTACCAATTCCTGGAGGGCCACAAAGAAGTAGATTGGGGATTTCTCCCCGCTCTACGAAGTTTTGAAATGTCTCCTTAATATCCTTGGGAAGAATGCAATCACTTACTTTTTGAGGTCTGTACTTCTCAACCCACAAAAAATCATTACGAATCATTTAATCAACCTCCGAAGGTAGAATCAGGTTCAAGGGCAATCCAATACTGAAGATTGTATTTAGAACTAATAAACTGAGAAATATTACGTGGAGAAACTAAAACTTTGTATACATCAGGAATGATCTTGATGTTCTCAATCTTGAAGTTAAAAACAAACTCTTTATCGGTTTCGCCTACTTTTGCAGAGAAACTGTTTGAAGTATCATTGTCCTTGTTACGGACCACAAGATTGATCTTACCATCTTCATTGATGAGTGAAAGATCTTTTAGCTGATATACACTAGCTGCCTTTAGCAATGAAGACAAAACTTCTTCACTCAGTTCAAATTCTACATTTTCGCCATCCATGAGAATTTGTTTGTCGGATGGGCTAGTTATCAGACTTGGATCCGAAAAGAAATACTTTACCTTAGACCTTCCATTCTTGATAGTAACAAAACTATCATTGTCAAAGATAAACTCAGGATCCTTGAATAGAGTTAGACCACCAAGGAACTCATTCAAATCATACAGAGCAAAGTTACGTTCAAAAGATTCAGTGCATGTATACTCAGCAAGAATATTCTTTACTGGAGAAACTGTGCGAATTACACTTCCTGCCTTAACAACTAGAGAGGAGTTAATGGTAGAGAAGTTCTTGAGAACGTTTAGTGTTTCGGTGGAAAATTTCATAATCACTTAAATTCTTGAAGACCGTTTTGTGTGCGAGAATAATGAGCGTCAAAGTGAAGTAGTAGCATAGCATAGTGAATCACTTTGAGTAGATCCCGCTTGTTAAGACCATCCTTGTCACCATAGCGGCTGCCATACTTGAGAATATTTGCTTGGCAGAAGGGAGCAGCAAGACCTTTGGCTGCCATCAGATCAATTGTTTGAATGTCATTGTAGCCATCTTCATCACCGCAATAGTGACCATGATAGGTGCTGACTACATACTCTTCAATATCTTTGAGGATCTTTTCCTCGTTGTACTTCCATTGCATAATTAAGTCTCCAAATAAAAAATGGGGAGAGAAACTCCCCTTAGTATACATCAATCAAGCGGCGGTGTCAAGTACTTCTGCAGTTTCTTCTACATTCTCTTCAGTAGTGTCCAGATCAGAAGCATCAATGTTCTTGTAGAGATCTAGGAAAGAACTCTTGGTGTCATCATCAAAGCGATTGATACACACGTTGATTGCTTTCTTGCGATTCTTGAAGATAGCAAATGACTGAATGATGTGAACAAGACGACGAGTAGTGATGATTTCATCCACGCCACCGTCATAGAAGGTCTTACGAATGGTGTCTGCCCAGACAATCAGTTTGTCTACAAACTCCTCATCAACAACTTCAAAAGAATTCATGAGGTTCATGAGAATCTTTTTCTCAGTAGCCATCGAAGGATAAGGCTGCTCAAAGGTGATGGGGAAACGCTCAAGGAAAGCCTCGTTCATAACGTTGGTGCCGATGAAGCGACCATCATCAGAACCCTTACCTTTAGTATTTGCAGTAGCAATTACATTGAACCCTGCAGAAGGAGTTACATACTGATTGATCTTCTTGAGGAAAACACCCTTGCCTTCCAGGACAGACTGTAGACACATGATCTTGTTGCTGGCAAGGTCGATCTCGTCGAGAAGAAGCACAGCACCACGCTTGAGAGCGTTTACAACAGGACCGTCATGCCATACAGTCTCGCCATCAACAAGACGGAAACCACCTAGTAGATCGTCTTCGTCAGTTTCAATGGTGATGTTGACACGAATCAGTTCACGCTTCAGTTGGGCACATGCTTGCTCTACACTGACAGTTTTACCGTTACCAGACAACCCAGTGATGAAGACAGGATAGAACATACCAGACTTGACAATTCGCTTTACATCGGTAAAGTTACCAAACGAAACATAGTTCTTATCTTTCTGAGGAATGAAGCTAACTACTGGAGTCGCAGGTGCAGCAGACATAGAATTAAAAGTTTTTTCAAGGGTTTCAACAGCAGTCAGATTCCAAACTCCACGGCCAGATTTGTGGGGCTCAAGAGTTTTGCAAATGGCTGCAAGAGAAGTATTGGAGCTTGCGGCATATTCGATTAGTTGCTGGCGAGTTACAGTTTCACCATACACGGCAGTGAGATTTGAAATCAGTTGGTCGTTCAGTTGAGTCATAATGAAGTTACCTCGTTTGGTATGAAAGTAGTATAGGGCGAAAGGGATGGAAAGTCAAGCGATTTGGTCAACGAATTTCGATAAGATGATCTTATTGAAGGCTTTCTTGCTCATTTGTTTTTTAAATGCAATAGCTACATTTCCTGTTGCAGTAGTGGACTGAGTTTCTTCTTCATCTGGCTGAGAAGATGAGCCTGCAATCTCAATAAAGTAAAGCTCATTGTAACCCATTGAAGTAGAAGTGAAAGACCTAGTTTTAGACCATTCAACAGAAACATCACTCCATGAGGGATACTCATCTTTTAGATGACGAGTAAGGAACGATTTGGCAGCATAAAAATCAATCAGTCGGAATCCCACAGCATTAGAACCAGTCACTTGACGATAATAATCTACGAATGAAGATGTAACTCCGATACTACCATTTTTGGTAATATTCATCATAGTGATTTTATTCTTTTTATCCTGAAGACATAGAACATCATTATGTTGTAGCCATCCAGCATGGACGATATTCCGTTGAGTTGAATATGCTGGAGGGCGATTGAATGATACTGAATTGGATTCTCCATCAGTCAAAAATACTGTGTTTACTTTATCAACTTTGTAGGTCTTAGTAAACTGATGAAAGATAGGAATAGCTGCGAAAATACATTCGTTTAGTGGTGTACTTCCAAGGTCGTAATGACTATACTCATAGGGAAGATAGCCACGACCATCTAGAAGATATGCCAGTTTCCAAACGCTTTCCATTTGCTTCTCTAGTTGAGAAGTATTCATTTTGCTGCTGAAGAAATTTACTAGCAGAAAATCTTCTTGAATAAAAATTTGGTTTGGCTGAACTTTATATTTGTTACTCCTAGACATTGAAGCATAATTTTTGGCAACATTCCTATCATTGAAGGAATACACCTCAAAAGGAACCTGAACTTTCTTGCAAAATTGAATTAGATTGTACAACTGCTTAAGAGTACCAACTAGATTGCCCTGCATAGATCCAGACCAATCAACATACATGATTAGACCATGAGACTTTCCTTTAGGAACAACAGTAATTTTTTTGAAGATGTCATCATTCCACTTATAGGAATGCATCTTATTGGTATCTAGAATTCCAGTTCCTGCAGTAGCAGACCGATTATATTCGGTTGCTCGCTTCTTCATTTCAAACTCTTTGATGAGATATGAAACAGATTTCTTGCAATCATCTTTATACTTTTTGTACTCAGATACTGCCTTTGAGAAAATAGATTTGTAGTAGTCTTTTCCATGATACCCACTATAAGAGGCATCATCAATAATCTTTTTAAACATTACAGAAAGATCCTCAGCAAAATCCTTCCAAGTAATGATGTGATTTTTGATGTCAATGTCTGGAGGAGTTAGATAGATGTAGTTGTTGTTATTAATCGTAGCAAGTTGCTTTTGATTTTTAGCCCAAGCCTCATCAGTCTTAGAGCTAAAATCCTGCTCCTTACCAGCACTCTTAAGTGAACTATCAGAAGAGTCTTTAGGAAGATCTTCTTTCTTGTCTGAACTTGAATTTGGTGATTGCTTGCTCTGATTTTCGGTTACTTGATTATCAGATGATTCATCAGATTGCGAATCCATCTGTTCTGATTGTCCGTCAGAATTATCGCTATCCTGAAGAGTGACTTGAACCTGCATTTCAGTTTCATGCTGAGTATGCTTAACAAGTTCTTTGACGATATTTACAACATCTTCAAAGGTTTCTGCAGCTGCAATTTTAGCTACAAATGGCTTTTCTTCGGCAGAAAAATCAATAAACGAACCAGAGTTTACATTGCCGAGTTTAAAATACAGATTGATTCGGTCAATAAACTTTAGAGTATTTACATCAATATCATTGATTTCAAAAAAGTCTTGATCATTCAATTCAGAATAACCACGGTAGAAAGACCGAGCAAGACCAGGATACTTACGCTTCATGAGCTTTTCAATCCGAGCATCTTCAACGACGTTCAAATAACCTTGAGGAAGATTCAAGTCGCTACCATACAAATCTGGAGTGTAGATAGCATGACCAACTTCATGACCTACAAGAAGATCATAAACATCACCAGAAGTATTATCCCAGATAGGAAGAGTCAGAATACGATTATGAGTATCAAAACTTGCAGTAGGTACAGACCGATGTTCTACAGTAAGGTTTTCAGTCGCAAGAAGCCTTGCGAGAATGCTCTTGGATTGCTGGATGTCGGACATAAGTGCCTCAATTCGTTGCACTTATAGTAACAGGTCCAACCCACCATGTCAATGGGTTGGACCATAAGGATATCTTATATTTCTTTGACCTTACTGAAGTTCTTGACTTTTTCAAATCTCAAGACTCTTTCAAACTTATCATGGAGAACGTCACCTTTGTGAGAGATAACAAATACATTTGTATCCTTGTCAATTCCACGAATGATGTGAAGAAAGTCTTCTGTGCCTGATGTGTCGAGAGAGCTATCAAATACTTCATCGAGAATAAGTAGATTTGTATTTGTAGAATTTTTTAGTTTTGCAACTGCTCTCCAGGTAAACATTAGAGCCAAATCAATTCTCATTTTTTCTCCTTCGGAGAATGAAGTGTAACTAAACTCATCCCTGAACCTAGATTTGATGGTCTCTTCAAAGTTCTCATCTAGATTGAAATTAACATAAAAGTCCATCAACTGAAGATACTTGTTGATGAGTTGATTCATCACTGGAAGATATTTTTTGATGATCTTGGATTTGATTCCAGTATCTTTCAGAAGGCTAGAGATAATCTCAAAATAAGTTTTGTTAGACTTCATTTTGTCTACTTGCTTTTTAAGAGTCAGACCTTCTGATGCAAGTGCAGTTAGCTTTTGTTTTTCAACTGCAATATCTTTATCAGATTCAGAGATCTTTTCAATTTCCTCATTTAGAGTGACAATAAAATCTGCAAGACCTTTACATTTGTAGTTTTGAGACGCAATCTTTACATTGATATCTGAGATTTGTTCCAGAATGTCCTGAGATTTAGAAATAATTTCTTGAGACTCTTCGATTTTGGTTTCAACTTCTTGAATTGATTTTTGAAGTTTTTCAATCTCAGAATTGCATTTACCAATATGCTTTTCTTTCACATCATCAGTGAGATCTTGATGACATGTTGGGCAAGTATCATTCTCACTATAAAATTGAATATTAGTTTCGTGATCAGATAACTTTGTCAGAAACTTAGTCTTGTACTTCTCTAGTTCTTTAATGTTGATCTTTGGTAGAGTAGAAAGTTCTTGTTGCTTGTTGTCTAAATCAACGCATAACTTATCGTAGGTTTCGTTGCACTCTTTGATTTGATTTTCGTAATCTTCTATCTGTGCCTTCTTGTCACCAATGCTCTTCTGAGATTGATTTTTAATATAATCAATATGATCTTTCTGCATCTTGACTTTTTCTTTGAGAAACTCAATCTGATTCTCAAAAGTTTTGATATTATCGTTATTGGTTTTGATTCGATCTTTTAGAATAACATTCATAGTCGAAAAGATACGAATGTCAAGAAGATCTTCGATAATCTCTCGTCGGTGTGCAGCAGGAAGTTGCATGAAAGGAACAAAAGTGCTGCTACCAAGAATTACAATCTGAGTAAATGACTTGTAATTTAATTTCAAGATATTCTGTTCCAGATACTTCTGTTGGTCTGACGCAGCAGCCACCTGATCTAGTAGCTGACCATCAACCCAGATTTCAAAAATATTTGGCTTCAGTCCACGGATGATTTTATACTCCTTTGGACCAATGCTGAACTCCAATTCAACTTTACAATCTTTTTCATTGATAGAATTGATAAGCTGATTTTTATTTACCTTACGGAATGACTTGTTGAACAAAGCAAATACAATAGCTTCAATGATTGTACTTTTACCTGCTCCATTGGTCCCAACAATGAGTGTTGTATTGGCAGAATTTAAATCAACTGTAATTGGAGTGTTTCCTACTGCAAGAAAATTTGAGTATGTTACAGACTTAAATAAAATCATAAGAAATGGTCTCAGGCGGAATTACAAAATCATCGGGAGTTATTACACAATAATTATAGCCAAAACTTTCACATGCAATCACTGCATCTTCTTCATCTATTTCAACTAACTGCATTTCTGGAAATCCATCAGCTTCTAACAGCCCAATATATCGTAGTGCATCATCTTCGTCAACAAACAGTTGCAAAACTTTACTTCCGTCTGCTGTTTCTATTGCGTATGCACCTTCTTCCTTTTTATCTTTGAGCGTTAGGATGTACATTATTGAATCTCAGATGCTTCAATATAAATTGATTTGATAATAGATTTTAAGTTAGACTTATCGTAATTATCTTTCATATCTTCTATATATCTCTGCAATGTAGTAAGAGTATCATCATGTTCAATTGTCTCGATGTCGTCCTCATCAGACATTATTTGAGTATCTTCAATAATTTTTAAATCGTGAATTCCAGTAGAGTAAAATTTTTCAATTACTTTATCAAACATATACAAATCAGTTTTGGCCTCAACAATTACTTTAACATAACTGTCTTTATATTCATTTAAATCCAATTTTAGATAATCATGAATTTCATCATTGTAGTAAAATTTTTTAAACATCCTAAAAGGATTTCTGATGAACTTGAGTTTTCTACTATCTAAATCATATAGATGAAATCCTCTTTCTTCATTAAAATCACTCCAAGTCATTTCATAAGGATTGCCAAGATAATGAATATTATCACTTCTTGATTTGTGATGAAAATGACCCGAGAATACTTGCTTAAACTTGTAGAAAATATCTCTGTCTAAACCACCATCAAATGTGTGCCCTGGATGAGCTTCAAATCCATTGATTTCAAGGTGTCCCATCAAAACTTTTGATGATGTATTTTTTAAATGATCCATTACCTTAGATTGATTTTCTGGATTGATCCAAGGAACCATTGTAATGGTATTACCTAAAACATCAATATCACAAACTTCATCGTAGATAGTAACATTATCATATGAACTTAACAAAAGATTTGGAGTATTCACACGATTCGTATTTTTGTAATATGCTGTGTGATTTCCTACAATCATATGAACTTGAATGCCAAGATCACGAAGTCTATCATAGTAGTGTTTCTTAATTCTATCCCAGGCAGCAAAGTCAATTGATTTTCTATTATCAAAAGTATCTCCTAGATCGAATAGAATTTTGATGTTGCTCTCTTCTAGAGTTGGAAAGAATACTTCATCATAAAACTTGAGAAAGAATTCCCAGAAAGCTAGGGAACCTTTTCTTCCATCTAAATGTTGATCTGTAATAATTGCACTGTTCATCGGTTATTACGATATTCAAGATTTTCTTTAATGCTGTTCATATCAGACATATTAAATCCCATGATATTATCGTCTGCAGCAAATACTTCATCATATCCAGATCTTTCTAGTAACTTGTTCTTGACTTCAAGTTGCTTCTTTTCTTTTTGAATACGACGAAGGAAAGCAAAGTAAATAATTTGAGTAAAATATGCAAATGGATTAGTAGATTTTTCTGGATCAAAGTTGTCAATATATTGAAGACAATTTTCGATACCATCACATATCATGTCATCCTTAAACATATAGTTGACAAAGTTAGGACGATATGATAGGTGAGTGGCAATCTTCAGAAAACACTCTCCAATATAGTTAGGAACTTTAGGCTTGTCCCTACCATCTTCCTTTGCAAGTTTAACTTCTTTACGATAAACCATTAGGGCATCTAAGAAGTCCTTGTTATTTACATAGTGTTCTTTTTTCTTCATTCAACTTAGATTATTCCAATTGTGTAAATTGTAGCACATAGAAAAGGTCTTGTCAAGTGGTGAGGGGGGGGGTTGACAAGACCTCTGGATGTGTGTATAATAACTCTGTCAGGGTTCAGAATTAATTTTAAGTATCTATATTAAGTTTAAAGGACTTCTCTAGAAGCTTTCTGGCTTCTTCAATTTTATTTTTAAATCCTAATTCTTTATCTAAAGAAACTCTATTGTTATCTTCTTTGTTGAGATACTTTTTTAGAGTGCTTCTGTAAAGATTTAGGATTTTATTGTCTGCTTCACCAACTGTAAATACTTTATTTTTTTCAATAAAGAAAATATCTTCCTTGGAGAATTTAATCCAGGGTCTCATATCAACTTTATACATTTCTCCTGTTGGAGTTGAAATAGGTTCTACACTAATTTCAAAAGGATTTTCGATAATAAATCCTTCTTGTTCTTCGCATGGCACTACACTACCAACTACTTCAGTTCCGTCTACTAATTTAATTACTCCATAAAATTCTTTCATTTGTCTCCCTGTTTAAAATTTACTGGTATTATTTCATATTCAAAGTTTTCTTCAGAGTAAGTTTTAATTCTTTCTATCAAGTGATTCAAGGTATAATTTCTTTTTTCTCCTTTTGAGAAGTCGTCTGCAATATCAAATAATTTTGCTTTTGATTTATTCTCTCCTTTTCGTAATACTCTTCCGATGGATTGGAGATTTCTAATTCTTGATTTACTAGGGGAAGCAAAGATAACATTATGTAAATTTCTAATGTTAATACCAGTAGAAAAAGTACCGTAAGAAGCAATGATGATAGCATTAGATTCTTCTTCTGTGAGTTTTCGTATTAATTCTCTTTCTTCTGTATCTACTCCGCCGTAAACAAAAAATACCTTTCGTTCTTTGCCTACATCACTATTTATTATTTCATAAAGTAGTTTGCCATGCTTTTCTACCATAGCGAACAGAATTAAAGTATTTCCATCTTGATTGATGGCCAATTTTTTGATATAGTTATTTCGTCTTTCATTACGACATATGTAATCTAATTCCTCTTGATACGACTCAAATGACGAATACTCATGCTGCAGTAAAAGGATATTGATTTTCAGGTTTGAGAGGTAGCCCTTGTCTATTAAATTTTTGGTCTTGATAACCTTGTTAATTGGACCAAATAACCCCTCTAATACGAGTTGATTTGTGCTTGACCCATCCAGAGTACCCGTGAACCCAATTCTATGCTTACAATTATGTAGTTTTGTCATGATGGATACTAGAGACTTGGCTTTGAACTGATGAGCCTCATCTCCAATCACAACATCATACTTTTCAAAGAATGCCTTTGGTAGTTTGTAGATTGATTGCCAAGTTGTAACTGTAACTAGTTTATTTGTTTGTTTTGACTTGCCTGCATAAATTTTGTGAGTATCATCTCCCCACCCATAATCTTGGAAGTCTTTTGATAACTGTTCTACAAGAGAAGTGGTTGGAGTAATAATTAATACATTCATTCCTTTATCAGTATAATATCTGACAATGCAATAAATCATCAGAGATTTTCCTGATGCAGTTGGAGATAGAAGTAACTTACGATTGTTTCTCAGTGCTTCGTAAATTGCTTTGTATTGATAGTCTCTAACTTTAAAAGGAATTCCAAGTGTTTTAACATAATCTACTAAACCTTCTGGTGTAATTTCTTGATTGGAATCTTTAGGCATTCCATAGAACTTGTTATCTTTGTCGAGGAATGTATATCCCCTTGTACAAAGCCACTCAGTTAAGTAGTCATACAGACCAACATAAATCAATCCTTCTGCAGGGCTGAACAAACGAATCTTGCCATCCCACAACCTGTTTTTGTATTGTGGCATGAATTTTGCATTTGGAACATCAAACGTAAAGTACTCTGAAAGTTCATACTTTATGTGTGGTTCGCATTCTACAGAAAGATAAACTTCATTTTTTTTCTGAATAATAACATCTGCCATTAAATAGTACCTTGCATGAATTTCTGCCACTCGATGCTATTTTTAATTTGAAATCCCCTGGTATTGATATTACTCAGAATACTTTCAAGTAAAAACATCATCTCCTTATAATAATTTAGTTTATTTTGTAAAGATTGTATTTCTTCATCCGAATCAATATAAAGTTGAACATCCTGTTTCAAGATTTTCAAATCAAATGGCTTTTGTTTATAAACTTCTGTATCTGCTTTACCTGTATAATACTCAAACTTTTCTCTGAGCATTCTTTTGTAATCTTGTTCTTTCTTGATTTTAATCAGTCTTACATCAGAAAGAAAATTTAAATATTTGCTATGTAATTGAGGAATTTTAATAGACTCTTGATCTAATAAGTCTTCATCCATCACCGAGTCTTTTTTCCATTCATTTTTAACAAAGTCAATGTCGATCATAATTTCTTGTCATTAATATCGTATATATCGTATATAGTATATTTGAAATTGGCTGAAACTGTAAAGTACTGAACATCGGTAGATGTAGATTCAAACTTGAGTGGTCCTAAATCTGTAGGAAACACATCTTTGAAAACTACTTTAAATTTCTTTTTAAAGTTGGAATCTAGAATAAACAATACAGCATCACTGTAGGTCTTATCATCCAGGCTATCTCCTGGAAGCTCTTGAATATCTTCTGATGAATAAGGATGTCCTAATTTTCTAACCCAATTGTGTACAGTCACATAGTTGGACATATTTTCATCAACGATAAACTCTAAAGTTAAATCTTCAAAATTTATCTCATCTCCAGGATGAGTGATATAGTTGTATCTTGTAGGCTGTCTGGCTGTAGAAAGACTAATACCAGGAACAGTTGCAGACTGGCAAAAGAAAGATACTTTTGGATATTTAATTAACTGAAACTGAAATCCTATTCCAGTCAGGAAATTTGAAGGGCAGCCTGAGTTGGCTATAAAATTAGCAGCCATGAGTTTTATTTATATTTAGATAAAAAAAGAGGGTCCGAAGACCCTCTGAGAGATATGTGAATCAGTGATCACATTAAATTGATAACTCTGGTTCTTCTGTAGTAAACGTTGTCGTTTGCTTGGAGAACACCAGAACGCTGGGTTAGACCACCTGCGAATGGGTTTGCAACCATGCCGTAGCGGGTCTTGAAGCCAATCTTTGGCTGGAAGGTATCCTGACCGATGCTACGAACCATCTGGAGAGGAACGTATGGGCAGTAGAAGAGACCTGCATCGTATGCATTGCTTCCCTTATAACCCATTACGTAGTAGTGGTCATTGGAGATATTTGCTGAATATGGATCAACATATACCTTGATACGACCATTGATTGTACCAGCTAGAGTTGATACGGTGTCGTCTGGGGTGTCTGAAGTGTTGAGTAGTGGAGTATAATCCATTACTTTAGCAGCAGCTAGAGCACTTGCAACGTCTGCGGAGCAAACGATGAAGTTACCCTTCCCTCTACGAGTCTCATGACCGATTGCGTTTGCATCACGCTCAATCTGGAATAGTAGACCCTTGAACTTCTCAACTGACCAACGACCATTGGAGTCAACGTCGAGGTCGAAAGTACCAGCGTTAGCTACGTTGTTCTGAGCACCTGGCTTAGCAGTTACGTAGATGGTACGTACAACTTCACGGTTGATTTCAGTTAGAATCTCTGAGCTTAGAATGTTTGCTAGCTCAGTCTCAGCATCAAGACCATGGATAGCCTTAAGGTCTTGTGCGAGTTCTAGGGTGTACTCAGCTTTTAGAGCACGGCTCTTTGCTGTTACAGTTACCTTCTCGATTGAGAAGCTCATTTCACGGAACTCTGAACCGCTTTCGCCTAGAGCTTCAGCGGAGTTGGTGTTCATACCACCGACGTAGCCGTAGTCACCAGCAGGTGAAGCATTTAGTACGCCTGGGTTGGTTGCACCTTCACCAGTAGCAGCAGAGTATGAACCGCCAGCAGCAGAGAAACCTGAAGGAACTTCGTTGAAGAAGGTCTCGTTGTCGAATACGTTTGGAGTAGCACCGTTGCCATTACGGTCAGTACCACGATGAGCACGCATTGCGAAGATTAGTCCAGTAGGACCGCTCATTGGCTGAACACCGCAAATGTCATAAGCGATTAGCTTAGGCATTGAACGGCGGATTAGGCTGATTAGAACTGGATCGAAACCTGCAACAGGACCGCCAGCAGCAGCGCCACCAGAGAAGCCGTGTGCGGTTGTACCAGCACCACCAGCGGTGAATGAACCAGTGCTGTTAACAGCAACTTCTGAAAGAACACCACGCTCTTCACGTAGGAATGACTCTTGGTTCTCTAGTAGAACTGCAGTTACAGCTTTGCGGTATCTGTCAGTAATTGGGTTTAGATCGTTGTGCTCCAAAATAGGAGCCCATTTTCTTTGTAGCTGTTCTGAATTAAACATTGGGGGTAAACTCCTGGGTTGTTAAATTTATTTGTTAGGAATCTATTAATATTTATATAAATCTAGACTATCACTGAGCCCATCTGGAAACAGCATTTACATATGCTGCCATTGGTCCCTCGTAAAAATCTTGATTCTTTTCAACTAGGTCTTCCACATAATTTGATTGAGTCTTAGGGAAATAATTTTCCTTGATTGTTTCAATCTTTTCACGGAAAGATTCTTCACTCATAAACTCAACACCTTCTGACAGGCTGAACAGTTTTTCTTTCTGTGTTTCTGCTAGACCTTCGGATACTTCTGCAATAATTCCATGTTTAATATAGGATCCGATTTCTTGGTTTAGCTCAACATTGATTTCAATCTGTTCGTTGAGTTTTTCCTCCATCTCATCTAGTTTAGTTGCCATTTCGGCAACTACATCTTGTTGCTCTTCAGGGAGATTAATATTATTCTCCATGAAGAGATTAGCAAGACCTTGCATTAGATTTTCAGCAATTTCGGTCTTGATGCCATTGTCAATTGAAAGCTGGTTCTCAGCAATCCACTGCTCAGCAATATAATCAAGGTGAGCGTCTACACGGGTCTCTAGGGACTCAGCAATCTCTTCGATTTCCTCGACTAGACGCTGTTCGTATAGTGCCTCAAACTTTTGAACTTCTTCAACTACTTTTGCTTTTACTGCAGCTTCAAAAATTGTAGCTGCTTTTTGCATAAAGTGTTCGGAGAGTTCTTCTCCGTAGAAGAGAGCATTGAGATCATCGGTTACGTCGATTTCGATCTCTTCTGCCTTCATCTCTGTTTTCTTCTCTTTTTTGGAAGACTTCTTCTCTTCTTTTTCGTCTTCCTCCTCATCCTCATCTTCTTCTGGCTTTTCAGCTTCGTAAAGAATTTCTTCTTCTTCAACTTCAAACTCTTCTTCTTCCTTCATCCCCTTTTGTCCAGGAGCTGAACCTTGTAGATGAGGCATTGCGTCTGGTGACTTCGCACCAGCATTTACTTTAGAAGATGACTTCTTTACTCTTGAAGAAGCTTTCTTGCCAATCTCATCACCTTCTGGCTTAGTTGTGGAAGAACCACCTAGTTCCTCTGGTGATGCACCCTGGCCAGGAGTGCTGTGCTGTAGTTTTTGCATACGGTCTCCTGGTTTTGCGTGAGCAGTGACAACGTTTCCTTCTTCTAGAAATTCGTCAAATTCTGTATTTAATACATTGGACATCGAAAAAACCCTCTAGAAATATGTGATATTTTCTACTATTATTTATGAAATTTTGATATTACGAAGAAAACTTTCAAAAATTTGTAGTTTTCTTTCGTTTAAACTATTAGAAGATGCTTTATTAATCGCCTGCTTATAGCTATTGATTACTTTTTCTTCTAACATTCCATTGTTCCAAATCCATTCTCTGCCTTCCATGATACCTTGTACGAAAGCATCTGGGGCAGATGGATCTGCAACAATGTCTGCAGCAGTTGATAACATGAAGTCATCTTTTACTACATTGATTCCGTTTCTTTCTTCAATAGAACCAATTCCTCTTGAAGATACACCTAAAGTAACGCCAGACTCAAGTAGAGATTTAGCAATTTTACCCATTGGAGTCTCTAGAATTTGAGCTTTACCAATAAAATTGGTTCCTTCTGAACGAAGAGAAACAATCTTGTGGGATACTCTATCTAGGTTGATTGTTGGACTATCTGGATGACCTAGTTCACCTAGAGCACGACCTTTTGCAACATAGTTCTCGTTATAAGAACCAACCTCTCTTTCAAGAGTTTCCATTGGGTACATGCGACCATTGCGGTTTTTTAATTCCGCCTGAAGAAATACTCCTTCAATATATAAATTTTTTTTACCACCTTTTTCTTCGGTGATAACTTTAATATCTTCGATAGTTTCTGTGATTAGTTTCATTGTTCGTACTCTTCTTCTGGTACTTCTTCGTGCTCATCATCATACTCAACTACTGGTTCACCCTCTTCATAGTAGTCTTCATCATCTTCATAATTTGATGATGCAAACATATTTTGAGCAATTTCAACCTTTCTCATTCCAATCTTTTCGGAAGCTTTTCCGTAAAGAGCATCATAAATTTTTTCATTGGCATTTACATTGTTTCTAGTAATAATACTATCCACAATATCCTGTGACAAAGACATAAAAACTCCAATAATATATTAAAATTACAATAACTATTTATTAAAATTTACCTCTTCCGTAATCGGATGGTGAGATATAATTTTTAAAATCAGCATCAACTCCGCCACCTGCAGGACCAGCTTCTCCAGATGCCGCTACATCTGTTTGCATTGGCTGTTCTTGTCCTGGTGGAAGAGCGCCCTGCTGATCCATCATCATTTGATTTGGATCTTGAATAATTCCTAGTTGCTTCTCTTTTTCAATCTGCATATCAATCTCTTCAATCTCACCTTCAGTTTGCTTGAGAATCTGTCTACGAACATACTCTACAGAGAAATATTTTCCGAGGTATGGCTCTACCTGATTAACGATATTTAATCTATCATTAAGAATCTCTGAATTTTTTAGTTCAGTAAAATGATTATCAAAGATGTAATCATATTGAATAAATTCTTTCATTTCTTCCCAATCATCTGCAGTGATAATTCCTTTTAGAATTAACTGAGTTTTGAGAAGATCGTGGAACATGTCGCTGAAACGCTTGCGAAGTCTTCCAACAAATTTTGCAAATTTTAGTTCGTCTCTAGTGATTTCGTTAGTTCTTCCGATGGTAAATGAAGATTCTTGCTCTAGTCTTGAAAGAGGAATATTAAGAGACTTGTAAAGTTTTTTCTGGAAATACTTAACATCCTCTAGCTCTCCTAGGTTTTGTCCACCAGGAAGTGTAGTAATTTCTGTGCCACGACCACCTTCACGACGAGGAAGCCAGAAGTCTTCAAGCATACTCATATGCTTTCGATCATCTCTAATTTCGCCAGTTGCAGAATCATATACAACCTTATTTCTATATCTACCCATTACTTCACGTAGATACTGCTCAGCTTTTACCTTTGGTAGATTACCTACGTCAATGTAGAAGATACGACGTTCTGGTGCCCTTGAAAGCCTGTAAATTACAAGTGAGTCTTCAATCATTCGGAGCTGATTAACAGACTTAATTGCTTTGTACAAATAACTTAGGACCATATTTCTGTTATGGTCATACAGCCCAGAAGGAACATAAGTTACAGCATCATTTGAGATCTTGATGCCGTTTGCATCAGAACCTTTGTAACCTCTTGGGAAGTAAATATAATATTCGATAAACTCACCGTAATCATATTTTTGTCCCTCCATCGTAGTGAGAGAGTCTACGTTTTTCTGTCGTTTAATTTCTCGGACTCGTTTGATTTTTAACGAGTCAATATATCTGAGTTCTTTGATACCTTCTTTTGGCTTATCAAAATCAATAATTTTGTGATAGTATAATCTACCGTCAATATACCAGCGGCGAAAAATGTTATGGCATTTTTTATCAAAATTTAAAAGTCTTAAAATATTGCCAAATTCTTCTCTAATTGCCTTTTTAATTTTATCACTTGCGTCCAATGTAGAAAGTTCTACAGTGACTGGAGAATAATCCAAGTCACTACTAATCGCTTCATTGATAATATCATCAATGGCACTGTCTACCTCTGGATGTAATGCAATTTCTCTATATTTTCTTACCAGCTCAAATTCATTATTATGTTGGCCAACGCCATCTAAATCTAGATACTGACCAAAATAGGCACCTGCGGCGACTACCGAGGTGCCATCATCATCATTAGGAGGCGCTGGTGAAAACGCCTTTGCTGGTTTCTTCTTTCTGTCTTCAATAGAGAAACCAAATAATTGCGTCATAATAATCCTAAAACTCTTTTATATATTTATCTTATCAAAGAGCGGTGCTGGTAGCCTCAAAGAAGTTGTACTGGAATTCAACAGTAAATTCTTCGATCTGATCATTTGCTTCAAATGAGAGATCAATTGAAGAAATTGATGAAGGCCAAGCATCATAGAACTTATATGCACGGACTACATCCATGCCGTCTACGCCTACATTGTTTGGATTTGCAGGAGTTCTGCTTGGAGTTTGACCGTCTCTGCTGAGTTGATATACAGTCATATCAACACAGTATGAAGCTCCACCATCTGCACCATATCCTAGTTGGGATACGTTTTCAGTTAGAGCGTTGATACCTCTTGACCATGCTTCAAATGCCTGACGGATTTGGAACTGACCATCATTCACAACGGTTACTGACCATGGCTCAAATGTTCTGTCGCCAGCAACTTTGAGCATTCTTCCACGGAAAGGAACTTCGATAGTTCCAATGTTTGATGCAGGAATCTGAGCAGTTTTGACCATAAACTCTGCTTGAGTAGTCAGATTGGTAGCAGAAGTGATAGTTCCGATATCTGCAATCTGACTGATCTGTGAAGGGAAGTTTAGTCTAACTAGGAATAGATTAGGTCTTGCACCACCCTTCTTTAGATATGATTTGAAATCTGAAATACTTTTAGCCATTTTTTTCTCCTAGATGGTTTACGAAAAAATAATTACTGAGTTAGTTCGCCAAATGAAACGCCAGTTCTTGTGGCTACAAAAGTAATGGTGATGAAGTTAATACTTCTAGCAGGCTTAATGTAAATCTCAGCATTGAACTCATTTCTGTCAATCACATCTGCAGAGTTATTGGTTTCATCGCATACAACGAGGAAGTCATAAATTCCTCTTCTTCCCTGAACCCCTCTTAGATAAGGCTCAACAGCAGCCTTAAATGAACTTCTTGTTACTTCGTCGTTAATTTCAAATAGTTGGAACTTGGAGAAAGTAGCAATGTTCTTCTCAAGCTCAATGAATAGTCTACGAACATTGATTCTATTGAAAGCACTAGGAGAAGATAGTGCAGTCTTATCACCGAATAGAACGATTCCTTGACCAGGGAAGGATACGATTGGGTTAATTCTATTTGTGTATAGTCTATCTCTTTCTGCTTGCTTTGGTGAATATGCTAGTTTGGTTGCATTTCTTAGGTTTCCTCTGTTGTATCCAGCAGGGGAGAACCAAGTCTCTGAATTAATAGTGGTATTGATGCAAAGACCAGCTACGTCAGCAGCACAAGGAACATAACGATAAGTATCATTGAATTTATCATAGATGTACTTGTAACCAGAATCAAAGGTTGCAAATGAGCTGCTTGGTAGACCACTAAAGAAGTCAATAATGTTCTCAGTTTTAACAGCATTAGTTGAGCTGTTAATTACATCAGATCTTCTAGGTGAAACTACTGCCATGCAGTCTCTTCTTGATTCTGCAATGTCAATAATCTTCACTGCTCTATCTGCACTGATTTTTCCTGGAACTAGGAAGTCAATATCGTTGAATGCTTCTGAATCTCTTAGGATTTCGTAACCGTTAGTAACTGCAATTTCGATGTCTGTAGAATCGTTTGCGAAATCGTAATCAACACCACCAGTTAGGCTAAATCCTAGTACAGGTGCTCCTGAACTTACAATTAGTGAATATGCCTTATTTGAGCTGTTTGTCTCACCAATTGAAGCGTTGGTTACACCCTCTAGAGTGATTTTAGAGTTTCCAATAAAATCAAGACCAGTTGAGTATCCTGGGAATACATACTTAGATCTTTCTGCTAGAGCTGAGTGGAAGTATACTAGTGAACCATCTAGGGTGCTAGCATCCTTTGCCTTAGAAACGAATAGAAACTTCTCTAGAACTGTATTTGGGGTTCCAGTGATGATTCCATCCTCGTCTAGGACAAGAATGTGCATTTCATCAAACTTACCGCCCTTTGAAGCTACAGATGAAGATGTTCCTGGTTGAGCAGCAACGTCTCTCCACTTTTGACCTGGCGCATACTCTAGAGTATCATAGTAAGTATTGTCTACTGCAGTGATTTCTCCTGCAGCAACTAGAGTTACTGGAGTTCCTGCATTGTCAGTAATTAAATAAGTTGAGAATCCTGAGCTTGCAATTCTTTGTGTGCTATTATTTAATACAAGATATAGCTTATTTGCAGATGCATCTACTTTATAAACCCAACCAGTTCCTACAGTGGTTGCGCCATTCTTGATTACAACTGCATCTCCTGCAGTTACTACAGGATCAGTACCGCTATAAGTAATTACCTGATCTGCACCGTGATCAACTGCAACTACTTTGAGTGAGTTTAACTTTGAGCCAGCACTTCTACCAGCAAACTTAAATGCTGTTCCAGTATAGTTGTCGTACTCAAACTTGCTCTTGATGATAAAACTTGATAACCCAGCATCAGAAGCTGAATTTAGAGTGATGCTTGAGCTAGTTGGTCTAACTACAGCAGCAATTCCTCCATACTCGATGATTGTTGATGCTGCAAACCAAGACTCATAGTTGTTCTCATTTGGTCTTCCAAATGTATCAACTAACTCTCTTTCACTAGAAATGAAAGTTACTGTATCTACAGGACCAGTCTCTGCAGCAATTACAACTGCACCAACATTCTGATCAGATACATTAACAATTGGAGTTAAATCAATTTCTTTAATAGATACTCCAGGTGAAGCAAACGCCATGTTTATTACCTCTATGAGATTTTTTTCTCAAAACTATTTATTTATCTTTATATTTTGAACTACTTATATTCCCACATGTAAGCCATATCACCATATTCATCAACATTCCATTTATCATTGGCAGCCGCTGTCCAATAATCTCCTTTACTATCTACAAATGTGGTTTCAGAATCTGTCAAGCCATCCAATATAAAACCAAATGGAGCCATATCCTGCTCAATAGCTTCTCGTTGATCTTCAAAAATTCTTTTTCTAACATCATTTGAAGTCAACTCTCTGAAATATGGTTGAGTGGACAGCCAAGAAAAAATAACCAGGCACATTGCCAAGTCATCATTGCAACCTTCTTCTGCGGAAAACGTATCGCTCTTTTGAATGAAGGTTGTAAGTTCACTTATAATATCATAGTCTGGAATTAATAATTTATCATCTTCAATCATTGCTTTTAGGTTAGCACAGCCATATTTTTTGACCGCTTTGGTCATTTTGACTCCTAGTTGTGCTTTATTGGAGAATCCAGTTCCAACAATTTGACCTGCACGACCTTTCATAGCACACATAAGAAGATTATCATATTCCAAATCAAATTGAAGAATATCTGCAACTTGTCCGCCAATATCATTCACTTCTACTAGGACATTTGCATTATTGTAATTTCTTCCAACTGTATCAATAATATTTGGGAATAGAATAGGTTTAATTTCGTTGTTTTTATACTTAGCTACTAATTTATATGGAATGGTAGTTACATCCATAACAGTGAATGCAGAGTAGTCATTTCCAACTCCTCTAGCAACGTCTACAGTCATTACGTAATCATGTCCTTCTATAGAATCTTCATAGATATCTAATCCAGCACTTCGCTTCAAAGGATCATCATACACCATAGTACGAAGTTTATTTGGGTTGATTAAAGTATCAACAGATCCTAGGAAGGTACATTCAAACTCTTGCTCAAACTGTCGTTGAGAAGTGTTTGCAATAGTTTCCTCTTTCCACTTCTGGTCTCTGCCTGGAACATCCCACCAGTTAACTTCTAATGGAGTATAACTGTTCTTTCCTCGTTCTGCATCATGCCAGAACTTGTAGAACATGTTCATTCCATTTGGAGTGGAAATAATAATAACTTTGGTAGTTTTACCGGATGAAATGGTAGGATATACAGAACTAAAGAACTGTTCTGCAATATGATTTGGAATGAACGCAAACTCGTCAAGGAAGATAATGTTAAAGGAGTTTCCTCGGACAGCAGATGATGAAGTAGAAGCAGCAATAATCTTGGATCCGTTCTCTAACTCAAGAGATCCCCGGTTCCAAGAACCCACGCCCTGCTGCAGCCATTTAGGTAGGTTTTCGTATGATAACTGGAGTCGAGACAATAATTCTCGTGAAGTCTCTGCTTTGTTTGCAAGAATTGCGATTTTCACGTTGGGATTGAATAAAGCATAGTGTAACAGATAAGAAACAACCGTAGTTGATTTTCCAGTCTGTCTAGGAAGCTTTGCAATATTGAATCTGTGCTGGTGGAAATTGCTGATTAATTTTTCTTGGAAGTCCCACATTTTAAATGGGACTAGACCTTCATCAAGAGAAACAATTTTGATGTATTTTTTTGCAAAATAAATTGGATCTTCCTGACATGTCAAATACTCTTCTAACTGTTCAGAAGTAAATTGTATTTGTACGTTAGAAGGTTTGAGGTTAGGATTACCTTTATAACTAGATCTTTCACTCATAATATTTTATTTAAATTAACAATTCCAGGCTCTTAGAGATTTATTGATTCTTGAATTTGGATCGTTGGCAGTTTTAGAAGAAGTTAACTTGCTCTTCATTCCCTTCATTCTTGCACAGAATGATGCTCTACGAGGATTTCCAACCTTTTTTGAAGGTGCCTTAAGGTCGCTTCCAGGATTTTGAGCCTCGTATGATTTGCGTCCTTTTTCGTTAAGACCACCTTTTTTATTCTGACCCTCTTTGCGAGTCCATGCAGCGCCTTCTTTGATTGGAAGACTTGGACCCTTTAGCTTTTTTTGTGCTGCGGTTTTTTCACCTGGATTATTAGTTCCTTTTGCAAGATTTCTAATCTTTGCCTGTTTTCTAGCAGCACTATGCCCAGAGCCAATCTCAAAACTTACATTATTAGCTTCCTTAATAAATTGCGAAAAAGATTTTTGCTCACTCAATTTTTCATCTGAAGCAAGATATTCTGCAGCAGTATCTACAAAGTCTGCAGCTCTAGTAATTTTTGATTGGACCCATGCAGGAAGTTGCTGATTTGATTTACGAATAACTTTACGAAGCATTTCAATGGATCTCTCCATTTGATCCAATTCAAGGTTCGCCATGTAACCTTCATGGTCCTTTATTTTTCCAGATGCAATTTCTTTATGATCCTCTTCAATGTTTAGCTTTCTGGTGTACATTTCCCATGCGCTTGGACCATATGAACATTGGGATTTAGTTTCTTTCTTTTCACAAAGATGGCAATAACGAACTTCTTGTTTCTCTTCTTTGACGGATTTTTTCCCATCTTTCCATTGAGACTTTAATTGCTTTTCCATCTTTAATAAATGCTTGTAATAGTTAGGAAACTCAGCAATGTGTTGGAGAGCAATTCCATAAGCCTCTTCATGAGTAGTTACGTGCTCTCTTTCTACAGTAGAACCGATTTCTGCCTGTCTAATAACATAATCAACAGAAACGCCATGTTTTTTGGCAATTTCTTTTTCTGTAGGAACTCTCAGCTTAGCCATTATCCACCTACTATTTGAACTTCAGTGATATGGCCAACTGCAGCACCATTGCCATCTGGCTTTACTGAAAATTTAATTGAATTATTTAGAGTTGCAGTTCCAGTAAAATTTGCATATGCAGATGAATCTAGTGCTACTGTAATGCTGGTATCGGTTACTGCAGTTACGGCAAGATGTGCAATTCCAGTATTATACGCTGCAACAGAAGATCCAGTTAATGTTACATAATCGCCAACAGCAAATGGATGTCCTGGTCTGCCACCACCCAAGTTTATATTTAATACAGTATTTGTAGCACCTTTATCAATAGAGATAATTTGTACTCTTTTCGGAGTAGCACATTTAACTAGTTCAGATTGTTCTTTTGGAATATGAAAATCATTCCCATCTACAGCAGTCGGATTTCCTCCCCAAGCTACATGAATAGCATCCGAGGCATCAGCAGTAAAACGGTAAATTCCACTTCTTACAATAACTGCAGAAGATTGAGACGCATTTCCTCCAGTGCAGGATATAGCTGCAATATTTTGTACCACTTTTAAAACAGACATTAAGATACTCCTATTCTTCTGTATTATTTATTTTTGATTGCTTTAGAAACTTTTGAAGTTCTGCAGTACTTCCAATAAACATTGTATTATTTACAGTAGATGGACCCTTTCGTGAAGGGGTATCCTCTTCAATAGTCTTCATTTTTTTCTGAAGATCAATTAATTTATCAGTCATGTCGGCAATATTTTTAATGCCTTGAAATGCAACTTCATACGCTCTTGGGTGATCACTATTTCTAGCTACATCCATGATGCCATCAATTGCTTCCTGACCTTTTCCAATTAAATTATATAATTGTTCTCTACTATACTCATAATCTTTTTCAATATCTTTCACATCATCTTCAAGTTTTACAATTTCTGTTTCAGAAACTGTATCTTGAGGAACAATATTGAAAGCATCATCTAGTTTATCGAATGTTGACATAATTATTCAGTCCAAAGTTCATTAAATCCAAAGTCATCGTCTGCTTCTACTAGAGAATCATCTAAAGCATTTATAACTCCATCATCATTGATATCCTCTAGCGCCTTTGGAGTTGCACTGTATGTAACATATCTGTTAGCATTAATTGCAGTTCCAATATCAACATTGACCTTCTTAATTACATCTGATGTGGTAACTGGCCCGTAAATGTATGACTTTGCGGTAAATGTTAGAGTGTAAATAATAGTTCTTCTAACTCTAAAGTCACCTTCATACTCATCTTGAATAGTTACATTGTTTAGTAAAATTGGAATATCTTTCTTTTCATCTGTCTCTGCCACCATATTAATGGTAATTGAAAAATATGGCTGAAAGAAAGGTAAAATTTGCTCTAAAATTTGAACAGCATCATCGTTATTTTTGCTGATGATAGAAAGTTCAAAATCTAAATTATATGGAACTGGCATATAATGTGAATAAGATATCTCAGTGTCTCCATTTTTTGGAGTTCTGCATACCTGAGTAGGTCCCAATTTTCTAGTAGAATCATATGAAATTCCTTTCAACTCAAATGAAATTCTAGGCAACTGAATTTGAGTTGGTCTTCTTTTATCTAGATTTGGCTCTGCTTCTACTCTTGCTAAAAATTTCTCAACGGGGCCATATGCGAAAGGAACTTTAATGGATTGTTGAACAACTCCATCTTTGTCCTTTCTTCTAAGTTCTATATTATTGAATAGAGTACCAAATCCAATAATTGTTTTACGAATTGATTCGTTATAAAAATGTGTACCTAACATTAAAATTCTCCCATGTTTGAATATTCACCGAATGGATTTCTTTCAGACCAGTCGATAATTTGATCACCTTCATCTTCAAACCATTTATTTTCGTTGAAGTCATCATTTTGATTTTCAATAGAGCTAAAGGTATTAATTACCCACTCTGCGTTACTAGTTTCTCCGACTAGAGTTTCTCCGTCTAGAAATTTTCCTACTATATCTATAAGCTCAAGTTCTTTATTTGTTACGTCATATCGTGCAACTTTTCCTTTAGCTCCACTTACAGAACCTGTTACAATTTCTTCAAATTTATAAATTCCTTTTGGTGCCAACACAGCTTGTGCAGTTGCTCCATTACCAGCACCAGAAATGATTACTGCAGGCGCATAAGTATATCCACTTCCAGGTTGAATAACTTTAATTCCTGTAATTACTCCTGCAGAAACTATAGCAGCAGCTTGAGCACCAAAAGTTCCAGGTAATGAAGGGAAAGATACAGTAGTTCCAGATGCAGTATATCCAGTTCCTCCACTAATAACATTAATTTGTTTTAGACCATCTGTAAGTTTAAAGGCAATAGAATATCCTTCGTCTCTTCTAATTTTATCAATTTCTTCAATTCCAGTTTCAAATCTCTCACTGGAATCCTCCATTACTTCGCAGACTAGCTGGTATGTTGCAATCTGCCCTAGTTGTCTAAATGGCTTATTATGCTCTACAAATTTAATTTGAAATAGCTGGTTTGTAAGTGGGAAATAAATTACATCGCCTTCATTAGGTCTTTCACTGGTCAGTAAATTATTTGATGATGAAATTAAATCTTCCCATCTTCTTTTTGAAATTATAAATGTTGCCTCTTCTGCAATACGTACTCCAAATTTAGTTAATAAAGTTCCTTCCCCAGTAAATCCTTCGTAGTTAGAAACATACATTTCAATCATATAATTTTCATCAAATAATGCAAGAGGATCTTCTCTGAACAATCTATCATCATCCGAAAATTCTCTTGGCAAATAATATACATCAAAACCATAAATTTTCAGAGACTCAATGATTAAATCTTCATAGAGTCTCTGTTCTGATGATGTTCCGTGGGAAAAATAAACGTTTTTCATTATCCTATCATATCAAGTGGTGGCAATTCATATGTACTCAGAAGTTCTTCATATAGTTTATCTAATTCTGCAGTTGCATCATCATATAACTGACGACCATTAAAAGTTACTCCACCTGGCATTTGAATTCCTTCAAATTTAGATAAATTTTGCCCCCATTGTTTTTTAATTAATGAAGTTAAATATTTTTTTACCCAAATTTCATTATAAAGTTTATTGAACTCGTTTGGATCTAATGCTCTATAACAATCAATAACAATGAAGTCATCTTTAGTTTGCATTCCCCAATCAAGATCAATATATAATTTATTTTGAACTTTATTATAACGAATGTCTTTATTACCTTCTAACATAAAATCTAATGTTTCAAGGTAAGTTAAGACCATATAATAATTCATAATATCATATGAATAGAAATTATAAAAGTCATTTAAAAAGAACTGATATCTAAACCCAAACATGTTATTCACAAAAGCATTTGATACTTTAAAAATACCTTGAACTGCAATAACATGATCTGGAACTGTTAAATATCCTCTTCCTTCTTCAAAGTTTAAAGTTCTAGATAAATCCGAATCGTTGGTATCAGTTTTAGTAGTAGTGAAATTTCGTATTTTGCCATTGTCAATATCTTCTTGGGTAAGTCTGTACTTCAAGTACATCCTTTCCATACCATTATAAGCTCTTTCATTGAAGATTTGAATAGTGTCGTCAATTAAATCTTCAATTTGGTCATCGTCAACGTTGACTTCGATTACTGGCTTACCTAATTTACGTAAGCAGTATTCTTTAAGTTGTGACCTGCTGCTTGGTTTTGCCATTATTTTGCCTTACTGGAGGAGTATCATCAAAAGTTCCGCCGTCATTAATTTTTTCGGCGGAACTTTGTAATTGTTGAATAGTAGAATTCAAAAACATAATTTTAGCTTCAAGCATAATATTTTGTTGGGTCAATTGATTAATTTTATTGCTCATAACTTGCATGAGATTGTTTATTTCATCAGGATTCATAATTACCTCAGAATTTTAATTATTTATCAATAGGTGCCACCATCAATTGTAGTTGTCCAAGTAGGAGTTCCAGCACCATTTACTGTAAGAATTTGGTTTGATGTGGTTTCATCTGCGGTGCCAGCAGCTGCAGTTGAGGTTAGTCTCTTATATGCATCATAGAAAGTGACACCATTACTGATACCAACATCTGTTTTAACTGTTTTAAAGTATGCACTACCAACAGTTCCTGAGAACATATTATTGGTATTGGATGCATCGGGAATATAAGTGAAATAGTAGTTTGTTGCATCTTCTGCAATTCCAGACTCATCATAACCAAAGAATCCAGTTTTCAATCCACTGTTGTAGTATTTGAATTGAATACCACGATCCATATTATCATCAGCACCTTGGCTGATTGTTACCTCCTGAGGTGCAGTAATTCCAGATGAAAGACCTGCACTAAGAGTTAAAGTAGCACCATTAGTGAATACTTTATTATTTGCAGGGTCTCTTGCAATTACTGCACTGTTTGGAGTTCCAGTATTTGCGTCACGAAGTTCCGAGCCAACATAATACTCATCTTCTCTCAGGGCAATATTTGCACTCAGATCAATTTCTAAAAAGTTAGCACCTTTAGAAGCAAATAGACCAATTGCTTCATAAGTAGTAGTTGAGGTATTGTAAGTATAGATTACTGTAGTACCAGCAGTCTGAGTTCCTGCCATTTGAGCAGAAGTGTAGAATCTGGTTCTAACATTTGTAATTGTGGTTCCATTTGCAATATTGGAACCAGTGATTGTTGAAGTTTGAACAATTCCACTTGGGTTATCAACTCTAATTGATGTAGCAGCAGAAGAAGCATTATCAAGAATTGTCTTTGTAGTTATTGCATCGCCAATTGTAAAAATTGGGTCATTGACAGAGATTTCTGTGGAATTGACAGTGGTAGTTGTGCCAGCAACTGTTAAGTTACCTCTGATTAAAACTTCACCAGCACTATCTCCACCAGTTGGGAATGGGTCAAGAATTAATTGAGTGGTTCCAACAGTATCACTAGAAATTACGTTACCTTGAATATTAACGTTACCGAAATCATGTAGGGTTGATGCAGAACCATAGTTCATGGTTCCACTTGTAACACCAGTATAGAGATTTACAGTACCAGTTGTTACATCAGAAGTTAGGTTAGTTGTACCTGCTGCAGTACCTGCAATTTTAAATGTGTTACCTGTTACTGCACCACCAAAACTCATTGTGGATGCACCTGCAGTAGCAGCGGATGCAATATCAATGGTTCTTGCTGCAGTACCAGTATCAGCAATATTAATAGTTGTTGCAGCACCAAATAAGTTACCAGTTGTAGCAACTGTATCAAAAACGTTTACAGTCGTTACACCACTATTGGTACGAATTGTTGCAGTACCAGTAGTTGCATTACCACGAACTTCAAGGATACTGTTGCCACCAGTAGTACCAATGTTTACAGTTGATGCAGCACCACCAATATTTGTAGTATTAGCACCACCCGTAGCGATGTTTGTAGTGCCAGTTGTAATACCTGTGAATAGGTTTGCAGTTCCTGTAGTTACGTTTGTGGCGAGAGTAGCAGTACCAGAAGCTCCGCTACCACGAATAGTTAATGTGGAGTTTCCTGTGGTAGTACCTACGTTTACCGAACCTTGAGTACCACCTAAGTTGACCGTAGAAGCGCCACCAGTTGCAATGTTTGCAGTACCAGTTGTAACACCAGTATAAAGGTTAACAGTACCAGTAGTTACATCTGATGTGAGGTTGATTGTACCTGATGTAGTACCATTGATTTCAAATGTATTGCCTGTTACTGCACCGCCAAAAGTCATTGTGGATGCACCTGCTGTAGCAGCAGTGCCGATATTGACAGTTCTTGCTGCAGTACCAGTGTTTCCTAATGCTAGTGTTGTTGCAGCTGCTGCAATATTTACTGTTGTTGGGGATGCTAGTAAATTAAATGTTGTTGCAGTTGTAGTTAAATCTCCACCATTAACAGCCAAATCATTAGTGATTTGAACGTTTCCAGTTTCAAATTTAACAAGTTCCGAACCGTTTGTAGTATCAACAGCAATATACTGACTTGCTCCCTCCTTTACAACGAATGCATTTGCAAAGTTGTCTTCAATAATATTGCTAATACTAGTTAAAGTATTACCAAATGTGATTGCTTCAGATGCATCTGTGGTGTCAAATTTTAGATAGTTGTTTGCACCTTCTCTGATTGTTAGAGCACCAGTTATGTTATCTGGGAGAACTAAATCAGTAGTTCCTGCGGTTGTGATATTACCCTGCAGAGTTAAGTTTCCACTTGTATCTACATTAAATTGACTTGATCCACCAACCTGCAAATCAAGTAATCTGGAGTTTGCTCCAGAAGCAGTATTGGTAACGTTAAACTTGATACCATAGAAAGTACCAGCTGCGTTATTCCAAGTTGAAGAAATATTTAAAAGTTCTTCTGATGCTGTAAGAGCAGGGGAAGAAATAGTTGTTGCACCAGAGAAACTATCTACAGAAAATCTTGTAGTTGAACCATCTGTAATATTAAATGTATTAGTTCCTGATGTTGCGGCACCTAGAATATTGACATCACCTGTTCCATTTGTGTCAATATTTAAATCTCCATTGGAGTTGGTAGTAGAAATGGTGTTTGAATCAAGAGTAATATTATCAACATTTAAAATATTAATTTTACTCGCAGAGTCCACAACAATAGCAGAGTTTGCTGTTAGGGTTCCATGCCCGTGGTCCAACATCTCGGTGAAATATTTACCACCGATAATTTCTGCGTTTGCAGCGACTCCACCAGTTTCAGTTCCAGTACCAAGGAACAATTTACCAGAAGCATTTACTGTTCCTGAGGTAGTAAAATCAGGGTATGTATATGTACCCCAAGAATACCCTAATTCACCTTGTCCTAAGTTTGGTGTAGAAGTCCCTGAAGACCTTTTAATTTTAATAATAGTTGCCATTTCTGTTTCCCTGATGGTTTAGTAGTTACCGCAATTAATGGTTAGACCATTACGTTCTATAATATTAGAAGCAACCCAAGCCCCAACAGTGGCATCATATTGTAAAAGGGCTCCGTGTTGTGCATTTAATGCATCAACATCATTTAATGATGAAAGTTGTTGTGCTGTATTGGTTGATACAGTAATAACTTGTGGTTGATTTGAAACCGTTACTTTTGTTTTCATGTTACTCCAGGATTGATAGTAACAATTCCCTCTATTACTCTGGTTTTTTTACCAGTAGAATTGGTAAGAACTACATCATACAGGTATCTTCCTTGCTCCAACAAAGATGTCTGAGAAGAAGACAATTCAAGAATTACAGTTCCAGTAGTTCTAACAACAGTAAAAGATACTGTAAAGTTGACCGAAGTTGTACTATAATAAGATTTTCTTATTTTAGCTTGACCAGTGTACCCAGTTAAATTCCACGGATTGTTATCATCATCATAAATTGTGATCTGAGCATTGAAATCAGAGCCCTGGTCAACATACAGATTTTTTACAGCTGCCATTTAAAAATATTTATATAGAGAGGTCTCCCTAGTATTTATAAGGAGACCTCTTTCTTGCTATTTTTTTACGAGTAAATTCATAACTACATGTTGCTGCATATGATATAACCTAGCAAATTCTTTTGCTATTTTTTTAGCGTCCTCTTCATTCAATGTGTCTATATCATTATAAATTTTTTGAAGAGTAAACTGTTTATTTAAAGGTAGTTCGTTCATTTAATTTTAAAAGCAATGATTTAATTTCACTAATTTCTGATTTGAGGTTGTTCAAATCTTCTTCAATTTTATCTACTCTGTGAGATTTATTTTGTCTTGCCTGATACTGTTTCATATAAGCTTCATACTCATATGAATTATCATTTATAATGGCACCACTTTTCATGTCTCTATAAAGACCTGGATGCCCATCAACCATTAATTTATCCATATTATACAGCGAGTGCGATAGCTCTAAAGTTTCTAATTTTAGGAATATTAGTTTGATCTCCACTGATCATACAAATTTTAATAGCAAATTCTTTGAATTCTGGTAAATTTTTTAACTCAAAATCAAATGCTTTGTACTCCTTGGAATTAGATGACCTTGGATATGAAACTGCAGGTACTTCAATGTAATTCATTAGATCGAAAATTCCAAGATTTCCTTCACTATAAATTTTAACAAACACTTTAATATCGGAATATTCTCCATTCAGTCCTTGTGCTCTAATACCATCTAGAAGAACTTTTACTGAAGTTGAACTATTCTCAAGTATAATTTTCTTTGTTATGTATGATGGATATGTTCCAGATGAAGGAGTTAACTCTGCAGAAACATCAACTACATTATTTAATAGCTTACGAGTGATTCTGTTTGAAACTGCAATTGCAGAAGAACCAGCAACGTCAATAGCAGGGCTAATATTATCTTTTTCGGTTGAAAGATTAATATTGAATGTTAGTGTTGAAGCTTCAGATGAACTAAAATATTGGTTTGAGTTTACTGGAGATGCTACTAGTCTAGTTCCAGTTAACTCATTATATTGCCTATTTTGTGTAGGCTGCTCAGCAATATTTACAAAAGAAGATCCTGTTTGATATGGACTGTTTCCAGTGATACTTTCAAACCCAACAGACACGTTAGTAGATGGAATTGAAAGAATATTTAGATTTGGATAAAGTTCCTCAAATTGAATATTTCTAGAAGCTTTTATGTTAGATCCACCAGAAACAATGCTAGAGTTTGCATTTATTCCAGCACTAATTTTATATCTATCTAGATCAATTACTTCAGTAATTTTATGAGTTTTATTAATTTCAGATAAAGGAATTCCATTAATAGAATAGCAATATAATATAGCTCCTATTGAATGTACAGCAGCAGTAGTTCCAAACTGACCTCTTCCATCTGAAGGAATAGTGATTGTATTGCCAGAAATTGATGTATATTTAATAATTTCATTGTCAACTAGGATAAAACCTGGATTTGTAGATGAAACTGCAGCCTCTCCAATTGTATTCCAAGTTGTATCAGATGCGTTTCCTACTGTGATTGATCCTGTTTGAGTAGCGGTTGTAATTGCAGTGTTTAAAGTAGTTGTAGGAGAATTGGAAAGCACAGATGAAATTTTAACATAATTTTGAGTGCTATTCATTCCATGGTTTGGATGATAGACTTCAACTGAACCAGATGATTGAGTAAATTTAAGAGCATTTCCTGGTAAAGATGCATCACTAATTGGGCTATTTGATAGCTTGCATGTATAAGTTGTTCCAGTAGCAAATTTTGCTCTGTTCAACACAAATTTCATATCTTCAAATTGATCTGGAGTCCAGACAGACATATTTTGAGATTTGTAAAGTGACCCAGAATATGGCTGTTTATCAATAATAAATCCACCAAGAACATCTACTTCAGATAGTCTTGAGACCCATACTTTATAATTTTTAGATACGCTTCTAACCATAAATGCGTATTCTGTGTTCTGATTTAGATATACTGGAGATGGGAAAGTAAATCTAGTTGCTACAGATCCATTATTTGAAATTTTAATATCCGCAGCTTGAACAGTAGTAATGCCATTTGGAACAATAGTACTAGTTAAAGTACCATTTTCCATGGTCCTAATTTCTACAGAAACTGGAAGGATATCGTCCTTGGTTTGGAAATATAAATCAATAGAAGTTACAAACATTCCACCTTCAATATCAACTAGGAATGATTGCGCCAGAGGGTCTCCACCAGCAGGTGGTGGGGGTGGTGGTGGATCTGGAATAAAGACTGTTCTAGTTCCTCTAATTGGAGTTGAAGTAATTTGTGGAGTTGTTAAAGATACCACATTACTTGTTAGAGATACTCTAGTTCCCATGGTATCATATGTAGCCTGAGAACTAGAATCTGAAATGCCGTAAATAGATGTTCCAGTTATTTGATCGCAAAGCTTGAAGACAGATTCTCCAGTTTTATATGTATTTGGGGGAATAATTAGGAAAGCATCAACTGTCCCTCTTGAATCTGATTTAACTCTAGCTCCACTGAATGTTAATATTCCAGTTGCCCCAGAAGTAAGACCTCTGATTTGAATAGTATCTCCAAGTCTGTCTGGGTTTAACTCGGATCCATCTCTAGTTGTGATACTATTAAGTCTTAGGAAAGTAGTAGCTGTAGTATATGATCCTAGAGAAGAAGTACCAACTGTAGCTCGTACAGGATTCACTGGTGGGACTGCAAGTGTAGAAGTTGCACTTGCAGGAATATTATATAATTCTACTACTTCTCCAGACACAAACGCCCCAGATCTAGATGTCATCCCAGTAATTTCTTTGGGGAAGATCATAGAATTGTTTATGCTATCGTCTACAAAGAAATGGAATAGTGTATTTGGCTTTAATTTTGTTGAAATTAGGTCAACAACTCTAGATCTAATAAATTCGGTAGATGTGATAGAATTAATTGAATCACCTACTTGAATATCCTGAGTTAGTGTAGAGAAAGTATTATTTACTCCTGTTCTTTGTTCAAATACATTTGTACCACCGCTAGTTCTGGCAGATCCAGTATTAGTCCATGCTCCCCACTGTTCTCCTCTAGCACTGCTGTTATCAAACAAGAATCTGATTGGTTCACTTAGATCAATTCGTTGAGCTTGACCTTGTGTTCTAACAGTATCAAACCAAACATCCTTTTCAGGATTTAGCTGGATATCTCCATACCACTGAATAATTTCAAATGGTTGTAAATTTTCTACTCTACTTGCATAGCTTTGGGCAATAAATGGGACTTCTGTGTATGGAATTGTTACTAAAGTTCCAGTTTGTTTTGTTGTAGTTCCACTTGAATTTGGCTTTAACTCAACGTTGGTGACGTAAGGATATGGTCTTAATAATGCATTTTCAGTGTCAATACATGCTGTATATGCAACATTGTTTAAGTCAGCTAAATCAGTAGTTTTAAAATTATCTGCAACAAAACCAGTCTTGAATCTATTGTTACCATCTTCATCTACAATGGTTAGACTATTAGTTCCAATTTCAAGAAGATTTAAAGAAGTAAGTTCTTCGACAGTCTGTAGTCTTCTGTCAATAGAACCAATATCGCTCATAGTGTAACGCTTAGATTCAATCAGCCTCAAAGTTGCATCCGCAACTGACTTCATGTATGGAGGAATAGTTAGAGTTCCTATATGTAATGCATTAGGAATATCTTCTGGTTCTTTTGGAATCAATGACTCAGAACCTTTTGATACTACTACGTTTCCGTTCTCATCTAAGAAAATTTTATCAATTCTTCCTAGATAATAGTCATAATCTAGACTAATAATTTCTCCTGGGAATGCAAAGTTTGGAACAATTCTAGTTAATGTAAATGAATCAAAAGCAGAACTAGTTTCTTGATATGGAGTGGTTAGAGATCCCCCAGATCCAGATGATGTAACAGTTTCATATCTAAAATCTACAATATCTGTATACGGAGTTCCATCGAAACAAAGTGGTATTTCTGAATAATCAACTTGTGTAGTATCGTATGAATTTGTAGAATAGAAATCGTTACTTGTATTATTATGAATGAAATAATCAAATAGAACAATAAATTTATTTTGTGGAATTGGGCTATTTTGTAATCTAGTTAATTTAGAAATATTGTAAAACTCTGCGCCATCATTCTTATTCAATACAAAATCAGCAGTTATATCTCTATAGTTTCCGTTAGTGACTGCAGTGATGAATTTTCCTACTATAGGAGTAGTTGAAGTTACATCAATTGATAAAGTTAAATTTGTGCCAGATTGTAACTTATTTGAAGATGTATAGATTACATATAAAGTGTTGCCACTAATTGAAATAATTTTAGCACTGATATTTTCGTATGTGATTATATCACCATTGCTTAGACCTGTAGAGTCATTTACAGATACTATATCAAAAAGATCTTGATTTGATGCATTAGAAGTTAACGCTTCACGAACAGCATGAACTCTATAAACATCAGTAAATTTTAATGAGATGTCTTTATCGGAAATTCTAGTTCCGTAAATTGCATTAGTAGAATTTTTAACTTTATCAACAAGTAAGAAATTAAATTTACTTGCAGATTTAGTTTTTAGCGATGGATTATTAACTCTTACTTTATAAGTAACATTCACTGATGTTCCATTTAGTGCAGAACTTACTACAATATTTACAGATGTAGAAGATGCTGAACTCGCAGTAAATGTAACTTCTCCACTGTTATTTGTAATGATAATATCACTTGGAGAAAGTGTAAAATTGGCTGTAGTTGAAATAGTGAAAGTGGAATTAGATACAGTTCTTACTTCAGTTACAGTTTTGTAGTATGTAAAATCTGTAGATGATTTTATAGAAGTATTTGAAATTCTAGTAAAGAAATTTACTCCAGTAGTTTTTACTTTAGGAACTAATTTTTTGACATTATAATAGGTTCCATTACTTACTGTCCCACTGATTGTAACAGTGCTTGAAGTTACATTAGTAATAGTTACAATAGAAGTACCAATCAGAAGCTTCATAGGAACTTCTAATTCAGAAGTGAATCCAGTACCAATTCCTGTTAGTGAAGTGCCAGTCACATTAAATGAGGTTCCAGAAATAGATACCTGCTCTAACTTTACATTCGCACTAAAGTTAGTACCACTTAGATTTGTGATATTTTCAATTTTGTTGATTACTACTGATGATACAGTATAAACTGAAGTATTTTTACTGTTTGTAAATGTTGAACCTTGGGAAATGCTGCCAGTAACTTGTCTTAAAGTTATTGTAGTTCCGCTTACTGAATCTACTACTGCAGTTGCACCTGTATTTGTAAAGATAAAATCTCCTGCAGCAACCGCAGGCGAAGATTCTGAGGTAACAATCACAGTAAACATTGATATATCTGCAAGATATAACTTGCCACCTACAATTAATGATAGAGCTACTGCTTTACCAATCGAAGTTTCTACGCTATTTACAGTTTTCTTCAGAACTACCGAAGCTCCTGGTAAAATTGTTCCCTGGATGGTAGAAGTGTCAACTTCAATATAATTACCAAAAGCAGATACTAAACCTTGGTTATTTAATGTTAAAGATTTTCTAGGTTTTTCTGTAGTAACATATTTTTTATCAGTATTATTAACTTCAAACCCCTTTACATATGCTTTGATTGGAGAGAGTTCTGTAGTATAATAATTTCTACCATCAATGGCAACTCCGTCTCCCGCAACTGGAGTTCTATTAATTACTTTAGTGCCATCTAGAAGAGTATCGTTAAATGAATATACTCCGTTATTTTCTCCGTTGTTATAAGTTTCTCTAATATTTACTGAGTAATTACTTACTGTGTAATTTCCAGATTCATCAAATGTTCTTCTAGCTAAATTTTTCTCAAGTTCACTATAAACAGAATTTTCAACTAATTTAACTAGATTTCCATCCTGTAATCGAAGTAGTTCGATAAAAGATGGATCGGTAGGAAAATCAATATCTTGTTTGCTTAAAATAGCTTCAATTTTTAATCTATCTGCTCCAGGTGCAGTGAAGTTTGGAGATCCAATAGCATTATCATATAATGAATTATCTTCATCAGTAGTTACAATTGATTCTGCTACTGATAAACCAATTTTATATGTTGAGAAATTGCTGTATTGATCTAAGATAATATTTTGAGTTGCAACCTCTACAAAGAATCCACGAATAAAAAATACTCCAGATGTGATATATGCAGCACTACCTACAAATGAAGATGCATTCTGAGTAGCTGCAACTGCTACTGGATTGTTATTTTCGTCTCTAAGGGTTTCTCCATTTGTAAATTTAGTTAACTGAACACCATTAACTACATTTCCGGATGAAACATATTTTACGTATAAAGTTGCAGTAGACTTTTCTGATTCTGTAGCACTAATGCTGTTTAGAATTTTAGCCTTTACACCTGAACTCTCACCTACTAAAATTTTGTCATGTAAATTTTTTCTAAGAGTTTCAAATGAAACTCCATTTACAGTATTCTGAACTAAAACTGCGTTATATTGAAGATCATATCCAACCTGACCTGGAATTACTACAGATCCTTCCTTAAATACGTGCTTTCCAAATTTTTCAATTTGACCTTGAAGGATTGATTGTAATGTAGTGAGTTCTCTTGCTTGAACAGGGTAATTAGGCTTAAATAGTACCCTATAAAAGTTTTTGGATGACTCAAAATCGTCAAAATATGGCTGCAAATTAAGATTTGTATCTTGCATTTATTTAAACCTTCAAAGTTTATTGGTCGTTTTGTATTATTTATTTTAAAATTCTACTACTAGTTTGATATCTTCAATTTGATCGTTAGATCTAAATACTGGTTTTCTGTTCTCAATATAGATGATTTTTCCACTGTACTTTTTAATTTCTCCAGTAGAATAGCCACCCGTAAAAGTATTTCCTGATAGTACAGTTCCAGGAGCTGTACTATATGCAGTATCTGGCGTTGCAGTTACTTGACTGATTGAGCCAGTGATTGCATACGCACCAGAGAAGTCAATAAACTTACTCTTGTTTGCACCATCTTGGACAGCGCTGATATACTCATTTTGATAATATCTTAGAATTTTATCTACTGCATCCCAATGAATAACTCTTCCCTTTGCTCCAGTAGTAGCTTGTGTGATAATTTCACCATTCTGAAAATTAACAGTTGTTGTTGGTGGAAATTTGATGGATCTACAAACCGCAGCAGTTGGAGCAGTATAATCCAAATTACCGACAGTTTGGGGATCTTCAATAAGACCAAATCTTCTGAATTGCATATTGATTGGAATATCGCCATTACCATCTAGGAAATCTAGACTTTTATTGATCATAACTCTATAACCGCCAAGCTCATAAATTGCATTTGAGCCGTGTCCACCAGGAGGTGAAATAATAACTTCAAGTTTAGCTGTAGTTCCTAAACTGGTTACGGTTCCAGATTCAGTATTTGCGTTTGATGCGCTAGAGTAGCACTTAGTTAAATCTACAACTCCATATGTATATCCAACACCAAGATAGCTATTTTCTACTTCTGCGGCAGTGATTTGGGATCCCGATACAGTTACTCTAATGATGCACTTAGATGATCCATCTCCAATTACTGGAGTATAAAATGTTCCATTAGTTAATCCAGATCCTCTGTTGATAATTAAAGCTTGGTGGATAGCACCGTTAATTACAGCATTTTGAACTGAAGTATCTTTTAGTACAGGAATAAAATCTGAAGAGACAAATTTGATGTAATCTGAAATAGAAATAGTATACATGTATTTCCACTTATATCCATCAGATGTAGTGAAAATACTAGTACTTGTCCCAGTAGGCTCTACAGTAGAAATTTTACCGTTTTGGTTTACATCTGGATCTTGACCATTGTAGATACACTTATAAACCTGAAAATTGCTATTCATCACATAAAATTGTGAATCATAAAGTTTTGATTGACCAGTTGCAGATACTTTTGGCTGACCATTGATTACAGTTCCGTAATCATGCTTATACATGTCATAAACTACACCAGTCTGCCATACTCTTTTTCTAATTACTTCCGATACATCACTTCTAGTGACTCTCTTGATGGCAATCATATCATCATAAATTTCACTTAATTCATCAAATGAATCTACTGGATTTGGGGGTGAGAAATCTGATACACTAGAAACTCCTGCATATTTCTCAGCAACTGCACCTGCGGTAGTATCATTCCAGTTATATGAACGTCCAATAAACATATACATTTTGCTTCTATATGCCTGAGAAGCAGATGCTTCGGTAGGATTTGCTACAGCATCTTCAGAAGTTGGAGCAGAAGAACTATTATATGGCTCCTCCAGAGACTCGATAAATTGTTGAGACGCAAAAATTCTAAAATTATCTGATACTAATGAAGGCATTATCGGTGTCCTTATAGTTTGTCTTTGTTATGATTATTTATTATATAAATTTGTCATAATAAACGATATCATTTTGATTATGGGCAGTTGAAGATGGTAATCGAGTACAACCAACCAATTGATTTGATACAATATTTGTGTACTCAATTATGTCGGCATCAATAATCACTTTAAATGTATCATATCCCTCGCCTCCATTTCTGACAACTACAGATGTGACTCTTCCCATTCCATCTAAAATAGGCTCAAGAACACATCCGCTACCGCCTCCGCCTGCGATTACCATTTCAGCATCTCTATCATCATAACCAATTCCTTGAGTAAGAATTTCTACTTTTCTGATTCTTCCATTGCTTATGAATGGTCTAAATGTAGCAGATGAGCCAGTAGATGATGTGATAGAAATTATCATATCACTCTGCTCAAAGTTTTGAGCATTTGCTAATGGAATAATCTCTACAGTAGAATTTATATTTGATGCTAGTTTAGTTCCAATTTTGACATTAGATGTATTTAATGGCTTTTGCTTATATGAATAGGCATATGAAGTAGGAACTACAGTTTGAGTCGCATATTGATTATATCCTGGGTATTGAACTAAAATTGGAGTTTGAATTGCTCCGCCCAAATTGTTGTTTACAGATGCAGTAGCTTTTGCTCCATGGCCACTACCAACAGTTCTGAGTATAACAGGATATCTATATCCGCTCCCACCATTAGTTACAGAAATAGAGGATACTTTGCCATTTACAGTGGATACATTTCCAACAAATCCAGAAGGTTTGTTTCCTGCATATACAACTGTTTTTAAAACAGTTGGAGATAGAATCTCGGTAACAGTTCTTTCACCTTGTTCCCCATCAATACTAATCTTGTCTCCTACATTTATTTGGTATGAAACACTATCAAATTTAACATCTGATTTAGTTCCTCTAAAATCTAGAACTACTAGTTTTGATGCAGTAATATTGTTATTGAATACTAGTTTATTGTTATCAATATAGTAATCATAAATTGGACTTTGAATATCTCCATCCTTAATTACAAGAATTTGATTTTCATAGGATCTTGGACGATTGATATCAGAGTTTGGATAATAATCACTACCATTTTGCTTTTTGAGTAGATAGGTCTTTCCGCCAAACCCAGAAGTAATAGATAGTAGTTTTGCAAAAGATCCAACACACTTAACAGAAATTACATCACTTGAAATTGGAGCAGTTGCAAATTGAATTTGACTCTTGATATCTCCTTGGAGAGTATAATCTACTCCTGCGTCTAAAACTTTTCCATTTTTAATTACAATCAAACTTGATTCTGATGGAATTACATCATTTTCAATTGTGCCAGGAGGCATAAAGTTTTCTTGGTTTAAGAATAAGTTAAATTTAACATTAGATCCATTATAAGGAGTGTTAATTTGATCCAAGAGGTGGAAAATGCCAGAGAATTTAATTCCAAACACATATGTAGAAGTATTTGGAGATGCTAAAGTTATTCTTGAAGTTGTATTGTAAGTATATTCATCTAATTCATTAAATTTCCAAGTATTATTTGAGAATATTACAAGATTTTCTTGTCTTTGAGTTGGAATTGACTGACTTAAATCATATACAGTTGTGGACCCAGAAACAGAAGATAGGTTGACAACTTCATTACCACTCATTCTAATCATAAAAATTGCATCAGTTTCTTGAGGAGGAGTTAAAAAGTTGATGATGGTTCTAGTTGGAGAAAGTGTATACTGAACTCCAGGATATTGAATGACCCCATTTACAGAGACAAGAATATCGGCATCTTGAAGGATATTTGCAGCAATTAAGTTTTGAGAATTGTAGAATAGTCTAAAATTAGTTCTGACTCCATCTGGAACATCTTCAATATTATCTAAGAATGTTATTGGAACATATTTGATTGCAAAAATTGAATCAATCTGTACTGTGGAAGATAGAGTTACAATATTTCCAGTTACTGTAAAGTTAGTTTGATAGAATTGAGGAACTCCATTAATATAAAGAACCAAATCTTTATATTGATTTGATGCAATTGATGTAGATAATGTTACGGTAGTACCACTTACACTAGAAATTCCAATTTCAGTTGTACCATGTCTATAACCAAAATAAACATTATCTGTGGCATCTATATTTGTAGTAAATGTAATATATCCATTTCCAATTATATAATCTTCACCTGGATTTTGTAAAACACCATTTCTAAGAACAAATACATCAGAAGATGCTGGTGCGTTAAAACTCTTATAATTTAATTGAAGTTTATATGTAGACTTGGTGTAGTTATCATTAGTAGTATCTAGAATTTCTGTTTCAAAAGATGAAGATCCGATTTGATAAATGTATAAAGTGGAGCCAGCAGAAACTGGACTGGTTAGTGTGATTGTTGAACCAGAAACAGTATAGTTGGTAGCTGAAAGCTGTTGTGTGCCATTAATGCTAATTAATAAATCGGAACTGGTGGTAGGTAGGTTACTGTTTATAGTAACTCCTCCAACTTGAAGATTGTAAGTTGTGACCCCAGAAGAAACTGTAATATTATCAAGTTTTCTCTTTGGAGTTTTAAATCCAATAATTTGTACGTCATCTAGAGTGAGGCTCACAAAATTTTGGAAGGTTAGAATATTATTGGTGCTATTAAAACTCCAGGAATTACCAACTTGAAGAACTCCATTGACATAGATTAAAAATACAGTTGTATCAATCGTTGGAGATTGAGAAGTATACTGTAAAGAAGTTGGATTGATTGAAGTAAATCTATTAGTAATATCTACTAAATCGTCGGATTTATAGTTTACTATTGAGATAGTATCAGTTGAAATTGGAGCAGAAGTGAAAGCAATATATCTTGCATCAGAAGGACCAGAAACTGTATAATCAATTCCTGGATACTGATACGTACCATTTTTAACCACCTGCAGATTGGATGCAGTATATACAGTAGTACTGATATAGTTTTTAGTTAATGAGAATGTAGTTTGACTACCATTATACATTCTTAGATTATCAAAATTAAAGTTTTGATTTAAACCATCATATGAATAATAGATAGCGATTTCATCTCCATATGTAGGAGGAGTAGTGAATGTGAGATTTGTTCCTGATACAATATAGTCAATGTTTGGACGTTGATGGACAGAATTTCTAATGACAATTATATGATGTTCTGAGATAGGAGTAAAAAGAACTCCATCTAGAGATATTGGGAAAGTAGCTCTAGACCCATCAAAAGATACTAAAGGATCTAGAATTACATTTTTGGTTTTTTCTGGCTCTAACTGTCTATTAAAGTAACATAATTTAATATTGTCATTTGCTACTGGAGCATCAAGAAATGTTATTTTATTTGATGTAACTGAATGAGTTTGAGAATCTGGTCTTCTTAAATTTCCATTTTTAATTACAAATAAATCCCCAACATTTTTGACATATTGTGGAACACCCTTGTCAGAAAGGTTAAAGATTTTTCTAGACCCATTTTGAACGACATTTAATCTGTCTAAATTAGCAGATCTTGAAGATGTATTGTTTGCAAGATATTTACTATTAAAATCAATTATGGTACACTTTGCAGATGCACTATACACCTGATTGAATGTAATTGTAGATCCTGAAATTGTGTATTGATCTTGATCTACTACTTGATTGTTTACATAAACAAGTAAAGTATTTTTTCCATTTACTGGTGTGTATGGAAGTCCATCAGTATGAAGTAGATCGAAAGTTGTTGTAGATCCATTAAATGTAATTTGATTTAATACTTCTGCATAGCTGCTGGAGTATTCTGGATTAGTGTATATAAATCTAGTATCATAACCATACACAGTAGTATTGTCTGGATCTGCATATACAGTTCCATCAATTAGATCTTTAGTAATTTGATATAGTGATTGTGGAGTTTTTAAAGCATTTGCCTCAATAAATTGAGTCATGCGCTTAATATCACAGCTATTAATATCTAAAATTTTGTTTGATTCTAAAGTACTAATGTTTAGTAGATAACAATTTACTGTTTCATCAATATACCAACCAAATAGATTAGAAGAATTTAATGATTCTGACAAAGCTACTTGATTTCCACTTACTGAAAAATCAGTTAACAGTTGTGACTGATATACTGCATTAGCAAATAATAGTAAATTGCAGCTAGATGCAGGAGAATAATTTATAGTATAATTTGAACCAGAACCAGAAAAACTCAATATTCTTAGATTTGGTTGATATAAAACAAATATTGAATCTGTACTAGTTAAGTTAGAATCTAGAGTAATTACGCTACCATTTAAAGTATAAATTGGATTTTGAATAACTCCATTAATTGATATAATTAATCCTTGTGCAGATGCAGGAATAAATGCAGTACCATTTTTGAATAATGTTAATGTGTTATTATATCTTTGATGATCTAAAACTTCAAATCTATTTGTTAACCTATGAGCTATAATTTCATCACCACTAGTAAATGAAAATCTAGGAATGAAATTTTCGTTTGAGAAATAATATGACTCTACTGGTTTTTGTAGAATGCCAGAGTAGAAAGCGAACAATAAATCGCTATCATGGATTCCAAAAGCTGTAAAATCTTTAGATACTTCAAATAAGTATTCTCCAACTTCAAAATTTATAGAGTTTAATAAAAATACTTCAATATAACTTTCAGAGATAGATTTTATTACACCAGTTGCTCCAGAAATGTTTCCATACACAAAATCTCCAGCAGAATACGCTGCATAATTTTCAACAAGTACTCGTTGAGTTGTGCAATCAGTTAATCTAATATTTAAATTTAATAAGTTAGATAGAGTAGCTTTGAATATTACTGAACTATTAAATACATCTTGTTGATTTTTAAATAGTGGCTTTTGATTTTCAATTAAATTTTTACCAAATAACTTAAATCCAGATGGGTGGGTATTTTGGATTACATCACTTTTCCATTCTGAAGTATTTTTAGTTGATGCAATTGTATAAGACCAATCTTGATAGTAATTGCTATCATGAATTCTCTGTGATGAATCATTTAAGAATCCATAGTTGTCTAAAAATTTAAATGGGAATGCAACGTAAGGTGACGTGGTTGCAAATGCAGAAGCAGTCGTTATAGAAAAGATATTTCCATATACTGCAGCATTATCAAGATAAATTAAATTATTTTCATTGACAGTGCCTGTTAGCAGTTCAAACTCTAGAGTCGATGTCTGGGAGTCGAAATGTAGTACTTTACATGTTGCTGTAGGAGAAGTATGTGAGCCAAATCTTAATACGTCATTTTCAAATAATAATTTTCTACTTAACTGAGCTTCTAGCTGTACTCCAGTTCCGTAATCACTTTCAATTGTAATAGTAGGAATAGAGTTTAAATTATTGCCCCCATAAATTACTTGAATTTCAGTAATTACTCCCGAAGAAGTTATAATTTTAAATTGATAATTATCGTCAACTACTCCGTTGACTTTTACTTTATCTGTAGGTCTATAGTTGTTTCCACCAGATATAATATTAATCTTTGCAATTTGGTAATTATTTTTTATCTTTGCAGTAAAAGGAAACTTTACTGCAAACTCAGTTTTTCTATGTCCAACTAACTCACCATAAATTGATTCACATCTAATTGATGAAATTTTTCCGATAGTGGTAGAATTAAATTGTACTAATGCTCCCTTTCCGTTTTGACTGGTTATTCCAACCCACTCAGGAAGTTTTTTGTAATTATTTCCTTTATTTGAAATCACAATGTTTGCAATAGAACCAGAAGCATTTTTAGATGTAGTTGTATAAGATAGATTTAAATCTACAGTACTAAATCCAGATGGTCTTGGAATAAGAAATTTAGTGCTAGATTCTACTAAAAATACCTTTTGATTTCCAATCTGAGAATTATTAAAATTTACTACATCATTTTGAGCAAGGTTATGGCTTTGATTTGTTGTTACTCTTATTAATTGTTGACCTAATGTAGTAGTAAACTCATACGCAAAAACAGGTACTCCTACAATTTCAGATACGTGTGCAGCAAATGCATTCCCAAAGGTAAACTCATTATTTACGACAAGTTTATCGTTTACTTTATAATTACTACCTGCATTTTCAATGATTACCTGATCAACTGATCCAAAGTTATACTGTTTAGCCTTTAAAACTGAATTGGTAGTTGGAGTGGCAAACTTGAATAAAGATGATGTATATAATGCTCCGCCATTTACAATCTTTATTTCAGATGGAACTGCAATAATTTTAAAAACGATTGGAGTTGAAGTTCTATCTCCATTTACATACCCATTCAAGAAATATGTTGCATTTCCAGAAGTTAAACAAGTTCTTCCATATAGGTATGCTACATCAAGATTGTTTACAACTAATGGAGAAGTTCCAGATGTAACTTTACAATTTAAAAATTGAGTATTATTTTTAGTGGCATATTCTACAACTCTTCCACTGATATAAAGTTTTCCATTATTTTTTGGAAAATTTAAAGTGCTAGTTGTAGTAATTGTAGTAAATGTATTTGAAGTTAATGTGGCAGTTTGAGTTATTGTTGTTGATGGAGGTAAAAATAACTTTCTATACTTTAAATTATTCCCAATCTCAAATTCATAGATTGTATCAGTTACTTTTTGAATTTCAGTGATCTCTAATTCTACACCTGGAATTTTATATGTTAAATCTCTACCTTGAACCAATTCAAGTAATTTAATTCCATCTAAGTTGGATGCACCAGAGACGATCTCGCAGCGAATGATTCTTCTTTCATAAAAAGATGCTGAGGAAGGTTTGAGTACGTTTTCTTTGGGTCTCTCTACTCTTACATCATTTTGAAGGATTTCAATAGATGGGTTGCCTTGTTTGTTTAGTGTTGTTACTGGGTATGCAGCAGAAATTATGGAGCGAGGTGCCTCTCCACCTACTCCAATAAGCCTAGAATTGGCCTTAAAATACCCAGTAATTTCATATAAAATCAACTCTCTGGAGGAATCACTCCAGCTATAGACTTTTCCACTACCAATAACGTTATTATTTGTATCTAGGCAATTTACAATCTGATCTTGTTCAAATACTCGCTCTCTTACTCTAGCAATAATGGGTCCAATATAATCAGAACCTTTATTTGTAACTTGAACAGAGGTAATTCCACCCGAAGAGTTCATTCCAGTCACAATCATTTCTGCTTTCTTTGAAGCAACCAAAGTCTGTGGATTCAATGCTCCTGTACCAGAACCAAGTATATCAATAACTGGAGGAGAAACTAAAGAACCATTTTCAAGTTGATAATAGTATCCACTTCCTGGCGACAAAATTTCATAAGAACTTATATCACCAGCATAGTTTAAAATTTCAATATTTGCACCAATTCCGCTAGGACGTAATTTTAACTTTACCCTTCTCTCATTAAATAGAATTCTGAATAATAGCTTATGAGAATCTTCAGTGCCCTTTGCACGATAAAAGGAGCTAATATTTTTAAGAAAAGATGATATATTTAACTCTGGAGCTAAAGTCTCTGGTAGTGTTGGAGAGATCTCAGATTTAATTCTATCGAAAAATTCTGTAACAAATTGATATGAGATATTAATTACTTTACTTTCAGGAAGATGATTAGTTGCTTCTTTACTTTCCTGATATACTACGTTTGAGGATGGAATTTTTTCCAAAATAAATGCCCCAGTTGCACGAATACACTCGACAAACTGAGTTTTTGTTTTAGACTTATAAAAAATAATTTCATCATCAATTTGAATGTATCCATTAGATTCTGGAAATCCAATGGTACTGAATACAGTAATAGTAGTGTCTGTAGAAGACACTAAAGATGCCACTAAAGTACTTTCAATTAATTTATTGGGAGTATAATACCCAATATTGTAATAATCAACTAGGTGTTGTACAATATCTAATGAATTATATTTAACCTCTTGAGACTCATAGTAAGAGGTCAGAAAGGATATAAATTTTTGATTAGATTCCCTTACAAATGACGGAAGTTGCTTCTCAATTAATGCTGAAGTGTCAATGATTTTTTCGTCTAAAGTTGTCATGAGCAGGTATCTGGATTTATTGGTGTAAAGTCTTCGATATCAGTATCAGGAGGAGGACAACCTAGTGTTGCAAGAGCTTCCAGAGTTGCATTATCAGCAAAACCTTGTGCAGAAATCTTGGCATATAGCTTTTCACATTCATCAGTAACAGTTGTTGGTTCCTCAATCACAGTAGATCCATCAGGATTTGTTGTAGTAGCAGTTCCATCATTTTCTACAATAGTTACACTGCCATCTGGATTTACTGTGGTACTTCCTGGAACATCATTTGTTGGATTTGATCCAAGTGGGTCTCCAGTTGCGCTAGATGTTGAATATGTTCTTGGTACACTTGCCTCTGTGCTGAGATCATCATTGCTATATTCAGTCACATCTAGTGGGTTTACATTAGTAACCTCAATATTCGGATAAGTATCCGAACCAGTTGTAATATCTGGGCTATCTGGAACTACGTAAATATTTATTGGGGTATCTTGGCAGGCTACCACAGTAAAATTAAGCTCTCCAGTCTCGTAATTAATTTTTCCAACCTTTGCAATAACTCTTTCTTTTAGAGTTAATAAGTAAATGTCTGAGTTTTCTCTTTGCTTGCAATCATTTACATTATGTGAAGCAAATTTATCACTAAATGCAGCTAAAAATACTGGCTCATTAAATCCTTTGATGCAGAAAGGATCGCTGATCATAGTATATTTGTCTTCAGTGTTATTTTTAATTTTAGAATAAAAATCTAACTTATATTCATATAGTAAATTATCATATAGTTCTACAGTTCTCATGAAGAGAGGCTTTAGAATTACAAATTTGATGGAAGAATCAATATCACGAATAATACAAATTAATTTAGATGATGAAAATAATCCATTGAAGTTTTTAAATTCATCATCTAAATTATAATTTAAAATTTCTTGATTGATTAAACTAATTAATGTTGATGTATCATTTTTAGTTCTATTTTTGTCGTAGATGACATTAATATTCAATATGATAGTAAATGGAATAGCATCCTCTATTACTGGAGTAATAGATCCAACTGTGTAAGTTTTAATTTCATCTACAATACGTCTTTTTTCTACTGCAGAAATTTTACTTCCAACTTTTGGCTTGATTGAAATAAAAACTTTACCATATTCTGGTGGAGATTTGGTTTCTCCGCCCACAACTCGGACTAAATCCGCATTAGCATAGATATTTTGAAGAATACTCTCGTAGTCATTATTTACCACTGCTCTTTGCTGAGCAGCATAGTATCTTGGAGCCCTGTACTTGATTGATTTAATAGGTTCAAATTCTGAACCACCATCAGTTTTTGTGGCTAAAACAGTTGTTACAATATTAACAGCTCCGATTGTGGTTTCTACTCCATTATTAACTCCTTTTACAGTACCCACAAATTTTAATTGTGAACCTGCAATATCATTTGCTGTAGAACCACTTGTAATTAGATAGCGAATGATAATGACCTCTCCATTTTGGAGCTGTCTACCAATAACATCATCTCCAAAAATGATTTCATATTTTTGATCCTGAACTTCTTCTACGAAGAAAATTTTGTCGGATGCAGTGACACCGACAATACTTATTTTCTTTTCGTACTCTACTTCTAAATTGGTAGCTGGATCTGAAATAACAGAAACTTTGATAGAATCTGCATCTACAAAATTATTAGGTACAAAAAATCTCTGGTTTTCATTACTATCATCTACAGTATATCTAATTGAAAATTCTTGACCTTCTTTAACTTCAATATTTGTAAAAGTTGCACTAGATACACCTTGAGTGTTTAAAATATATTTGTCTCTGGTAATAAATGTATAAGTTTTATTATTTTGAGTTACTGAAAATAATGGCCCTGCTGGAATATAAACGCTTTGATATTGGGAAATATTATTTACTGCAATATTAAACTCAATTCTTGCTGAAGTATATGAATTTGGAGTATAACCTAACTTTTTTGCATGAGAAACTACATTATCACGAAGAACAGAAGTATCAAGATTTAGTTCATTTGCCGCCATATTGATGTTATATGACGAATACATGCTATTATATGCTAAAATATCCACAAGCATGGACAAGTTAGAGCCTTCAAAGTCATAATCTTTGAAATCTGTCTTGGTTTTGATGTAATTTTTGATGGATTCTCTGATTTGAGAAAATTCTAAAGCAGAGATAGTAGGTAATTCCATTTATTAGCTTTCTCTTACGAGGATAAAGTCTACTGTTTGTAATATTGGAGGCAATCCAACTATAAAATATTCTATTGTTACATCAAATTCATTAGAATCATCTTCAACATTTACAGCAATATTGCTCAAGGTTATTCTAGGTTCATAACTTTGTAGGACATTTTCAATTTCTTCAATTAAAGAGTTGGCAGAAAATGTTGTAGTAAGTTCAAAAAGATAACCAGTGGTATTAGTTCCAACTAGAGGATTGAAAAGTCTCTCTCCAAGCTTAGTTAATACTAAATTTTTTACCGACTGTTTGATCGCCTCCTCATTTTTAAGTATAACAACGTCCTTTGTAACTGGATTCAGCCCAAAATTTAAGCTAATGTCCTTAAATGACCTGGATATTTTTCCTAATTCGTCTGAAACAAGGGACATTGACGCAGGTAAACGAGATTTATAAACTATTTAGATGTATCTTCAAAGTATTCGCAATAATCAACTCGATAAACTTTTTTAGTTTTAGGTTTTTGAGGAACGTAATCAGTGATTAATCGTGTAGTTCCCCACATTTGTTTCATGTATGAAGTATCCCTATCGGGATTTGGGTGAATTGCCATCTGTTTTCTCCAAAAATGGGTCTAACAGAACTTTTAAAGGGGTTGCTATCCCTTCGGTAATATTTATGACTAAAAAAGAGGGTCTCTCGACCCTCCAAATATCACCTTCCTTGACCTCGGTAGGCTTTTTTCCGACCATTACGACTTGATGCAGATAGTCGGGTGTTCTTTGAACGACCTTGGCGGGTCATTTTAGGATTTCCTGGGGCGTAACCAGACTTATTGAAACTAGGTGCTTTTGCCATATCAGTTAACGAATAGGTTTGTGGGGGCAGGTAATATTGTACGTGGAGAAGCTGGATTTGTCAAGTCCCCTACATGAGCTGATGGACGCCCATTTACAATAACTTTACTTACTCCGATGATGACTCTTTCTAAAGGTGGGCATGAAGTATTTGGACAAACTGCAAATCCAGGTGCAGGAGTCAATACATCTCCTACCTTAGCTCTTGGACGACCATTTGCGATTACTGTAGACACAATAGGTGTTACTGTATTTGGAGGGTAAACACAGCATGGTCTAACTGAAATTGAGTCTGGATTGCCTAAAAGTGCTACTGGTCTACTCATACGGTTTTGTTCTGAACTCTAATTGGCCAATATTGGGTCAAATAACCACGTTTTTCATAACTATGAGCCACTTGGTTGACATCTGGAGCATTATCAAATGGTGTTAAAGTGCTTTCAAAGAGATAAACTTCACCAGATTCAGTAGTTTGAGTGCCATCTTTCTCTGCAGTAAAGATAGTTCCTACCTTTGCTTCAGATGAAGCACCATAACTTTGCCAATCTACAGATCCCAAAGTCTTAATTATATATGTTACACCCTTCTCAATCTTGCCAGAATTGACTGACATCTCAAAAGTAGACGTAGTATCAAACATTCCACGGGTACATTGTAGGAATTGTGTGGAATTTTTACTGCGATAGTAAATAATTTCCTCACCAAGATAGTAATGATTTGTGTTTATATTTTTGGTTTCTGGGTTTTTTTCTTGTTTTATGATAAATTTTGGAATAATTAGATATCCAGAGGATAAAAATCCATCTGTAGAGTTTACTTTAATAGTAGTATCGGTGTTTCCAAGTGCTGTGGTTAGCTGGGCATAGATTGGAGAGTCAACAAATGGGCTACCTTTTGTTCTAATTGACTCAGTTACGTACTCAGTGACTTCATTAAACCTAAATTCTACTGTTTTTTCAAACTCTTGCTGGTAGTTTGTACCTGCACCTTGCCATATAGTAGCAGGATAAGGAGATCCACCAACCCAGGATTTGGTTGTAGTAGTTGGATTCAATGGAAAAAGTGGATTTTCAATGCTGGTATTAGCATTAAATGATACTCCACTGGCAGTAATACTATTCACATAGCCACCTGTCTTGTTTATAACAATACGTAAGCCAGTTCCTGGAGGTTGAATATCATCACCAGATACACCAGAACAACTTACAGTGCCAGTCCACCTAGGAATAGATTTGATAGTAAAGCTAAAGATATTACCACTTGCAGATGGAGTAAGTTCTACATCACTAAAGAATGATAGATCATCAACAAGATACTCAAGAGATTTCATTCTTGGAGGAACTCTTGTAACTTCTTCAGTACTAAAGATCTGACTAGACTTATTATCACCTTCAATTTGAGGTGGAAGACTTGGAATAGTAGTACTAGTTGGAACAGAAGCACCAATAGTATCCAATGCGTTCAAAAGCATATTCTGCAATGAATCTGGATTAGATACAATTTGTTTATACATTTCTTCTGGTAGACGAATAGAAGAAAGTGAAGTCAGACCAGAAATATTAGAAGTAATAATATTAGCAATTTCATCCTTTGTATAGGCATCAGATGCTTTAACTTCTACACAAGGATCCTGTGTTACTTCTTGTTGGAATGTAGAGATAGCATCATTGAATGCTTTAATCTCTTGATCTGGATAATAAACTTTAGTATATTCCTGATGAAGATTATTACCACACTCAGAGTCTACAGCTCTAGAAACTTTTTTAGATCCTAGAACAGCATTTTCATGTTGAACAATTGTATTCTCTAGTTCAATAATGTTGTTATTAAATTTAGAAATCCATTTGTTTAGACTATCTTGATCAACAGGTCTATTGAAATTTTTCCAGTAGATATTATTGATATTATAAGCTAAGTTAGTTTTGGGTCTGGTCACAAGTAATTTAGAACTTAACAGTTCAGAACTATCACTGAGAATAATATCACCAAGAACGTATTCAGAGTATTCATCAGATGTAATGGTTGGAGCACAATCATTATCTTTAGAATAGAACAACGGAGTATATCTAAATTCCTTTTTATCTTTGCTTATGTAACAACCAACCACAGCAGAGCGGTTAATAATTCCCTTACCACAAATAACTTTAATGGATGCTCCAGAACCAGTTGCAGTATAAGCTTGATCTGCAATAAAGCTAGAACTTCCATTAGAAATTTCTGCATAACAAAGTGTAGTTTCATTTACTTTATTTGCTACAGTATTTTTCTTGAATAGAGCTTCTCTAATCTTTCTTCCTTTTAAAGGCTTAGATAATGTGATTTTATTACCATCAACTGCAGTAACTGTAGTTCCATTTTCAATATCTTTACCAGATACTTTATCACCTACAGCAACAACTGCAGTACTACTACCAGCAGAGTTGTTATTAATGTAAATGAATGATGGACTTTCATTTTTCTTTGAAGTCTTAGAAACTCTCTTTCTAATCTTCTTGGTCATGTAGTATGTTTGATCTACTCCTGTATAGACTGTGTTGTAGTTTACAACTTTGTTTACAGTCCATCCATTTACAACATCTCCAACTCCAATCACAACATCAGAATTGCTACTGTATGTGAAAAAGATTTTATTGTCATCAGTAGCTCCATGGTATGCAATGCTACCATCAGGTAATCCTACAACTTCACTTTCAACTTTGGCTAAACTGAAGTTGGCAGTTACACTGGAAGATTCTACAGCATAAGTGCTTATGGTTGTAGTTACTGAACCATTATCACCAGAAGTAGTACTTGTTGTAGATGTCTCAGTAAACCCACCTACTGCTCTGGTTTCCATGGTATGGCTTGTAGGCCATTCAATAATGTGATAAAAGTACTTTTCATCATAAGATATTTCGGCTATGCACTGACGCTCATAGACAGGTTTGGAAATACCTGTAGCAGGATCATAGTCATATTCTTGCTGAATGTACTCTTGATTCGTAAAGGTTACTTCACCATCTGCAGTCTCACCACTAGGAACGGCGATATAAGTTGTTCTAGTCTTTGGCTTCTTCTGACCATTCTGAAGAGTCTTCCTAGTATTGCTAGGTGGTCGAATTTCATGCCAAAACTTATCAATATAAGTAAAAGATAAAGTCACAGGTTGAGAAGCTAATCCTTCTTGTACTGCAGCTGGAGTATAAGTAAACGTTGCAGTAGCTTCTACTCTATCTTTCTTTGGACTGCAATTAGACATATTTTAATAAGATCGTATAAGACGCTATTCTCCTACTTTATGTATACGAATCCCAGGAGTATCATGATGATCAAAGTACTCAAACTCTAAAGTGTCTCCCTCCTGCCATTGCATTTCATCGAGAATCTCATCGGGGAATGTAATGAAATATTCACCAGACTTATTATCGTACTGTACTTCTGTGGTGAATGAAGAAAATGTAGACATTTTTATTTTTTCTTTAAAACTACAGTATATATCAACTATCTGGCAGAAATTTTTTTGTGTAAAAATTTTTCTGAAATTATTTGAAGTGTCTCTAAAAAACAGAGGGCAATGTATGAAAATTGTTCTCGGAGACTTGTGTTTGTTTGGAGGGGGGACATTATAAGTGCTTTAGAATTTTTCCGACCATCCATTGTTGGTTTTGTTTTCTTGTCACCCATCTTAGATTACTTAGTGAATTGTTCTGCTTATTTCTGTCAATGTGATCGACTTCACTTAAATTGTGGGGGTTATCTAAGAGGGTCTCTGCTATGAGTCTATGGGAGTAGTATTTGATTTGCTTTATAGTTTTTCCGTTCTCATCTTTGAGAGATATATTGATAGAAAGATACCTATCGGAGTCCTTTGCTCCCCCTCTAGGATTCTGAGTCATTTTTCTGGGCTCTCCTCGTCTATGAGGATTTCTATGCCACTCTGTCCATATGCTGCCATCTTCACAAACATAGTATCCATCAAATTTGGTCGAAATTTTTTTCATATTTTTGGTCGGGAATTTTTTTGTAATTATCTATATCTCGCTCTCGTTTGGTGCGGTATAGCTTACTGGGACCCTAAAACTTTTAATCACGGGTACGGGGCGGGGCGACCCATAAGGGCCGTTTATACTGCCTCTGCCCACTGATAAGGACTGCTCATTGATCAGGATTGCTGATGGGAGCCCCGAAGGGCTCCCGAAGGGCTCAGGGCTGCTGGCCCAGCGTGGCTCGGCACATCAGACAGAACAGGGCAGTCTCAGCGCACATCAGCTCCACAAATCGAGGATAGTCTGGGCTGGTCCACCAGCTGCTGAGTCCTGAGGCTTCACGGCGGGCTCGGGCACACTGGGCGATGTTGAGCCAGTCAGCTTGAGTCATTGGGGTTCCTTTGAACTGAGAGAATCCTAGCATGAAATGGGGGCTGATGGGAGCCCCGAAGGGCTCAGCGAATCACCTTAACCACTTCGCCCTTGTGGCGGATCACAATGCTGGTGAAAGATGGGTGGAACCCCTTTGCACTGCGAACAGCACCTGCCAGCGAAGTGCAGTGGGTCATGCAGGCTGCCGCATCAGGAGTGGAACCAGCAACAACAGTGAAGTCACGAGTCTTGGTGGTGGCCATTGGTGGGTTCTTTTGAACTGAGAGAATCCTAGCATGGAATGGGGCCAGCCTTGGCCAGCCCCGTTACAATCCGTCACACCTTGCTGTTGCGATCCTGGCTCCACTGGCGCAGCCTGCGGTTGCTGGCCTTGCTGTAGACACGATCACCGATGGTGCGGCCATCGCCCAGGGTGATCACACTGCGGCCAGCAGCATCAGCAGCAGCCTGGAGAGCTTTGCGGCCCAGCTTGCGTTCAGCGGGCAAAGCCACTTCGCTGGTGGCCAGGTCGAACAGCCACTGGGCACGGTGACGGCCAACGATGGACTGGTCCAGGATGGTGCGACGGGCCAGGGCCACAGCCACGATGGTAGGGATGCTGGTGCGGGTCAGACGGTCAGAGCGGGTCATGGTCTCAGGGTGTTGTGCGGGCTCCTGTCGGCCCGCTTGAGTTAATTGTAGGGCATCGGGGGGACCCTGGCTATGGGTCAGCCCCGAATTGTTACAAAGCTTAATCTCTACACTTTAGCTGCCAGAATAGGCTGCAGTTCTTTCCTGTAACCTCCAAACTTACCAGCTTTGCGACGTGCCCAGACAGCTTTGCCGTAGGTTGAACCTTTAGGCTGTGTGGAGTGTACAAGCAAAGCAAACGGATTGTCACCGAAGCAGTGTGAATCATCGTGGTCAACATCCAGCCCCAGAGCTTCAGCTTCCTCGTCATTGTGAACCACCTTGCTATAACGTGGAAACACACCTGCGTCGATGTAGTGATCAAACTTACCACCATAGCTGGCGGTCATGTAGAAATTAGCAGGCAAGTCCAAACCAACAAACAGTGGCAGATTCTTGCTGTAGCAATAGAACTTTAGGCCAGGATTCATCTTTGCCACTGCAATCCAAGTGTCAAGATATACACCAGAAAAGAAGTCACCAGACTCATGAATTCTCACCAGTTTAGTGTTTTTTTTGCGAGCTTTCTGCAGGCTGGTGTTCAACAACTCCACAGCAGTGTGAGACTTGAGAGCATCAACCATCAGCTGCAGGTTGCGAGCCCGAGCATAGAAAGGTCCATCGTATTGTGCCTCAGATGTAGCGGCAAAGCAACGGAATTGTGTTTGTGGGCCATCAACAACGTGGCGCTTGCCGTTATCATCAACAGCAGCGAAGCTCAGACAGAACAGAGCACCAGGGCAGGTCTTGCCAGCTGGCAGGCTGAAGATCAGGGTTTGCTTGCCGAGCTTAGCGTTGCCAGTGGAGAAGGTCAGCAGTTCCATGGGTCGGTGTCGGTTGGACTTGATCAGTCTACAG
>JACCDP010773754.1_pt1 | contig 66974 bp, 78 predicted proteins | sample 7445841 | NCBI WGS metagenome assembly JACCDP01 (sample SAMN15323441, study PRJNA562643) | freshwater metagenome | isolation source: river surface water | place: USA:Blue River Watershed | collected 2017-08-17 | reverse complement strand
TACACCATTAATATAACCTCTAATAGTTGTACCATCAAAAGTCATACAAACATAATTGATATTTGAATTAAGTGATGCAAAGTTTAATATTGGGGCACCTCCAGCAATGTTATTACCATTACCTGCTAAACATCTAAATTGATTTAACGTTGCTGAGACAGAAAGAAAATATCCATTATTCCCTGTGTTCCCACATCCACCAATAAACGATACTGATTGGACACCAGTATATTTTACCCAAGCACACATTGTAACGTAATTGGGTCTTAAAACGCTAGTTCTAATTGTTTCTGCATAATCATTTGTTCCATTAAATACTATACTACCACCATTAGAAGAGTTAAAAGTTGGTCCGTTGTATAATGTTGCATTACTTCCACCACGAGATAAATCCGTCCATGTAGTTCCACTACCAGGATATGAACGAGTATTTGCTGCATCTGAATAGAATACTAGTCCGTCTGTAATTATTTTGGGTGAGAAATTAAATGCCATTTTTTATAAGCCTCTTACAATTGTTTTTATAGTCCATGAACCAGTAGTGGATGATCCAGTTAAAGCTATGTTTGAACCTGTTACTATTACAGTAAACGAAATAGCACTTGTATTTCCAAAGTCTGTTGTAGTAGTTTCTGTGAAATTAACTAAAGATCCTGATTGGATAGCCATGATTGTACCTGCTCTAGCATTTGAACCTGACTTAACTGAATATTCAAAAAATGCTGTATCATATGAAGCTGTAGGTAAACTATACATTACAAAAGAACCTGAATTTGTTTGGGTTACTTTTGCTGTTGTAAGCAACATTGGGTCTGAATAATTTCCAATAAGTGTTGTATTGTCGGAAAATACCTCTAAAATTGGCAAACCGGAAATATCGTTTACGCTAAATAAAGATCCACTTAAACTATCTGTTATTGAGAATAATTCACCTTGAGAACCTTGTACTGTAAATACTGGTTGAGCTGAACCTGAGCCGTAAACTGTTAATGTTGAACCATTTATTGTTCCATTTGAAGAAGAAATAAATGCTCTAGATGCTGTTACGTTTTGTGTAATTGAAACACTACCTGTTATGCCTAATGAACCTGTAATTATAGATGAACCAGTATAAAATAATGTACTGTTTCCGTATAAAGATAATATATCATTGGTATTTGCATTATTTCTAACCCTAAATACTAAATTACTTGAACCCGAACCTTGTGCTCTTACATCTAATCTAGCTAAAGGAGATGTCCCTTGTCCAACAGACAAATAACCTAAAGTAGGATTAAAAACTAAATTTGTTGATGAAAGCAATAAGCCGGCATTTTGGAATAAAATATTACCACTTGTTCCACCTGCTATAGGTGTTGAATTTATTGTTAAATTAGAATATGAGGATGTTGCAGCGTATGATGAACTTACTGCTTGTAAAGCATATGAGGCTGTTAAAGCGTTATTTGCCCAAGAGGATGTTCCAAATAAACTACCTGTTACACCTTGTGTTACTGTTAATGATCCAGTTACAATATGAATAGAACCTGAACTATATATTTGAGAATCATCTAAATGATCTGTACCATCTGAACGTGGAATAAACCATTGTGTTAAAGTAGGTTCATCACCTAAAGATCCTGTATTACGAGGACCTGAAAGCAGCATGCCTCCAGTATAAGTAGCTCCACTTACATTTTGGTAAACCCAATGATTGTGTAATGAATCCCAAGCTAAAGATGCTGTTGATAATGAAGATCCAGAATCATATACTATTAAACCACCAAAACGTTGAGCAGGCTCAAATACATTTACTGAAATAAATGAAGCAGAAACTGCAAGTTGAGATGCAGTAATATACATGAATGAGGATGAACCGTAAATAGTTGCACCTTGTAAAACAGTTAAACTACCCGTAATTAAAACATCTTGGTTAAGTGTGTTAACATATGAGGCAGTTGAGGCAAATGAGGCACTTACTGCTTGTAAAACGTACGAGGCAGTTTGAGCGTTTTCTATATAGGAAGCGGTTATAGCGTATGAGGCACTTACTGCGTTTTCTATATAAGAAGCTGTTAAAGCATTTTCTGCCCACGAAGCAGTACCATTTAAGCTACCCGTTATAGAATCTAAAACATTTAAAGAACCAGTTACTATTATATTTCCTTCAAATGTACGTGTTCCAGAACCGGGAGCAGCTACTGTTTCTTTTAAACGAATTACATTGTTTATAGTATCTAACTCAATAGTTTGTTCATCTGCTTCTGCTAATCCTTCAAACTCTGTTACAATAGATGCACTATCAATATAATAGCTAGCTGTGAATGAATTAAATGAAGCAGTTGTTGTAAATGTTCCAGATACCGCTGTAAATACAGGGTCTGTTTCATCATAGTATGAGGCTGTTTGGGCTGTTTCAACGTAGGATGCAGTTTGAGCTAATTCTACATATGAGGCAGTTTGAGCATTTTCTACATAACTTGCTGTTTGTGCATTCTCAACATAAGATGCTGTTAAAGCATATGAAGCACTTGTAGCACTATCAGCATTTCCTATTAAGTCACCTGTAAAAGATCCACTAAAAGATCCAGTATTATATGAACTTGTAAAAGCTGAAAATTCAACCTCTGATACGAAGCTAGCGTCTAGACTGGAGCTAAAGTTTTCTAGGTCTGTTACTCTTCCCTCAAATGAGCTACTATCAGTATAGTAACTAGATGTAAAATTATTGAAGGAGGATGTGGTAACAAATGAACCAGTATCAATATATGGTATAGGTAAATTATTCAGATTACTACCATCTCCATAAAATGAACCACTAAAGGAACCTGTTATATTATAGGATCCTGAACGTAATTGTTCTGGTTTGATTAAAGCCATTTTATTTTCCTTGGGCTACGTACGATTTAACGTAATTTTTACTTGTTTTGTTTTTGCTAGTTTTACTTTTAGCATGAACTCCAGGACGTTTAACTTTTGGTCTTTTGTTAAATAGAGAAGTTGATGATGTTTTTACTTTAGCTGCCATTTTATTATAAATATAAATTAATTACTAAATTTTCCAATAGCTACAACCTCATCTTCTGGGGATATATTATATTCTAACTGAGTTGGGTCGATTATTAGGGTAGATATCCCTGCATTTTGAGTAAATGAAATTATAGCTGCACTTTCTACCAATGTACCGTTTACAAAGAATGTAAAATTTGCAACAGATGTTGGTGGTAAACTGTTTGGAGCTTTGATCCAACCTGAATTAAATGTTACTGTGGTTGAGTTTACGTAGGTTCCAAGTTTTTGTATGTTGGTGTTTAAATATACTAGCACGTCTTGAGAGATATAGTTTATTACTGGTTTCTGGTTGTCTATAAATATAGGGGATGTGGTTTTAAGTGGTTTTGGTTTTGGGTTATCTATAGAGCTAACCGCTTCCATCTCAATTATAACTTGAGCTTTACTATTATATTTTTTAATAGATGTTAACTGTTTTTGAATATTGTCAGGTATGACGTATCCCTTAATAGTTAAGGTAAATGTTGCTTTAGCTATTCTATTTGAATTGTCTGTTATTTCAATTGGGGTATCAAATGAACTTATAGTAGCATAGAATTTGAAACGATCTTTTTCTCCCCAATATGTGTCAGAAGCATAATTGATTGCTTCAACTATTTTATTCAATTGAGATACATAATATGTTTGTATAGCACAAGTGTATGATATGGTAACATAATCAGGAATAACGTTTACTATAAATTGTTCTACTGGTTTGCGGTTGTTTAAGGTATCAAAGTTAGAGTATGCATTTTTTGGATCATATACTTTTTTCCATGTTGTATATAAATTTGGATTATTTGCATCCATTTTATTACCCAAAGAACGATTTTTGTCTATACTATTTCTTTTAAACATAATAAGAGGAGCCATAATGGCACCATTCTTGTCTTTGTAGTATCCATCCTTTTGTGTAGATTTCCATCTTTCAGGTGAACCATATATTACTGGAACTGCAATTCGCATGTTATTTTGTACAACTGAGGGGCGAATCACGTTTGAGAAATAGTAGTGAATTGCCTCATCTATATCTTCAAATCCTATAGTAAATGGTTTTGTAGTATCTCCTCTAAACGTAAGTTTTTCTGAACGGTTAAATCCAACTCCATTTTGTTCATTTGTTGTAAACTGATCAAAATTAGAAGGTATGTTTGGGTTCCCTAAAGTTTCTCCATTTTCAGGGTTAACATATGGTTCAATTTGCTCATTTGAAATTTGACGTTGCGACTTTGGGTTTGGTTTTCTTGATTGTGGCATATCTCTATAAGTATAGGTCTATGATAAATATTTATAGATATGAGCAATCGCCTAGAACAACTTGAAGTTAAGAAATTGTTACAAGAATATAGTTTTCTATTGTTGGATGAGGAATACAAAAACGAGGTTATAGACTCTAACAAGGAGGAATTTTTAAACAAAATAAGAGAGGCACGAGGTGAAACACCCCCACCCCCTCCCCAAACACCTCAAGAACAACCGCCAAAGAAAAAAATAGATCCAAATACAGTAGACAAGTCCACTAGAGAAAAAGTTAAAAAATTGTATAGGGAAATTGCAAAAATCACTCATCCAGATAAAGCAAAAACAGATGAGCATACTGAATTGTATGTTAAAGCTACTGTGGCAAGTGAGGAGTTTGATTTGTATACTTTATATGAGATATGCTCACAACTTAATATATCTCATTCAATAGATGGTGAAGATAAAGATATTTTGAAAATACGTATAAACGAGAAAAAAGATAAACTTAAAAGTATTGAAAGTTCATTTATATGGTTATATGCACATGCCGCAACAGATGAAGCAAAACAAAAACTAGTAGATCAATTTGTAAATAAACACGGAAACAACATATGAAAATAGGAATTACACTCGGTTTAAAAGACAACAAAGAATCAATTTGGACAAACGGTATCAAACAAAATGTTTTGATGCTTGTACATCTGTTAAAAAATTCAAAGAAAAACTATGAAGTTTGTATTTTGAATTCAATGAAGGTAGATTTTACAGAACGTCCTTCATACCTTGATGGAATAGACATTCACTACTTTAACGATAAGTTTTTAGAGATGGATTTGTTGATTGTAATGGGTGCTCAAATATTTGACTACCAACTTGAAACATTTAAACGTTCGGGTTCAAACAAAAAAGTTGTATCTTACAAATGTGGAAACAACTATGTAATCCACATGGAAAACATTTTATTTAAACCAAGTGAAGATAAAAAATTTCAATATGAAAGACAATATGATGAAATATGGTATGTACCACAACAAGATGAAGTCAATTCTGGATTATATAAAACATTGTATCGTACAAATGCCTTTGCAGTTCCTTTTATCTGGTCTGAAAAGTTTCTATTTGAGTCGGTTAGAGATATTCACAAAGGTTTCAAATCAGGAAAATACACAAAAGATTGGCAGTACGACAACACCAAAGAAAAGAAAATTTTAGGTATCATGGAGCCAAATCTTAACATTGTTAAGTTCTGTTTGATTCCAGCCATGATTGCAGAAGAATCTTATCGAACCGTTACGGGTAGAAAACACATTGAAAAACTTCGTATTACAAATGGAACGGCAGTCTCAAAACATAAAGAGTTTATGTCAATCATCAACACGTTTGATTTGTTTAGAGAAGGTAAGATAAGTTCTGAATCGCGTTATCAAACAGCTTATATGTTAACTCAACATTTGGATGTGTTGATTTGTCATCAATTGCTGAATCCATTAAATTATCTGTATTTGGATGCTGCATATTTAGGGTATCCAGTATTGCATAATGCTCCAATGTGTAAAGATTTGGGATACTATTATGAGGGTTCAGATACAGTTGAGGCCTCTAAAACATTAAACTATATTTTAACAGAACATGATAAAAATATAGATGAATATAACGAGAGAAACGATAAAGTTTTACAACGTTACCACATCGATAATGAAGAAGTGATTAAAACATATGACCGTTTAATTGAAGGTTTATTTAATGGTGGAAATAAAGGATTGGTATATGATCCAATGACAAACCTATATAAATAAATGTTGTCCATAGGAATGTAAAAAAGGGACCTTTTGAGTCCCTTTTGTTGTGTTTGATTAAATGTATTGGATTATAATTGTCCAACGCCTTTAACACGTAATTTACCTGTTCCTGTTGGAACCAAATCGGCACCTTCAATGTACCAGCCATTTGCAATTAAGTAATCATAGTCTATTGTACCAGCAGATGTTCTTCCTCCTGTTGTTGATAAACTACCATCATTCCAATTATTTGCCTCTTCATTTGCTGCAAGTTTTGCAAGAAATGTGTTGTTGACTGATGGATTGTTAATTGATGGATTACCATCAATGTATAAAAAATGTAAAAGGTTTAAATTTGAAATATCAATAGAGGTTAACTGGTTATTTTGAATACCTAATCCCGTTAAATTTATTAATCCTGTTCCATCAAATGAAGTTAGTAGGTTATTGAATAAATCTAAATCTTCTAAACTACCTAAATCAGTTCCATCAAATGTGGTTAATTGGTTGTTCATTAAGTATAAGTAAAGTAATGATGATAAACCAGTCCCATCAAATGAAGTTATTTGGTTATTCTGTAATGCTAAATAAGTTATGTCTCCACTTATAGTTCCATCACTTAAACATGAAATGAGTGTAAATTCACCGTTTGCATTTGCTACAGTTATGGTTTGTGAACCATTTGCAAATACACTTGAATCTGTTCCATCATGATTGTATTTCCAAAATCCGGTTGATGTTTCAACAGAAATTGTAATGTCTTGTCCAACCGTTTTGGATGTTATAAAAGTTGCCATAGTTTTGTTTCGTTTTTAAAGTTTATTAAAATGGTTTTGTATAAATATAGGGAGGAGTATTTCATCCTCCCCATAAATTTAAACTATTAATACATACCGTAAACAGCAACTTTATCACCAGCTGCAGGAGCACTGTTGAATGTTACAGATGTTGTTGTGATTGTATAATCACCAGCATCTTGTAATAGACCATTCAAGTAAACTGCCTGTGAACCAGTTCTAAGTGTGTTGTTGAATGTAAATTCAGTGATTGAACCATTAGCTGTTTCAACTACACCAGCATTTCTGAAATAGATGTTAGCGAAGTCATTAGCTAAACTCAACTCAGCACTTTCTGCACGAGACGTTTCAGCGCTGATTTCATCCATTACATTAACACCATCAACTGTTAATGCACCTGATACTTCAACATCACTTGCAAAAGTGTATTGGCCAGAAGCAGGAGCAGCAATTGATTCTTTCAAACGAATAACGTTGTTAACCGTGTCAAGTTCAATAGTTACACCATCAACATCAGCTAAACCATCAATTTCAGTTGAAACATATGATTCAAGTGAGAAGTCAGCAGATTCTCTTGTAGAGATTTCATTTGACAATTCAGTTGATACTTCAGCAAATGAGTCAATTGCAGTTAAGTCAGTGTTTTGAATCAAGTAAGAAACTTCGTAAGACAATTCAGTAGCTAAAGAAGCTTCAGCGCTTTCAGCACGTGAAATTTCAGCAGATAATGCAGTTTCGATTGAACTATCTCTATCTTGAGAATCAAGGTCTACTTGACCTACATAAACTTCCAATGAAGCTTCAGCACTCATTGCTCTTGATTCTTCAGCGTCAACATCAGCAATTCTAGCTGAAGTTTCAGTAGATAAAGCACCTTCGATAGAAGCGTTTGCAGCAGATAGATCTGTAGAAATTTTAGCTTCTAAAGACATATCAGCAGAATATGTACTATTATCCAATTCTGTTATGTATGTCAGTAATGAATCTTCTGCACTCATTGCTCTTGACTCTTCAGCATTAATATCTAAACCAATTGAAGTTACTGCGCTCAACAATGCGTTATCATTTTCTAAATCAATTCCGTTAACGAAATCAACGATTTCAGCAAATTGATCTAAATCAACATCTGAACCATCAAGGATAACATCGATACGTGATGCTTCAGCAGATACTGCAGTTGCCAATGATTGGTCAGCAGCTAAACGGTTAGAAGCCTCAGCTGAATCAGCAGCATTCATTGCTGTTTCTAAGCTATTATCAGCTGCTAAACGGATAGAAGCTTCAGCTGAATCAGCAGCTTCCATTGCAGTAACGATAGATGCTTCAGTAGATGTTGCACGTGATTCTTCAGCGTCAACGTCAGCAATTCTATTAGAAACTTCAGCAGATAAGTCAGCAGCCAATGAAGCATCACCAGATACTCTTGCAGATGCTTCAGCAGATACTGCTACTTCTCTGTCAGATACTTCAGCATAAAATTGCTCCCAAACTCCACCAGATGCATATAATTCCTCCCAAATTTGAGTTGACAATGAAGCATCACCAGATATTCTTGAAGATTCTTCAGCGCTTATGGCAGCTTCACGGTTTGAAATTTCAGCATCAATTGTTTGAGACATAAAATCATTATCATATTCAAGGGATAATTCATTTGATAATGCTCTAGATGCTTCAGCAGATAAAGCAGCATTTAAAGATGCTTCAGCACTTGTAGCACGTGACTCTTCAGCATCAACGTCAGCGATTCTTGCAGATACTTCAGTTGAAATCTCATCAGTGATATACGTATCTAACGCATCTATGTTTTCCTGTCTAACACTTGCTTCATATTGAATAGCATCGTTCAATACTGTTTCAACAGACATTGCTCTAGATTCTTCAGCATCAACATCAGCAATTCTTGCAGATGTTTCAGCAGATAAATCAGCAGCTAAACTGTTATCAGCAGCTAAACGAGTTGATGCCTCAGCAAGACTACGATTTATTCCATCAGAGTCTACTTCGATAATGAAAGTTTCCAATGATTGGTCAGCAGCAAAACGAGTTGAAGCCTCAGTTGATACAGCAGCCTCACGGTTAGCAGTTTCAGTTGACAAATCAGCATTTACAGAAGCATCACCTGAGATACGAGCAGCTTCCTCTAATGAGATAGCAGCTTCTCTATCAGCGATTTCAGAAGAAAGATCTCCTGCAATTGATTGATCAGCAGCTAAACGAGTTGATGCTTCAGCACTTAAAGATGCACCAGCAGCAGTAGCTAATGATGTAATAGCACCATCTAAGTCACCGTCCATTGATTGGAATGCTTCAACGATTTCAGTTAATGAATCTAAAGCAGCAGGATCAACGTTAGAGATAACGTAATCAACTTTAGTGTTCAATGAAGCCTCAGCTGATTCTGCACGTGCAGTTTCAGTTGATAAATCAGCAGCTAAAGAAGCATCAGCAGTTGACATTGCAGCCTCTAAACTCTCATCACCTACAACACGTAAAGATGCTTCAGCATCGATGTTGTTTTGTAATGATTGTTCAGCTACCATTGCGCGAGATTCCTCAGCATCAACGTCTGCTTCACGGTTTGCTACTTCAGTAGATAAGTTTGCGGCTAATGATTCGTCACCAGCAACGCGGTTTGAGATTTCAGTAGAATCAGCGTTAGTTAATGATGTTTCTAAAGAATTTAATGAATTATAGATACTATCTACATTAGTCTCTAACATTGATGTTACAGCGTCAGAAACAGAAGCATCACCATCTATACGGTTAGCTGTTTCAGTAGATAAATCAGCAGATAAAGAAGCATCACCAGCTACACGGTTAGAAACTTCAGTAGAAATTTCTGTTGACACGTTAGTATCAATTGAGGTAATCGCTGATTGTAAACCATCGATATCCGCAACCACGATACCAACTGGTGCTGTGATTTGTGCATTATCTAAAATTAAGTCGGATTGTCTATTTAAGACGATTTTTGTAGTTGACATAAGTTTTAAATTAAATTAAAATTGTTTATAAAAAAATAAGGGTGAACCAGAATGTCTCCATTTAAGTAACTGTAGGATTTTCTGTTTTAATAGAAAATTACCTGTTAAATAAAAGGTTTTTCAAGTTCTTTATGGCGTTTGTGTAAGCCAAAGGTTCGCATGAACCCGTTTCCGTTAAATATGCATCTACATCGGATAATAGTTCGGGACTAGATTGGAAAATAAACGTAGATTTCTTTGCAGTTTTCTCTACTGTAAATTTATGTCCCTTGATCTTAAGGTATGCCGTTAAATATAAATCTGAGGTTGAATATAAATTCTCTGGATTCATCTAAATAGTAGTGTTTTGTTATACGTATGGTAAAAATATCTGAAATATAAAAGAAAAAGAAAATATTTTTTATATTACATCATGTAATAGTAGGTGCAACGAACTTTTAAGCCAGTTTGGGGAGCCTCAAAAAACGTAATAGTAGAGTCAGATATTGTATAATCGTTTCCAATTCCACTTTCCTGTAATACACCATTTAAATATAAATGTTCACTACCTAAAACAGGTAAATGTTCTAGTTCAAATATAGCATTAGCTCCATCAATTGAACCGGATGGAATTTCCTTATCTACAAATATTTTTACTGGGGTTGTATCATTGTAGTAGTAGGTGCATGATAGTTTGGATCCTGAGGGTAATGGGTCATCAAATGTAATAGATGAACCAGATATCTTGTAGTCAGTGTTTGTACCTTCCTCAATTAAAATACCATTTAAATACAAATGTTCACTACCTAAAAATGGATTATTTTGAAGTATGTATGTTGTGTTAACACCATCAATTTCCCCCACAGGTACCTCTTTGTTGGAAAATATTTTGTTGATTCTAACTAAATTAGCGGTTTCTGTCAAGTCACTAAGTTGGATACTTTGGGTATTTAAAGATTGGGAAATTTGAGCAACTGATGAAGTTACTTGGGATAACATGTTTATAACATCTGGGGAGATATCTGTAGTTGAGGTTATAGAAACAGTTTGTATAATGTTTCTATTTTTAAATTGGTTCATGTATCTCCTAGGAGCTGTAATAACTTCCGCCATTATATTCTCTCTTTTGTGATTTGAACTTTATCATTTGGTACATAATGTGCTGTACAAATAACAGACCAATTAGAACCAAAGTTTTCTAAACCTGGGTTTAATGGGTTTGTATTGTATGGATATGATGGGTCTTTTCCAACTACAAGTTGATTGTCGTTTACATTGTTAATTTCCCAATATGATTCGTACCACATAATTATATCTCCTGTTTCAGGTAACACATTAGTATCAACCAAGTCATCTCGTAAAAATTTAAATGTCATTGGTCTATCATAGGATACACCAAAATCATCAACTGGTTGGGAAGCATCTCCTCTATCAATCAATACGTTTAATAAAACAGGTTCTGCATATATTCTAGCACCTGCTGCCTCACCATATATGTTTACTTTTGTTTCAGCTGTTTTAAGTTGGTAAAACACACATTGCTGTGTAATAAAATCCCATATTAGCTCCCTATTAAGGTGTCTAAATAAAGAAATATCACGTGCTGAGCCAAATAATGCCATATTATCCTATATAAATTGTCATTGGGATGTTTGTAATAGTTTGTCTCTGTGCTTCAGATTCTGCTGCTTTTTTCTCTAACAACGCTTTACGAGAAGTAGAATCTAAATATGCTCTTAAACGTTCAATTAAAGCCTGTTTTTCTGTTGTTGCGGCAGTAATCAAATCTCCTTGATTTAATGTAATTTCAGAACCAGGGATAGGAACGGATTGGTATTTTCCTCTAACATATCCTAGTATTTCTTTTGCAATAGCTAAAGCATACTCAAATATCCAAGAACGTCCAATTGAGTTTATATTTGTATAATTTGGATTTTCGTATGGTACATTAGAAGGGTTTGTTATTAAATTTCTACCATTTCTATCAACATATGGTTGATTTTTTTCATCCAATATCATATATTCAAAACGCAAATATTTTAAATTAGTTGGGATAGGAAATACCCTTAATTGATTATTTACAAGTTCAAATGTATATTGTGATTTTCTAATTTGGTCATTGAACTCAATTGCTTGAATTTTCTGTAAATCATAATTTACCGGCATTAACATAAAATTAATTGCAGGAGAATATGAACCCCACCCAAATGAATCCAACATTTGCATCATACCAACACCAGTTCCAGCATATGGGTCAAAATAACGTGTTATTGCTGGGGGTGCCTCGTAAAATACTCTACGAATTTCAATTCGTCCTTGAATACTTTGGGAAATAGCCCAAGCATTCATATCATAGTTTTGTTGATTAGCTTGTAATGCAATAGAACCCGTATGGTATGTTACTGTACCTCCAACACCTGCTTCTGTTCCATATTGATTGGAAAGTAAAACTATATTACTTAAATTTTCTTGAACCAATTCATTATTAGCAGCTCCTATTGTGGTAGGATTTCCTTGAAATGATAATAAGTTATCTGCTATTTGATAAGCATATAATTCATTTCCATAAGTTGTTACTGCATCTTCTAATGCTGTATAAAAGTTTATGTCCTGTAATTCAATTTCTGTTAAAGGATATCCTAGACGTTGTGAAGCAAATTTAGCAAATTTATCAGCATCTTGTTGAAATTGGATATCATTATCGTAAAATCCAAACGGTGTATCTCCAGGTTGAAAGGAGCTTGAACCAGGCCAAATAGGAATGTTCATGGTATTTTAGTTTGTTATAAATATGAAAAAAAAGAGCCTCATCGAGAGGCTCCTTCTAGAATATGTTTAAATTTTATTAGCTCAAAGATCCTGTTCTCCAAGTAGCACCATCATAAATATAAAATTCAAGAGCACCACCATAATACATTGAACCTACAACCGGTGTTCCAGGAGCAGCGGATGGTAAAACAACTTCACCACTTGATGCATCTAAATTATAAGCTGTAGTAGCACTTGCTACATCACCGTCAACATCTGCACCAGCAACATATGAAGCAGTTGCTGCTAAATCAGCGTCTGTTGCTAAAGCTACATATCCATCAACATTTGCACCAGCAACATATGAAGCAGTTGCAGCATTGTCGGCATTTGTAGATAAAGCTACATACCCATCAACGTTTGCACCATCAACGTAAGAAGAGGTAGTTGCAGTATCAGCATTACCTGTTAAATCTCCAGTTACATTACCTAATACACTTCCTGTTAAATCTCCAACAAATCCTTGTGCTGTGATTGTTCCTGTGTTTGTATATGAACCTGTGAAATATTCAAAATTTCCGTCCATTTCAGGAATGGTAAGGGCACGGTTCAATGATGATCTTAAAGTTAAATTTGCCATTTATCGTTTATTTTTTATTATACATATTAGAAAAATTATAAAATTACAAAGAAGCTACAAAGTATTCTAAAGAAATACTTGAGCCACTAGCTTTTGCTTTTATTGAATCTACTGAATAAAAATTACTATAATATGTTTCATCGACATAATCTTCTACTATATAATCAACTACTGAAGAAGCATTAATATCTGCATCATTTAACAGGATGGATTTACCTGCATTTAAATTAAGTAAAGTACTTTCTTGTCCAGTTACAATTAAATATATTTCAGCACTATTTGTTTTAGATAGATTAGTTATTCTAACATATTTTACATTTGATTTTACAAATGCTCCACCTGTTTGTTCTTCTTCACTATCACAAAAACGTATAATCTCAACTCCTGAACCACTAAATGTAGTAGGGATAGTATCAATTCGTCTAACTATTTGGTTAATGTTAGGGATAGTTACTAGATTATGGGTTTTTTCCTGGTTTTGGTTAGGAAGGGTGATTTCTTCAGTAATGGTTACGTATAGATTAGCCATTTAATTTTATTATAAATATGGCTAGCCTCTAAAAGATTTATAAACTTCAAGAATATCATCTACTATTGGATGTCTATGATTTTTTTCTAAAGTAATTACACCAAACCCAGGTACTTCTTTCATATGTTTACACACAACATCAAAACCAGATGTTTTTTTATCACGTAAATCTATTTGAGCACCATCTCCACAAAAAATCATTTTACTTCCCTCACATATACGAGTTAAAAGTAATTCAGTTTGATTGTCTGTTAAATTTTGTGCTTCATCTACTACAACTAAACAATTGGTAAAGTTTCTACCTCGCATGAATGATACAGGTACAATTTCAATTTCACCCTCTTGTATACATTTTTCAATTTTTTCCTTGTTGTATAAACGATGCATATTCTCATATACTGGGGCAGTAAATGGAGCAAGTTTTTCGTTTACATCTCCTGGGAGGAATCCAATATCTTGTCCTGCTACTACTGTGGGTCTTGTGATGATAATTTTTTCAATATCTTTTTTAAATAACATATCTAAAGCAACATTTGCTGCTAATAAAGATTTACCTGAGCCTGCTTTACCACGCAATATAGTTACAGTATTTTCAAGAATTTGTTCTTTAGCACGTTTTTGTTCCTCGTTTAATTGGACATTAAATTTAATTGGACCTTTTGGTTTACGTTTTTCTTTAAAAACCTCTTGTGCTTGGGGTGTTCGATTAAAATCACTCATATAACTATATTTGATGATAAATATGAATAGAAATTAAAAAAGCCCCGCTTTTGGCGAGGCTTTTATTTTTCGATTAACTTGTTACTCTTATAGAGTGTTCAAATCATTTACGAATACACGACCATAGAATTCAGGACGGATCATTTTCTTAGCGTAACGAGTTAATAGACCTTTTCTTGGTGTGAAAGTGTCTGGATCGTACACAAGTGGAGTCATGATTAATGGAACGTATGGAGCAAATACGGCACCTGTTTCAAGGAATTGAGAACCTCTGTAACCCATCAAAATAACGTTTTCAGTCATGTAAGGGTTTTTGTATACAGTGTAACGGTTATTCAAGTTTCCTGATTTTTGGATACCAAATGCATAACTTGCTTTAGTTACATCACCATCAGAAGTTGAAGCAAATCCTGGGATTGACTCAAGGATAGTTGCAACTGAAGGAGAACATACTAAGAAGTTAGCACCACCACGTAAAGTCTTTTGGTGGATTTTGTTAGATACTTTTTGGAATTTAGTACCTAATGTTTGGAACCACTGACCTTGTGTGTTGTAGAAACCTAAAGAATCGTATCCTGTTTTAGCAGCATTTAATGCTCTGTTATTTGTAGCATACCAATATTCATCCCATGCAGAAGCATCTTGGATCAACATATCTAAGTTCTCTAAATCGATTTCTAGAGCGATATATTCAGACATGATTGAAGTCAATTCAGCTTCAGCATCTAATGATTGGTAAGCATTCAAATCTTGAGCGAATTCTGGTGTCCATTGTGCTTTTAACTTACGAGTTTTAGCAACAATAGCTTCAGATTTCATTTGAATGTTGATTTGTGGAATAGCTAATGCATCAGCAGAAGTTGATTCAGCATTTGGATAACCAGCACCTGAATTATCTTCGAAATCACCTCTGTAGTTATCAGCTGGTTGTTGGTTGTAGAATACTACGTTTGTAGAAACACCATCAACTGGGATATCAGTAGTAGCTACTGAACCAGTAAAGATAAATACAATATTTGTACCATCAGTAGAAGTATATTGAGGTAACAATTTAGCTGCTGTACCTGCAGTTAATGCTGAACCAGATGAAAGAATAAATGCTCTAACACCTTTCAAGTCAGGACGAGTAAGTTGAGAAGCTGCAACAGTTACTTTAGTAAATTGTTCAGCAGCAATAGAAGCAGATAACTCACCGCTATAATCAACATCAGCCCAAGAAGCTGTAGCTACAGTTAAGCTAGCATCAGCGATAGATTTTGAGAATTGGTTGATTGAGTAAGCAAATCTACCAGCACCGTATAAACCGCTAGAAGCGTCAGAAGCAACTCCTGGGTTTGTGTTACCGTACATTGAAGATGAAGCAGCATAAGCATCTGCACCTGGACCAAATTGAGTTGGAGATCCAGCTTTAGCTGAAGCACCATATTGGAAATCCAAGAAGAATACAAGACCTGAAGGTAGGTTCATTGGTTGTACTGACATGAATTCTTTAGTTGATAAAGAACCAAATACCTTACGTACCAATGGAAGAGCTACACCAGCCCATTGCTCACCTTGTCCTACATTAAATGTTCCACCACCTACGTTTGTAGAAGATTGCTCAACAACAAGTTGTTTTGCTTGGTTTTCAAGGATCAAAGCCATGTTGTTTTTCTCAACTTCGCTTCCAAGTCCTTCTAATAGGCCTGTTTTAGACCATTTTGATGCCATTCTAGCAGCATCACTCTGCATGTTTCTCCATCCGTTTGCAGAGCTTTCTAGTAATGAATTAATACTTGACATTTTTTTGTTTTTTTTGTTTTTAAATTAATAATTAAATTAGTCCAGCCAATTTTTGCATTCTTTTAAATACATCATTTGACTCTACGATTGGTTGTTTTGCAGTTGGGGTAGTAGTTGCTTTAGAAGCTCTACCTAGGTTTTCTTTAATGGTTTCTTTTTTAACTTTAATTCCCTCGTTTAAAGTTTCATATACCATTTTTACTTCACCTACGTTTGTAGCTTTGTCAAACGAACTTAATACCTTCACTTTTTGGTTTTCGTTCAAATTTTTAGCTTTGAAGATTTTATTTGAATAAAGAAGTTTAGCGTTTAAAAGGTTGATCTCGTTAAGTTCAGCTTTTAAAGTTTCGATTGTTGAAAGAGCTTCTTCAAGTTCAGCTTTCATTTCGTCATCTCCTTCTTCAAGAGCACCTACACCTAAACTACCGGTATCACTACCTGGTTTAAATGGGGAGTCTAATTTGAAAAATTCATAGATAGTAGAAACTGCTGTTCTCCAAACTCCTGCATTAGGATATCCATTTTTAAAATTTGGATCGTTAACTTTACTAGCTAGAAGTTTTATTTTTTCTTCTTTGCTTTCTAATGCTTCAATTTGTTTAGTAATTCCTGGGAAGTCACCTTCAAGTTCTTTAACGGCTCTTGGTTTTATTCCAAAGATTTCATCAACTTCTTCTTTTTCGCCTTCCATCTCATCAATGTCTTCCATTTCTTCGATTTCTCTTAAAAGTTCAGCTAAATCTACATCTTCTTCCTCTTCTTCAGCACCCATTTCCATTTCTTCACCTTCTTCTTCACCTTCGAATTCAGATCCTGCTTGTAACTCACCGTCTTTAATCATTTGTGCGATTACGTCTTCAATCATTTCTTTCAATTCGTCGTCTGAAAGGTCTTCCATTTCTTTGTTGCTTTCTTCTTCACCTTCTTCTTCACCTTCCTCTTCTTCACCTTCTTCGGCTTCGTTGAGGTTTTCTTCAACATCTTCTTCTTTTTCTAGCTCTGCTAAAAGTTCTTCCAAATCAACTTCGTACATGTTTTCGCCTTCTCCTTCTTCCATTTCATCTTCGTCAAGAGCTTTTTCGCCCATTGAGCTGAATCCTGTTTCAGGTTCTGCGGTCATTTTACCATATCCATCTTCTTCTAATTCTTCTTCTTTTTCCATTTCTTGAAGTTTTAGAGACAACATAGATTTAAGTTGAGGTGTAAAGGACTCTTCTAGAGCTGCTTTTGCGTTTGCTATAGCCATTTCTTTTACAGCTTTAGCTTCAGCGATTGCTTCTTTAAGCATTTCTCTGTTAGTTGCCATTTTTTCCTAAATTTATTTTTTGTTGGGAAAATACGTTTATTTTAAAACGTAATAGAATTCATTTAATTGATACCACATGGATTGAGGGTGGTGGTATATTCTGTTATATGTATATGCAAATTTTGTCAAAGTCACAGAAAACAAAAAAAGCTCTCAAATGAGAGCAATTCTTGTACCGGTTTGCATATTTTAAAATATTGGACATGTGCCTTTAGCACATAAAATTTCGGTTATAATTGAGTTTGTACGTGCATATGGATCTAGATATGTTGTTCTAGATTCGTTTAACATTCCGTTTTTCATCCATGAATCTGGATTGGAAGGATTGGATACAAGATCCCAGGTAAGTAATTCAAAATCATCTTGTACTTCCATTACCTCACCCATTTGTTTTAATGAACCCATTCCACGAGAAGAAATACCAATTGTTAAACCATTGTTAACTAAAGCACCTGCTATACGACCAGATACTGTTCCTTTTGGTCCTGGGTCTGAAAATATTTCAACTGTTCCCCATATTTCATCTCCATCCCACCACATTTTGCGAATGGCATGGGATGCGTTTTTTAAATTTATAACTTGAGAATCAGGGTGATCTAATTCACCACATGTTTCTGTTGTTTTTTGGTTTATTTTTTGTTGGAAATTTTCAATTTCACGTTCCCACAACTCGCGTTTGTAGTATCTTCCGTTACCGTTTTTTACCTCAACGGTAGCTAAAATACCTTCAACAAAAACGTTTCCATTACCCTTCATTCCTTCTAAAAGGCGAACCGGTTGGGGAACAAAATGTCTAGTTTCTATTAGGAGTTGTTTATTCATTTTAGTAATTTTCTTCGTATGACATATCTTCATCCATCATGTTATCTTCTAACATTTCGTCTGTTTCGTCAATTACTTCTTTTTTCTTACCTTTGTGTTTACCCATCATTTTTTCAACTTTAGATTTTGCTTTTTCTAAAGCTTTGATGTCTTTTTGAATTTCTTTAACTTTTTTAGCATCAGTTAAAGCTTTCATATCTTCATCCTCATCAAGTTTACCAAGTTGGGATTGTTTTTTATCGATCAATTCTTGAATTTTATCTAGTTTAGATTGTAAAATTTCTTGTTCTGCTTCTTTGTTAATTGCAGCAAGATCTTTTTCTACACTTTCACGTAAAGATTCTAATGTATCTTCTTTAGTTAGTTTTTTTGCTGGTTTGAAGAAAGAAACTCTTTCATTTCGATTAAGAAAAACATTGTTAACAGGGATAAAATCTTGTGGTATTCCATCTACAGAAAGTTTAACAGTTTTACCTCCTACAGTACTAGCCTTATTTAGAAATGATACAAAATCAGAATCAACATCTGTATCTATTGGGAGTTTTTTAAAATTTTCTTTATTAAATAATCTAGCTAGAAAAAGAACAGTATTACCTGATAATTTTATATAGTTTTTTGAACGTAAATAGTTTTCTAATTTTTGAGAAATTGCAGGGGATGTATCTTTTGGATCTCTTTCTTCTCTTTCTTTATCGCTTGTTTTTGGGCGAATAATAGTAGTCATTTGAGTAGCTTCTTCTAACTCAGCATCAATCATTTCTTGAATTGCTCTACGTAAAGTAATTTCTTCAAGTGATTCACCTGCTTTTTTTCTACGTTCAAGTTCTTCCTCGCGTTTTTTCTTTAATTTTACTTTAATATCTTCTGGGGAAAACTTATTTTCTTTACCTGTTGTTAATTGTTTTTTAAGTTCATCATATGTTTCCTCATATGCACCTCCTTTATTTTCGCTTAAATTACCATACCCAGATGATTTGTATTTTCCAGTGGCTTCTTTTGGAGTACCTAAACCAGGGTGTTCAGTTACATATCCTAAATCTTTTACACCAAATTGACCATCTTTTGTATAGTGGATTGGGTCTTTTGCTAAATTTTTCAACACAATATCTTTTAATTGTTGCATTGTTTTATCAGCATTTTTAGGATCTTTCATTTCAGCGTAATAACCCATCATGATTTGATCAAAAATCAAATTGTCAGGATTTTTATCATCTGTTTTATCGTATTGTTTTTCAAGATCGGTTTCAACAGGTTTAGATACTTTTTTCTCTTCTGCTTTTACTTTCTCGTCTTCATTTTCTTTTTTCTTTTTAGCTTCAGCTAAAAATGCTTCAAATGCAGTTTCGTATGACTCTTTTTTCTTAGGCTCATACCCAGCAACAGCAGTTAAACCAATAATATTTTCAGAGATAATGTTTTTAGTTTTGAGAGATGCAGCTGCTTCCTCAAATGTAGCAGAATTTGGTACTATATGAGGGAAATTACGTTTAGCTTCTGCTAAGAAAACACCTTTGTGTCCTTTACCTTCTTTGATTAATAAATACTGATCTTGTAATGTTTTTTTCATTGTTTTTGTTTTAATAAGTCTACTGCTTTTTGAATATATGCTAAAACCATTGAAGACGGTTTATAGATATCATATGATCCTGGGTTGGCAGCATAATATTCTATAGTTTCGTTCTTTGCGTTCGATATAAGTGGGGAAATTTCTTTAAGTAAATTTTCAATTTGCTCAAATTCTTTTACTCGATCATCTTGAAATTTATCTGCTCCCGTTTTTTCCTTTTCGTCTTCCCACAATTTTTTCTTATCGTAAGATTTTGGTTTAATGTCGGGAACTGGTTTGTATCCTAACTTATAGTAATAAATATTCTTAGTTCCCTTAGCATTAGTTTTAGAAGCAAAAGCAGCTGGTGTAGCATAACCTTCTCCAGTTCCTGCTGTAAATGAAGCACCACCAGCGTTGGTAGCACTCATTTCTTTGAGTTTTTTACGGATTATTTCTTTTAACTTATCCATTTACAGTTTCTAATTCGTTAATTAAATCACAATACTGTAGTAAATCAACTAAATCATTGTCTGTTATTTTAGCATTTTTTGCTGGGGGGTTGATAACAGAGATAATCTCGTTAATTTTAATTTTTGTAACTGGGTTGTTTGTTTTGTTATTTAATTTTTTCAATTCAACTTTAATCTCGTTTATTTTATCTGTATAGAATTCTTTTAAGCGAGATGTATTGTCAACTGAGTTGATATATTCTTTAAGGATGATTTTTTGGTTAGGGCTCAAATCATCGTATTTGTCATTGAATTTCTCCATTAATATCTTGTATGCAAGAAACTTAATATCTTTATCTGAGTTGTCTAGTTCTGTTAAAACTTCATCACGGACAGCACTTTCTTTAATTTGAGCAGCTGTTAAATGCTCTAGAATAGTAACTTTATTTGTGATAGTTTGTTCAGGATTTATTGGGGTTTGAGAATGAGTAATTTCCAATAATGTATAAAAAGCAGCATATACTTTGTAATTAGGAAGTTTATGATTAAAAAATTCATTTAAATCATAATGTTTTTGAATTTCACTAATCAAATTATATTTTTGTCTTTTAATTACTCCTCTATTTAAACCCTTAGATGAATCAGTTAAAGTAGAAACTACAACATTTGCTTTAGTTTCTGTAAGAGATGTTTTTTTAAGTAACGTTTCATATAACCTATATTCACGACCCAATTCCGTTTTAACGAAATATTTTTTAAGTATATCTTTAGCAGGGGAGTCTTTACCATCTAGTGTATCTGTGGTAATTTGACGAACTAAAAGTTCAAAAAGTATACCCGTATTTTTATACTTTGAATGTTTTACTTGCATTCTAATGTTTGTTTATTTATAAATATATGAAAATTTGTTACTCTCGTATTTGTGATTCATCTAACAATGAATTTCCTCTAATATCCGATTCAAAAATAATTTGTTTCTTTTGATTTTTAATATCGTTAAACATTTTATTATTTTTATTTCGTTTAGTCTTTGTTTCAAGTGCTAATGGAGATCCACCTTTAAATTCTGGTTTGGTTGAATTTGATTCATCTCCATCTACTTTAGCTCCTATAGCTCCTATTCTGTCTTTACCTAATGCGTTATCCTGTGTATTTCGGTCTGTTACTTTTTCTTTTGGTCTTCCTAATGGTTCTTTTTCATCATATCCTTCAGGTACTTCACCCTCATATCTTCCTCTTCCATATAAAGCAGCTAAATCATGTGGTGTACCATAAGATTTACCTGTTTCAAGAGGATCATTTCCTTCGTTTTCAATTTGAGTCACACGGAATTTACGTTTAGCATCTTGAAGGATCAAGTCTCTATATTCATCATATTGGTCTTCACTTAAATGGAATAAATTTTCATATATCCAATCAGAAGGCATTAACTTATTTTCTAGCATTGAAACGGCTAATTCTGTTTTTTCTTTCATTAATGCTACTCTTTCTTGGTCATATATAATTGAAGGAGTAGTTAGAGATAATTCAAAATTTACCATATTTTCATCACGGTATCCTTGAGTATATAAATGGACTAAAGCAATTTTAGTTAATTCAGATACAACAATACGTTGAATACGTTCAATTGTACGAGCAAAACGAATATCTTCAGCAGCTAATGTTGCTTTACCTGTTAAATCTTTCTCATATCCCATAAACGCTTTTGGAACTTTAAGAGCAGCAAATAATTTATCTCTTAAATATTCTACGTCAGTAATACCATCATATTGTAAACCACCTAAAGTATCAATTTTAGTTGCTTGATCATTACCACGTACAGGAATATAAAAATCTTCAAGTAAGTTTTGCATATTGTACTTCAAGTTATAATCTCCTGTTTGTTGATCAATATATGGAGTACGTTTCATTTTGGAAATTGTTTTCTGCATAAAGTTTTCTACTTCAGCAGGAGCAATATTACCAACATTAATTGAGAATATACGTTTTTCAGGTGCTCTAACGATACGGTGAATTAACATCGCATCTTCCATCATCGTATATTGTTTAAATAACTTACGACCTGGTTCAAGGTATGATCTACCATAAGGTAGAAAGTTAGTATCCGTTAATAAACGAAAATGAGCCATTTCGTAATTATCAAAAAATATATCATTTGCTTGATTTGCAGAATTTGGTACGTTATAGTATCCATAATTTGATGGGGATGAAATTCCATCTGGGTCAAATCTAAATCTTATATCATTTGGGTGGTCTTTATCATATCCGTCTTGTCTTTCAATATGAAATGCATTATAAGGGATTACATTATATACACCAAATTTTTCAGAAATTTCTAGTTTTAAAAAGAAATCACCATATTTCAACATATTACGAATCCAAGGCCATAAATTAAATTCAACGTTCAATACATCATAGAATAAATTATACAATGCACGTTGAACATCCTCGTCTGAACTTCTAATTTGGAGTACTTCACCCATATCATTACGTAAAGTACATTCATCAGCTAAAATATCTAACGCAGAGGCAACGATAGCATCTGTGTCCATAGCATCATATTCTGAGTAAAGAGTGGGACGTAAAGTTTGATAGTTAAAGCTACTTTGGTAACCATAAATTGAGGTATGTGAGTTAGTATATATTCGATTAAATCTATCAACTAAGGCATTTGTTTCATAGTCACCTGATTGTTGGATTTTGTTAATATCCATTACTTTCAACTCACCTCCTTCATTTCGAATGATTACGTCTGTTGAAAATAATCGTTTTAATCTTGAGAATAATCTAGTATCTGCCATGTTTATATTTTTAAATTAGCCAAGAAATATCTTCTTGACCGTTTGAGTAAGGGTTATTTATTTTAAATGGGTTATTATTATCTTTACTAGGTTGGTTATTTGAATAACCTCCAGAATATGTCGTATTATTAGTGTGGATACTGTTTAACATACTTTTGGTCATTTCCATACCATTTTGTCTTAGTTTAAATGCTGTTTCTCGTAAAAAAGACATAATTGCAAACGCCATAATTAAATCATCATTGTATCCAGGTTGTGCTTCTGGTCTACCATTTCTCCATATAAATACTTTCATTTCCTCTATCAGTCTAGCTGATTGAATGGTAACACCTCTATCTCTAACTGCTTCTTGAAACTTACCTATTGAAATAGGCCTAGTAGCAGAAGACATTGTAAATCCAGGTGTCATTTTACTATGGTCCATATATGGATCAAAATAAGTATCTACTGTTAAAGCATTACCTTTAGGTGAATAATACAAATTATGATACCCTCTATCAAGGATAGTTTGAATAGTTGACCAAGCTATACTAGAATTTTCAGGAGCAAGTAAAGCATTATTGTATTCTGTTGCTATTGCTACAAGTAAATGTCCAAAATCTTTTGTACTAATTTGACCTTTATATTCTCCTACTTGAGTATACGTTTCAATATCTAAAATATGAAATGTAGAATAATCAGCTCCATCTCCTCTAGCAACATCAGCTGTAATTAAATAATTTCTTGAATAATTAGCTGGTTCCCAGATCCATAAATTTTGATCAATTCCACGTTTTTCAATAGGTTCTTTGATGAATGTTTTTTCATAAAATTCTATTTCATCAGCTAAAAATACAGTATCACCGGAGGTAGCAAAATCACAATCACACTCTTGAGCTGCTATTTTAGGACCCAAATCAGCATCTTGTTGGTCTCTCCATGATTGATCTCTTTCAGGGTGTACACTCCAAGGTAAGCGGATAGGTAAAAAACTATTTTCACTTAATTCTGCTGCAACCCATGTTTTATGGAACCAGTTACCTGTACCATAAGGTGTAGATAATGCAATACAACCCCCACCAGTTGCTAAGGTTTGTTGAGCTGAAGCCCATATCTCACCTATATTACTGATAAAAGCAGCCTCATCTATTATCAATAAAGAAACGGCTTCTGAACGACCTGCATCACTTGATGCTGCTGTGGCTTTTATTTGAGATCCATTGTTTAAACGTAATGTTAACTTACTATCCTCAACAGGTTTATCTTTTTCTCTTAGCCAAGATGGTAAACTATCATACATAAATCGTACTTTAGTAACCATGTTTTTAGCAGTTTCTTGCTTAGTTGCAATACAAAGTACGTTTTTATCTTGGTGAAATAACATTAACCACAATGAATAACCTGCTGATAAAGTAGAAATACCTAGCTGACGAGATTTAAGTACTATTGAGTATGGATTTTCTTGGAATAAAGTTAAAACGCGTTCTTGGAATGGAAATAAATTAAATTGAATACGACCACGTTTTGGATGCTGAATATAGCAATACTTTTTCATGAAGTATGCAGGTGATGCAGCACATCTAATGTATTCTTCGCGTATTGCTTGTTTTAGTTCACTAGCCATATTATTTTGCCATAGCAAATGTAAGTAAAGAAATTAAGGTTCCCAAGAATCCTCCACCAATCCATTTAAGTCCTGTTCTAAGGTTTTCGTTTTCTTTGGTTAAATTAGAAACATCTTTTTCTAAACCAGTAATAACATTGGCTTGTTTGTTTTTAGCTTCAAGATTTATTTTATTTTGTTGATCACAAATACTGTCTTTTGATTTAAAATCGTTTATAACACTATCTTTTCCAACAATAGTTTCTTGTAATTGCCCAACTAGTTTTTGAGTTTTTTTTAACTCTTCTATTGCGGCATCTCCTTTAGTTAAATCTTCGGCTATTTTTTGAGCGGTCTTGTAATCAAAACAGATTTTATTTGTATCTTTTTGAGAAAAAGTCGTTGAGCTGAGAAGGAGTGTAAGTACTAATATCTCTAAGTTTTTTATCATAATAAGCACGTATATCGGTTATTTCTCGGTTTGTGTTATTTATTTCACTATTTAATGAATCTATTCTATATTGGTGGTTAAAAATAGATTTGTCTAGTTCAATTTGTTTTTTTTGTAAATCAACTAATATTCTGTTTAGACTATCAATTTCTCGTTTTTGTTGATCGTATTTTGATGTGTTAATATTTGTTGGTTTAAACAATAACCATAACAGGAGTAAAATGATCGCACCCAAAATTAGGTGCGATACATTTAAAGTTATTTTTTTATCTTTTACCATTATTCTACACCTCTACCAGCTGCTCGTTTTAAATCATCCATCATTGTTTTTGGAAGCTTATACTCGTCTTTAGCTTTTTTCAAATAAGCATCAATTTTTAGTTTATCATCTTTGTATTTATTGATAAATTTTAAACCTAAATTAAATTTTTCTTTTTTATCTTCAGGTGTAGAACCTAATTCTTTTGCTGTTTCGTCACTATCTGCTGCTTTAGCTGCTTCTTTATCTTCATCGTCCATAGGTTCAGATTTAGAAGCTTTTTCAGCTTTAGCTGGTTTTTCTTTAGCAGGTTTTTCTTCAGCTGGTTTTTCAGATGCTTTTCTACCGCGTTGTCCAACTTCTTTTCCTGTGATTTGATTAGCAGCATCCTTTTCAATAGTGTTTGTTGCTATATCATCATTGAATTTACCTTCAGCATTTGCTGCTGTTTTAGCTAACAATGTTTGTAAATCTATATTGTGAGTATTTTTTAATTCTTTTTTAAATGCAGAAACATATCCTTTTAACCTTCCATCAGATGTGATTGTAGGATCTTTTTTAAGGGCATCTAAAGTAGTTTTTTCAGTATCTTTAATGGCTTTCAATTCTGCTTCTTTACCTTGTTTTTCTAACTCACTTTTAAGTTGTTTGATACTAGCCATTTCATTAATGATTTCTTCATCAATTTGATATTTTTCAGCTAATTTCTTACGTTTTTCTTCTTCAAGTTCTACTGTTCCTCCAGTTGCTAATTCTTTAGTAACATCCATTTTTCCTGTTGCACTTAATTTATTAAATTCAGGGTCTTTTTTTATATCAGGAATAGCATTTTTACCAGCATATGATGCTTCTAAAGCACTAGATATTTCTTCACGTACGATTTCAAGTAAACGAGATTTTTTCATTTTAATATAGTTTATTTATAAATATTACGAAAATAGCGTTTGTTTAACTTTCTGTATTCTTTCCTCGACACTACCCGTTAAAACTGTAAAATTTTTCATTTTATGAGGATATTTTCTTAACAAACCTTGAATCTCAAAATCAATATCATTTCTATATTGTGCATCTGTTGTTCTAACACCGTTATCCTCTATTTCTACACCTTCAGGTGAAATATAGAATATATAATCATATTCACCTATTAAATATGAAGCTGCTTGACATATTTCATCTGCTATATAGTATGGAATTGATTCAGCTAAACGCGTAAAAGCCATTACATCTATAACTGTGCGATCTGTTATGACTTTATCTCTAAGTAATTCAGATGCGCGTTCAGCTAAAAATATAAATTGACCTTTTATTGTTGAATCAGTATTTAAAGGTATGCCTAAATCACGTAAATATTTTGAACGTTCTGTTGCAAAATAAAAATCGCTAAATTCTGGTAATTCTTTTAAAGCATTAACTAGAGTGGTTTTGCCAACGCTTTGAGTGCCGCAGAAGCCTATTCGCATATTTTTTCTTTTAAAATTTTATTAATATTTTCAAATTCTTTATATGATATTTCAATATATAAAATATTATTTTGAATACAAAATTCTTTTTTAATTTTATCTCTATATTGTAAACCTTCTAATCCTCCTGCTCTTTGTTCAAAATGCCCGGTTTTTTTATAATGTTGTTCACCATGGTATTCTATTATTGCATTTTGTTTTGGGGTGTAAAAATCAAAAGGTAATTTTTTATTTGTTTTTGGGTTAAAACATTTAATAAATTTATATTCTCTGGTATATTCTATATTATTTTTTATTAGATATTTTTCAATTTCATCTTCACCTTTAGAAATATTACAATAGGGACAATTAACTCCTTTTGAATGGGTTTGAGGTCTCATTAAAAATTCACCATGCTTTTTACATATAATGATAATCTTATTGAACATTCCACCCCCTTTAAACTCTTCAACCATTGAATAATCATATCTATCACCATGCACTTTTTTAAATTTTTCTATCCATTGTTCTTTAGTGAATTTTCTAGCTTTTCTAACATTATCTCCCATACACCATATACACCGTTGACCAAAAAGATGATTATTAGGTTGTTGTTCAAATTCACCGTGGGTGGGGCATACAATTTTTACTTTTGTTTGAGCATTCAAATATTTTACTAAAGAATAATCATATAACCCATTATGTTTTTTTGTAGCTTTTTCTATAAATTGTTCTTGTGTGAGTTTTGCAGGCATGTTTCAGTTGTTTTTCCGGTTATACATATTGTAAAATATTGGAAAGACAACAGATTTTCATATTATTTAATTAAATTTTCTGCTACATAAATTGCTTGCGCTCCTGATACTGTAATACCACGTGCGCTTAAAGCATCACCTACAAAATATACGTTAGGGTAATCAATCAAACTAAGGTTTTCATAGTTTACTTTAACCTCAGGTGAAAGATATTTTACCTCTGGTATGTAAATACCCCAGTCATCTTTTAATGTTGGGAACACTTTTTTCATATCCTCAATAAAATCCTCTACATACTTAAAGTAACCACCCATTATCTCTCTTACACCATCTAAAAATTCAATTTGGTAAGCTGTTACTTCATTACCTTCAGATGTTTGAGAAGGAACACGTGAAGGACTATAATATAAACCAGTTCCATTAAATTGTAATTTACTTACCACGTCACGTGACCATTTGAATGGATCTTCAATACCATTAATTTCCATTAAAATACCAAAATTGGTCATATTGTTTCTATATGCTTCGTCTTTCTTAGCATGTCCATTATATGAATGGTCTCCATATGTTTCCTCTACAGCAACATAAGCTGCATTATTGTTTGTACAAAATGAACGTAACGAAACACCTTTATCATCAAATTTTCTATATAACTTAAAGTCATATGAAATATCGATTAGTTTTTGGAAGTGTTCTTGTGGTGCTTCAAATCGAACACCTATTTGCACTGATTTTGGTTCATCTGGGAGTTTATATTTATTAGCTAATTGTTGAGCAAAGTCAATACCTGATTTACCTACTGCAAAGATAAGTTCATCATATGAAATTCCTTTACCAACAGATGTAATTGGATCATGGTAAAGAACTAAATTAATTTCAGTATTAATATCATGGACTTTAGTTTCCCAAATAAAATTAACACCTTTAGATACTAAATAATCGTACCAATTTTTAGCAATTTCAGATAAATAATCTGTTCCAACATGCCATACAGGAAATAATCGTAAACCAAAATATGGTTTAATAAATTCAGGTTCAGATTCAGGATTTGAACATTGTACTTCCTCTGGTTTAGGGTGGAAACGTTTGAAGTTGGTAATTACTTGATCCATCAATTCCATTGCTTTATCCTCACCACAGTATTTTGATAATTGACCTCCAATTGCTGTATGATAAGTTAATTTACCATCAGACCATCCTCCAGCACCTAGAAAACCTGTCATTACTTCTTCAGGTTTACGGTTATATGGATCTTTACCCATATCAATTAATGTAATTAATTCTCCGGGATATCCATTATCAACTAATTTTGTTGCAGCATTTACACCTGCCACACCGGCTCCTACTATTACTATTCGTTTATCCATCTTGGTTTATTGTTTAATTTTTTCCAATCTAATTTTTTTACTTTTACCTTGTCATTAATATAAAAATTCTTATACGCTTCCACAGTATCTTCTAATTTATATTGATCGGGCATACACTGAGGAGGGTTAACAAATCCGGTATCAGGGATACTAGGTTCGTTATTTTGTAACCATTCAAGTATATCTTTTGTTTTATGTCTTTTACCATATCGTTTTTCAAACTCATCACATATTTCTAAACCATGTTGAACTAACCATCTATAATGTTGTATTGATTCTCTTGTCCATTTTGTTGAAGGATGGTTTGTATGTGATTTTCTATAAGGAGCAGTTGAACCGGTTTCCCAATGGGCAACACAACACATTTGTGCGCATTCAATCTGCATTTTTCTAATGTGATCATCTGCTAACTCACGAGCTGCTATGATCGGGTTTTTATTAATATAAAATATATTCATAACTTTTATTATTTTAAACATACGAAAAAAAATAGCCCAATCCAAGGATCGGGCTACAACTCCAAAAATATTTTTTTAAGCGACTAGGCTATAGATCTAGTCTAAATGTTTAAAGTCTTGTTGAAATAAGAGTATCTCCTTCAAGTTTAAAATTAAATTTTTTATTGTTGTAAGTATCATTCAATGTAACTTCATTATTATTTCTAACTAAAAAATCTTTCATTAATAGGTAATATTGTGTAAAATCATCTTTAATACTTGTATCACTTAAGTCAGTATAAGTTACTTTATCAGTATTATCTGGATTGGATGGTTTATTAATGGATATTAAATATCTTTCAGAGTTTGCTAAGTCAATTAATCGTTGTTCTGTTTCTTTATCTGTGGGAGTAATCTCTTTTTTACGAAGCATATCAAATAAACCTTCATTTATTGTATTTTCAGTAATTATTCCTGCTAATTTTTGCATACGAATAAATTCTTTTGAGAATTGATTTTTCATGGTGTTAAACTTTAGTTACTCTAGTTACTTTATATATTCTAGAATCAGATACTCCTACAGCTTCTCCTTCCCAAAAACCCTTAGGAGATATATTTGGATCTTGCTTAATAGTTTCTTGGGATATGTTTACTTCATCTTCATATTCAAGGTCAGGACCACCATCACCATCCATTGTTATATACTTAATCATGTATTTTCCAGGTTCAAGTTGGTTAATAGGAAGATCTTTTAAATCTTGAGAATTTTTTTTACTTTTAAATGAATCAAATATACCTTCACTTAATATTTTTACAATTTCTTCTTTAATAAGTTGTTTTAAATCAGTTTTTTTCATGATTTATGTATTTTTAATTTTAATGTTCCTGTTCCTTTTATTACACGGTGCCACTCGTGTCTTGGTATAAATATACGTTCTTTTAGTGAGGTAGGCAAGCAATTATCTAATTGAAGTTTCCAATCTGTGTCTTCTAAAATTTCAATTGTTCTATCTTCATCATCACGATGCCATAACAGTTCAATTGGATCTATATTTTCGTTAAACTCACGAATAATATATTTATCTGTAACTTCTATGTCTGTGTATGGGGTCATTCTCCTTTAGGTAAAAACCAATTTGAACACCATTTTGAAGGATCTTTAATTTGATTACCTTCATTATCTACTAGTTCAGCTGTTCCCATATGTTCTTGATAATATGAATTACCACACATATGCTTTTCATCTTCTATATAGTAAAATTTACAAACATGACAACCAAATCCTACAGGTGAATACATGTAAGGAGGTGATTGTTCTGATTGGGTTGCTTCTTTAAGTAAATTTATCAGTTTCATTTTGTTTTACCCCATTTAGTACCTTTACCAGGTGTTTTACATTGTGATGGCGTAGGACGACATGAAGGATATTTTGAGCGTTTTTCTCCTTCTTCTCTACCGCATGATTTATATCCTGTTATTTTACCATCTTTTCTAATAGGTGCATTACAATCAACCCATCCACCTTTTTTACCAGGTGTTCCTTTACGGGAAAACCAAGTGCGGAGGGTTTCTTTTACTTTTTCTTGGATTACTTCTTCTTTTAAGCCCTTCCAAATCATACCTTTACGGCATTTTACGACAGCACCAGATTTGTAAGCGGATGGTTTATCGTATTTGCGATCAGCAATACGTAAACATCTGTCTCGTTTTTTCTTTTCTTCAGAAAGAACTTCGTTAATAAGTTTTTCTAATCTAGTCATCACCAAAATCCTGAAAAAGATGATTTTAATCCAAGTAATTTAGCATATCTTGGTAATCTACATGACCAATAAGATGCTTTTGTTTTATCTGTTTTATTTTTACAATCGTGACGTGCAGCAAATGCTCTACGTGCTTCTGGATTGTTTATTTTAGCTGAAAGGCCTGTTGTGTCTCCAAAACTAACTTTTTTAATTTTTTTAGTTTTTGGGTTACGAACATAAACATAGAATTTTTTGGATCCACCACGTTTTGGTTTTCCAATTGGTGGAGTTTTCTTTTTATCTTCTTCTGTTAATGTATCTATTTGATGAACTTCAATTGATTTGTTTTCATCGTCATAATCCATTTCATATTTTGAAGTGTCTAAATTATTATAGATTAATGCTCTAAATAAACGGTAACGAGCGGCATTTAAAGCTTGAAAATTAAATGAACCATATTTTGGTAATATTGTTTTAACTAATAACATACCAAAAGTATTCATTACTTTTTCATCTTCATATTTGCTAGGAATATCGTCTGTTGTCCATTCTTGAGTGGTAGGGTTAAACCATAACAATTTAACGCTATTTCCTCTTAAAAACATCAATTTACGTTTAATACCATGTTTATCTGTAAAGATAAATTCATTCCCTACTTCATTTGATTTAATATCATCTAGTTTGTAAGAATTTTCTATATTTACAGCCTCGTATATTTTACCATATACCTTAATATCTTCTAAGATAGGTTGGTATGGGTTTTCCTCCAACATAGGTAAGTCTAAAGATACTTTTTTACCTTCATATATTCCATATTCACCCAAATTAGTTTCAAGTAAAATTTCTTTATCATCATCGTTTACATGAATGATTTCACGTAAATATAGGTAACGAGCTTCTGCCCATAAATTAAGGAATGATTTAGAACCATAACGGAATGTGTTTTCAGTTAATGGTAATTTATTTTCCACATGATATCGCAGATTCTCAGATAAAATTTGTTTTAGAGCAATACTTTCATTTAATACTACACCAGTATTACCTACATTATCACAATCGTGACAACCACAATTGCATTTATCTTTTTTAGGTGGTGTGGAAAGTACTTCTTTAATTAAATTTCTTAGACGTTCCATGTTTATAAATATTATTTATTTGTTCTAATATTCATTCGTAATGGTAATACCTTACCAGCAGCATTCCTAGCTACAATTTGATATACCAAAGGAACTTTTTTACCCCCCTCTAATACTTCACTTTCAGTTTCAATTCGAATTTCAAGTACTTTAGTTGAAGGACCAGGATATTTTACTTTAACTGAATCTGGTTTAAGATTACCTACCATTTTATAAGCATCTTCTGGGGTTGCTACGTGGTACATGAATAATTTTCCTCCAGGTTTTTCTCTAATGTACCAGTAACCAAATCCAAAAGATGAAGCTAAAAGATTTTTAACTTTATTTATATCTACATTATTAATAGATTCCCAATTATTTGGGGCACCTGTTTGATTAATATAGTTGTTTAATCCATCTGCTATTTTTTGAGAATCAATATTTAAAGTATCAAATATATCTGCAAATAATGGATTATCTCCATATTTTGATTGGTCAAATATTACTTTACCTTCTTTATCAAATACAATAAATGGAATATTTCCACCATTATAAATGGCAGAACCACCAACGTTTTTAATTGATAAATAATATGTTTGATTTGGGGCTTCAATTACAATATCTGCAATGACATCACCTATTTTTTGAGGACCATCAAATGAAAGTTTTCTTGAAGTATCAGATGCACCTGCAAAGTAAATATTTTCTGGGGTTAATTTAGTTGGGTCTATTCCTAAAGTAGTAAATATTTGTTTTACTTCATAATCTTCAATTGAGTCTAAAGAGGTTCCAGCTGAAGATTTTAATTTTCCAAGTAAACCTTGTTCATATTTTTCACCTTCATTTGCTCCACCTGCTAATGTAATTTGAACTTGGCCTTCATCTTCTAAATCAAATTCAAACATATTGTATTTTGAACTATCGTTAGGTCCTTCTTTAGGACCATACACTTTAATTTTAGGTGAGTTAAATACTGTATTTAAAATTTCAAGAAATTTATCTTTATCTATTTTATTAACATTACCTATTCTATAGGTATCTTTCATTTTTGCTAAACCGGCTGCTTTACCCTCTTGAGAATTGACAATGGTATCAATTGCTTTACGTGTATTAGCGGCTTTAGTTCCTTCTCTTAAATCAATATTGTATTTAAATAATTCACGTTCAAGAAGTAAATAATCCTGTCTATTTTTTAGATCAGGATATCCTTTTGGGAATTTATATGCTATACTATTTAAAAACTTTTCTAAAATATCCATTATGCTTTTGGTGTTTCTTCAGCTGGTGGTGTTTCTTCAGCAGGTGGTGTTTCAGCTGGGGTTTCTCCTCCAAATGGTTCTTCACCTTCTGCCGCTGCGGCTCCACCTTCTTCTTTAGTTCCGTATCTTAAAATGCGAGCAATAGCTTGTGCTGCTCTTTCTTCTTCTGGTAAGTTAAGTAAATAATATTTTTTACCTTCTATTTGAGCAATCCAGCTACGTTTACCATAAATTAGGTAAAAATCTTGTCCATTTTTTAAATTAATTCTAAATGTAGTTGGACGTGGAGATACCCAATCAATAGTATCTAAGAAATTATCATATTCGTTTGTCAACAAATCAACTATAACTGCTTTGAGTTCAGGAAATTTAGTTAACTCATCATATTGAGCTGCTTCTTCAGGTGTTACTCTATTTACAGTGTACACCTGTTTTACTAAACCTCTGATTCTATTTTTTAGTTGATCGCGTGTCATTATTTTTTAGATTTTTCTAATTCAGCTCTTCTCTTAATTAATTTTTGCATTTCAGGATCACCAGCATTTTTTCCTTTAGCTTTTAAATCTGAAATTTTCTTTTCGATTTGAGCATATTCACCTTTAGATTCTTGAAGTTTAGCTAAAATAGCTTCTTTAATTTTTGCTTTCATAGCCTGTGAAGTAGCAATTTTACCTGCTTTTTTCTCAGGCATACCTTTAGCTGTCAATGTATCAAATATTTCTCCACGTTTTTTAATTTGCTTTTTTGACATTTCATCAATTGCTTCTTCTTTAGAATCAAGCATAGCATCAAGTTGAGGTTCTTTTATCTCAAATTCAAGATAGTGTTTTGCTGAGTCTAAAAGTTCTTTTGCTTTAACAATTTTAGCTTGCCACCAGTGTGGGAAATCAACTTCTTGTTCACCTTCAAATTGATTAACTATTTTATAAAGTTCCAAAGCATATGTTCCAATACTATATAAATCAGATTTAAGCATATGTGGTTCATCATCTTGGTGACCTAAATCAAGGTCTTCCTCTAATTCAACTCCTCGTGCTTTTAAAATATCTGCTTTAGTTACTTTACCATCACCTGTCAAATCAGGGAAAGATTTTTTCTTTTCTTCTAATGGCTTAGATAAAGCCGCTTGAATCATTTCTTTTAATTTTTGATCTGTATCCATTGGTTCTTCTGTTGGTGTTTCTTCAGGTGTTTCAGCACCCGATTCTGCTTTTTTCTTTACTTGATTAACAGCAATGCCATAAGCGTATAATTCTCCATCTGCTCCTTTAGTATTATATAATTTATCTAAACGAGTGTTTATGATAGATTTAAATTTATCTAGTATTTCTTGGGATTGTTCAGGGGTTGGGATAAATCCTTCATTTAAAGAACCAAAAGATCCAACGGAAGTTCCGTTGGATTTCTCAATTGATAAATTGGTTCTTTTTTTTTGCATCTTAAGCTGCTTTGTCTTCTGCAGTTGAAGTTTTCTTAAACTCAGCTGCTAATTTTTTAAGAGAATTAGCTGCGCTACGTGCTCTACCACGAGCTGCTTTAGAAGTTTTTGCATGTTCAGTTTCTAAAATAGCTACTTCTGCTTTAATTGCGTTTAAAATTTCTGTTGTGTTCATAGATTTTATTTTTATATAGATTTAATTATTTACTATTCTCCTCCACCAATATATTCGCTAACGAAAAATTTAAGTGTGTTTCCAACTTGTGTTTCAAGTTTTTCATTGTTCATACCTTTAGCAATTTTAAATGCACTCATTAAATGGTCCATTAATTCACCTTCAGTTCCTTCCATATCAGCAGCTACATCTTCTAAACCACCTCCAGCAGCAGGTGCGTCTTCAGCAGGTACTTCTTCTGTTGTATCAGTTGTTTCAGTATCAGTTGTTTCAACATCTTCTACTTCTTCGTCTTTTTTATCTTTTTTATCTTCATTTAAGTCTTCTTCTGATCCTCCCCCAAGCAATTCTACATCTTTTATATTATATTTTTCATTACCAAATGGAGTTTTTACTGTGATTTCATCTCCATTAACAGCTACAACTTTTCCATCAAATTCATCTTTCGGAATAATTACAACACTTCCTACTTTTATTGTACCTTCTCCACCTAATTCAGCTAAAATCATTTCGCGGATTTTATCATGCATGCCACCTTCACTAAGGTTTTCTTTTTTTAGTATAGGGTTTAAATTCTCAATAGCTTTACTTTCTTTTAAGAATTTTTTTAAGTCAAAATTGTCCATTTTTATCTTTTATTGTTCGGGTATAAATATTCGGAAAGTAATGTTCCTATTACTCCTACTTTCTGTCTTATAGTAATCCATTCAGGGGTTACAATATTATGTTCATCAATAAATGAAATTCCCATAATACCTATTAAATGATGATTCAAGTCATATAGGCCAACCATACATAATGATTTTGTTTTAAATTGGGAAGTTAACACATCTACCCCAAATGTATTTTCTTCAACTTCTACATTTAGTATTTCAATTTCTCCAGTTTGATGAACTTGAGATAAAGCTCTACCAAATAAAGAAACGGGAATATTTTGAAACGTGGTTTGAATTGGGGGTAATACTGGGTTGTATTTTTCATAGAATATAGAAAATTTTTGGATAGATTTTCCTGTAGGGTAAAAATACCCTCCATTATGGAATTGAGCTACCCATATACGATCACATTGAAGTTCTTCCATTAAATCTTCTAATTGTTGGTCAATTAATGTACTTGCTTCAAGTGCTTCAGCCATTGGAGTATTTTTAGATTTTTTCTCCATTTTAAGTTTAACCCAATTTACAATTATAGGTCCTATTACAGCTGTTATTAGAGCTACTGTAACTGTGGTGAGCATAGTTATTGTTTCCATTTTCATTTTTTTAATGAATTTAAATATTCAATTACCTCATTTAAAGATTCCTCTGCACGTTTTTTATTTACTCCACCAACCCATTTTTGAACATCACCTGCTTCAGTTACAAACCCTTCATTACTTTCAGATATTTTATCTGAAATAAAGTTTTTATATTCTTCTATTTGTTTATCTATTTCAGCATTAAATGTAGAATTAACATAATTCTCCCATTTACCTTCTATTTTTAATTTAGTTTCAAATTTTGTTCTACAATTCAGACAATGACCAAACGATTTAAAATAATGTGAATCTAATTGTTTATCCATAATTTGTTTACAATCAGGGCAAAATAAAGGAACTGCTACTTTTTTAAATTTATCTAGTTTAGTGATGTTTTCTTTAATACCATCTCGAATAGTCCAAGTTTTACCTCCTTGTTCCCACACATCACCTTCTTTATGGTCTTCTATTATTTCTCCGTTATAACCAATTCCTACTGTGGTTCGGTCACCGTGTTTACCTTTAATAAGGTTACGTAGGCGTTCTACGTCGTTTTTTTGGAACTGTTTTTTTAAAACGTTATCTGACATTATAATCCTAGGTCGTTTAGTTGTTTAATTGTATTAGTAGCTGAAGTATGTAAAATTCCTATTCCTCCAGCTTCATTCCATTTGTTAATTGTATCTTCTCTATCGTCTATAAGTATTTTATTTTTTCCTGAAAAATCAGATTTAAATTTTGCATTTCTAAAATAAATATTTTTCATTCCATCCAAACGTTGAACCCATTCACGTTTTCCTTCTTTAGATTCTGGGTTAAGTGTAGGGGCTGTTAAAATATATGGTTTGTATGGTTTGATGTAGTTCCAAAGTTCTTGTCCACCAGGTTGCCAATCCAAATCAGCCCAATATTGGTATTCGGATATTTCTTTTTCTTTTAGACTATTGTTGAATAGATTCCAAAACTCATCTTTACCCTGTTCATTAGCGTGGTGAGTTGATTTTCCAGTTAGTTCTCTATATCCTTTATCAAAGTCAACTAGAACACCGTCCATATCACAAAATATAATATATTTTGGTTTAATCATTTCATATAAATCTAAAAGTGAAGGTGTTTTTTTCATGTTAAAATTTAGGCAAATTTAATGCAGGTAATCTGCTTCTCCAAAGATCTAGTATTTCCTCTTTTTCTTCAGGTGTAATATCTTGAGCATCTAAGTAAATATCTATAACATCTTTAAAAGGGAGTTTTTCTTTTTTAGCACGTAAATACATTCCTTGTAAATTTGCATCTACTTCTTTTTCTAGTTTAAAATATTGAGCCGGAGGGAGTAATTTAGCTTTAATTAATCGACGAATAAGGGTATCATCTGCCATACGTTTACGTTGAAGTGAAACTTCTCCTTCACCATGTGTTAAATGCTCAATTTCATGGCGAATTACATCTTTTAAATTAAATGAAATTTCTTCCCAAAATTCTGGGAGTTTGTTGGGGTTGATTTCGAATCTTACTTCAATGTAATCTGTTTCATCATCTGCTCCTCCATCAACTTTAAGTCCATCTATATTTGAAGTAAAATTAATATTTGCATCTATATCTATTTTATTTCCCTCAAATGTAAAAGATGTGTCTATTCTCGATGCTTCTTTACCATCTTCAAAATCTTCTTTCCATTGTTTAAAAATAAGGGAAGAAATTTGATTGGTTATTTTATCATAACGTCCTTCTTTTAAAATACCTTCAGTAATAGTGTCTGTCCAATTTCTAAACATCATATTACCTTTTTCATATGCTTCACGTTCAATTTCAGGTAAATCACCTTCCTCGTTTGTGTTTTGAGTTGTGATATTACCTAATTTACCATTACAATTTTGTTCATGGTGAATCATTTCATGAGCAAACGAACGCATTATATCTTTTGGATGGCGTCCATAAGTGTATAAAACTATAGACTTTTCATTTGGATTATAATATGCTGTTTTTCCAAAGAAATTTTGGGAATTTTCAATATCATCATCTACAAATTTTACTTTAGGTAAAGGTTGAATATTCATCCCTTTACTTAACATATATTGTATAAGTGAAGATAACATTGTAGGATAACTGAATTTGCTTGGTTCAGCATACATTACTTCCTCAATCGGTGTTTTTGTTAATATTGACCATATTTGGTCTCTATCTTCATTTGAAAGCTCAGTTGGAAGATAACGTTGAAACGATTCAAATTCACCGTTTAAAACTGCTAACCTAGCATTTGTACCGCTTACACGATCTCCTTCTCCCTCACTTTTAATCACAATAGGTTTAAAGTTGTCGTATTTTCCTTTTAAACTATCAAAACGTTTTAAATCACCCATATCTTCTTCTCCTCTAATTCCAACTACAGGAAAATACATATTTGTTGGGTCGTTTTTGATAATTGAATTTACATCTGTAATAGGGGAAGAATTTTGGGAGAATTGAATTTCAACATTAGAAGGTAAATATTTTTTGTAAATATCCCATATTTGTTTACTTTCTTCTTTTGTTATGCCATCTCTATCTTTATGACCTATTAAAACAACTACTTTATCTATGTTAGAATTTTTAGCCACTTCATCTACTAAATAAAAGTGACCCAATGTAGGTGGTTTGAATCCACCAGGAACAAGAGCAATGTTTTTTGAATCTTGCTCTAAAAGAGGTTGTATAAGAGATTTAACGAGTGAATTCATTTATTTTTGCTTTTGCTGTCTCCATTGAATCAAATTCTGGTTCTTGTTGGAGTAAGTCTTGTATTTGTTTGTTTACTGCTTCTTTTTCTGCTTTTGATTTTGCTAGTTCCTCAGGAGATTTTTCTTTTCCTTTTGGCATAGGAAACAATTTTTGAACCTCTTCAGAATCAAATGTTTTATCAGCATCTGAAGGGTTATTGTTGATTACTACTATATTATTTCCAAATAATTGTCTATAGGGTTCAATGTTGTTAACTACACTAGCCCAACTTTTTAATACAGCACTTGTAGGTAAACTTCTACCACGTTCAGCATTTCGTTTTAAAGAAGTCATAGGGGAAACATAAATTAGAACCATAAATACTTTATAGCCTATATTTTCTAACTCTTCTTTCTTTTTTGAAACTACTTTATATGAAGCTCCTGTTCCATCTACAACAATATTATCTAAATTAGTTGTAGCTAATATTTCTTTTTCACGGGTTGTTGCTCTTGCTTTACCCATCATTTTAGCAGCAGTAGATAATTCTTCTGGGGACATGGATCCAAAATCGGATTTGCCTAATTCTTTTTGTAAAAGTTCTTCAAAATCATCATCCACATTAATTGTGGTGAAATTTTGTAAACCTAATTGATTTAAAATATAAGATTTTCCTGCTCCAGCAGGACCAGCCATTAAAATAGCTTTAGGGCTGCTTTGAACCTCCTTTAATAATTGAACCAGACTTATCATACTTATACATATTATAGTTCTCGTTTAGCTATTGTTCTAAATTCAGTAAATACTGGGGAATGGGTTGGGTTTTCTAAATCAAATAAACGTTTTACTGTTTTGAATATGTCAATATTTTCTTCAAATGTACGAGTTGATTCAACTATTTCCCATCCTTTGCCTTGCATTTTATCTTTTTTAGCTCCACGTTTAGATGATTTTAACCATAAAATACCATAACGATCTATTTTTCTCCCAAAACATTCTTCATAACATTGGCCATAAACTGCAGTTTGTAATTCATATGTTAATTGAAGTTGATTAGATGTTTTTAAATCCAATAACCACAATTCACCATTAATTTCAACAATTAAATCACAAGTACCAGCTACTTTTAATACATCTGAAAATAAATGAACTTCAGTTTCAATTAAAGTAGGTTTGATAAGTTCCCAAAATTCAACAAAACGTAAAAACATTTGCCAGACATCAGGATTATATTGTGGACGACCTTTATCATCTAAAAATTTTAATTCCTCTCCATTTAAATATGCTTCACACAATTCATGAACTTGAGTACCTTCTTCTGCTGCTTTTTTAACAATATAATCAGAGGCAAATCCAACTTGTTTTAACCAGTTTTCAAAATGTTTTCCTTTTGGATAATATCCTAAAACATATGTTACAGATGGATAATACTTTCCATTTCTTCTATAGTAACGGGAATCAGGTAAAGTTATTTGTTGTGCATCATCAGATATTTCTAAAATTCGATCATAGGATTTTTTAATATTCCTTTTTTTCATATGGTATATAATTTTTTCTCCATTAAACTATATTGTGTTAAAGGAGAAACGGTTTGTACAAGTTTGGTAAAGTTTTCAAAACCCATTTCACTTGGATCTTTTCCTTGCATTTCTACGAGATAAACTTCTTTTCCAATGTCTAAAAGTTGTTCACAAAAGCCAAGGGCTTGTTTTAAAGCATCAGTATCTAATGCAATGTATATTTTTTGAACTTTTGATTCTACTAACTTTTTCATCAAAGTTGGTTGTATATTTTTACCAAATAATGGTATAACATTACGTTTGATTGCTATTGCATCAAATGGGCCCTCACATAATATAATAGGCAAATCCCAATTAACAAACAATTCAAACGGTATTATATCACGAGACGTTTCGGGGTTGCGGTATTTGACATAAGGATCTTTCTCAAATGATCTCGCGGTAAAATAATTTAATTTACCGTTGTTATCATATGATGGTATAACTACCATATTATTATATTGGCCTGAATCACAATAGCCAATGTTGTATTTTAAAATGTCTTGTTTAGTAAGGTTTCGTTTTTTAAGGTATGCTAAAGCATGTTTTGCTATAATATCTTTGTTGTTGATAAAGGTTTTGAATTCTTTTGGCAATTCAAGTAAAGATTGTTTTACTTCTCCTATATCTTCTACAGAAACATTTTTTACAAGTTTACTCAATTCTTGAAAATAACTTGCATCAACTTGGATTTGCTTAAATAAACTTTTAACTGTTTTACCTTTTTTACCACAAGCCCAACATGCCCAAGGATTATTTCCTTCTTTATTTTCTGTAAAATTAACTTCGAGTTTTGGTTTATGGTGATGGCAAAATGGGCATGTGTATGCTTGGTTTCCTCTTGCTGTTCGTTTTCCAGGACCAAGGACAGTATTAACCAAATTTACCAATAACTCATTTACCATATGTTACAATATAAGAAAAAAATCTTAAGCAACAAAGTCTTTTGAATAAAATTTACCTAAAATATTAGTATTAAGCCATTCATCAGACTCTAATACACCATAAACAAATTGGTATTTGCACTCGTAATAGGTTAAAAGTTTTTTATTTGAAACAAAAAATAATATTTCTCGAGTAAATTCTTCTTGTTTTTTATCTTTTATTTTTTGTTTGATAAATTCCTCTGAACCATAATATGTTTTCCAATCAGATTCTTTTTGGATTGTAGTAGTAGTAGATTTTCTACCTCTAGTTATAGGTTGTTCGGCAAGTTCCTTTTTAGTAAGTTTTTTCTTTACGTTATGGTAAATAGATTTTTTACCTAAGTATTTTTTACCTGTTGGAATATGGGTTGTAATATATATGAAACCAAATGTATTTTTTTCTAGATCTTCAAGTGATTGAATTTCTTTATTTTTGTATAACCAATTTAACATAAAAATTTAAGAATTTGAATCGTATGATATAAATTTTAAATGTCCGGCCCAACTAATAGCTGTAGCTGCTTGGCCTGTAACTTGTAATATAATATCGGTTCCTGAGGTAGTTAGTGTAAAAGTTGGGGATCCTGAAAAGTCTTCAATTTTGTTTACTATAGGGGAACCTGCTGAAGTTAAAGTGCCTCCTAAATTTTGAAATACACCTATGACTTCACCACCAATTTTTCCTTGTATTCCTCCCCATCCTACAACATGAGCATGTATCGTATATGCTAAACCAGCAGAAGTAGAAAGAGTTAATAAATCACGATTTTCAGAACCCGAGGTTGCGCATATTGCATTTAATATATTGAATAAAGTTCCATTATTCCCATCCCCTATTCCAACAACTCCTGTGGATGAGATATTAATTCGTTGGGAATTATTAGTTTCAAAAATTAAAGGTTGAGAATCATTTGTCCCTAAACGAGCAGTTGTTCCAAAACTATTTCCATTCTGTATAAACGCATTTGGAACATATGAAGCAGTTAAAGCATATGAAGATGACAAAGTAGTTGTTGCATATGAAGATGTTCCTTGTAAAGAAGCTGTTATATTGTTTGTAAAGCTTATTTTTCCATTAGCGTCTGAGATTGCTATTTTATCTGATCCTTGGGTTCCATTCTGTAATGTAAAAGAACCAGATAATGTAATATCATATGCATCTGCACCAGTAAATGCATCTATAGATTGAGTAACATGATATGCCTCAACTATATTTCCTGTTTCAATTCCTACTTGGGTTAATGTATTTGCCATTTGGTATAAATATTATAAATCTAAATTAACTATTATATTAGTGTCGGTAACTGCGGAGATAGGTAAGGGTTGGGCAAGTTTAGCTACTGCTAAAAGTTCTTTATTGTTATTATAAAGTCCTACTGTTGTGATATAAGGTGTAAAATATGAACTTGTTGCCCACGAATATATACTTGAATTTAAAACACGATTACAAGGATCAAGCCCATCATATAAGGCATCATCACTATAAGTTAAACTATCATTATAATAACTTACATCATACCCATTATCAGGAGGTCCTAAAACTGTTGGATTTTGGGAAAAATTAAATTCATTTTGTCTGATGGTGCATTTGTATTGGGATTCATATATTGTAACAGTGCTTTCAAAAGAACATGTTACATTATTAGTACCAAAAAAGGAACCAAATACTCCTCCATAAATTGAAATTCCATATGTTGCGATTCCATAAACATCTATTTCTTCAAATGCACTTTTATCTAATATAGCTATACCATGTTCATATATTATGTTTCCTACATGAGCATTTTCCATATCAAGATAAGAACTATCTAAAGTAAGATTTCCTAAAGAATCATCTGTTATAGTTGCATATGGAGTTTCTAAAGAAAAACTACCTGGTTTGATATACTCTCCAAATAAATTTGAGGGAATTGAAAATATTCCAATAGTAGCACCAGATGATGTTGGGAAACTTCGGTTTGGAGTTAAAGTTGTAGTTAAATAGTTATCGTAATTAGTAGTATCTCTTACTCCTGTTATAGTTCCATCTACATTAAAAGAAGCAGTAGAAGCTGGGGAGCCAGTTGATTTTTGTAAAAAATTAGTATAATAAAGTTCTCTAATTGAACGATAAATTAGGGTTTGATCTTGTAAAGTAACTAGACCTGTTGTACTTGAACCAGAAACCCACAAAGAAGAAGTATTATTAACCCCTGTATATCTTTCTATTCCAACGTTTGGAAGTATAAATTCGGATACTCCCTTAAATGTAAATTGTTTGTTTACTTCAAAGGGTACAACAGTTACGTCTGAGGTTATAAAGGGTTTGAATACACTCATTCATTCTTAAAAATCAAGTTTTACTCTAACTAGTGCTTCTTTTGTAAAGTCTTTTAATAGTGGTCTAGATAATTTTGCTACAGCTAATAAATCATTACTATCATTATACATTCCTACAGTTGTAATATATGTTTGAGGAGAATTTATAAAATTATCATATATTACCTCTCCAGTAGAACCTGATATGAATGAAGGGTTTTCTGAGTAGTTAAATTCACTATTTCTAGCTCTAACAAATATATAGTCTGAAGTAATTGTTTCTTCTGAATTTAGAGTAAATGAGCTACCTCCACTAATGGCTGTATAAAGTTTAAGGGGGTTTTGTTCATCTATATCTGATGAACGAGTTGGGAATAAATTAATAGATTGAGATAACGCGTATGGATTTAATAAAATAACTCCTAAATCAGGAAAAACAAACCCATATGAACCAGAACCAGGAACATATCCTGAATTAGGGAGTGAACCTGCTGATCCATTGGATCCTGAAATTAATTGGTATACTCTTGATGCTCCTATAAATGAATTAACTGTTATATCTCTTGAGTTATCTGTTAATTGAATTACTCCACTAGGTACATCTGTTGTTGGAGAACCAGAAAGAATTAAATTTAATGATCCTGGGAATAAGGATTGTTTATATCTTGCTCTTTCAATATTAATTACCCAAAAATGGTCTCCAATTACTAGACTTGATCCTGTTAATACTTGACAAGGACCAGTATTTGTGGTTGTGGTAGATCCAAATATAAAATTAGCATTTTCATCCTCTAAAATCAATGCTCTATATTGACCATACATTGTTTTAGAAGGTGAAGCTCCAGGAACAATTGAATTAAACCATAAACTTCCACTACCTTCTGAATCACAATATACTATATCAAATTGAACTTCTGCATTTGAAGAAGTATTGTTGTAAATACTTGTATAATAATTTCCAGCAGAACTAGCTATCTGAACAGAATTTGTAATAAAAGTTGTTAAAGTAGGAAGGTTATCTGACCAAAGAGTAGATGTAATTGAATCACTACTTACTACAAAATCTTCAGGGTCGAATCTTTTAAAAGCCATTTTTATATTTTATTAATTTGTTTTATTAATAGTAATAGGAATAGTTAATCTAGCTCCACTATCTAAACCTACAACAGTTAATGTTGCCGAAAGTTGTGTATTTGAACCAAATAATGTGTTTACTGTGGTTGCTCTCAAGTTAATTTGAGAACCTATTACTGTTGTAGAAACATTAGTTCCTAATGTAGTTGTTTGAGTATTAGCAGATTGGGCAGCTGTAGTGTTAATACCTACTCCAGTAAATGTACTCATCAATCTAACATCAGAAATTGTAGCTGAGTAACCGCTTGTTTCATATGTTTGATTATTTCCTAGATAATTCAATGTTTGTGGAGTGATTGCTAATGAAGCTCCTTGAACTAGTGAGATTGCAGAATAACCTAAATCAAGTACAGGTAATTTAGCTGTTCCACGAGGCAAAGTAGCTAATTTATATTTCATAATTTGAGTTTCAAGAGGAAATGCCTCTAATAAAGGCATATTTTCAATTGCTTCTCCATAAAATGCTGAACCTGATGGGTGATTTGGGTTATATAGAGTATAGTCTATTTCATCATCTGCTAAGGCAAATTGTGTAATTCTAAAAGAACCATCATTTTTTGCTAAAAGTTCTCTACCTTTTGTTGTTAATATAGCGTCAACTGTAACAACTTGATTATTTAAATATCCCATTATTTTATATTATGTACATGTATTATACTAATAAATATTGTTAGAGCAAACCTTTCTGTGTAAGATCCGTAATAAAGGTATCAACATTTTTGTTTAATGAAGGAGTAATATATTCAGGGGTTATAATATATGGTCCTGTTGTGCCCGTAGGTCTAAATCCTTCTATTAAAATCTGTGAGGCATCATCAACATATCTTCTGATAAGGAAATGATCTAAATTTAAAGATCCAGATACAGGAATAGGTCTATCTAATTGAACTGCTAAAACTGAATCGTTTCCACTAGCACTAGGTACTATTAAAGCTTGAACAGCTGTATATACTCTATCTTCTCTTCCTTCAAATCTAAATTCATCTCCATATTTTATAGACCAAGGTAATACTACTGGATTAAATCCTGATTCTGAAATATTTCTTTGGAAAACTTGTTCATTTCCATAGTAAGTTACTAAAGAAGAAGCAGTAGTGTATATTAAATAGGGAGAAACAAATGAATCAGGGTTTGAACTTGAAAAATATGATTGAATGGTAGTAGTAGTAGTACCCGAGGAAGATATCCATAAATTTGATACTGAGGTATTAGTGTCTGGGGTAGGGGATTGATTGTATGTAATAGTAGAAGGTTCTATATAAAATGCATCTGTTTGTGTAGCTGTTACTTCAATTGCAAGTTCATCGTTTAATTGTAATTGATCAAAAGGGATAGTATAACTAAAATTTAAAGGTTGATAATCATTTATTAATTGGATAGTATTAGTAGAAATTATTTCAGTTTTATTCATTCCTCTCCATCTAACAATTCTTGCTCTATATGATTTATAAGTTTCATACCCACTAGTATCTGTTCCTTTTAAAGAAACATTTATTGTAAGTGATATCCCATCACCAATAAATCCAGAATTAATCTGATATCTTTTTCCTTGGGCTCCTAAAACAGGGGGTAATGGGGAATTTATTATAGATGCATCCGCTCCTTTAGATGGGATAAGATTTAAAAGTAATTCTGTCCAAATTCCATTAGGGATTGGATTAATTTGATAAGTGGATGATGCTAATTTAGCTTGATAATCTCCTACTATATTTCCTGGGAGAAGGTTATCTGTTAAGGAAATACTAGTAGCCCATTGTGCATTAGGTACACTTCCTGATTGGGTATATAAAATAGGTTCAATACGAGTACCTCCTCTAATAATTGTTCTATATTGGGAATAATCTCCTCCTGTTTGGTCTTGAACAGATATTTTAACTCGCTCACCTGATTGGAAAGCTCCTTGAATGTTTGCTAAAGAATTTTCTGAAACATTTGGAATACCTACATTACCATCTTGGTCAATTAAATATTTTACAAATATATAAGAAGAATTTTCTCTTTCAGGTGGCCATCCAGCAATAAAAGGAGCGTATGCTACAACTGTTTTTAAACTTTCTACTGTTGGTTTTTTACCATATGTTCCTATATCTGAATATCCTATAACAGTATCTGCTGGGGACCAAGTGTTTAATCGTTGAGATGTAGACCTTGAACCTAAATATCTAGGGATTATATGACGTTTAGTAGTATAATTTGAATCTGGGATTTTTGCTCTGGTTGCGCTTCCGCTTATTAATTGGGCAAAATTAACGGGGGTTGTTATTCCTCTTGTATAATCAACATCCATATAATATGAACTATTTCTTAACCCATCAATACTATTTAATAGAGCATTTTCATCACTATTATAGAAATTAGGAGTTGTAATATATGGTTCAAATATAACAGGTTCACAAACTGAAGCACTAACTGCTCTACTTTGAGTAATTAAAAAACTAGCACTTACTAAATTAACTGAACCTACTCCTAAAGGTCTTTTAAGTTCTATATATACTTTTTCTCCTTCAATACCATAGTAAGAAGCTGAAAGGGTAGAAGTAACTCCTAAAGAAGTACAATCAAAAGTAGTACTAGCTAATTCAATTGGATTATTATTTTTATTGTATATAAGTTTAAAATTTCCATTCCCTGAAATAAGATTTCCATCAGTAGTAATAGATGCGGTAATATATAATGGTGTGTTTGGAGTATTTTCTAAAGTAAATTCCCCTGATTGGGTGTTAAAATACGGTGTACCATAATGAGGGAGATTAGTGCCTGCAGGAGAAGAATCCCAAGTATCTGGAGTGGTAGCTGTTAAAGGGAGAGTTAATGGAGTTGATTTTGAAGCAGAAATAGTATAATCTAATACTTGATTAGGGAATGAAGGAAGATAACCTTCAAATAACCCAGCTTCATATAAATAATAGTCTGGGAGTTCATTTATATCAGTAACTGTATAAGGTGTATAAGTTCCTAAAAAAGAATTATAGATTAAAACTTTAGTAACTTCCCCTAACGGAAGTGAATTGTCTTTTCCGTTACAATCAGTTTTAGCTATTTTTAAATATTGGGTTTCATAAAAAGTAAAATTAAATGGAGGAAAAGGAACATTAATAAAAGTTGCTTTATTAAAAAATAATATTTCTCCATTTTGAGGGGAAGTAGCAGAATTTAAAAAATTGTTTTCAAATATTACATCTTCAGCAGATGAAGTACCATAATAATGTACTGGTTTATAATCAAATGCTTGATTAGTAATGGGGTAAGCTTCATTTACTATACCATTAGAAATTAAAATAGTTGAACCACTAAATTCTCCATCATAAAATTCATCTTGCGAATTATGTACTACAAGTACTGAACCTGATATGGTGTGGATATTTTCTATCCAACTTTGGGAAGTATTTGTAGCTAGATTAAATTGTTCAAAAGAACCTCCTGTTCCTCCACTAAAGTTTTCTACAGTACCTTCTTCATATCCATTCCAAGTTGGTTTTAAAGTTCCGGAAATGTCTAAGTCTTCCCAAGACATTTGTGGTTGTGGATATTTATTTCTTTCAAGTAAATGTTGTTTAATTACAATACCGGAAGCAAGACTTGTACGTGCAGGTACAAAATCTCTAATCATTTTAAACAATGAGTTATCAAAAAATTTAATTAAACGTATAAAATCTGTTAAATTGTAATTTTTAATATATTTGGTAAAATATTCATTTCTTAATTGATCTAACGCAGGGTATGACTCAGCTGAGGATGATCTTAATCTGGGGTCTCCAATAAATTCTCCAATATTAAAATATCCAATTTGGGACATTATATCCTCATTAATTTCATTTTGGGGTGAAAATGATACCTCTAAGTAATTAATATTTGAAGTATAACTTTGAGATATGTTAGTTTGTTGAGAAAGTACTTTAAATGGAGATAAAGTATCTCCTTCAGGTAATACATTATCTTCTACTCTAATTTTATCGTTTATTATATTTTTTATACCTGCTATAGGTTGATCAGCAAAGAAATATTCTGTATTGGGAGTAAATATTGGGGTTTGATTGAAAGAAAAATTACTGTCTGAGGGAAATGATTGGGTTGGTACCCAAGATCCTGTTATTTTTGGATGAATTGAGATTGACCCGGTATATAATTCACCTCCTAAAGGTGCTCTAAAAACAAGTTCTTCAGGTGAACTATTTAATGAATTACCTTCAATTGAGTAAGGATTCATTATATAATCCTTAAATACACTTTCACTTAATTCAGTTTTATAATATCTTATTTCTTGTAAAGAACCGGAAAATTGGTTAAATAAAGAACCAGTTGAAAAATATATAGTATCTGTTAAATTCCAACAATCGTATGATGAAGTAACAGAAGAAGAAGTATAAAATCCTAATTTAGTATTATTATCTCCTCCTTCATATATGTTATTTCCTGCATATAAAGTAAATCCATTACTTCCACTTGTTAACATTACTGACCACCACCCTTCATTGAAGATTGGTAAATATATACTAGCTGAAAGGGTTAAATTGGAAGAGGATGGGTAAAATATTAAATGAGTAAATTGATAATATGGATCAATTATTGAACCAGAATATGAACCACTTATTAATCCAGATCCTGTATATTGTAAAGTTAATTCTCCTCCACCATTTAGGTATATAAGAGATTGGGAAAGATTTGTTGGGGGAAATTTTTCAGCTTTAAATCTAAAATTTATTGTAGAAGGAAATACAACCCCCCAATCAGCATTTAATTGGAATGAAGAGGAAATAAAATTAGTACCTTCAGTATTAAAAGCATAATTAAATTCATCTTGCCATGAATCCCAATCGTTTGAGTTTATTTTATCTTTTCCTCCAAATTCATTAATTCTCAATATAGTATCAGGGATACCGTATGAAGTAATTAAAGCACGTAAACCAGGTAAAGTACCTTTTGCTTTAAGTAGATATGGTAAATTATGGTAAATACGTTTATATAACGATTTATTTACATCATCTAATGGAATATAATCATTTGAGGCAGAAATTAAAGTATCAACATATTCAAATCCTGAAGGGGTAGGTAAAGATCCTGTTATATTAGGGAATGGAAATAAACCACCTTCTGGGGTGATGCCTAAAAATGCTGTAAATAAATCTTCGTTAGAAAAATTATTTTGATATAATTTAACTCCAAAATCACGAATAGCATCTGCTACTATATCTTTTGAAATACCATATTCTAAACGATTATCCGCATTATATTTTTGAGTTACTTCTCTGTAATATATCCAAATATTATCATAATGTTGAGCAACCATTTGAACAAATAGTTCATATTGGGCATTTTCAGAATCGTCTCTTAGATATTCTGGGATTGTATATAAAAGATTGTCTTTATTATTATTGTCATATAACGATGCAGATAAAATTAAACCTCCATAATTTGGGTTATACTCGTTTGTACTTCCAATCCAAGATAAAACAATTGGATCATTTGAATTAGCTAATATATAAGGTTTTTGTAAATTAGTTTTAGGCCAAGCATATGGGTTATTTTCATAATATAAAAAATATTCATACCCATCAAAATTAGTTATAATATCATTTATTTTATTTTCATATATAGCAGCACTACTACTAACATTTGTTGGAGAATTTGTTGTAGTATTTAATATATTAATAGATGAAGAATACTGTTCTATTAATTGAATTTTATAATAAAAATTTTCTAAACGTGTTTGAGCCGAACTAAAATGAATAAAATTTTCAAATGAAGTATAATCTATATTTATATCTATTTCTTTTTCTTCTAATAAACTATTTAGTTGATTTTGAGAACTTGTTAAAGATGTTGAAATTAAATCAATATATGATAATTCTAAAGTTGAATTATTTACTTGATCCTTTATATCTAAATTAAAATTAGGTCCACTTATGTCAACAGTATCAATAAAAATAATAGGTTCATCTTCAAATGCAACTTGATAAGCTACTGATTCTTCTAAAAGAGATACTATCCATAATGTAGAATTTATATCAAATTCTTCAGGTAAAGCATCATATAATTTAATTAGGATGGTTGGATTGGTAGAATCTTGATCATCTAAAACAATATTATTTGCTATTGAAAGTTGATTATCACCAAAATTTAAATAAAAATCTAAAAAATATTCACTATTTTCTCGCTCATTAATGAACCCTAAAGTTTGTTCAACTATATCTAAATTAGATAAAGTGGTACTATCTAAACGGATTTCAGTTCTATCGGAAGATATTTCTGTTATATAAAGTAATCCTGTATTGGAGCCTACTTGTTTGTTGAAAAAATTAAAATAAGTAACATATATTCCTTGATCAAAACCATTATTTATTAAAACCTGTTCAGGATCTATTTCAATTTGAGATAATGTATTATTTTGTCCTGCTGATTGCCCATCATTTAAAACTGTGTAATCTGAGAAATTGTAATTAGAAGTTAATAGGTTTTGGTTTATATCATATGTAAAATATTCAATATAACTATTTTGTGAAAAAATAGTATTAACTTCAAAAGTAGGTATCAAGTTTAAATCTTGATTTTCATATTCTTGTGAAGTAAAATCTTGGATATCAATTTGAGTAATTTCTGCGGCCATTATTGTGGATTAGCTAGTGTTGTCCCTGTTTGTAATTCTACTATTTGTTTCTGTGCATCAAGTAAATCAATTCTTAGTTGAGCAATCTCAGCTTGTAATGCTATTATTTCTTCTTGATTAGCCTCAAAACCAATATATTCACTACTCTTTTTAATTAAAAATTCATGAGAATTTATTTCCCCCGTTTCAGGTATATCATAAAATAAATCATTATACATTTCAAAAAAATCATTAACAGTTGGTTGTTGATCTAACTGCTGTTGAACGGTTTGAACACCAAGTTGTTTAAAAGAAGTATCTATAACTTTAGAATAATTTCTTTTATTAAATACTTGTTTTTGAAATTTTATACTTTCACTCATTTATTAACAACTTTAAAATAATAATCATCATCAAGTATTAATGTAGAACCATTGATGATTGTTTTAATTAAAATTTTATAATATCTTTCAGGTTCTAAACCACTCATGTAAATATCAAAATAATTACCTTTACTATCCGAACTTATTTTAGTATACGTTTCGTCAAAGTTAATAATAAATTCATTGGTATCCAAATCTTTTATAGCATAGTATGAAGAAGTTGGTAAATAATTTAAATTTGTAAATAATGAACTAGTTTGATATACTCTAGTAGGATACAAAGGACTTACATTTAAATAAAATCTATTTATACTTTCAGGAGTAAAAGTACCATCATTTCCATCTAAAGACATTTTAATTTGGGTTGTATTTACAACTGGAGATTCGGAAGTTATTACTGAAGTATAATCATTCCATCTAAATTCAAGTATTGGAGGGTAAATAGTATTTGTATCAACACTATAATATTTTAAAACAGGTTGAACATACTGGCTAGGAGAAAATTCAAATGAGCTTGAAAGTTTAACTATAAATCCATAATTAGGTAAAAAGGTAGAATACCATTCATTAACTACATCACTTACATTTAGATCAAAGTCTTTTACTTCACGTAACGAGTATGATTGAGTTATTTTAAAAGTTGGATCATCAAACCAATTCCCACCACCAGGTTCTGAATATATAGAATTATAAGATCCTGTAAAATGATAACTTATATATTGGGGGTCTGTATAATCTTCTTCAACATATGAAAAATAGTAATCATTTAAATTCCATGGGCCGGAATCTGAATAGTTTGAAAATTCCCAAGAAGCTCCATCTGTTATTTGAGGTGAATCAAGATAATGGCCTGTTCCATTATTCCATTGTTGAGCTATAGGATATACTTCAAACGTAGTTGTTGCATTAATTCCTTGAGCAGTAGCAATAAAATTTCTTAAATATACACTATATTCAGCGCCATTAATTTTATTATTTATAATATCGGTAATTTCTTCTTGATCAAATTGAGTTAAATATCTTGCTACCCCAGGATTACCATCAATATTTAAAGTGTTAAATACTTCACATATTGCATCTATTCCTGTATTCATTGTAGGGAAATTAGAATATAAGGTGGTGTCCTGTATAGGAAAAATTTTATAAATAGCCATTTATAATGTTTTATTATAAATATACAATTATAAAGGAACTACTTTACCTTTTATATCAATATCGGGATATCTTATTTCAAAAATACTAGGATCTAATGAAGGATAAATTATTTGATTTTGGGTTGCACCTGCTATATCATAAGCATATTGTGAATATCCTGAAGAGGTTCCTGCTTTATTTGTTATAGAAATATTTTTTACTGTTTGAACTCCTGGGATTCTGTCTAGTAGGACATATAAATCTCTTAATAAAATAGGTTGATTTAATTGCCATTTGTTTATATCAAAGTAATTTTTTAGAGCAGTAATACAAGCTAATAAAACCTCATTATTATTGAAATTAGGTAATACTATTATTTCAAAATTTGCTCCTATATTAATAATAAAAGCATCTCTAATTTCAATATTATCTCCAATCATTCTATATTGAGAGAGGTATGTTCTTAAATTATTCTTTAAAGCTTCTCCAGCATAATCTAATTGACCACTTGAATTTTGTGATAAAACATATAAATTTAAAGTTTCAATTGTTGAAACTTGATTATCAGTTAATTTAGGTTGTTCAATATATGCTTTAGATATAGCACCATATTCTGAGGGCATACTTAAGGCTCTGATTAGATAATCATCTGATGTAACTGAACGTTTTTGGGATGCTATAAGTGCTAGAGTATTTTGACGAATTTCCTCAATTGTATCTCCTGCTTTTCCTCCTGAGGCTGCTAGAGGATTATTTGGGGATAAAGAATTAAAAATATAATTAGCAGTGGTAATATTTAGATTGGTATTGTTAAATTTTACATTATTGGAAGAAATACTTGTTAAAGTATTTGAATTCACATTAGATGAAACTCCACCACCTGTTAAATATCTAACTGTTAATGTTGTGTTTGATGGTGCTATACCATATGTTCCCGTATATAAAAAATTTACTGGGGAATAAGCTGCTGTTAATTTATCTTGAATGAATGGTAATCCAATTCCTACATTATTAGCGTTTGGGGTAATTTCCTCATCAATGGAATTTGGAGAACCTGCTCCAAATTGAATTTGAATTAAATTATTTGATAATACACGAGTAGCAAATCTACGTTGAGCTTTTTTAAGTCTTAATAAATATGGGGCATCTGTTCCACCATTAGGATCATTTATATTAGTATTTTTTATACTATCTAAAACCATTTCTTGTCCTAAATGATCTACCTCATACCATTTATTTCCATCAGAATCTACAATATCTAAAACTTTAATAAAATCATTTATTGTGATATCAATTGTAGAAAAAGGAACAGGATCTGTGAAATTAAATATAGTAGAATTAATAGTAGATGAAATTGCGTTTCTACTTTTCTTTAAAAGGAAATATTGTGGAGTATTTCCTGCAATTTGATATACTGAAATTTCTGTAGGGTCTTGGGAGCTTGAAACAGAAAAATCTATTTTATCTTGTATAAGAAAAGAAGTTCCATTTTGAGAAGTTATGGAAGTATTTTCTCCAACTGTTAAAGCATAATTGAAATCAGGTACTACTTCTCCTCCTATTGTTATAGCAGGCAATTGTTGATAAAAATCAACAGTAACTTGTGCAACTGAAGATAATTTGGGTTTGTACCCAAACATGTATGCTAACTCATAAATATTATTTGTTTGTTGTGCATATTGAATGAAATTTTCTTGTAATTGATTATCTAAATAGAAACTTAAAACATCCCCAACATATGCAGCTTGTTCCATAAACATCATACCAGGTGATGAAGGAGAAAAATCATTGTATGTGTTAGGAAAATATGTTTTAGAATATTCAATTAATCGTTGTCTAAAATCGGAAAAGTCACGATTAATATATTTTATGTCTCTATTTGTATTAGCCATTTTAAAGTTGGATTTCTAAAGTATCTGTTATATTAGTATTGATCACTGAATATTTTAAAAGTACTGTGATTTGGTTTAATTCGACTTGCCCTGAAACAACTAAATCTTCTACATTTATATTGGAAAAGTATATGGATAATTTTTCATTTATATCTTCTCTAAGAAAATTTAAATTATCTGTGGTAATTTGTTCAAAAATAAATGCTCTTAATCCTCCCCCAAATGCTGGGTTTAATGGTCTTTCCCCAGGATTGGTAAGAAAAAAGTTAATTAAATTATTTTTTATAGCATCTTTTGTTTGATAATTTGATATAAAAACAGCAGGGCCATTTAATGGAAGATTTACCCCAACAGCAGCGCTATTATCTAAATCAATAGGATATATTTGTTGAGGGCTAAATGCCATTATTTATTGTTTAAAAGTCCCATAATTTGATCCATTCCTAATTCACCAGTACCTAAACTACCATTTACAGGATCAGATGACTGTGGTCTAAAGGTTTGTTGGATATCGTTTGAAGTAAAACTTAGGGCTGTTTCCCCTAATATGTCTTTATATTTTGATCTCAAATCCATTGTTGGTTGAGTAAATGATGGTTCTGCAGTTCGAGGAGGTGGGTTATATGATTCTTTAATTACTTGTTTTGGTGAACGAACAGCCTCAAGTAAAATATCTTTTAATTCCTCTTGAATTGCTTCTCTAACTGCTTCTTTAATTAATTTTTTTAATCCGTCGGTTTTCATATGATTATAAATATAGGGTTAATCTGCTTTTAAATCGTTTTGTTGTATGTAAAATACTAGTTCATCAATTAATATCTGATCAATTGAGGAAAAAGACCACTCTCCTTTTAACATCACTACACCTCCTTTATTTCTAGCTATAGCTCTTCTTCGTTTTAAAGAATTAGTTGTAGCTTCAGTTTCAACACCCATTTCAAATCCATTTACATTTGTAACTATAGGTGAATTCTCTGATTGTTGTTGGGTTAAAGCTGTTAATTCAGCTGAAAGTTGTTCTTGGTTTAATTCATTATTAGGGGAGCATTGTTGAATTAAAGTATCAAGTAAAGATAAATATTGTAATAATTGAATTAAAACTTGTCTAACTATAACTAATATAGTTAATAATCCTGTATTTGCTGTTTTTAATTTAGTTATAACTTTACTTATTGTATCTTTACTATCTTGAACCCCTAATATTGCATTTACAGGTAAACCTATTCCCGGAGGGACAGATGAGGGGATGGGGAGATTTTTTAAAAGTTTATATGCTATATCAAGAGTAAGTAATACACCTTCTGTTATTCCTAAAATTTTAGTAGTATTATCTATAATTTTTAAAGAATTATTTATTTGTTTTACTAATTTATTTTTACGAGAGATTAATTTATCTAATTCTGTTGGTGTTGGACAAGAAATTTTATCTTTTAAATCTGTTGATTTGGTTTTTCCTTGATCTATTAATTGGGCTACTTTTGTAATTCCAAATTGGGATATTAAGGTTATAGCTAAAGGTAAAGCAGTTCCTTTAAGATTTATAACCAAATCAGTAAGTTTCTTTTGAGCGAAATATTCAGGTGTTTTTTTAGAATCAGATAATTTATTTATTTGATCTGGTTTTAATTGGGATGCTTCTATTTTATCTGCTTCTGTTGCAGTTTTAATAGGGGTCATTTGAATAACACCTAAATCTTCTTTTACAGTGCCATCTCCTTTTGTAAGGGGTATTTCTTTAGTTTCATAACCAGGAGCAGAAATTACTGTTTTTGGAGGTTCATTAGTGGGTTTTAATGAACTAGAATTATTATTTTCTAGGAGAGTTGAATCAGGAGATATATTTTCAGATTTATTAGGAATATCTATTGGAGGATAATATTCCTTTTTATCTGAATTATAAAATCTAGGAGATATATTATGTAATTCAAATTGGAATAAAATCCATTTTTCAACACCTAAAATACCATCAAAACTTTGAATAGGACCATTATCAGTTGGAGGTATGTAAGTATAGTTATAAAAAAAACTTTGAGTACCTCCATATAATCCTTCTCCTGGGATAAGTTCATTATTGTAGTAAATTTTAACAATTATGTCACTTTGGGAGGTTTCTTGACTAATGGTATATGAATAAAAGCTAATCTGTTTTTTATTAGACCCAGATAAGGTAGATAATTCTAAATTAAATTCCCCTTTATTATTTGAAGTAGTAATTGGGGGGGGAGTTGATGATGGAGCTATAGTAGAGGGAGTCTTAGTGACTTCTATTTGGGCTCCTTTAATTGGTTGATTAGAATTATTATCTATAATTTTACCTTCCGACTTAGGTTTTTCTTTATTTTGAGGTTCTAAAGGAAGATCTTCTATTGGGGTTGTGGGGGGTGGTGGAGGTAAAGGTTTAGATTGAATAGGATCATTAATTCCTGTAAAAATTTTATTTTTTACGTCTGTTTCAACATCAGAAAGTAATTGAGGTTTTTCAAAATTAAGATAAGGAATTGTTTGAACATATCTACCATCATAATATACTTTAACATTATAAAATATACCTTTTAAATTTTTTTCTTCATATACTTCGTAAACATATGAACCTATTCTTTTTTTTACTTTAGGTGTTACCATATTAAATAGTTTTTACAAAGTTAGATTTAATATTATCTAATTGAGCTAATATTTTATTTAAATTATTTGAGGCAACAGTAGCGGTTGTATTCATTAAAGCATCTGGAGATGGGACACCTCCTGGGTATATTTGGGATGTTTTAAGGGTGGTAGATATATTAAGTAATTCTGTGATTAGGATTTTTAATATTTGTACAGTATCATCTCCTTTTAAAACAGGTTGAGTTGCATTTTTATTCCCTAACCTAACATCATTCCCATCTATATAAACTTGTTTAGCTTCTAAATTTATACTATCATTTGAAGATAAACCAACTGATTTTTGTCCACTGATTAAAACACTGTCAGTTTTAGCATTTAAAATTACTCTATCTGAATTAAAAATAATTTGGGGTGAATTAAATGAAGCTGGGGTAATTGGTGGGGTAGTATATGAAATAAAATTTTCATTAGATAAACTAAATGGGATTTTTTGGTATGAAGTTAAATAAATTGAGGATAAATCATTTTTTATATTTTCAGTAATAGGTTCAGCACCATATTCACTAGAATTTGGGTTTTGACCATTTCTTAAGATTGTTATTGGATCCCCATTATTTCCAGCAGTTGACCAATTGTTAGTATATTTACTTAATGATTTTGCTGTAGAACCTAAACGAATGCTATTCCCCCATCTTCCCTCATATATTATATCTCCTGCAAATGGCATTAATGGATGAATATTTCCTTTTTCCACAAATGTATTTTGACTTGGATTGGTTTTGGAATTTAAATTAAGTTCTACAAGTTGATCATCTACTACATTAGATGCACCTACTTCAACTTGGGAATAATTTAATTGTTGGGTTGGTGGATTTGGATCAAATGTAGAGGAAGGGAATGGGTTTGAATTTGGAGATAACATTCCGTATAACGAAATTGGTTGTGGTTCATATACCCATGAACCTCCTATTGAATTAGGACCTATAATTTGATAAACATAAACATATTCGTTTATTAATGGAAAATTTTTTTTATCTGGGAATGCAGGGGTTGCTGTATAAACTTTAGGTCTGATTGAAGAATTAACTGAAACTGCTTCTGCTGTAATTTGGCCTATTTGGATTAAACCTAAATTAGGGTTAAAATTAGGATGATTTTCATCTAATATTATATCTGTAATTCTAACTAATACTTTTCCTCCTTTAGAGGATGAAGTTGATGGAGTACTAGGTTTATTTCCTAGAGCCCTATTGGTCATTGCAGGAAATCCAAACTTATGTGACATTAATCCTTAGAATTAAATTTTTTAACTTCGTTTAATAATTGTGCTTTTTCTTCCTCAGTCATACCAAATCCTTCTTCACTTGACTTTCCACTAGAAATAGCACGTTGAGCAATAGTAGCCATTTTGATCAGTTGTTCATCATTTTTAATACCTAATTCCATATATTCCTTAATTAAAGGAACTATTAAAGTAGCATCACCTATATCATTGATTAAAGGTTTTAATTCACCTATTAAAGCATTGATTTGGGTTTCTTTTTTCTTAGAGTTTTCATATATCTCCTTTAACAAATCGGAGAATTTTTTCTTACCCCAAATATTTTCTTCTAAATTACTCATATTGGTTTTTTGGGAATAAATATGAAAAATTACAAGGATTGAAAATCTATATATCCTTGATCTAAATAGAATACATAATTCTTTTTAAATATATCGTATAATGAATTTGCTATTTTGGTTATTTTTGGAGTTTTTGCACTTGGGATCATCTCATGAATGTAAATATAAAGTGCTTTTTTGTTGAAAATATCTATTTGGTCTCTTTTTCTAAATAATTCTAATACGGCATCTGCTATCTTAGCATCTGTTTCTTTTGGAAAAAGTAAATAAATATTTTCTGTTACATAATCAACATATTGATCTATAAAATAAGATAATTTATCATCTGATGGGGAAGAATCTAGAGTATAAGAATAAGAATCGTCTTTAGATAGCTCATCAACTGAGGTTTTTTTAACTTTTGATTTATAAGTTTTTTCATTATATAAAATACACCAACGTTTAACTATAGTACCAAAATAAGAATATGCTTTAGCTCCATTATCTGGATTAAATAGATGAATTTTAGATAAAAGAAAAACTATAATTTCATGTTGTAAATGCTCTAAATTTTCTACATCAGTATGATAAAATTTAAAGGTATGGATTATGTTTTGGGTAAGTTTAAAAAATGGAAAATGGATTTTTTCCTCGTATATTTTACTTCTTAAAGCTGGGTTAGAGGTATTATTATATAATATAATAGCATCCTCAGTTTCTTGGGTAAAATAATTTTTATTTTTAGGTTTGCGGGTTTTTTTAATTGTATTTTCTAACATTGAATTCATTTAATATTTCTTGGATTTGTTGTATACCTTTAAAAATAGAACCCACTTCATCATCTGCTTTAAAAGCACCTGTGCTGTCTAATTGTTTAAGTTTCTTATCAGAAATTTCAATTACTCGAGATAATCTATCAAGATATTCTACATATCCAACTACTATATCTTCTGCTTTTTCATTTTTCTTAAGAAGATTAAAAGTCGTGAATCCTAGAATCACGACTAAAACTGCTAATGCACAGCAAACAATTGTTAAAGCTATCATATACTATCTAATAAGTTTTTCAAACCATCACTTTTAAACGAACCTAATGCTTTCTCTTTTGTTGAGGTTTTCTTTGATGTGTTGGGTTTATTCCCCAATGTAAAATTACTTTTACCGGTATCCACGGATTTTTTACCTTCTTTTAATTTAGGTAACCATTCACGTTCAAATTCAATACGTGCGGCCATTAAATCTGCCTGATGTAAAATAAAAGGTAAAGATGTTCTTGGTTTTTGTTCTGGCATAAATGACATAAGATATTTTTTATTACCTTCATCATATAAACCATCATGCGTCTGAATGGCAATCATTTCATTAAATGTATACTGGATGCCATGGGATTGAAGCATAAATAACCCTCTATCTGGGACTGAAGCAAATGGTACTTTAGTATTAAACATATAATCTTCACCTAATTTATCCTTTCTCCATTGATCAGTCTGAGGGATATATGAATCTTCATCTTCGGATCCCATTTTACCTAAATCATGGTTTAAAGCTGAAAATATTAATTCTTCAGTAGTAAAAGTGGACATATCTGCTTTTTCACTTGCCCATAAATCACATTGTTTTAAAGCACATCGAATAACACGTAAAACATGTTCTACATACCCCCCAGGGAAAGCATTATGATATTCTTTTTTATGCGCGGCAGGCATTAATATTAAACGATCAGCATATTGTTCGTAAAATTCTTTTAATTTTTCTTTACGTGGAGACGAAATATATTCATTAATATACCTCATTAATTCATTCCAATTATCTTGGATTTGTTCGGCAGTAAGATTCATAACTTATTTTTTATATATTAATTTTCTCTTTCAACAACGGATTGAACATCATCTCTCAATTCCTCTATTTCTTTTAGTATTTCACGAGCTGCTTCAACATTTCTTTCATTTAAAGCATTTCTCATTCGTTTCAATTTTCCTTCAATAGACTCCAAGCGTCTCAATATTAATTCTTTATATTTCATTTTTATTTATTTACTTATTTTATTATAACCTTTATTATTTCAATAATTTTAAATATTAAAATATAATTAAAGATAATAACCTTTTTTTACTTAGGCAAGTTCTTTTCTGTAAAGTCTTGTATTTTTTTTAAAAACGCACATTTTTCATATTCTTCTATACTTTCAAAGTAATGAATACTCAACTTAATAGATATTAAAAACTCTTCAGAGGCATGATTTATAAGAGCTTCTTTCCATTCTTTTCTTCTTAATTTACATTGACTAACCCAATACCATGCTCTGGTATACATCATGTATTCTCCTGCTTCATCAATCCCAGCAGCATCTAATGTAGGGTCGGCTTGTAAGAAAAATTTTAAAACTTGTTGTGAAAAATTATTCCCATTTGTAATTAGTTTATGGAACATTCCAAGTTTAAAATGAGGAGTATTTTTATATAGATCAAATTCATCCTTCATTTTTTTAGAATTTTTATCCTCATCACCATATCCAAACATTAAGAATATTTTATTCAAGTTCATGTGTATATACTATTTTAAAACAGAATTTGCGCTTTAATTAGCAGATTTTAAATGTTTAATTTTATTTTCTATATCAATCAGTTCATTTTCTAAATTAGAAATTTGACTTTTTATTTCATCATACGCCTTAATAGGATTTATAAAATCAGGGTTTGATGGATGATAAGTCCAAAGTTCTTCTAACACACTATAATTACCAACCAAAACATTTTGAAGATCAATCATTTTATCTTCTAGGTCATGTAATTCCATATCTATTATTTGTTGATAAATATTAGTCATATTTTTCTCCCATTTGTTTAATTATTTCTTCAGCTTCTTTAAGGGTAACATAAAAGAATTCTCTTTCACCCCTTACTCGTTTCTTTGCAAGTTCTTTATGGACTTCCTTTTCAATACGCTCCCCATTAAAACAACTATAAGTATATACAACATTAAATGGGGTAGGAACACCGGTTGGTTTGCTTAACTGTTCGGCTCGAATATCAACCTCATTTTTAGTATAACCAATTTTAAGCATTCCGGGCATAGAATCATTTTGTAAAACATAAACAAATTGATCCCCTTTTCCACCTTGGGAACTTTGTCTTAAACGTTTTGTAAAATACTCTACAGTTTCCCAACCATCGGAATCAACTTTTATTGTATAAAAGGAAGGATTAGGTGAAAGTGGTGTTCTAAAATACGGAACATACTTTTGGGATTCCTCATTTGAAATTTTTTCCATAACCTTTATTTAATATTACTTTTAGAAACGAGCTTTTGCACTCGAACCTTTATACCAAGGTAAACCCTCTCTTGATTTTAAACGCTCCCTCCATTGATCCTCCGTATATTTAATTCCATTTAAATAATACTCACGTAAACGATTATTTCCTTGGGGTATTACCGCGGGTCCATCCCAATTATGTAATTTACCATCAAACATATACATTATAGTTCCGTCTGCTGTTGTAATTTTTCTTGAGGGTTGATACTTACTATTTTCCATTTTTTCCAAAAATTAATTCAATAAAATACTTTTCTAATTCAAACGGTTCAGAGAATTTAAAAATTCCACAACATGCTAAAATACATCCTAAAACCATTAATACCGATATAACATTGAATGAAATAAAACCTAAAATTGTTAAAACAATATTTGTGATTCCTAAAATGATGAATAATATAAAAGCAATTTCGTGTTTACGAATTTTACGATTCAATTTTTTTAATCTTTTTTGAGCGTCTTCTTGGCTCATTTCTTCTAAATTTTCAAACATAACCTTTATTTTTTAATATACTGGAATATACAAATAAAAAATTAGGTATCCAAACTTTTTTAATCATTTATTAAGAAATAACTAAAGAATACATTCCGGTTCCTCTTAAATAGTAAGTTGTTCCGGTAACTGGTGAATTTGGGGTAAATTTAAAGGATGAAACTCCGGGTTGAACAACAATACTTGCAATATAAGAGGAAGTAACTAAATTCATTGATTGAGAAACAACAAATGAACCCGTGAAATTTGTTGGAGAAGTTGAATCATAGTACCCTTGTTGGTTACGAATTGTTTCCATTGTAAAATACGAGGAGGCACTCGGGTTTGTAAATGTAAAAGTTTTTAAACCCGAAAGATTTTCACCTATTGAACCTGTTCCATATAATTGTTGGTAAGTGTAGGAAGCCATTTTCTAATAAATATTATTTTTTTACTTTCCAACTAAAAAAATTATTTAACCATTCTTTTCTTTTTGTACAATCACATTCTTCTAGATTAAGCCACTTTTTATATCTTTCTTGGGTGATTCCAAATTTAGTTAAAACATCTTCAACAACATCTCCCAAACCTTTTTTTTCAATTTCTTCTTGGGAAATAAATGGGTTAATTTCATTGTTTTCTAATACTTCAATAATGATATCCATTTCTTTTCTAATAAAATATTGTTCAATTTCATTCATATTTTTTTATTTTAAAGAAATTTATCATTTCATAATGTGCACAAATAATAACTCCAATTACCCCTATAAGCATTATAAAGGACATTTTTATAAGATTTTTAAATGTTTTCATTTTAACTAAACATTAAATAACCAATAGCTATACCTGTAAACATTCCTAAAAGGGAACCATATAAAAATGCGTTCCAAAGCTCATTATCGTTAAAATATTTTTTCATTGTTCTTTATATTCTTTTGCTAGTCTTTTTATATCGTCTAACAAATTAGTTAATATTCCTTGTTTATATGCATCGTAATCCTCTTGATTTTCTCTTGGGAACGCCATTTGATATGTTTTTTCTATTGGGTCCATAGGGTAAAAATGACCGTGCTTGTATATTTTCTTTTTTATTTTTCTTGGTAGTCTAAATTTCATTGTTATTAAATTATAAATAAACCATAAGGTTTATGATAAATTTTTCCATATGTTTAAAATATACGTATATCCTATGTCGATGCCAAAGATCTTTTAAAAAAGAAAGATTTTATTTTTGTGGGGTTTTGTCCTTTTTTGCATTTTGGAAATTTGGGTGTGGTTGTGGGGGATAACATGTTTGATATATAGGGATATACAATGTCGATGTGGAAAGATCGTAAGCGATCTGTAAATGTGTCTAAGCACCGGCCCTCACCACACCACGCCATATTGACAACGGCGCGCGTGGGGCCATATGGCTATACGCATACCATATATATACGGCGGTACCGCACCAGACCTACCACCCCTACCCCTCCCGGGGCCACAGGGTCACAGGGCTTAGGGTCACAGGGTCTCCAGACCCACAGGGTCACCAGACCATGGTCTCCAGGGTCACTGAATCCACCGACCCACCAATCTCACCATCACCAGGGTCTCCATTGGGTGTTTGGGTCACCAGGGTCACCCATCACCAGACCCACCCAACCATGGATCACCAGACCCACCATCCACCAGGGTCACCCATCTCCAGGGGTCACCCATCACCAGGGTCACAGACCCACCATCACCAGACCTATTAGACCATGGGTCACCAGACCCAGGGCCACTGGGTCACCCATCTCACTATCCACCAGACCATTGGCTCATCAGACCCACCTATCACCATTTCACCGGCTCCATGGTCTTGGATCTTACCACCACACCGTTTTCAAACCAGTAAAACGCCAGCTTGCCCTCAGGGGTCAATACTGTGATTGTGGCTGTATCCAGGTTACCATCTATATTCTGGATTCTGGGTCTATTGATTTTGATGAATGTGTCTGTGCTCATACTGTGTCTATATTTTGGACCCCGAAAGCCCGGGTGACCGGGCTCAGGGCGTATAATTAAAAGATAAAACCGTTATGAAGCGGTCTCTTTACGGAGCTGTAGTTCATCATGCTCCACATTAGATAATATTTCTAGGTATTCGGATTTGGTATTACATATCTCCTCACCAAAGTAATTCTCCACTATTACACACTCTACTCCAGTTAAATCACAGGTAAACTCTCGAATTAATTTCATATGTCTCGTTTTTATTTATACCACAATATACGAAATGGGGCTCAATATTCTACGTCCCCAGCCATCAACACACCATGTGTCTCACAGTACAGATCATGTTTGGATTGGTCTGTGTTACGGTCAAATATGGCTCCCAACATCACCATTGCTATCTCCACACCTTTGGCTTTAATGGTGTCATCGGTCAAGGGTAAATCCATGATTGGCTCTACGGCTTTGTCAAATAAATCTTGGGCTAGTGCTTGTGCTCGTGTCATATTATTTAATTACTTTTTCGTTTAAAAACTGGATTAATTGTTTCAATTCGTCTTGGCTCAAGAATAAATGGTTCGATCCATCTGAGGTTGTACATTCAATCTCCACATCACCATCTCCATGACTGCATATACTCCAATCACTATGTTTTTGCTTAATATCCATTGTATCCCACTGTGGGTTAAAATCATATCTGGTTATCTTAATTTGCTTCATATCTCCTAATTTTATACTTCAATATACGAACTTAAAGCCGCTTAGCTACGTCCTCACATAACTCCTCAAACTCATCCTCAATCATATCATCCAACATAAACTCTAGGGTCTCAGTGTCTTCATCCCTACCATAGCAGCAACCACACGGCTCTACAAAATAGTAGGTGTATCTAACTTGGTTATTAGGCACATCAATAAAATTGATTTGCTCACCATCCGTAGTATAGAAATCAACCACACCCTTGAATCCCGGAAACTTGTCTTTAAATATTTCTGATTTTGTCATGTTACTCTTTTAATTATAATTCAATATACGAACCCACCCTCGCACCTCATATTCCCGCCGACCCCGAAAGCCCAATTACTTGGGCTCACAGGGCGTATAATTAAAAAAGATAAAACCGTTATGAAGCGGTATCTTAATCGTGAGGGGTGGAGAATCGAACTCCATCTATGTCTTGACCTTACCGCCATGGCCCCTCTGGGCCTGCAGACCCATTTATGTAAACACTTAACTCCGGGAATTTCTCCTATGCATCTTTCAAAACATAATTACGGTCGCTTACAATTTTTTGTGGCTCTAGTGGGAATCGAACCCACCTTGTAAACTACATGTTATATGCCTTAACTTTTCTCTCCGATCCTAGTATTAAGGAGTGTCAAGCCATATCACCATCATTTACCCACTTGTATTCCGAGGTCTTACCAAGGCTTACTTTATAGAGCCATATTGTAGTCAGGACAGGATTCGAACCTGCAAGAATATCCTCCGTCGGAGAACGCGTCTACCAATTACGCCACCTGACTATATTTTAAAGTTACTAACCATGTAAAGGATTCCGAAACCTTTATCTCCACCCGGGTTTGTTGTGCTATGGACGCTTACACTAACACAGCTTTCACTTTTGTTGTCAGGACAGGATTCGAACCTGTATTATTTGCAACTATCTATAAATAGCTTTCAACTATAATGTGGGCTTTCTCTTTCCAAAGTGCTTCACCACAACTTTATAAGCGTCTACCAGTTCCGCCACCTGACTATTCATCCTATTCTGATTTAAAGGTTTCGTTGTAGTATTGTTCTGCAAATTTCCTTGCTTGTACCTCATTAAATGCTGGTACTATTTCTTTAACTAATTCAATCATCTGCTCCTTCTCCATTGCTTTGGCTTGTTTGAACAATTCTACTCTTGTTACTGAATATTCACCAAGAGAAATTTCTTTCTTTTCTAATTGAATTTGCAGAATAAAAATTCTGTTTTCATACCATT
>JACCDP010721884.1_pt1 | contig 67254 bp, 120 predicted proteins | sample 7445841 | NCBI WGS metagenome assembly JACCDP01 (sample SAMN15323441, study PRJNA562643) | freshwater metagenome | isolation source: river surface water | place: USA:Blue River Watershed | collected 2017-08-17 | reverse complement strand
GTAGGAATCAATACTTTTGGCACCCAACACATTCAGTTGGGAGACATAGTTCAGTTGAACTACAAGGATTCCAGCGGGGTAGATCTAGTGGCCCCAGAGACAACTCGTTTCGTTGTGTACAATATAGAGCAGAACAAGGATTCTTCTGGAATCACAAATACATTGTATCTAGCGGAGGTATAACATGGCAGACGAGTATGCTTCACTCGCTGGCTTTGACTGGAATGCTATAAGCAACTTTAATCCATCAACAGCAAACTACAGCATGAGTACGGGGATTGACCCAGCCACCGTTAACTTTGGATACAATCCACAAAGCGGTAATTGGCAGTTTACTGACTCACCATCAACAGGTTCTCCCGCTCCCCCGTCCTCACCAAGCAACCCTGCTCCAACTAGTTACTCTCCGTCGCCACCCCCGCCACCGCCAGCACCATTGCTGCCAACTTTTAGACCGATGGGCGACGACGGTAAGAGTTTCAAGGTTGCTCCATCAGATATCATTGAATTTGACGATGACGCCATTAGCATTGCTCAGATTCAAGAACTTCTGTTTGAGGAAATCGGAGCAACAGAACTTGCCAACATTTCACGATCAGATCTTATTGATGGGCAGGAAGCCGTATACTCTCCTATCAAGAACCTGTCCTCAGTACGACGAGAGTTCAACCCAAACAACGTAGTGGCAACTGCCTACAACTCAGACTACTTTACTAGATTTGGAATTGATCTTAATTCTAGAGGTGTTTACGAACCGTATTTTGATGAAAACGGTGACCTAGTTATTGAGGTAGAAAACATTCTTGACAACGAGGAAATTCAGGTGCAAGTCCTTGCAAATGGTACAATTGACATTATAGAGGAACTATGATCACCAACGACGGCAAAGAAATTATCTCAAAGTATCTTATTGGTCAGGTGCCAACTTTTGCTACCCATTTGGCTATTGGTTGCGGCGCAACGCCGCTGGACGTTACCGACTCAATCCCCAATACTGTGTATGGAAAGAAGAGGCTGGACTTTGAAATGACGAGGGTTCCAATCTCGTCCAAGGGATTTGTAGACGATTCAGAAACCTTTATTGTAACCAACAAGGCGCTTACATCAAACGTTGCCACTCTGACAACCTCTGTAGCGCACAACATTGTCGTGGGAGAGACTGTGGTTATCTCAGGGGTAGACTCTACCTTCAATGGTCAGTATCAAGTAACATCAACGAATGCCCCAACAAACACAACATTCTCTTATTCGAAAGTTGCTACAAACGTCACATCGGCAGCCGTAACCCCCAATGGGGCAGCGGTAGTGTCAAGAACTAAGGTATCCCTAACAGCAGAACTTCCCACAGACAACAGATATGACATTACCGAAGTAGGTATTTGGTCAACTGGTGCGAACAGTTTGGCTGGTCAGTACGACAGCAAGATGATCTTCAATTTCTCTCAGTCATGGCAATACCACGGAACGTCCATTGCTGATCCAGCAACCAAGGATCTTGGGGCAGGAAGCGCGGTAGACATTACTGGATCAGACAAGTATTTCTATGCGTACACCAACGACTCTCTCTTCCAGACCACCCTCAGGAAGGACAGGAAGGAGGGTCCAAGGCACTTGAATAAGACCCTGCTGGTACGAGGTGACCTGTCCACCATTACAGGCTCTATCAACGGCGATTGGACACCAGCGGGTGATCACATCCACCTTAACGATATCAACTTTGATATCTCTGGAAACAACAGCGCAGACCTACTTAAACTAGCATTCTCTGTCATTGACCGTACCGCTACTGCTCAGGCCGTACCAGACAACATCAAGATCATGATGGAGTTCTACAAGAGCGAAACTGCTACGTCTAACGGGTACGCCAAGGCGCAGATCTACATTCCCGGTACGAGTGTCAGCACAGACAGATACGTTGTAGGATCTTTCACAATCTCACAGAACATTGACTACAGCAACGAGGCTGCAAGTTCAAGCCTTCCATATATCAGGTTCTACACCTCCCCAGACTTTAGCGCACAGGACATTCGCGTGTGTAGAATCTTCGTGGCGGTAACAAAGTCAGCCGCTCCATCAACAGACCACTACATTTCCTTCGACGGATTCAGGATTGACAATACCATTGAGAACCCAACCTACAAATTGTCGGGGTACTCAATCATCAAGAAGGACGGTCATCCTATCTCCAAGTTGGCTAACACCAACAACTACATTGACTTTAGATTCTCTCTGGGTGTAACATAATGGCTAAGAAGATCATCATTCCCAAGGAGCAACTTCCAAACCTTATTGCAGGAGAAACGCTGTGCTTTCTTAGATTCAGAATTGTTTCCGAGGATAGAAACCGAGTCTCTGCATGGACGCCAGTATTTGGCGTGCTGCCAACTCAGTCTTGGGGCTTTGATGAGATTGGCGCTCTACAGTCAGACGTTGCCACGCTACAGTCTGATGTAACGACAATTGAGGGCGACGTAACAAATCTCTACAGCATATCTGATGACAACTTCGCAATAAGCGTCGTGCTATAATTTACCCATGGCAAAGATCCCACTCCCCGACCGAGGGCAGCCCCTAGATGTTACCTACATCTACCAAATGGCTAACGCGATCAATGAAATGTCAAACGAGGTTTCATCTGCCACCTACAACTATACGACTATCGCCACGCGGGATGCAGGCGAGCAGTCCATCCAGACGAGAGCAGCCAAGATCGTTGGCGGCTTCGTAGACATTACAACCAATGACCAAGTATCCGCTGGTGACACCAAGCCTTGGTCATTCTCTTATTCAGCAGACTTTAAGTATCCACCTATTGCTACCGCGACGGTAGTCAACAGGGGTACCTCAGACGTAGGTGACGACGTAACAGTAGTTATTCGCTCAGTAACCACATCAAGAATCGAAGGCATCGTGCGCTTCAACTCAGGTGGACAGGCAACTACAAGCGTGAACATCCTCGCAATCGGCATTCCTACATGATAGAATGTGCCCATGATAAACTGCGACAAGTGCCAAGGAAGAATGTTTTTAGACAGAGCATTCTCTGAGCATAATCATATGGAGACATTCTGTATCCGCTGTGGCAGGCGTAAGTTCTATCATGATTTCAGCAAAACTAATGGAGAATCTGCATGGCTGTGGCAAATGGAAAGAATGAGAATGAAAGCCTCAATCTCTCGTTAGGATCTTAAATGGCAAGAAGCAAAGAAGAAACAAATAAGTATATACGTCATTGGCACAATGAAAAACGTGATGAGGTTTATAGATATAAAGAAAGTGTGCCGTGTGCTGATTGCGGAAACTTCTTCCCACACTATGTAATGGACTTCGATCATGTTCGTGGAGAAAAAGAATTTAATATTTCTAGTTTAATCTCTAGCAGGGGGACCAGAAAAAGAATTTGGGATGAAATTGCCAAGTGTGATGTTGTGTGTGCCAATTGCCATAGAATAAGGACATACAAGGAGAAAAGCGTATATGGGAAAAATTGCTAGTGAAGAAGATGGGTCGCTAAGCATTCCTGTAATCCAGAGGCCCCGCCGCAGGACATGGTTCCTAGACGGCGACCTAGTACGCATCACGCACATCAGCAGGGCACAGGGGACAGTAGTTCTTTTTAACTGTACCAAGGACTGCAACATGACGATGAATCTGGTAGAATTTAAGAGGAAGCGCAGACGAGCATACACCGTAATGGAAACGGCTGCACTACTAAATTACCATAGGAAGAGCATACCGAGATTAGTAAAATCTGGACTTCTCCCGCCACCCGTAGGCGAACTTCCCGGTGGAAAAACCGCTTTTCATTACCTTTCGTACTACAGCGAGGATCACATATGGGAAGCCAGAAATCTTATGGCCCAGACCCACATGGGAAAGCCACGCAAGGACGGCCTCGTAACAAATAACAAAACGCCCACGGAGCAGGAGTTGCGCTACGCCATGGGCGACGGTATGATCTACTATGTAAAAGACGAAACAGGAAGATTTATTCCTGTATTCTCAGAAACGGTATAGGCTTGACACCCATGCTCACAGGGAGTACAATGGGGTATCGACTAGAGAAAGGACTCCACATGGAGCCAACCAAGATTCAGTGGTCGTTGGGCTATACGCTCAATACCGGAAACTTCCAATCCCTACGCCTTGATTGTCAGGTCACTGATTATCAGCGTGAGGGAGAAAGCGCAGCAGAGGCTTCCGCTCGCGTCTACGAATTCGTTGAGGGACAACTCAGCGCAAAGTTGCAGGAAGCCAGAGAGGAACTAGGGTAATGGACCCTGAGTACCCATACATTCCAGCCACAACGACCAACACTAACGTTGTGTATAACTTCAATCGCTACAAGGCCCATGATGGAGACTCATACGAGGCGGTCAACGAGAACCCTCGTGTATTCTGTTCGTCAGGCCCAACACCCGTAGACGCTCTCCGCGCTATGTCAGATGTTCTGTCCAAGAACAAGATAAAGACTTGGACGGCATCCAGTGTACATTTCGATGATGAGGGTGTACACTACCTTACGATCTACGTTTAGGAGAATCAGTGGCAGACAACAAGGCGCGTCATGCGCTCATCAGCAAGTTTGAGCAGCAGTACAAGTTGCACAACCTGCCCAAGCCACAGATCAACAGGGTAACGGAAAAGTGGAATGCTGACGACCTCCTTGAGTCTTTTGATCAGGAGGATCTGTATGATGCAATTCGTTTCTATTTCAAGGTCAACAAGACCCCTACGTGGATCGGGTTTTGTCGTAATGCTGGCGAACTGATAGAGTCAATGAAGATACAACGAGAAGATATTAAGTTTAGGAAAGAGATGAGGGAGAGGGCTAGAGCATGGCTAACCTAGAGGCAAAGACGCTATCGGCGGTACTTAACGACAAGCAGATTCACGTTCTGCTACAGGCAGGCGTAGGAAACATTCTTCGTACCCACGGCGATGTGTGGGACTTTATCGCTAACTACTACGAGCAGAATCAGTCACTCCCCCCAGCGACGGTGGTAGTCAAGAAGTTTCCAGACTTCGAATACTCAGAGGACACTGGTGCAACAAAGCACCATCTAGAGGAACTGAGAACTAAATTCCTTGAGGATAGGATAAAGTTGCTCTTGCAGGAGACTGCTCAGACAGTCAAGAGCGGAGAGCCTAATGCAGCACTGGACTCTCTTATCTCAGAGACAGCAACGCTAAAGAGGCTGTCTGCTGCCACCCGTGACCTAGACGTTTCTGATGTAGATGATGCTATTGCCCACTTTGAGTTGGTCAAGAGGCTACAGGAGTCTGGAACCTATGGCATCTATACTGGACTGGCAGGATTTGACAACTACCTTCCATCGGGAATCACTCCCGGTCAGTTGGGCGTGTTCCTAGCCTATCCCGGTATTGGCAAGTCATGGATGGCTGTTTATTTTGCAGTTCAGGCGTGGAAGATGGGGAAGTCTCCGCTTATCGTATCTCTGGAAATGAGCGAGGAAGAGGTTCGCAATCGTGCCTTCACTGTTATTGGCAACGGTATGTGGAGCCACCGCAAGTTGTCCAGTGGTCAGGTAGAGATTGACATGATGAAGAAGTGGATGGACAGGACGTTTGACGGCAAGCCACCGCTTCGCATTATCTCCAACGACGGTATTGGCGAGGTAACTCCATCAGTGCTGCGTGGAAAGATCGACCAGTACCACCCTGACATTGTATTCGTAGACTATCTCAACCTCATGTCTCCCAATCAGAAGGCAGACAACGAGACTGTTCGTGTCAAGAACCTGAGTCGTGAATTGAAGTTGCTTGCTGGTATGGAGTCGATTCCCATTGTGGCTATCTCGTCTGCCACACCGGGAGAGAACACCGATCTGACAGCCGTACCGACACTAGATCAGGTGCGTTGGTCAAAGGATATCGCCTATGACGCAGACTGGCTCCTAGCCCTTGGTAGGGCGCAGAACAGCGATGTTATTGAGTGCGTGTTCCGCAAGAACCGTAACGGTCATCTTGGAGACTTCATGGTGCAGGTTGATTTTGACTCAGGCCGCTTTGTCTACAAGGATTTTGAGTAGTTTTCTTTGGTATAATTAAGCATGAACTTCATGCACAAAAGGATAAAGAGGTTTGAGTTATCGGGTCAGATAACCGATGATATTTTTATCCCACGCATGAAGAGCGAATATGTTAGATTACTCACACATAAGATGAAAGACACGGGGTACGTGCCAAGGCTTGACATAGACCCTGACTGGTCAATATCATACACAGGAAACTACTACGAATTTACACTCAGCGTATATGGATCATATATCGGAAAGAAGAATGCCCAATGTATAGAAGGACTGGACAAGAATCGTCCAATTTTTACTCCCCAGAGCAAATCAGGAGAGTCATCCAAGGGTCAGGAATCGACATTGAATCAGAAGTAGATTCTGACTACATTGTTTTCTGTCCCTACCACAACAACTACCGCACGCCTGCTGGTGAAGTCAGCAAGGAGCGGGGTACATTCTTCTGCTTCTCATGCCACGAATCACGATCACTCGTAGAGTTCGTCATGCATGTAACAAACAAGTCCTACTTTGAGACACTGAGATTCATTGAGTCAAATAAGGCAGACGTTGACATTGTTGACAGCCTTGACCTTATCCTGTCCAAGAGTGATGAGATTGAGCCGTTTGACGAGTTGCTGATCAAGCGACTGCACAATCAAGCGCTGGCATCAGAAAGGGCTATGTCGTACTACGCTTATCGTAAGATATCGGAAAATTCTGTTAAGAAGTTTCAATTGGGATATTCCGATAAGCAGGATATGGTGGTCACGCCAGTACACTCACCTGATGGTTCTGTCTATTATGGATTCGTCGGGCGCAGTATTGAGGGCAAGGAGTTCAAGAACACCAGTGGAAACTGGCGCTCCAAGACCCTATTTAATCTTCACCGTGCTAGAAGGTTCGACACGGTGTATGTAGTTGAGTCAAACTTTGATGCGATTCGACTAGATCAGAATGGCGTTGCTGCTGTTGCAACTCTTGGGGCATATGTCTCAAAGTTTCAGACAAATCTATTGACAAAGTATTTCAACTCTGTTATAGTTGTGGCAGACAACGACAATGGCGGGAACAAAATGGTGGACAAGATGGTTGATAGACTTGGACACCGTGTTACCGTCGTGGGTATCCCACAGAGGTTCAAGGACGTTGGCGACATGTCAGATGCCGACATTTCTGAACTGACAAAGAGAACAGAAGATCCACTACTATCACTTACTATATAAAACATACAAGGAGAAAAACACATGGGTATTATGAAGGGTTTGAAGGAAATGGAGAAGGCACTAGACCGTCCATCTTCATCTGGTGAGGGCGGCACCAAGGTACGCTGGCTCAAGTTGGAAGATGGTCAGAGCGCAAAGATTCGCTTCATCAACGAGTTGGACGAGGACTCTCCCAACTACGACGCCAAGCGCGACGTTGCTATCATCGTGTCAGAGCATAGCAATCCAAAGGATTACCGCAAGAAGGCTGTCTGCACCATGGACAGCGAAGGCCGCTGCTTCGGTTGCGAAATGGCTCGCAAGCAGACAGAGGCAGAGCGTAAGACTGGCTCGTGGAGGGCCAAGTACCGCTTCTACGTCAACCTGCTGGTAGACGACAGCCTAGAAGATCCATACGTTGCTGTGTGGTCACAGGGCGTAGGCAAGCAGTCTGCATTCAACACTCTCAAGGAGTACGTCCTAGAGACTGGCAGCATCAGCAACCGTGATTGGAAGATCACCCGCCGTGGTACGGGAACAGATACCACCTACCCTCTGGTTCCTCGTGACCCAGACACCGAGAAGTTTGACTGGTCAGGCATTGAGCCTTACAACCTTGAGAAGGTTGTTCGTGAGGTTCCTTACGCTGAGCAGGAGTCCTTCTACCTTGGGTTTGACGGCCCATCCAGCGAGACTAAGAATCTTGACTGGTAATAGATAGTACGCTGAGGGGGTGATACCATATACGGTGTCACCCCCAAAGCCAGTTAGGAGAAAAGTGTTTAACTTTAAAGAGCCACCAGAAATTCAGTTTGAGATAAATGATTCGCTTGCTCATGGTGCCAAGCAGCCCACACCCGCAAGCAAGGCTCGCCCCCAATGGTGGAAGCAGATTCAGCCCTATCATCCAGATATCAAGAATGACGACTATGTTGAGGCTGGGTCTGGAACAATTAGAACTTGTCCAGCCATTACAGATATTCAAGATTTTGGATACATGATCTATCTACCATTTGATCTGTATGTTGATGCGACAGATAGAAACGAACTTAAACTTGCTATACCTCCGCGACTGGCAGAAGAAAAGCCGGGATACTATGTAGGTCATCATTTTGCGTGGCAGGTAGAAGGATTTAAGATTGGCGAAGAGTTTCATCCACAACACATCAAGGTCAATCCAGTGTTTGGGGTGTCTACGCCCAAGGGGTACAGCGCCCTAATGATGCATCCAGCAAACAGGACGGACCTTCCATTCAGGGCAATGGACTCACTTGTCGATACAGACACGTACACGGCTTTTTGGACAGTTATCATCTTTGTGAAAATGGGATTCAAGGGAGTGATTGAGGCAGGTACGCCAATCCTACAAGTCATTCCATTCAAGCGCGAGGAAGTCTGGAACTCAAAGGTGGTTCCAAAGAATGAGGAAAAGTGGAACAGAAATTGGAACGGCATCAAGGTGAAGTTCTATCGCACGTATAAAAATTTTTTTTGGGTAAGGAAGAGGTTTAACTAGTATGCCAAAAATTTATTTCGAAAACATGCTGCCAAGGCTTGATCCACCAAAGCCTACACCAGCAAAGTATGCACGAGCAGAGTGGTGGAAGAACATGGACAAGTTTATTAGTGATGAGCCAGACCTCAAGTGTCCAGTTCCGCACCATCCCGTTAATCTTAGAAGCGGTGGCAAGTTGGGGACAATGAGAAAGTGCCCAGCAGTTGAGGACGCCATGCACGCTGGGTACACGCTGTACTTCCCTGCCGACACGTTCATTGATTCCACGGGAGAAAGAGTCATCATGGAGCATATGAACTTCCTTGGCAAGGAGGCAGACGTTGATCACCTAAAGTACGGTCTTGCACAGAACATAGATGCAACAAAGGGATATCAGTCTGCATTTGATTTCCACGAGCAGGCCTTGAAGTTGAACACGTATTGGGGAATCAGAACAGAAAAGGGGTACAGTTCCCTCATCACCCACCCACTTGGAAGAACGGACTTGCCTTTCTTCATGGTAGATGCTATAGTTGATACCGATGAATACACCGCAATGTCGCCATACTCCTTCTTCATGAAGAGAGGTTTCAAGGGGACCATTAAGCGCGGTACACCAATGATGCAAGTTTTCCCATTCAAGAGGGAAGATGAATGGACCATGGAGATTGTCGATGTTGACAAGGAGCGCTTCCTCAGGAAGGCTACTCTCATGGACGCAGTATTCGATAATGCCTATAAGAAGTTTTTCTGGAAGAGAAAGAAATATAATTAATGACTAACTATGTTCCGCTGCATGTTCACACTCACTACTCTCAGATGGACGGGGTAGCGACACCAGAGGAATATGTGGAGCGTGCCCAGCAGAATGGCATGACTGCTATTGCAATCACAGACCATGGAACTCTGTCTGGGCACCGCCCTATGTACCGCGCAGCAAAGGCTGGCGGTCTAAAGCCTATTCTGGGGGTAGAGGGATACATCACGGCTGATCGCTTTGACAAGCGAGACAAGTCTGAGCGAACTACGCCACTTGATCTTGTATACAATCACATTGTCATTCTGGCAAAGAACGACGTTGGTCTAGAGAACCTAGGGAGGCTCAATGAGATTGCGTGGAATGAGGGGTACTATCGCAAGCCTCGCATCGACTTTGAGGTTTTGGAGAAGTACCGCGAGGGGCTTATTGTCTCTAGCGCTTGCATGTCTGGCCTCATCAATAAGGCGATTGAGGTTGACGACTATGCAGTTGCTAAGGAGCATTTGAAGTGGTTTGGTGACCGCTTTGGTGATGACTTCTACGTGGAGGTCATGCCACACAACACGGCAGGCATGAACAAGGCCCTGATTGAACTTGCCGATGCAGCGGGGCACAAGATCATCGTGACCCCTGACTGCCACCACGCGACGGTAGACCAGAAGGTCATCCAAGAAATCATGCTTATCAATAACACTCATGCCAAGTTTGAGAAGGATGTTACTTACGACAAGTCTCGTAAGGTTGACGATCCTCTGGCTCGCCTTGACTACCTGTATGGTCATGACCGCATGATGAGTTTCAACAAGTTCGACATTCACCTTCTCTCAGGCGATGAAATGCACGCCCAGATGGGCGCAGACTCCCGCGAGGACATGTTCGCCAACACCTTTGAGGTTGCTGACAAGGTGGAGGAATACACCATCCACCGCAACCTGAACCTCCTTCCTGTTGAGCATAAGAATCCAGACGACACTATTCGAAAGTATGCAATTAGTGCGCTCAGAGCCAACAATCTGCATACTAATCAGGAGTACGTGGATCGCTTAGAAGAAGAATTGTCAATCATCAAGGAGAAGAAGTTCGCCTCCTACTTCATTGTTGTGCGTAACATGCTCAATTGGGCAAAGAAGCAGGACATTATGGTTGGTCCCGGTCGTGGCTCAAGCGCAGGCTCTCTCGTTTGCTACCTCCTTGGAATTACTGACATTGATCCTATTGTTCATGGCCTACTATTCTTCCGATTCATTGACATTGATCGTGACGACTGGCCTGATATTGACTCTGACATTCAGGACTCCCGTCGTGAAGAGGTCAAGGATTACTTAGAGAAGCAGTACAAGTATGTCGCTTCTATCGCTACCTTCCTACAGTTCAAGGACAAGGGGGTCGTGCGTGACGTTGCACGCTGCTTCAACGTTCCTCTGGCTGACGTTAACCGCGCACTCAAGACGGTAGATACGTGGGAAGAGTTTGTATTCTCAAAGAATACTGAGTGGTTCCGAGACAAGTACCCAGAGGTTGAGAGGTATGCAGGGGAGTTGCGTGGACGTATCAGAGGAACGGGCGTACACGCCGCAGGAGTCGTTACTTCGAAGAGTCCTATCTCCGCTGTAGCCCCCATGGAAACTCGCTCTGTGACGGGTCAGGACGGTCGTATCCCCGTTGTGGCGGTAGACATGGAAGAGGCCGCAGACATTGGTCTGATCAAGATTGATGCCCTTGGCCTTAAGACTCTCACTGTTCTCAATGACACTCTATCTATTATTGAGGATCGTCATGGCAAGCGTCCTACTCTGCCAGACCCAAACAAGGGTGAATGCGAAGACCCCAAGATCTATCAGATGCTCTCTGACGGGTACACTAAGGGAGTGTTCCAGTGTGAGGCAGCCCCCTACACCAACCTTCTGGTAAAGATGGGTGTGAACAAGTTCGACCAGTTGGTTGCCTCCAACGCCCTTGTGCGACCGGGAGCCATGAATACCATCGGCAAGGAGTATATTGCCCGTAAGCAGGGTCGCCAGATGACAATCTATCCACACCCCATCATGCAGGAGTTTACCTCTGACACTTACGGTACAATTCTCTATCAGGAGCAAGTCATGCTTGCCTGCACAAAGTTGGGCGGCATGTCGATGGGTCAGGCAAACAAGGTTCGTAAGATCATCGGAAAGAAGAAGGATGCCAGTGAGTTCGATGAATTCAAGGAGTTATTCATTCGGAATGCGAGTGGGCCGCTTGGTGGGGCTGCTGCTGAAAAGATGTGGCATGACTTCGAAGCGCACGCAGGATACTCATTTAACAAGTCTCATGCTGTCGCTTACTCAACCCTCTCGTACTGGACGGCATGGCTCAAGGTCTACTACCCGCTAGAGTTCATGTTCGCCCTGCTCAACAATGAGAAGGATTCAGACGCTCGCACAGAGTATCTTATTGAGGCCAAGCGCATGGGAATTCCTATGAGGCTACCCCACGTTAACGACTCTGATGTAGACTTTAAGATTGAAGGAAAGGGAATCCGCTTTGGGCTGGCTAGCATTAAGTACATTAGTCATACTATCGCTGAAAGATATATTTCAGCACGCCCCTTCCGAAGTTTTGCAGAAGTTCAAGAATTTACTTTCACGAAGGGGAACGGAGTAAACTCCCGTGCGCTAGAGTCTATGCGAAAGGTCGGGGCACTGACGTTTCCAGACAACCCACGCAACGATGACGAGGTTCGTAGCAACATGTACGAATACCTCAAGTTGCCAGAGTTTAACATTCAGGTTCCTCAGCACTACCATGCCTACATTAGCAGCACCGATGACTTTGATGAGAAGGGTGCCTTCATCATCATGGGCGTTGTGCGTGCTATCAAGCGAGGTAAGGGGTGGAGTCGTGTAGACATTCTAGACAGTACAGGATCTATTGGAGTATTTGATGACGAAGAGACAAAGATTGAAGCAGGCCGCACATACATTTTTCTCGTTGGTAGCAACCGCATCGTGGACGCAGTACCAGTTGACGAACTCAAGGAAAGTAACTCAGCACTGGTCAGATTCCTGAATTACAAGACGCTGCCCTATAGTCAAGATGAATATTTTGTGCTATCCTTTAAGCCCCGTATCACTAAGGCAGGGAAGCGCATGGCGAGCCTCGTAGTCGCAGACAGCGGCAGGGAGTTGATGAGCATGGTGGTATTCCCATCTGCCTTCCCCATGGCATATACCCGTATCGAAGAGGGTAATGCCTATAAGATTAATTACAGTATAAGCAAAGAAGAAGATCTAGTATTTCAGGAGGTAATAAGTGCTTAACGATCTGGACGATGTATCGTTCACCCTGAATGCCAATGCCCGTGAGAAGGGTTTTTGGGATTCCAACACAGAAGAGAACCGCATCCTCTTCTACCTCAAGCAGATTGCCATGATCCACAGCGAGGCCTCAGAGGTTCTAGAGGCTATCCGCAAGGAGAAGGGCGATGAACTTGTGGTGGAGGAACTTGCCGACATTATGATCCGAGTCATGGATCTGTATGCTGGCATGGCTACAGATGGATACACCAAGGCTTCTCTACAGAAGAGCCTACAGGCCAAGGTAGCCAAGAACACGACCCGCCCAAGAATGCACGGGGTACTGGCGTGACAAACATTGAAGAGGTTCTTGCTAGCCTCAACCCCAAGTTGCGTAAGAAGATCACGCTTGGGTCAGAAGTAGAATCAACCAAGTTCGCCAAGACTCCAAGTTTTGGTCTTAATCGTGCCCTCAATGGTGGCCTTCCGTATGGACGACAGGTGCTAGTATGGGGTAATAAGTCATCAGGCAAGTCGTCCTTCTGTCTACAGACTATTGCCGATGCTCAAAAGGAAGGCAAGGTGTGTGCATGGATCGACGCAGAAATGACGTTCTCCCCAGAATGGGCTACAGCGCTAGGCGTAGACGTAGCAAACTTAATAGTATCTACCGCACGCACGGTCAACGATATGGTGGATGTTGCTACGGAATTAATGGAGGCTGGTGTTGATGTTATCGTTGTCGATTCTATCTCTGCCTTGCTCCCTGCCGTCTACTTTGAGAAGGACAGCACAGAACTTAAGCAACTAGAGAACACCAAGCAGATCGGCGCGGAAGCCAGAGACATGTCTAACGCTGTCAAGATGCTCAACTATTCAAACAACCAGAATGGGCAGACATTGCTTATTCTTATTTCTCAGGCTCGCAACAGCCTTGGGTCGATGTACGTGTCTCAAATCCCCACGGGTGGAAAGGCGGTACAATTCTACTCATCGACAATTGTCAAGTTGTTCTCATCTGAGTCCGACAATCAGGCAATAAAGGGGAAGATTTACGTTGGTGATAAGATTATTGAAGAAAAGATTGGTCGCAAGGTTAGATGGGACGTACAGTTCTCAAAGACGAGTCCAGCGTTCCAGACGGGCGAATACGACTTTTACTTCCGTGGACTGGACCTCGGAGTTGACTCTATCGCAGATCTTGTTGATACGGCAGAGTCTCTTGGGTTTATTGAGCGAGGTGGAGCGTGGTATACAGTTGAAGGAGAGCGCTTCCAAGGACGAGACAAGTTAGTGGCAGGGGTCAAGGAAGATCTTGATCTACAGGAACTCCTAATCAAGAAGGTGTCCAATGAGCAAGTTTAGTAACTATGATGGTGTCTTTGTTTGCCAGAAGTGCAGGGGGGAAGTCACCAAGGCTCGCTTCTGGCGTGACACCTACGACTTTACTTGGATGTGTTCCTGCAAATTCGTATCAAAGGTTAATCTCTATGGGAAAGGATACTAATGAAGTGGGGAGTTCAATGTTTCTCTGATTGGAGAGACTACGATCATTGGGATGATATTGATTATGCCTATGACTGGAAAGAGCCATTGCGCTTTGACTCCAAAGAAGATGCTGATGTGTGGATTATGAATAGAGCAATAAATGAGTTTGTAAAAGAATTCGATGCATGGGAAAGAACCCTCTCTCGCAAGTGGCTTAGTGACGAACTATATAGAATGAGAAAGCAGGCTCTTGTTGATGCAGGACTATGGGATCACCCATTTACGATTAACAATCAAATGCGGCCTCTTGTTGGAATGGCGCATGGGTACCAAAAACCAAGATTTAAAATAAATCAATATAGGTCCGTTCCAGATAATGAAATGGATAATCCAACAATGCGCTATCCAGACACAGATGATTTTGACTGGAAATATTCAGCATGGAATAAGGAATAGCAATGGCAACCAATAAATCAGAGGCCAACGAGTTGCGCCGAATGGGTGCCAAGGTACACAAGAACTCGGGACGAGGAATGATCAAAGGCGACGGAAGTCTAGATGAATTCGTTGTCGATGTTAAGGAAGCCAATAAGACGTTCACTCTGAGTCAGGACGTATGGGCAAAGATATGTACTGATGCCATGAAGGTGGATAGGAACAAGTCTCCCATGCTCCAACTCGTCATTGGCGAGGGAAGCCGTAAGGTTAGGCTTTCCGTGGTAGAATGGTCCGTACAAGAAGAACTCATAGAAAGAGCAAAGAATGACGACGCTTGAGCAGGTTAATGACCTGTATGAAATAGCAGAATACATGAACGACCCAGACCTGACATATGCCTTGGAATTCATTGCCAAGGTCATCACCAAGCCTGACATTCCTGTGCAGGTAGCCACGGTAGAGATAGTAAGACTTCAAGCCATTGCAGCAAAAATGGCTTTCAAGGCAACGTGGAAGGTCAATGTCGATAAGACAGAGCGAGACAAGAAGAACATCTACTTTACTGCGGCGTCTGAGATTGATAAGTTGGTCCAGTCGCTTAAGTACCTAACAAAGGGATAATATGGCTAAGAATTTTCTAAAGGAAGTAATAGACAAGCAACCAGCAGGGCCGATTGACACCAAGGCTCTTATATCTAAGATTGAGTCGGGGTACACAGCAGGACGCGGGACGGCAGAGTTTAAGACCAAGAAGTCTTTTAGCCCAAGTGCCCTTGTCTATGGAAACGGTGCCTGCCCACGATACTGGTACCTTGCATTCTCTGGAACAGAGTTTGTTGATGACCATGACGCATACTCTATAGCGAACATGGCAAGCGGTACGCACGGTCACGAGCGTATCCAGAAGGCTATTGAGGATGCAGGAATCATGGTGGAGAAGGAGAAGAGGATCGTCACACAAGACCCTCCCATCTTTGGTTTTGCCGATGCAGTAATTCAGTGGGAAGAGGATCAGCCCGTGGTAGAAATCAAGACCATGAGGGAAGAGTCCTTTGCCTACAGGAAGTTTGCTAAGCCACCGTCATACCACCTTATGCAGTTGATCATCTACATGAAGGTTCTGGGAAAGAAGTTGGGCATTCTTCTATATGAGTCAAAGAATAGTCATGAACTTCATGCCATTACTGTAGAGCCTACGCCAGAGTACATTGCGTGGGCCGATTACGCCTTTGACTGGATGCGCGAGGTACGCAAGTCATGGGAGGATGGGCAACTTCCACAAAAGCCCTACCGCTCCAACTCAAAGGTATGCAAGACCTGTCCTATCCAGAAGGCTTGTGCAGCCGCCGACAAGGGCACGGTAAAGATAAAGCCCTTGGAGTACCTTGCATGAAAATATGTGACTGGTGTTCTAATGAATTCCAGCCCAACGTAAGTTATCAAATTTACTGCTCGCCAGAGTGTAGAGAGCAGGCTACAAAGGAAAAGGTAAATGAACGCTACCAGATTAAGCGCCGCCAGAAATTGGCTAAAAAGAAACGACGTTGCGCTGGTGGATGCAATACTATTATTAGCATCTATAACACTTCTGGTTTTTGTAGTTCTTGCATGATCAATACGAAGCATGTAGACAAGGCACTCAAAGAACTTAAAGGATTAATAGAATATGAAAGATTTGAAGATTAAGCCAGAGTCGTTCTGCGCCATTGATGCCAGCACGAACAGTATGGCGTTTGCTCATTTCAAGAATGAGAAACTTGAGTCGTATGGAAAGATCAAGTATTACGGCTCAGATATCTATGAAAAGATTGTGGATACGGCTCACAAGACTGGTGGATTCTTTACCAACTTCAAGGGCTTGACCCACATTGTTATTGAGCAACCCATCTACCTCAACTCACCAAAGACAGCAGCCAACCTATCCATGTCACATGGCGCTCTCGTGGCTTCTGCGGCCCTTACAGGCGTGGATCACATAGCCTCGGTGTCTCCTATGCAGTGGCAGAATTGGGCTGGCAACAAGCGTCTGACGGTCGCTGAGAAGGATGCTATCAAGAACGCCACTCCCGGTAAGAGTGCTTCGTGGTACAAGACACAGGAGCGACAATTCAGAAAGCAACGCACAATCAAGTTCGTCAATGACAAATACAATCTAAAGATTGATGATGACGATGTTGCAGACGCAATAGCCATTGGGTCGTGGGCAGTTGACAATTGGGCCAAGGTGTTCTAGAATGGCTAAGAACGCAGGACTGCACCTGTCAGAATCGTACCTCAGGAAGCGCTATGTCATGGACAAGAAGCCGATTGAGGAAATAGCCAAGGAGTGCGGCGTAAGCATCCAGATTATCTACAGACAACTATCAAAGTTTGGACTAAAGAAATGACACTATATCAGGGCACAGTAAGCGCCACAGTAGAAACCATTGGCGATCCCGTCAACCATCCACCACACTACACCTCGCACCCCAGCGGGGTAGAGGTAATTCAGATCACTGAGCATATGAACTTCTGCCTAGGAAATGCAATCAAGTATATTCTCAGGGCAGATCACAAGGGCAACCAGATTCAGGATCTTAAGAAGGCTTCATGGTATATCAACAGGGAGATAGCGAGACTAGAGAATGAGCAAAGATGAACTCACCGTCTATTGGGCGGTAGTTTCTGAAAGCGAGTACGGTCATGATCGTCAGATGATGTTCATAGAGCCTGCACCACTCAGAAAGACTCTGTTCAATAGCAGGAACAGAAACAACAAGAGTCGTCAAAACTTTCTCAAGTGCCCCGCTGTTGTTGATATAGTAAACAATGTCTTTGTGTGGAAGTCACCTAAAAAGACTTCTGTCAACATAGAGGTTGTCAATGGAATGGTTGAGCCGAATAGAAAGTATGACAACGGTGATTACCTTGATTGGTACATGGAGCATCCACCCACCCTTGATGGAAACCTCTTGGTCACCCTTGACTATCACATTATCTTTTTTGCTGAGGAAGAGGTTGAGGTAATGTTTACTTCTCCATACTTCTCAGAAGCGCCCCATTTAAAAAACGGTGCAGTGGTTCCCGGTAAATTTGATGTTGGTACATGGTTCAGGCCCATGAATGCGGAATTCAATCTGTGGAAGGGCAATACCAACATTTCATTGGAAGAGGGAGAGGACATAGCCTACTTTACTTTCCTTACTGAAAAGAAAGTTAGGCTGCAAGAGTTTAAGATGACTCACGACCTCAACAGAATTGCTGCATCAATGGTTGCGTCAATCACATGGATGCCGCATCTGCCGCTCAAGGACCGCTATGAAGCATTCCGCAGACGCAAGATCAGAAACGTAGTATTGAAGAAAATTAAAGAAAATCTCGTGTGATTAACCTCACACCACCCCCTATACTCATTTGACAGCACCACCAAAAGGTGTTAGTCTTGAACAATGTTGCCGCCGCAAGGAGGAAACAAATGACGAAAACGAAACTGCTAGGAGGTGTGATGATGGTGACAGCATTGATTCTGGGACTTACGGGATCAGCAAGTGCTTCGCCTAGCACCCCTGCCGAAACGGTGTATGCTAAGTCAAATGCACCTATTGCGACGGAGGCTTTCCAGCCTATCGTTGTTGATAAGGCTGAGAAGCCAAACAAGCCCAAGAAGGTCTGCAAGAATTGGCTCGTAAGAGAGTTGAAGGAGGCAGGCTTCAAGGGAAGAGGACTGAGAATCGGATGGGCAATTGCCATGCGAGAGAGTGGTGGAAGGGCTAATGCTATTTCATCAACAGGAGACTACGGTGTCTTTCAGTTCAACCGCGCAGCGCACAGCAACCAACCGTGGTGGAACACGCAGAAGTTGCTGACGCGAGACTACAATATCATGGTGGCCTACAATATGAGCCAGCATGGTAAGACATGGTATCCATGGGATATCGACGGACGAGGTAACCACAAGGGGAACTACACTTCCACTGGTACCTACAACGTGTTCAAATCGTGGTACAACAAGTACCCATGTAAGTAAGTAGTGGCAGGGTAGAGAAACCAATTCAAACAGGTGGCAACAACTCTACCCTGCTACTGCTATAATTAGCCTATTATGAGTGATATTCTTACACACCTAGAGGAAGTCAACGCTGTAGCAACTGAGTACATCAAGGGCATGAACGAGACTGAAATCAGTCGTGAACTTGATATCCCCAAGGCCCGTGTATCCTCCCTTCTCAGGGAGTGGAAGCAAATGGCCTCCAACTCAGAGGCGGTACGCAGTAGGGCTAGAGAAGCACTTGCAGCCGCAGATCAGCACTATGGAAAGTTGATCAAGCAGGCATACGAGGTTATTGAGGATGCCAATATCAACGGCGCACAGACTCAGAAACTTACGGCAATCAAACTGGTCCTTGACATTGAGACTCGCAGAATAGATATGCTACAGAAGGCTGGACTGCTAGAGAACAAGGAACTTGCAGAGCAGTTGCTAGAGACAGAAAGAAAGCAAGATCTTATTATGGGTATCCTCAAGGACATTGCGGCAAAGCACCCACAGATCAGGACAGAAATCATGAAGAGGCTTTCAGAAGTCTCTGGCCCCCAAGGTGAGGCCGTGGTAATCTATGAGTCTTGATTTCTCAGAGTTTCTTTCCGTACTGGACGACTCCCCATTTGAGGAAGATCCAGTAGACCTAGACACATTCCTGCACGATCCAGCGTACTTGGATCAGCCTTCGCTGTCTCAGATTCAGCGTGATCTTGTAGAGGCTATGAGCCAGATCTACAAGGAAGAGGATCTTATCCGCTTCATGGGCGAGGAAGAGGGAAGGAAGCACTACAAGAAGTACACCAAGGCTGAGGTACTGCTACAACTTGGAAAGGGTAGTGGAAAGGACCACACCTCCACCATTGGCTGTGCCTATCTAGTATACAAACTCATGTGCCTGAAAGATCCAGCACGCTACTTCGGCAAGCCTCCCGGTGACGCCATTGACATTATCAACATCGCTATCAACGCACAGCAGGCCAAGAACGTTTTCTTCAAGAACTTCAAGCAGAAGATTCAGCGCAGCCCATGGTTTGCTGGTAAGTTCGAAGCAAAGGCAGACCTTATAGAGTTTGACAAGATGATCACCGTCTACTCTGGTCACTCTGAGCGAGAGAGCCATGAGGGACTTAACCTTATCCTAGCAATCCTTGACGAGATTTCTGGCTTTGCCCAGACGAATGAGTCAGGCAATGAGAATGCCAAGACTGGTGACGCTATCTACAAGGCCTTCCGTGCATCCGTAGACTCACGATTCCCTGACTTCGGAAAGGTAGTTCTGCTATCCTTCCCCCGCTATCCCGGTGACTTCATTTCCAAGCGTTATGACGAGGTGGTTGCTGAGAAGGATGTAGAGATTAAGTCTCACACATTCATCATCAACGAAGATCTTCCACACGATGATCCAGACAACCAGTTCACGATTGAATGGAAGGAGGATCACATCCTGTCCTATAAGTATCCCGGTATCTATGCAATCAAGCGTCCTACGTGGGAGGCTAATCCCACTCGCAGAATCGAAGATTTCAAGATTGCCTTCCTTACTGACTATGCAGACGCTATGCAGCGCTTCGCCTGTATGCCGTCCTTCCACTCTGACGCATTCTTCAAGGACAAGGCTATGCTGGAAAGGGCTATGAGCCTACGCAACCCCATCGACTCTCACAAGCGCATAGAGCCAGCGTGGGAGCCTAAGGAGGACGTTCGCTACTTCCTGCACGCCGACCTAGCCCAGAAGCACGACAAGTGCGCTGTGGCGATTGCACACGTTGACAAGTGGGTACAGGTTAGAACATTCAATGACTATACTCAGATTCACCCACTCGTTGTCGTAGACGCTGTAGTGTGGTGGGAGCCTCGCAAGGAAGGCCCCGTCAACCTGTCAGAGGTAAAGGATTGGATCGTGAACTTCCGCAGGCAGGGATTCAGGATCGGCATGGTTACCTTTGACCGCTGGCAGTCGTTCGATATTCAGCAGGAACTTAAGAGTGTGGGAATAAATGCAGACACTCTTTCTGTTGGAAAGAAGCACTACGAAGATCTGGCTATGTTGTACTATGAGCAGCGCGTGGTCATGCCGCACATTGATATCCTCCTAGAGGAAATGAGCGAGTTGAGGATCGTCAACGACCGCAAGGTAGACCACCCTCGCAAGGGTTCTAAAGACCTCTCAGATGCCGTTACGGGGGCGGTATACAATGCAATTGCCCTTACCCCTCGCAATCTCAACCAAGAGGTAGAGATTCACGATTGGAAGTCAGTAGCCAAGGAGCATCAGAAGATGGAGATTGAGAACGTCATCATGACCCCACCAAAAATGACGGTGGAAGTTGAGGATTACCTTGACTCCTTCGGCCTTCTCTGATACACTTTCCCTAACGAAAGGAAACCAATGACCGCATTTCTTATTGCAACAATCGTGTACTTTGTCCTCAGCCTAGGGCTTGGACTCATTCAGATTGCTATTAGCGCAGGCAGTAATTCAAAGATGAGCGCCAGCGCAATTGGAGCAAGTGCTATCAACATCATCATCTCCTTGGTCTTTATCACTTGGAGTATAATCCTCCTAGCATCCTAGGAGCCATGGGGTAGTATCGGTCCCGTCTTATAAGCGGGGGATTATAATGCCGTAATGGTCCATGTGGGTTCAAGCCCCACCTACCCTACCAACAGAGAGTATAATGGTGCCATGGTGACACTACTAGTAGTTATTCCTTGGGTATTGACAGTTGTTGCTTTAATGACTATAATGTTCATTAGCAAGAAAGAAAGACAGGACGAGCCAGAGATTGACCTTGATCTTGAAGATGGGCACGAAATAATCAGAGTGTCCATACAGGAGAACAAGGCGTATTGGGTATACGATAACGTTCTGTACGAATCAGAGGTAACACGAGAACCAGACTTTGAGACAGCACGACCAATAGATGTAATGTCTCTTAGTGCTAAGCAAATGAAAGAACTGTTCGAAATATTGGATGACCTTGAAAAGTCAAAGGAAGGAGAGGTGTAATGAATGTAGCCGTACAGGGAACCAAGGAGTTCTCGGACTATGATGTATTTATGAGAGCCATGGGCGTTGCGCTGTCGTCTGTTGACGACGGAGAGTTCAACGTGTACACTGCTGGTCCAGCACGGATAAATTCCTATACGGCTGAGTTCTGCAACCTCTCTGAGAGGACTCTCAAGGGCCGTGGAATCCGTGTAAGGTATTACAAGGTTCCACCCTCATACATTGAGGACAATATTTCTAACTTTGATTATGTTGCATTTCTGTCTACCCCAAATCAGCGACCCTCAAAGTTGGTCGCATCTGCTGAATTGGCAGGGGTAGAGAATGCAATTTTCCGTTATTGATTCGCTCACAACAGAAGCAGGAGAAAACCATGTTGGTAACTAGCCTAGAAGAAATGGAATGCCTCGTCGCATCACGTAACGACCTTGTATGGGAAGGCTGGAACATTGTAAAGTACACTCGCGCCAGCAATGCGATGTACTCCCCAGACGGTTGCATTCGCAACGGCGTCTGGATGAAGAAGAAGGTCTTTCCCCTCACAGAGGACGGCTGGCACCTTCCTAACAGTATTGGAAGAGTAAATGCAGCGGTGGAAGGATAACGGAGAATGCCTAGGGATGGACACCAACCTCTTCTTTGACAAGTACGAAGAAGATCCCCATATAGCCAAGTCTGTAGATCATATCTGTTCTAGATGCCCTGTCAACCAGCAGTGCTTTGCTGTCGGGGTATCGTCCAAGGAATGGGGAGTATGGGGCGGTGTCTATCTCAAGGATGGTAAAATTGACAAGGAATTCAACGCACATAAGACCAAGGACGATTGGTTCAATACGTGGGAATCCTTGACGATGGAGAAAGAATGATCTATACACCAATAGTAAGCGCAGCAATCAGGTCTATCCCAATGCCTGTGGAAATGACAGTTGACGTAGTTGACATGGGCAGTTATATTGCCCTACGCTTCTACGAGAGCGAGTGGGCGCATATCTCTGAGGCAGAGCGCTACAAGATGGGTGCCTACTTCGAACTTGTCAGAAGGACGCTCAAGGAAATGAACGTTCCCTGCACGCTTGATCCTGTGTACGACTCACCGGGAATACAGCAACTAGGATGATATTCATATCCATAGCCTCGTATCGTGATGAGGAACTAGTCAAGACTGTTAGAAGTCTGTATGAAAATGCAGACTCTCCTAATGAACTGGTCTTTGGCATTGTGAATCAGGACGCCAGAGGAAAGCACGCAGACTTCTCATGGCTGGGCGATCAGGCCCGTGTACACAACATGCACTACAAGGATGCTAAGGGAGCAGGGTATGCAAGGGAACTTGCCATGCAACTCTACAACGGTGAAGATTTCTATTTTCAGGTTGACTCCCATATGCGTTTTACCAAGGGGTGGGACACAGACCTTATTGATATGTACAATTGGTGCGTCACAGACTCGGGTAGCGATAAAGTTATCCTCAGTCAGTTTCCAGCCCCCTACTTGGCTGGCTCCGATGGAAAGGATTACCCTGTCATAGGAGACAAGGACTTCTGGGATAGACCGTCGTGGACCACGGTAGTCAATACGTGGGCTGGTGTCTGGGCAGGTAACAGGGAAGAGATAGATGACAAGTCTCGTCCACATCCTACTCATACCATTCTCGCAGGACTACTGTTCTCCCATGGGGATATCGTCAAGAACATTCCGTATGACGGCAGGATCGCATTCATGGGTGAGGAACTGTGCTTTGCTATCAGAGCGTATACAAGAGGATATTCCCTGTACGCACCACACAAGATGGTGGCAACACACTTCTACAAGCGCGAAGAGCGACCAAAGATATGGCGTGACAACGTGGCTGGTAGATCGTGGACAGAACTTGAAATGCATTCTCAGCAAGTGCAGAAGCGCGTTTTGCTGGGGGCAGATGAGGGAGTCTACGGCATAGGAGATTACCAGAAGTACCTTGACTATCAGGATATGATTGGTATAAACTTTGAGAAGTTCTATGCAGAAGAGATAGACAAGAAAACCAACCTAGGACTCATCACAACAGAGACAATGTTTGATGAGAACTTCAATATGGTTGAGGTAGCATGGTCAGGATATTGTTCAAATGGTCTGCACTCACAGTGCCTAGCGTATGATCACTGTGATTGCCAATGTCACGAAGGAGTAAGAAATGAGCGAGGACGTAGAGCGTCTAACTAGTGCTTTCAATGCCGCTTCCACGGCTATCAAGAAGCAGGTAGGCGGCAAGGGTGGCGAGGGTGTTGAGGCCAAGTATGGTCAGGCATACCAAGCACTCGTTAAGGTCGGTGCCAAGCCACAGATTAGGCAGAAGTATCGCTAATGCTGAGCATGACGGTCCTTACCGATGGTCGTAAGGAATATCTGGAACAGACTCTTCCTACATGGATAGAGGCGTATGGCGATCTTATTCAACATAAGATGATCATTGATGACTCTGGCAACACAGGGTATCGTCACTGGCTCATCGAAACGTTTCCAGAGTTCATTGTCGTTGCCGTTGGTAAGGACCGTTGTGGCTATGCAGAGGCTATGCGTAAGGTGTTCGAAATGGTTGTCTACATGGGGCAGCCGTACAATCTGCACATTGAAGATGATTTTAAACTGCATCTTGCGCCCAACCTAGAGCGCGTCTGCGCTGTGTTGGATAACTACCCAAACGTTTCCCAAATGTCCTTCATGCGCCAGCCGTGGTATCCAAATGAGATTCAGCATGGCGGCGTCGTGGAAGCCCTTGAAGCACAGGGCACAAGAGTCTTTACTCAAAAGGTCAGCAACGGCTCACCATGGGTAAGGCATAACGCCTTCTGGACAGCCAACCCGAACGTGTTCCCACAATGGGTGGCGCATCGTGAGTGGCCCGATGCTCCGTGGTGCGAAATGCAATTCAGTAAGAACCTAAAGAGAGACAGGAAACTGTCTGGTATCTGGGGCAACCGAGATAATTGGGTGTGCGTGGAGCATATCGGGGAGGTACGCAGTGGAACCGACTACTAACATTGTCATCCCTTGGCGACCATCTGGGGACTGGTGGAGAACAGAAGCATTTCGCTATGTATCAAAGCACATGGAGCCATACCTTCCCATCTATGCCGATGACGGAACACAGCCCTTCTCTCGCTCTGGATCAAAGAATCTTGGAGCAGCGCAGGTAGTTGATAGCGTAGTCATGTTCCTTGACGCCGACACAGTAATTCCTCATGATCAAATTGATGCAGCCATAGACCTTGCCAAAGAGGGTAACCTAGTGTATCCTTTTACTGAATACCACTCTCTCTCACCAGAGTCAACCAAGGCAATCTTTAGAGGTGACGTTGCGTTTCCCACCCCACTGCACAGCCTATGGGCTATCGGATGGGCTACGGGAGGCGCTATGGCAATCCCCAAGGACTTGTTCTATGAGATTGGTGCCTACGATGAGGGCTTCATTGATTGGGGCATGGAGGATGCCGCAATTCTCATCATGGCGAGGAAGGCGGGTATAGATATCAAAAAGATCGAAGGCAACTGCTATCACCTATGGCATCCCCGTGAGGAAGAGAATGAGAACATCAAGAACAACATCCTCAAGTACCAGAGAGAGTATCTGGGAGAGTAGAATGTATGTAGCACGATTCGACAAGAAGGGTATCTTCTGGACTGTTACCATCCTTGACAAGAAGTGGTCAGAGGAAATGTCAACGCATACCGTTGAACCAATGGCAAGCAGAAGATTTTTGTTTCATTCAAGCGGGTACCGCTGGATAAACAAGGAAGTGGCAAAATATTTATTTTCACAACATGTATTGGAGATTATTGATGGATGAGGTAGAGATTCTAAAGGAAACGCTCAACAGTACGCTACAGCGTCAGGCGCTTACCACACAGAATTACGAAGTAGAGGTTGCAAATCTGACAGTGGAGATTATCAGGCTCAGGTCACAGATTGCACAACTTGAGCAGACGCTCACAGAACTGGCACCTCTCAAGGACAAGGAACCAAAGACTACTCAAGCAAAGTCGTGATAAACTTAATAGATGGATGAAGATCTAGACATTTATGTATGCATCACGCATCAGACAGTAGTTCCTTGTGATCAGGGCGAGCATCACCTGATTTCTAACTGGCTAGTTGATGTTCAAAAAATCTTAGAAACTATGGAGAAATAATGGCAAAGTTAGTAGCAGGAGGCGAAGTCCTCAGGGATCAGATAAATAAGCGCTGGGCCAAGAGAGATAAGGCTAGCGACGGGTGGATTGGAGATTCCGACCATGCTGCCAGAATCAGCGATCACAACCCAGACGGTCGTGGCTTGGTTCACGCTATCGACATTGACGAGGATTTCCGTGGATCAGAGTATGACAATCGCTGGTATGCTGACCAGTTGGTTGCCTATGCTCGCACAAAGCAATCTGGATCTGCAAGACTCAAGTATGTAGTTTATGAACAGCAGATTGCCAGTGGCACCTATGCTGCAACCTATTGGGAGTGGCGCGAGGGCAACTATGGTCACACTGAGCATATCCACACTTCCTTCACTCGTGTAGGGGAGAACGACGATACTCCGTTCCAGATCCCCATTCTGTTTGGCACTCCCGATCTTTGGGATCAGGTTGACCCGTATTACGATATTCTAGCCGATGCTGAGAAGAGCGGCGAGAAGAATCGTGCTACCTTTAGGCTGGCATGTAGATTGGCAGAGTTGGGATTCTATGAGGGCAAGCCGCTTCCCGAGGGCAAGCAGGGATTCCCTTCCAACGCAATCAAGAAGATGCAAGACTACATGGGCTGGGAGCGTACTGACAGGTACATGCCTAAGACTCATAGGGCTATCTTCAAGAAGTTGAAGTTGTCCTTCGAAGAAGAGTGACAGGTATCACAGCGCAACCGCTTGCATTCATGGTATAAACCTGCTAAGATGGATGTATAACCCACAAGGAGGAATACCATGAAGGCAATCGGAAGCCTATTCGCCCGTCTGTTTGAGGACCGTCCCACAAGGCACAGGTACGCAACAGAATGGGACCGCCAGCGTGAACTAGCCAAGTCATTTGGACCTAGCCACGTTGCAGAGATTGACGCAATCTTCTCACGCGGAGCATAATGCGTTGACAACCCACCCCCACAGCAGTACAATTGGGCGGTGGGTTTGTCGTATCTATAGGAGAAATTATGCAAACGTTTGTTCCGTACACCAGTTTCAAACTCTCTGCCGCCTCACTTGACAACAAGAGGCTCAACAAGCAACTGCTAGAGGGCCGTCAGATTTTTCAAATTGTTGCAGAGGATCGTCGTACAGGTGGATGGGTCAATCATCCTGCCGTCAAAATGTGGCGAGGCCACGATGTTGCGCTCATGCGTTACCTGCTCATAATCAAGGAAGAGTGCGACAGCCGAGGCATTCAGACAGAAAAGAATTGGAAGGCTATCGCTGATATTCATTTTGATACATGGATGACAACCTCTAGCGGCAACCTAGACCTACCCCCGTGGTGGGGTGATAATCGTGTGCATGAGTCGCACAAGTTCAACCTCTATCGTAAAGACCCCCAGCATTACCATCACTTCTACGACGCAGAAAATTCTGTGTGTTGTGACAAGTGCAACTACTTCTGGCCCACACATACAACGATGTACGGTGTTCCATAAACCATGATATATTTCCAGTTGCAATCTGGTGGAATGATTAATCAATTAATGAATATTGAGTTAGCCGTTGGCATTTCTCATGAGTCTGGCTCAGAGGTAATAGGATACTCCAACAACGACGAGCATTTGTACAGCAAATACTTTAACGTAAGAGACTTTATCATTGGTAATGATGCCGTGGTTCTGGGCCACCGTCCCGATGCAAAGTTTTCTACATACTCAAACATCGTGTCAAAGAATTACTGGAAGTGTTCAGAGGGGGAAAACGAAGAATACTTTGCAGAGGGCAGGGAGCCGATAGGCATGGAAAAAGAAATGCACATCAAGGTTGCCTTCGGCTGGTATTCAAGGTTCTTTTTCAATAGGTCTGCCGAACTTGATAGTGCGCTGTCAAAGGTAGCCTTTAAAGAGGAATACTATCAGTTCTCAGAATCAGTGGTAAAGTACCTTGGAGACTTTGCTGGCGGTCATGTGAGACTTCTTGATCACACAGAGATATCAAGAATAAATTCAGAAAAGTTTTCTGATGGACTAAAGAGATTGTGTGATAGCAACCTGCCCGTCGTGCTGTGTACAGATGAGGCACATCATCAAATGATACAAAACAAAAAAGATCATTTTGTTTTGCTGGACGATATCGTTCTAAAAGAATTTGAAAAAGATTTTCGTCAACTCTATCAGCACGGAGAAAGCGCACTGGCAATAGTATCAAACATAATCATGCACTCTTCAAAGCAGTTCGTCGGAACCTTTGGCAGCACATACTCAGCGTATATTCAAAGAAACAGAAACCAGAACGGCCTTGATGAAACGTGGAGTTTTTGGGGAAGAGAAGATGACACGCCTCGTCAGCCATTCTCTTGGAACGGTGTAGATCTAGACAATGTGAAAAAGGCATGGCAGCGGGAGTGGTCAGAATCAAAATTATGTTTTGCAGTATAATGGAACTATGATCGGAATGAATTACACGTTCCTAGAGGACGTATGGCCTACAGAGACAACGCACGCTCGTATTTGGGATATGGGAGTATCGTGGAGAGATATCCACATCGCCGTAGACGTATACGACTGGACCCGCCTAGACACCGTGGTAGATCGCATGGTGGCGGCAGGACTCAACATTACCTACTGCGTAGGACTAACCCCACAATGGCTAGCCAAATACCCCAACCAGCCATACTACAAGCCGTACTACGGTCCCGGTAGCAACTCAATGCCGTGGAGCGTAGACGAGTTCAACAAGTTCATCTGGAACCTCGCCACTCGCTACAAGGGCAAGATCAAGAACTATGAAATATGGAATGAGCCTCAGTTGGCTGAGTACCTATATCCATACGAGACAGCAGAGACTAATACTCTTGCCACCATGACCACTCGTGCGTACAACACGATCAAGTCTATTGACAGCACGGCCCTTGTTCTTAGCGCCTCCCTACTTCCTCGCACATCAAGCGGCGGCATGGCGAGGGCACAGAAGTACCTTGACTCAATGAAGTTGAAGGGCTATCCAGTAGACGCTTGGACATGTCACATCTATCCAGAGGGCACAACAAGCCAAGGAAGTATCTGGAAGGGATACTATGACACCACCCTCAATGAGATTAAGTCTCGTAGCACAGGAACGAACAAGTTGTGGGTGACCGAAACAGCCTTTGGATTGCTTCAAGGCCCTATCGCTGCCGACAAATGCTATCAGTACACAGAAGCAATCTATACGCATATGAATAGTTTTGTGTTCTGGTATGCATGGAATAGGCCAGACCTTGGCGGGGCAACCGTGAAGTTCGGCTCTCCACAATGGGAAGCAATAAAGACCTACCACCTTGCTTGACATTAGGTTGCTGCTTCTGTATGATGGTTGCATAGCAGTCAATTGGTGACTGCCCTATTTACAGGAGACTACATGTTTGCTGCCGTGCTTATCGGTATCTTTATTATTATTGCCCTTGTTGGACTTGCCCTTGCAATCTTTGGCAAGGATAAGACAGAGGATCGCTACTCTTCAAAGACATACTATCGCCTCACTGGATGGATCGTCTTTGGTGTATCCCTGCTGCTTGTCGTCATCATTGGCGCTGCCAGCATGATCAAAATTGTTGGTCCTACTGAGGTTGGTGTTCCCGTATCATTCGGAACTGTTGGTGATCCTATCAAGTCTGGATTCAATGTCACGGCTCCGTGGGTAGACGTAGAGACTTACCCCACTCGCCCTGTCACGGTCGAACTAGCAGGCGATCAGGTTATCCTCGCTCGCACCGCAGACGCGGGGCAGATGAGTGTTGAGGTTGCTGTTCGTTGGAAGGTCAACCCTGCCGATGCCAAGGAACTGTTCATGCAGGTCCGTACTGGTGACGATGACCGTATCTCACAGGACATTGTTGCCAAGAACCTGCGTCAGGCTGTCGGTCAGGTGTACTCCACTACCGCCAACCTTGATGCCATGAATGATCGCACCAAGGCTACTAATGCTATCAAGGAGCAGTTGCAGGAGCAACTTGATGCCTATGGTATTCAGGTTGAGGATGTTAACCTGCGTTCCGTAGAGCCTGATGCGGCTACCGCTGCAACTATCTCCAAGTTCTCTAGCCAGCAGCAGGCCACCCGCATTGCGGAAGAGGCAAAGAAAACTGCTACGATTGAGTCTCAGCGTCGTCTGATTGAGGCTCAGGGTCTTGAGCAGGCTGCCAATGCCGTGGCTGACATTGACTCTGACTCTGCCAAGGTTCTGTGTATGCAGATCTGGCAGCAGGTTGTGTCCAAGGGTATTGAGCAGGGCGTGGCTATCTACACCAACCCGTGCGGAGTAGCCAGTGATGTGTCCGTAATCACACCGCAGACCGCTCAGTAATGCTTGACGGTGGTGTCTGTGGGTGCTACAATTTACTCATAGGCACCACCACTTGCCCTCATAGTTCAGGGGACAGAACGACGGCCTTCTAAGCCGTATGTCGCAGGTTCGAATCCTGCTGAGGGTACTCCGACTAGTGATAGGAAATCACATGTTAGTTACATTCACCAACGCAATTGGTATGGGTGGTAGTCTCAATATCGACGTTGGCCTGTATTCAGACAATACCCCCTATGCGAAACTAGGGGAACTTGCTGAGTTCACCGTAATGTCGGCAACAATCCATGTCAACACTATTTCTGAGTTCCATGCGGGAATGATGTTTGCTCAGGCACTCAGGTCCATGAAGGTTCCTGTTGTGAACCTGTACATGCCGTTTGCCTTTGGCGCTCGTCAGGACCGTCGCAACTTCACAGGAGACATTCTCTTTGGAGCCAAGTATTACGCAGACATTATTAATAGTATTGGCTTTGATACTGTCACTATCGTTGACCCGCACTCCAATGTCATTCCTGCACTCATCAATAACCGTCGCATCATTACTGCTGGCGATGTTCTCAAGGCAATGTCTCCCAAGTTTGGATCATACTATGCTGGCGTTATTGCCCCCGATGCTGGTGCTACTGCTCGTGCTTATGATGTAGCAGAGAAGATCGGGGTACCCAAGGTCATTCAGGCATGGAAGCACCGTGACGTTTCCGATGGTCGTATCACAGGATTCGGCATTGAGCCTATTGAGGCTGGCGAATACCTGATGGTAGACGACATTTGCGACGGCGGGGGTACGTTTAATGGACTTGCATCCATCCTTCCTGATGGTGTAGTATGCGACCTATACGTTACCCACGGAATCTTCTCTCAAGGATTACGAGAGTTGAGAAAGAACTTCAAGAAGATTATCACCACCGATTCTGTACCAAATTACGAAACAGACCTACTTATTATCAGACTAAAGGAGCACTTCAATGTTTAATCCCACTACCCTTATTGACGGCTACAAGTTGGACCACCGTCGCCAGTACCCTGCTAAGACTGAATACGTCTACTCTAACTGGACTCCGCGTGGTTCTCGCACGGGGCAGAAGGAGGTTGTGTTCTTTGGCCTACAGTATTTCCTTGACCGCTACCTTGGAGAAGAGTGGGAGAAGTTCTTCACCACCCCCAAGGAAGAGGCGGCAGCCAAGTACAAGCGTCGTGTAGACGGTTACCTTGGACCCAATGAGATTGGTACGGAGCATATTGAGGCTCTGTGGGATCTTGGCTACCTCCCCCTGCGCTTCAAGGCACTCCCTGAGGGCAGCCTCGTTCCCCTGCGCGTCCCCATGCTAACAGTTGAGAACACTCACCCAGACTTCGCATGGCTGGTTAACTACTTTGAGACTCTTATGTCCAGCACGCTATGGATGCCTTGCACATCTGCTACGACAGCGTTTGTGTACCGTGGCATTCTGGAAGAGTATGCAAAGCAGACTGGCTCCCCAATTGAGTTTGTTGATTGGCAGGGACACGACTTCTCCTTCCGTGGAATGGCTGGCCCTGAGGCTGCTGCAATGAGCGGCGCTGGTCATCTGCTGGCCTTCACGGGCACAGATACGATCCCCGCTATCGACTTCCTAGAGGAATACTACGACGGCGCTAGCACCTTTGTAGGCGGCTCTGTGGCTGCTACTGAGCATAGCGTCATGTGCGCTGGTGGTGACGAGTCTGAGCAGGAGACATTTCAGCGACTCATCGACCTGTACCCAAGTGGCATTCTTTCTGTAGTTTCTGATACATGGGATCTGTGGAAGGTGCTGACTGTTATCGTCCCCAACCTCAAGGATCAGATTCTTGCACGCGACGGCAAGTTGGTCATTCGTCCCGACTCTGGCGATCCAGTCAAGATCATCTGTGGCGATCCTGAGGCCGTTCCCGGTACCCCCGCATTCAAGGGTGTCATCGAACTGCTGTGGGATGTGTTCGGCGGCACTGAGACTGAGAAGGGCTACAAGGTTCTTGATGCTCACGTTGGCGCTATCTATGGAGATAGCATTACAGTGGAGCGCCTTGACCAGATTCTCTACGGACTCAAGCAGAAGGGCTTTGCCTCTGCCAACATGGTCTTTGGTGTGGGATCGTTCACCTACCAGTACACCACACGAGACACCTATGGCTTTGCCATGAAGTCTACTTGGGTACAGATCGACGGGGTAGGCAGAGAAATCTTCAAGAACCCTGTTACCGATGATGGACTCAAGAAGTCTGCCAAGGGACGTATCGCTGTCATCAACGAGGCTCCTGAGGGTGCTAGGCCGCACTACGTTGCTGTTGATCAGCAGGACTCCGAGAATCCTAACGATGAACTGCACACCGTCTGGGAGAATGGTAAGTTTATCAAGCACTACGGCCTTGATGAGGTACGCGCAACTCTCAGGAAGTTCCTGTAGCAATAAGCACTGTTCGGTGCTATAATTACTTTCGACAAGATAGGAATAAAAATGAGTGACGAGCAAGAGTTCATCCTTCCAGCAGTTAAGGTTCTTGATGGTGCCTTTGATGGTTGCAAGGATTTCATAGAAGAAGTTCTTCAAATGGACGGCTGGGATGACGGCAAGGTGGGATCAGGCGAGAACGCCATTGTCCTAAAGGAAATACGTGACGTTAGACTCCTGATGATGGACCGCAAACTTACCTCTCCCGTAAGTTGGTATCTTGTATCACGAGGCATGATGATGCACGCCATTGAGTATGCCAAGGAGTACGGGTATGGCGTCAGCGCCATGGAGCCTCCACAGGTTCTTCACTACAGCGCAGACCCAGAGACTCACCAGTTCTATGGTCCACACGTTGATACAGACCACAAGGGTACGCACACAAGAGACTTCTCTGCCGTACTGTACCTGAATACCGTAGAAGAGGGCGGCGAGACTGTGTTCTCCTACTTTGGTGTGGGAGTGCAGCCAGTAGAAGGAAGGATCGTTTTCTTCCCCGCTAACTATGCGTACATGCATGAGGCCCTTCCTCCTGTGAGTGAGGACAAGTTCGCGGTAGTTACATGGTTCAAGTTCGGACCACTTGAGCATGATCATGACGAGTCACACGACCACGACCATGGCACTGTTGATATGGAATACCTTAAGTTCTAGGTAAAACCTTGTCTATATTTGTATCAATACCAACATTCAAAGACCCAGACATACTTAACACAATAGTCTCTGCGTTCAACAATGCTGACGATCCATCGTCAGTGTTCATGGGTGTTGCTGCTTTTGTAGATGAAGGGTTCTATAGTGCGCTGGTAGACAGGACAAGTAGTATACAAAATCTAATCATAGACAGATATGACTACGAAATAAATACTGGAACGGGTATCGGCAGAACGTATGCTCAGAGAAGGTACAACGGTCAGGACAACTTCCTGCAAGTTGACTCCCATACTCACTTTGAAAAGGGATGGGACTCTGTGCTTAAGGAACTGTGGGCTGGTGCCATTGAGGAAACGGGTAACGAAAAGACGGTAGTCAGCGGCTACCTTCCCGGTTATGCCATTGACAATGGAAAACTTGTCAAAATAGAAACGATGTGTGGCTATTCAATCTTCTCAATCAGCAAGGCATGTACGCCTTGGAATAGGATATGCTGGCTGGACTTCCCACTAGAAAAGTTATCTAAGATCACAGACCCATTCGTTCCAGCACTAAAGGTGTCTGGCACGTTCATACTGTCAGACCATCACTATGCAGAGTTCAGCGGTCATGTACCATATATGAGGTTGTACGATGAGGAAATAATTCAGTCAATAGAATTGTTCTCAGCAGGGTACGCTCTCGTATTTCCCAATTCCGAGGTTCCGCTGTTCCATCATTATGCTGGTCCACGCCAGACGGGACGCTCCACGGCAAGGGAAATGGAAGAGTCGCTAGACAGATACGTCCTAGAGAATCCTTCCAAGTGTAAGGTGTGGGAGAGTTATGCAAGAGTAAACCTGAAAGACTCTTCCTTTGAGAAGTGGTATATTCCGAATACATATGGTGGAGAATAGAGTGTCAATTTTTGTAAGCATACCATCGCTCTATGACATTGAGTTAACCTATACAGTTCTGTCGGCAGTAGAGAACGCCGACAACCCAAAGGACATTACGGTTGGTGTAGCGGCATTCATTGACAGGAACTTCCATAACGACCTCATGTACAAGATCAATGGTTTTAAAAATATCATCATTGATCGGTACGACCCTGAGGAAAACGAGGGCATCGGCAAGTCAAGGATTATGGCCCAACGCAGGTATGATGGGCAAGACTACTTTCTTCAAATAGACTCACATACCCATTTTGATAAGGGGTGGGACACACGACTGATAGGTTTGTGGCAGGGTGCGCGTGAGGACACGGGTAATGAAAAGACACTGCTCACCGCCTACCCATCAAGTTATATCAGAAGAAATGGTTCTGTTTACGTCAGAAGCAGCATTGCAAGGTATCCAGTATTTCAAGAACGTGATGACATACCATTCTATGACTTCCTTCCGTGGGCAGACTTTCCATTGTCAGAGTTTCCACAAAAGATTACCAAACTTTTTGTTCCCGTGTCACAAATATGTGGCTGCTTTGTGTTTTCAGATCGCCATTTTGCTGAGAACAATGGGCATTATGAAAAGGCAAAGTACCTTGAAGAGGAAACCATTCAGGCAATTGGTCTGTTTTCTGCTGGGTTCTCCATGGTGTTTCCAAACACCGACCTCCCACTGTATCATTATTACTATATAGATTTGGATGACCGTAAGCGCCAAGCGGGTACGTGGACTGGCGAAGAAATGGGTCAGTCAATGAGGGAGTATATGCAAAAAAACCGAGAGAAGTGCCGCCTATGGGAAAATTACGCACATGCCAGTATTGAAAACAGATCTTTCGAAGATTGGTTCGTTCCAGATGGTTACAGATAGACTCATGCACGTTGCTGTGACTGGTGCAAGTGGTCACCTAGGACAATACATTTGTGGGCGGCTAAAGTCCAGCGGCTACAAGGTCACTCCCATTGGCAGGCAATTCCCTAAAAACCTTGAGGCTGATGCCGTATGGCACCTAGCAGCACCTAATCATAAAGATGATCGTGCTTGCGATCAGTTCATGCGGTTCAATGATGCCGTTGCCATGTCTGGGATTCCAGTAATCAATACAGGAACATGGTGGCAGTACGCTGGGCAGGAGGCCGCTGGCTTGAACTACACACGTATGAAGCAGGCGCAGCAGGAAATGTTTGACAGAACACTGATACTGTTCAGCGTCTATGGATCACGCACTCGTATCGCTCGCGGATTCATCCCGCAACTGATTGGATACGCCAATGGGGTAAACTCTCTCGCTGGTGCATCACGGCAGCAGCGCGATTGGGTGCATGTCAGCGATGTGTTCACTGCCTTCCTTGCAGCAACTTGGTCGCCCTCTGGGGTGTACGACGTTTCTACTGGCACAACTTTCAGCCCCTATGAGTTGGCTCTTGCTGTGGTCGGTGAGTCACTTCCTGATTATCAGGAGTTTCCCAACTGCTCCCCCCATTACAACAATCAAAAACTTGCAAATTGGAATCACAAAACCGATGTGCTAGACTACATTCGCAGCCAGACCAATAGGCTGGTTTCAGTATAATGGAGGAATAATGAGACTAATGCATTTTACGGCAGAGTGGTGTAACCCATGCCAGATGATGAAGCCAATGATTGCTCAAATTTTGGAAGAGCATCCAGAGATTGAGTATGTCATGGTAGACATTGACGAGAGTGGCGAGACTGCCACTGATTACGATATCATGACTGTGCCAACCTTCATTGTATTCAATGACGGAGAGCAGACCGCACGATTCAGCGGGGGGATGATGAAGAAGCAGTTCATTGAAAGTCTAGGACTGTAGATGAAGGAACTGTATGCTGGAATCTATGAGATAGAGGGTCTTGTATCAGAGAAAGATCTTTCCATCCTTGTGGACTACATTGATAGTGTAGATGACAGCAAGTGGTTCAAGAAAAACTCTCACGGCTTGTTTGTTGAAATTGATCAAGAGAATGTTCAGCAAGTCATTGACTCCTATGTAGAAAAACTAGGAGACATGTTCGACGGGAAGAAAGTTCTTCCCATCAGTCGGATTACACGACTGACAGAGGGTAAAAATATGGGTGCCCACACAGACAATTTGAGTGAGCCTAGGTGTATTCGTGGAGTGATCCTCTACTTGAACGAGGATTTCTCTGGTGGAGAGATTCACTACAGGGACATAGGCGTAACATACAAGCCACGGTTCGGTTCCGTCATTGTTCACGATGCATCATACCTGCACGAAGTTCTTACTGTAACCAAGGGGACGAGATACGTGGCAACGACATTCATTTGGGAAGAGTGACTTGCGCGGTAGCAAAAGGTGTGCTACAATTATCCCTATGAACAGACGAGCCAAGTTTTCGATTAGCGCGAGTGCATCACCGCGCGTCCTTGGCCCATGTCAGGGACGCCCCACAGCGTAACACCCTGACAACTACATAGAGAGATCCCCGCAAGAAAAGTATTGACAACAATGTTGTCCCCATGTACAATAGGTACATACAACTGGCTATGGCGTAATTTGGTAACGCACTTGGTTTGGGACCAAGGGAGTGCAGGTTCAAATCCTGCTAGCCAGACCAACGGGTATTAGTGAACTAGTTATCACGGGATTCTGATACAATCCAGTAGGTGGAGCATAACCATCATACCCGACGCTCAACACGCCGTTGTTGCATAATGGTAGTGCCTCTGCCTTCCAAGCAGACGGTGCCAGTTCGATTCTGGTCAACGGCTCGCAAGAGTACGCCAGTAGTTATCTAATTAGATAAGTATTAGCATACTCTCCCTCTGGGGGTATGGTGTAATGGTAACACTACTGCTTTGCAAGCAGTCATTCGGAGTTCGAATCTCCGTACTTCCACGTAACACAGTGCGACTATGGTTTAATGGTAGAACGGCTGCTTGCCATGCAGTCGGCGCGAGTTCGATTCTCGCTAGTCGCTCGCAAGCCTTCGTGGTCCAAAGGATACGACACAACGCTACGGACGTTGGGATTGGGGTTCGATTCCCTACGGGGGCACATGTACGAGAAGTGTAAGTTCTGTGGTTCCTCTGACACCGCATATAGGCGCAGGGGATACTTTGAATGCAACACTTGCGACGATGTGTGGAAACCAACTCCACACAGACTAACACCAGAACAACTATGGAAAGGAATGGAACAATGGCTTTCACCAAGTCAGACGAGGCTTTTATCTATCAAAAGGTTTCAATAAGCAACACCGTTGATATAAATGGCAACTCTCTTGCTGAAATTGCCGAGAAGTTTCATGACTTTTCGGAGCAGTATCAGGTAGACCTTGACGCTATTACGATTGACATTGAGGCCGTAACAGGATACTATGATGATCCTGCAACCTACGAAGCCTTCTTAGTTGCGTGGCGAGAGCCAACAGAGAAGGAGATTGAGTATAGGACAGAGGTCATTCTTGAGCAGCAAAAAAGGCGTGCGGAGACAACTCGCAGGCAGAAGAAGATTGAAGAGGATCGGGAGCGCAAGGAGTATGCAAGACTGCACAAGAAGTATGGCGCTCGTGCAGGGGTAAGTGCCGCTGAATAAGCGGTTTGGAGGATTGCCAGAGTGGTTATTGGAGCGGTTTGCTAAACCGTGGTGGGGCAACCTGCCCACAGGTTCGAATCCTGTATCCTCCGCAAAGTATGCAAGATGTTGGTCACAAGCCAACAAAATGCATACTAATAACTAAATAGTGTGACATATGGAAGGCCTGCCATTGGTGCGGTACACCGTCTTGAAAACGGCTGGTGGGTGAAACCACTTAAGAGTTCGAATCTCTTGCCTTCCGCCACGCGCGTTTGCCTGAATGGTGTAGGGGCTTGTTTGCAAAACAAGATTATGTCGGTTCGATTCCGATAACGCGCTCGTAAGGTATAATAAATCAACAGAAAGGATGGACATAATGAGTGGTGTACTTGTACTAAACGCTGGTTATGAGCCACTTCATCGTGTGTCCGTCCGACACGCTATTCGGATGCTCGTGCGTGAGGTGGCGGTAGTTGAGGAAGCAGTAGAAGGCGAGAGCATCGGGCACTTCCCAATGCCTTCGGTTCTAAGGCTGGTTCGCTACGTCAAACTGCATTGGCGCAAAGAGAAGCCAAAGTGGTCAAAGAAGAGACTGTTCATCAGGGACAATGGTTGCTGTGCATACTGCGGTAAGACCGCAAACACCATCGACCACGTTGTTCCACGTTCACACGGAGGACAGTCTACATGGAAGAACACGGTAGCATCATGCTTCAAGTGCAACAGCAAGAAGGGCGCTCGCACGCCTGCTGAGGCTGGCATGAAGTTGCTGGTAGTTCCAAGAGAACCATCATGGCACGAAATTAGTGCTTGACATATAGCACTAAACACGCTACACTTGTAGCATTGGACGGCCTAGAACTAGGTAAGAACGGAAGCGGAGAGTTCGTTATACAACCCCGTCGCCGTCCCACACAAACTTAATATGCGAGTCGGATATTCTTGGTTATCATCGCAATGCTGCGAGTGTAGGTTCGAACCCTACCTGCCGCCACACAAGGGGGCAGTAACTCAATGGTAGAGTAGCAGCCCTTCTCCGAGGGTAGATCACATATTCGCATAGCACAACTTAAGAGTGAGTCGGATTGAATGGGTTATCTTACATATGGGTAAACAAATGCCCCATTCATACAACATATTCACTCTCCAAAACTTAAGATGAGTCGGAGAGGTATCGGTTATCTACTGTGAATAGAATAGTCTGGGTTCGAATCCCAGCCGCCTTCGGGCGGTAGTGTAATGGCAGCACATTAAACACCGATCTTCATAACATATTCATCTTACAACTTCATACGGGCCGACTGGATACGGTTATCTTGGTAAAGAATATAATACAAATATATATCAGGGGTTCAATTCCCCAAATGCCTTCGGGCAAATATCCGTTCCTACCACATGTCCGTATACAACTTCATAGCGAGTCGGAGCAATTCGGTTATCTTTCCCTATCAATGAAAACAGTACCCGAGCAGCATTAACACATTCGCTATACACAATTTAATATGGGTCGAATGCAAAACGGTTATCTTAGAGGTTCGACTCCTTTCGCCCCCACCATGGGGGTGCTGGCAATGGCTGCCAATAACACACCCGTTAAGCAATAACACATCCATATACACAATGCCCCAGAGGGGCCGGAAAAGGAGACAGTAATGTCAAACGCACTAAAGAATGTCAACACTAAGGTTACCCCGCAGCGTGAGCGTTCACGTTCTGACGAGGTAAAGAACAACGCAGGCGGATTCGTATTCGCCGTGTCGGATAAGACTCGCCTTGAGCGCTTTCTTATCCTTGGTACCGATGGTGGTACCTATTACGTTGGTGAGCGCAAGTTGACCAACGAGAACATTGATTTTCTTCGTAAGATGATCAAGTCTGACGAGGCACTGGTGCTAGACACCCTTGTCGATGTGTCGGTCAATGGTCGTGCTTACAGGAACAGCCCTGCTCTGTTCGCTCTTGCACTGGTATTCGTAGAGGGTACCAACAAGGCGGCAGCAAGGGCAGCACTTCCCAAGGTTGCTCGTACTTCTACTCACCTGTTTGAGTTCGCTCAGTACATTGAGAACCTTGGTGGCTGGGGCCGTGCAAAGCGTGGCGCAGTTGCCGACTGGTATCAGTCACAGGAAGTGGACAAGTTGGCTTACCAGTTGGTGAAGTACCGCCAGCGTGACGGTTGGACCCACCGAGACTTGCTTCGCCTGTCTCACCCTGTAGGACTTGACGAGAACGTTGTTAACTTTGCCCTAGGCAAGGAGCATGGTATCGCACCACGCATCATCAGCGGTTTTGAGATTGTCCAGCAGGCTGAGAACGAGCAGCAGGTTCTCAACGCGCTTTCTTCATTCAAGGATCTGCCATGGGAAGCAATTCCTACGCAGTTCTTGAAGAGCGAGAAGGTGTGGAAGTCTCTGTTCTACAACGGACAGTTGAGGGGTCAGGCGCTAGTTCGTAACATCACTCGCCTTGCAAAGTTGGGGGCATTTGATGACATGAGGTTTGCGGCTGACTACGCAGAGCGTCTTACTGATTCAGAAATGATGATCAAGACTCGTCTGCACCCAATCAACTACCTTGTGGCATCAGTCACCTACGCTGAGGGTCAGGTTCCTCGCGGTAGCAATGGTATGTACTCATACTACGGTCGCCAGAAGGATTGGAAGTCATCTGCAATCATCACAGATGCTCTTAACGAGGGCTTCCACCTAGCATTCAAGGCGGTAGAGCCTGCTAGGAAGCGCACCTTCATCGGTGTGGACGTATCTGGTTCAATGAGCAGCGGTGCCCTAGGCATCGACCTGTCTTGCGCTCAGGTATCAGGAGCAATGGCAATGACCATTGCCCGTACTGAGCCAATGTACGAGATTCGTGGCTTCACCAGCAACGGCGGTTGGGGGCGTAGAGGCTCAACAGAGTTGACCGATCTTGGCATTACTGCGCGTACCTCATTGTCTACGGCAATGAAGAACGTTCAGAAGTCTAACTTCGGTGGCACCGACTGCTCTCTGCCAATGGTGTACGCTCTCAACAACAAGATTGAGATTGACACCTTCGTTGTCATCACAGACAACGAGACTTGGGCTGGCAACATCAAGCCAGCGCAGGCCCTAAAGCAGTACCGTGACAAGATGGGAATCGACGCTCGTCTTGCGGTGTTCGGAGTAGCGTCTACGAACTTCACAATCGCAGATCCAAAGGATCGCGGTATGATGGACTTCGTTGGATTCGATTCTAACGCACCAAAGGTACTTGCAGACTTCTCTGCTGGTCGTCTGTAATGAGGCAAATAACCTTTGTCACCCCGACAGAGGGCGGCTATCTCATTAGGCGCAAGGTAGGCAAGAAGCGGTGGACAACCATTCTGGTGGAACCTGAAAAGGAAACAACAGAAAAGGATGTTATAGCACTTGCCATAGCCCTTGCAAATAGTGTAGAATAGTTCCATCAGGGAAGCGAACACCTGAGCATGTGTATAAACTGCTCACACAAGGCCGATTAGCCCAACTGGTAGAGGCGTCTGACTTAGGATCAGAAGGTTGTAGGTTCGAATCCTATATCGGCTACATGTCTGGAAAGTATAAAAAAGAAATTCATAGAAAGAGGGCAGACTACAGACGGTCAGTTATCGCAAGATACAAAACCATAAAGGGCTGTGTAGATTGCGGATACGCTGGTCATCACTCTGCGCTTGAGTTTGATCACCTTCCAGAGTTTGAAAAGAACAGAACGGTTGCATCCATGATGTACTCTTCATGGGAAGTAATCAAAGCAGAAATTGCCAAGTGTGAGATAATCTGTTCTAACTGTCATAGCATTAGAACGTGGCAGCGCAAGAATCAAATGGCCTGATGGTGGAACGGTAGACACGGTTGGCTTAAACCCAACCACCCTAGGGTGTGGGGGTTCGAATCCCCCTCAGGCTACGCAAGTCTCCTTAGCATAAAAGGTAGTGCGTCGGTGTGAAGTACCGAATGACTCAGTTCGATTCTGGGAGGGGACACTTGACAGTGACACGGGTATCCGTTATACTTATACCAACGACAACGAAAGGGCGGTATAATGAATACTACGATGGTTGAAGAGACAACTGCATACGTTCTCAATGCTAAGGATCGTTGCGATGCCTGCAACGCACAAGCCCTTGTATGGGTAAACCTGCTTGCTGGCGACCTTCTCTTCTGTGGTCATCACTATGCTAAGAACGAGGAAGCCCTTAAGCCATACGTGATTGAGGTAGTCGATGAGCGTAGCAAGATCAATGCAAGGAGCGAATCCAGTGCATGAGTACGATACCGTATCTGATGAGGAAGTTCTCCGTATCGGAAGAGAAAGTGCAATCCGATGGGCAGAAACCCTTGAGATATTGCGAAATTCATAAACAATACTTTGAGGTTGACCAAGATGGTTGGCCCACTTGCACAAGTCAATAGCGTGTGATAGAATTATGGTTTGCAGGGTAGTCCAGTTCGGTCTACGACGCTGGCCTCATAAGCCAGAGAACGCGGGTTCGAATCCCGCCCCTGCTACGCCTCTTTTGCATAATGGCAATGCCCGAACCTTGTAAGTTCGTGACGACAGTTCGATTCTGTCAAGAGGCTCCACGCCAGCATAGTTAAACGGCATAACACTTCTTTCGTAAGGAAGTGTTCGGGGTTCAATTCCTCGTGCTGGCTCGCTCGCCTCCATAGTTTAGAGGAAGAACATGATCTTGGTAAGATCAAGAGCGCGGATCGTTACCGCGTGGAGGCTCGCACTGACCGTGTGCATTCATGTTGGCGATAGACCATCATGGGTTTAGGTTGGGCGGGAGTTCGAAATCCCAAACGTGGAAGAGAAAGCACACGAACAAGACTCTCCACACATGGCCCGTTAGTTTAACGGTCAGAATGCAAGATTCTCAATCTTGTGGCAGGGGTTCGATTCCCCTACGGGCTACGCAAGGATGTGGTATTCTAGACATGCTACACACCTACCTACAGGCAGACACACGAAACCTAGTACCCCAGATCGCAACTGGAACAAGGGCTAGGCTGAATAGGAAACAATCACCTGTAGCCAAGGATGATTAACTCAACGGTAGAGTTCCTGTCTTACACACAGGCGGTTGGGGGTTCGAATCCCTCATCATCCACGCTGCATAGCACCCATATACTAGTCGGCGTGCTATGCGGATATTCTGGGATCGTCTAATGGCAGGACACTCGGCTCTGACCCGAACAACAGAGGTTCGACCCCTCTTCCCAGAGCAAACAGGATAACTGATGAATCTAGAATAGTCAGGTAACTCCAACGGCAGTTCCCAGACCTGCCTGCGTATATGTTAAATCATAGGGTATGATATCTACCTACGCTAACAAAGGGTGTATTTCGGGGTCGTCTAATGGAAAGACGTTGGATTTTGGTTCCAACTATCGGAGTTCGAATCTCTGCCCCGAAGCGTGATTAAAGTTAAGAAATCATACGGTCTTTGGTGTCCAATCTGTCAGACTGGAAAGGACAAGCGCAAGTTGCGTCATCGTGACAAGCGTCGTGAAGAACGAGCATGGAAGAAAGATCAGCAAGAATAAGGGTCGCTAGTTTAATGGTAAAACCGCACGCTCTTAACGTGTCAGAGTGGGGGTTCGAATCCCTCGCGGCCTACTGTGACTATGGTGAAATGGTATCATGGCTGGTTGTGTCCCAGCAGTAGAGGGTTCGAATCCCTCTAGTCACCCCACTTAGATTGGATAAACATGGATGCAGTAAAGGGGTTCAGGGAAGAGTATTCGTTTCTTTCTAACTTCTATCCCTCGCCGTTCTACCTCGCGGGTAGTCGGTATCTGACAGGAGAACATGCATTCCAAAGCATGAAAACTAAAAATGTTTCAGAACGAGCGCTCATCCAGATGCAGCGCTCTCCATCAGACGCAAAACGTGCCGGAAGAAAAGTAACGTTGCGTGATGATTGGGAAACCATCAAGGTGTATGTAATGTACAAGGTGGTGTTTGAGAAGTTTAACCAAAACCCTGCGCTGATGAACTTGCTTATCAGCACTGGTGATGCTAAACTGTACGAAGTCAATACTTGGGGAGACACCTATTGGGGTGTCGATACAAAAGGCAACGGACTCAATCATCTTGGTGAAATCTTGATGAGAGTAAGGTACGAGTTGAAAGACTTGGGGGTATAGTTAAACGGTTATAACTCTTGACTTTTAATCATGAATTCGGGGTTCGATTCCCCGTGCCCCTACCAAAAAAATATTTTTTAAACTTTTTGCATTCAGATAAATAAAACTAAGTCTCTATGGTCCAATGGACACGACAACTTCCTCCTAAGAAGTGGATGCAGGTTCGATTCCTGCTAGGGACACGCGGGATGTTGCCAGCAATAATGCTGCGCGTCATTGCCAGCCGATTCGCGGTAGGGCAGCAATGGCAGTAGCAAAAGTGGCAGACTGTTTTGGCAGACAGTCTATGTCACTCCCGCCCCAAGGCCGTGTGGTTGGAATTGGCAGACACGTTCGACTCAAAATCGAATGCTCGCAAGAGCGTGAGGGTTCGACTCCCTCCATGGCTACAAGGAGAAATATGATCATTGTTGGAATAAATAGGTCGCATCATGACGCATCTGTCACCCTGATGATTGACAACGAGATTGTCTTTCACATTGAGGCAGAGCGTCTTTCCAATATCAAGCATGATGGAATGCCCTTTGAGGCATTGAGAAGGATTCGTGAGTATGTTGACCATGTTGACATTCTTGCGCTATCTGGCCTTGATGAGACTATTCCCTACGACACTGGCAAGAAGCAGAACATTTATGAGGCGTATATCTATGGACTAGGCAGATCGTTCAAAGAGCATGAAATGAAAGTCTATGACTTCTCTTTCAGCCACCACAGAGTACATGCTGCAACAGCCTTCTACAATTCGGGATTCGATAAGGCCCTCTGTATCGTCAAGGACGGATCTGGATCAAACATTTCTCTTAATGGAATTGATGTGGCAGAGATAGGATCGTGCTTCATCCTTGAATATCCATTAAAGGAAGAGGTGGTGTTCCAGCACTTCACAACAGAAGAAAAGATAGATCCTCTAAGGTATGACAAGATCCTTATCACCAACTCCCTGTCAGAGGGAACGACATACCTCCTGTTCTCCTACCGCCTAGGATTTGGTGGCGATGGTGTCGGGAAGGTAATGGGACTGAGTTCATATGGAAGGGACGATCATCGACTTCCACCGCTCTTTGACGAGAATGGGCTGGTAGTCAACAATTACTTTTACAAAGATTTAACCCTGCCAAAACCAGACACCTTCGAAAACAAGGCCAACTATGCATATAGGTTGCAGCAGGGTGTGCAAGACAAGGTGGCACAAGACATACTTGGCTTTGTCAATCAGACGGGAATAAAGAATGTCTGTCTTTCTGGTGGATTCTTTCTCAACTGCATGTCCAACTTCAACATGCTCTCCGTGCTACCTGACGACGTTAACGTTTATGTGGAGCCAATGTGCTACGACGCAGGAAACTCGCTGGGGGCAGCAAAGTTGGCATACTATCTAGAAACGCAGTCTACGGAAATAAAGAAACTGGAACACCTGTACCTTGGAGAGCAGCCAGTCTACACAGATATAGATGAGAATAGGTTTGTAGCAACAAACACTACCTTTGAAGAGGTTGCACAACTTCTTGCTGACAGGAACATCGTTGCGATTTTCCAAGGCGGCTCTGAGTCTGGTCCACGCTCTCTGGGTAACAGAAGCATACTCTATGACCCCAGTGATCCCAATGGAAAAGATCATGTAAACGTAGTTAAAAAGAGAGAGTGGTTTAGACCGTTCGCTGGCACAGTGCTGTTAGACCATGCTGATGACTGGTTCGATATGCGTTCTCTCAAAGAATCTCCATTCATGATGTTTGCTGTCAATGTGCTGGAAGAGGTCAGAGACATGATTCCAGCAGTAACGCATGTAGACGGTTCGTGCAGAGTACAGACCGTGACAGTCGATCAGAACGCCAACTTCTATCGGCTCATTGAAGAGTTCTATAGGTTGACGGGGGTGCCAATTCTACTCAATACCTCATTCAATTTGGCGGGTGATGCTATCGTGGAGACACTTGACAATGCTCTCAGCACTCTGGAAAGATCAGAAATTGACTTCCTGTTCTTGCCAGAAAAGGGTATGTTGATCAAGAGTAGATAGATTTGAGAGCAATCCGTGATATTGCGGTGTTATACTCATAACAGGACAATCGTCCAAACTAAGGAGACAAATTAAATGAAGCGTATTGTAGTATCAGCAGCCATAGTTGCTGCAACCATGTTTCTGGCTCCCGCAGCATTCGCAGACAACGAGGATGCTCCCGGTCAGAACAAGATCACTATCTGCCATGTTACTCCCGGTCAGTCGGTAACCCTGACTATTCCAGAGGATCAGGCAAACGGTCATCTAACAGGCAAGGCAGCAGGACATGATATCAATGGCCCTGTTGAGGACTATCTTGGTGAGTGTAGGCCAGAGCCTACGCCAACACCTACGCCAACAGAGACACCCACGCCAACACCTACGCCCACGGTAACGCCTGAGGCCACTACAAGTGCCACAGAAACGGCTGTAGCGCCAACACAGGAGCAAGTAGTGGTAGCCCCTGTAGAAGAGGCTGTTGTGGCCCCAGAAGGGGCAGTAGCGGTCGCTGTGCCAGCAAAGGCTACCATTCCTAACGAGATTCCAGCAGGCGAGGGTAGCGACGACGGCTTCAACTGGCTTGCACTTGTGATTTTTGCAGGAGCGACGGTAGCAGGAGCATTCGCCTTGCGTAAGTTCAACAACTAGTGTATAATTGTGTCCTGAGCATGACACTGACAAAAACTGCTCACCCTAGGGGTTGACAGGATTTCGACCTTGTGGGAAGATATCAGCAGCAACACAAACAAACAATAAACGGCGCAACACAAACCGCTTACGCACTCGCAGCATGAGTGCCGTGGGGCCACTCCATAGGAACAGAAAGTGGCATGTAAAGAATGTATTTGCACTAATGTAAAGAATAACTTAGCATAAAAGACGCTGATATTGGAAAGCAATGGGACGAGGGTTCGATTCCCTCCAACTCCACGCAACACATTAATCTCGCGGGGCGACTATTGGCAGTCGCAAGTGCCTGTTAAGCACTCACCCTGTAGGTTCGATTCCTACCGCGAGAGCCACCGCTCTATTGTTGGTACTTGCTGAGGCTTCATATCCCTCGTGCCCGTGTTCGATTCACGGTAGAGCGACCATACGATATAATTTACTCATGGCGCATATTGAGCAAAGAGAGTTCTTCGAATCTGTGAAGGCAAGGTTCCCGCAGTATTTCGACAATGTAGAAGTAATTGAGATAGGATCACTAGATATCAATGGTACTGTTAGGGATTTTTATAGCAATACCCCGCGATATATTGGGGTGGATCTTGCGGAGGGCAAAGGGGTAGACCTCGTTGCTGAGGGACAGGACGTTGACTTCCCTGATCGTTCTTTCGATGTAGCCGTAAGCGCAGAGTGCTTTGAGCATAATCCGTTCTGGAAGGAAACCTTCCTTAACATGTATCGCATGGCATCGAAGTTCGTTGTGTTCACCTGTGCAAGCGACGGTAGGCCAGAGCATGGCACTACCCGAACCACCCCCGCCAACTCACCATTCACCTTGGCTTGGGACTATTACCAAAACCTCAATGAGAGGGACTTCCGCAAGCATTTCCTAATTGACGATATGTTTAGCGAGTATGAATTCTCATATAATCCATCATCGTGTGACCTATACTTCTGGGGAGTAGTGAAGTGATCGTTGCAGCCATTCCAGTTAAGAACAACCTCAAGTGGACTGCCCCGCTCGTAGAAAGCCTGTTGCTGGGCGATGAAGTAGACTCCGTATGGATTTACGACAATGGCTCTACGGACCCCACAGCGCTTTGGGTGGAGAATCGTGCAAGGCTAGCAGGAAACAAACTTCGCTACATAGATGCATCGAACATGCGGTTCTATGAAATGTGGAACGACATGATTAAAACAGCCTGCATCATTCCAAACACTAAATTAGCAATTCTAAACAATGACATTAGACTACCCCATATGGCCCTTAAGACAATGGCTGACAACATGGGCAACTATGACATTGTAACTATCGACACTACCCGCTCATCCTTCCAGCCTATTGAAAATGTTCACGTTCAGAAGATTGGTGGATGGTGGCATAGGGTCGGCTGGGCGTTCATGGTCAATGCTGATTTCTGGAAGCATACGCAGCATCCGATTGATCCACGGTTCAATCTTTGGTACGGCGACGACTACCTATACAGAACGACATTGGAGCGAGGCGGAAGAGTAGGAACGATGGTCGGTGTAGGGTGTGACCATGCTGTATCTATAACGACTAATACAGAGATAGAGATTAGTCGTAAAGAGGAAGTCACCAATGCAGACCGTGAACTATTCGATTCACTCTGGCCTTGACTTTTGGCAGACACGAGAGTACAATTGAGTCATGGCTAGAAGAAGAAACCTCAAAGATCTGTTGACACCAGACCCTACCCCCGACAAGCAGTTGTCGCATCCTAGTGGATGGTGCATGACGATGACCCACGAGTTCTGCCCATATCAGTTTGCTCACGGTAAGTGTGGGTGCAGTTGTCATACGAAACCGAAGTTGGTCAATAAAGAACCAAATACGGTATCAGATGACAAGCCAAAGAGGGGCAGACCAAAGGGAAGTGTCAATAAGACCAAGGAAGTTTCAAAATCTGAAACCAAGGGTGACACTATGACACTAGACCCGCGACCATGGAAGAGATAATGAACCTTTACGAAACATTCGACCCAATCGTTATAGACGATTTTGTTCCTAGTTGGTATCAGGATGCCCTTGAGAGCATGATAAACATCACTCCGCTTACATATGCAGACAATGCAAATCATAAGCGAGATATATCCATACCGATTTATGGAAGCGACACCGAACTGGTTACCCCGCTTCATAGTGGTGGTCTTGCGGCTCTCGTTTCTCGTGACGGCGTTATCTATTACGAAAAGCAGCAGGCCACTCTAGCCCCCATGCTGTTCAAACTTACTGAAATGATTGGGCCTTTTGACCTGTTGCGCTCTAGGCTGGCAATGAACCTGTCTGATGGAGTGGGCGGGGTACACCAGCAGCACGTAGACAATCCCACTCCACACACCGTACTTCTCTACTATATCAATGATAGCGACGGAGACACCATTCTGTACAAGGAGAGGGCAGATCCTCTGACCTATCTAGCGGGATCATACCCAGACTACTTCACCATTGATGTGAGAGTTACCCCCAAGAAGGGGAGGGCTGTCATATTTGACGGACTGCAATTCCACTCAGTTTCTACTCCAAAGGACCATCTTAAGAGACAGATCATCAACATCAATGTGCTGAGGCACGCTGATCGTGAAAAGCACGAATATGTTCTCAAGAATCGGAAGGTTGGTACGGATGACTGATGGGCCAGTTGTAATAAGAAATGCGTTAAGCGAAGAGGCTTGCAAGATTATCGAAGTCTACTCTTTGATTATGGAAAAAAGATCAGAGATTTATCCAGAATCTTCTGTTATTGACAAAGACCTTGTGGGGTCGTACTTTTCATATGCAGACGCCATGACAGAATCTCTGCTTCTCTTTCTCAAGAGCAAGGTTGAAGATGCTGTCGGCCTTGAACTTTTGCCCACCTACTCTTTTTATAGGGTGTACCGCAAGGGCCACGAACTGCCTAAGCATACAGACAGGGATGCCTGTGAGGTGACTGCATCGGTATGCTTGGCTAATGGTCACAGCGGAGGGAACTGGCCCCTCTACATAGACGGCGAGCCTATTCTTCTCAATGCTGGCGACATGGTTGTATACAGGGGCGCAGAACTGGTGCATTGGAGAGAGAAGGCCACGTTTGATGGATATCAGGTTCAAGCCTTTATCCATTACGTTAACAAGAATGGCGAACATGCACAGTGGAAACTTGACAAGCGCAAGAACATATTCTACAAGGAGAGATAATGACAACGTGGAACGTAACAGTACAAGAGTTTACCGATGTAGTGGTGCAGGCGATGTACGAGGCGGGGTACTTTCAGGAGGGCAGAAACTACCACCCTGAGGATATTTCTAGCACATTCAGCATCGTCGCCAACTCTGTAGCGCTAGGTATGGCCTACTCATCAAGAAAGATGATGCAGTAATGCCCACATATGTTTACTTCTGCGATTTGTGCGGAGACAAGGAAGTGAGGCAGTCAATTACAGAGAAGCCCTTGCGTAACTGTCCCGAATGCGGTAGTATGGAATTCAAGAAAAAGTTCGTAGCAGCAGGAGTCCACTTCAAGGGCAATGGCTTCTACTCAACAGACAAGGATAAGTGATGGAATTTCTTTTTAGTATGCTCAAGTTCTTCGTGTACTGGATCTTCGGTGCTATCTACATCGGACTCGTAGTTGGCATTACGTGGCTCTTTGACAACCTCTTTGGCGATGGAGCAAAGACGCTTACCGACTTCCTCATCAGTGCCGCCGTTCTGATCGTGCCCTTTGTTGTGGGCAAGGTTCTTACGTCACCGGATGATTTCTAATGGACTGGTATTGGGTGAGCGGCCTCATGATTGGCATGTACTTCCTAGGCTCGTTCGTAACGTGGTATATCATCAAGGGGATTGACGATGATTCGGTGGATTGATATGATTGATCCCGTCTATACCTTGTGCAATTTGGCTGGGGTAGACCCAGACGAGAACGAAATCACAGGCATAGCCATTCATAGCCACAACCTCATTGTGTGGTATATCGACGCCAACGGCGTTCGAAGGCATGTGTCAAAGAGATACGACATTTAGTTAACCTTCGTGTGTTATAGTGTCTAACACTATACATGAACAGGAGGTTAACATGAAGCAAATGACCTGTAAATGGAAGCGTCGTAAGGACGGCACCATGGTAATGAAATGGAAGAGGCGCAAGGTGCGCCCATTGACAATTTTGGATGTGCTAAGTGATAACGCTACTTAAGGGTACCGTGGGTTCTACAGCCTATGGTCTTAATGGACCCAATAGTGACATTGACTCGCTGGGTATCTTTGTGTACCCCGTCGAAACCTACCTTGGACTCAAGGACTATCAGGAGTCTATCGTCACCAAAGATCCTGATACTACCATGCACGAGGCTCGTAAGTATTGCAGGCTGGCCCTTAAGTGCAACCCCACTGTGACAGAACTGATGTGGCTCACATCGTACACATCCCTGTCAAGAGAAGGACTTGACCTCATTGACCTACGAGAGGACTTCCTTTCTGAGAAGTACGTTCGTGAGGCGTATCTAGGCTACGCAAAGTCTCAGTTGACCCGCCTACAGGACCGTGATCACAAACGAGCAACCAAGCACGCCATGCACATGGCTAGGCTTGTCAATCAGGGTGCTGAGTTGTACACTACTGGCAAGGTAACTATCAGGGTAGACGATCCTCAGTGGTATATTGATTTCAAGTCTCGTACCCCCGAATACTGGCTATCTTGGTATAATACTGCTGAGAAGAGATTCAGAGAGTCTACGTGTGTCCTGCCAGAACTTCCGCGCACTGATCGTGTTGAGGAATGGCTGTACGATACCATAGTAGAACAATGAAAATTAAATGCACATCATGCGGGATGGTCCTTGATGGATTCCCCGCCATGAAATTACACGCATACGAACATATGGAGATAGAATTCGCCCTGTCAGATCTTGAGGGGGTGGAGTCAGACTTCCCCATATTGTTCTTACCAATGGAGGAAGAGTAATTGTATTTCCTGTCTGACGAAGATCCTGCACCTAGGGGACGAGGCAAGAAGAATCGTAAGCGCTGGTGCGGAGGGCACGAAGGAAGAGAACACATTCCCGTCATCACCAAGTCAACATGGGCTGGTGGCTGGCAATGCGGATTCAGGAGTACCGTATGGAGAAGCAATAAGACAGAATACTACTCCTGCTTCCACGAAGTTACCTGCCAAAAGTGTCACAAGACACTAAAATACAAATCAGATTCTTGTCCAGACCGCCGAGCGGCATTTGACAAGTACCTTAAGGAGAAAAATGAGAAGTGATTACACACACATCACCCTAGTAGTTGATCGCTCAGGGTCGATGAACAGCGTCCAGCAGGACGCACAGGGGGGCATCAACACCCTCCTAGAAGAGCAGTTTGCTCTGGATGGTAAGTTGACGGTGACGCTTACACAGTTCGATACCGCCGTTGAGACAGTCAAACGTATGGCTAATGAGAAGTTCACCTATGAATTGCAGCCTCGCGGAATGACTGCGCTGCTGGATGCCGTTGGTCTTGAAATTGTCAAGACTGGCAGGGATCTGGCTTTGATGAAGGAAGAAGATCGCCCAGCGAAGGTGCTTTTCGTAATCGTTACTGACGGAGAAGAGAACTCAAGCCGTGAGTACACCTACGAGAAGATCAAGTCAATGACTGAGAACCAGAAGTCTGTCTACAATTGGGACTTCCAGTTCATCGGTGCAGATCAGGCAGCATGGGCAGGCACCCGCCTTGGTATGAACACTACGCAGTACATCAATACCGCAGCAGGAAACACCACCCTGTACACCACACTCAGCAATTCAACTTCTATGTTCCGTGCGGCTCCCGTAGGAGCATCATTCTCCATGGCATCAACCGTTGGAGAGACTGTAGAAGATCAGTAAGAAAGTTGCCCCCGCCTATTGACTTTGTGCTTTGGGCGGGGGTATACTTGTGCCATGGAACGAATCCTTGTAAGGCCCTACGATCTGGGCTATGAAATCTACTATGAGGACGACAGCGGTACCCGAATGATTGGCAAAGCCATGACGGGGGTACTGCAAACAATCAAAATTTTCTACCAACTAGAAGGCCTAGAAGTAAGGGAAGTCTAATGCTAAGAGTAACCATTGAACTTGTCCCCTATGGCGTTGAGTCGGAGGCACGCAAGATTGCCACGATGCTCATTGCCAATGATGGTACAGGTGACCACCGAACAGGAAACTACGGCTACGCATTCAACTACACTGATCGTAGTGGAGATATTGCCACGGGGGTAATCAAGAACTTCCCCCGATCAAATGGTGCGTGGAGCCTTGTCAAGAAGATTCTCAACAGCAAGTCATTTCAGATTACCGAACTTACCGATCTATTGAAGGAGCGGCTATGAGCAAGAAGATTGCAGACCTTATCTGGGAAATTCAAAGCGCAGCAAGCGACATTGAACATGCCGCTTCAAGGTTGGAGGACCAGTGGGATGAGGGCGATGCTCTCGCTCTCAACAGCGGAGACATTAAGCACATTGGCCTTGCCATGCGAGACTGCAAGGAGCATTTCAATAAGATGCGCGACCGTGATCCATACGAGGACGAGTATTCAGAGTGGATCGTCAAGTATGTTAACGCCGTATACTAAAATTCCATGGCGAGACAGATACGCAATAGTACACATAATCTGGTCATATCAATACACTATGCGTAGAGTCATCAAAGATTGGTGGTTAACACGATGAGAACTGAAACAATCATTTGCAATCGCTGTCGCAGGGATGCAAAGAGCGTTCCCGACTGTCCGACCCATGATGGGGTGGTGGTGGGTGGATTTAACCTCTATCTGCGTGGTGGATCACTGGACCTGTGTCCAGAATGCTTTGCGGCATTCCTTGCATGGGTAGAACTTGGTGATAACTATGAAAATCAATCATGACGGGCCATGTTGCCCCAACTGTGACAGCAAGTACCTCTCCAAGGCTTTGGGAAGGCATGTCTGCTGTCACTTCCAACTACAGTGGGAAGATGAAAATGAGCCGTATGGATGACCCCCGATTCTGGGCGGTACTCAATGAAATCGTAGACGAGCAAGGCTATGCCTCTATCTTTGATGTACTCATGGTACTAGAGGCAATAGCATCAACAGATATGGAGAAGTGAAATGGGACTGTTTTATGATCTTACAAGAATTGCTGGCAAGGTGGTTGAGGAAGTTGTTACCGCTCCCCAGCAGATTGTCGAAGGCGCAATGGACGCCATGGACGAAGCGCTAGACAAGTGATCTGGTCATTCGTCCTTGCAGCAATCGGAATCTTTGGACTCTACATTGCAGGCAAGCAGATCTGGTGGGGTTGGGCGGTAGGTCTAGGAGTACAACTTCTTTGGGTCATATTTGCCTTGACAACAGGACAGTACGGCTTTATACTTAGTGCATTGGCCTACGGATGGGTCTATGGAAAGAACGCTCTAGCATGGAGGAAAAATGACACTCGCATCAACTCTCAGCATTAATGGCGCTACCTACGCAGACGCCCTTGAAATCTGGGAATTCTCAAAGAAACTCATTGGCGCACGCGATGACTACGTGCAGGATCGTGAGGACAAGGAAACATTCTCAGAGATTCATGCAGCATGGGGTCAGGGCTATCCGTCGTGGCTTGGCATCATCTTCTCTACCAATGGTAGCGATGTTGGAGACTGGTATGCTCGCAATGATCGGGAGCGCGATCCTGAGGACGATGACATTCAACCGCCCAGCACGGTACTCGTAAACTACGATACTGGTTACGCATACAATAACAACGGCGCTGGCTGTGGCGATCTTCACGCCTATCTCATGAAGGCTACCCGCGATCACTTTGCAGACCGTGGTTGGGATTTTGCATGGTACAACGAGTTTGAGGGCGAATGGTACACAGACTTTGATGACATGAGCCTTGGCGATCCAGAATTGGGGAAGATCTAATGGACTCCTGCCCACAATGCGGAACGCTAGAAGTCGTTGCCTATGATTCCTGCCATACGTGGTTTGACGGTACACGATGGATGAGTTGTCAGGGTTGCTTTAGTGCTATGCATATCTACTGTGCCAATGATGACTGTGACTGGTCATACGATTGGGGGCTTAATCCAACCAGCCCATACGCCGAGGCAAACGAAAAGGATCGCCCAGAGTGGCTTGACTACCCCTATACAGACTCCATCCCCAAGGGGTGGGTTTGGCCTAGCGGCTGCGGCGTTGCTGCACCACTTGACAGCCCCTATTGGGACGATTGCATAGATAGAATTCGTGACCAGATTATTGAGTGGAGAGAAGAAGATGCGAATACTGATAACGGGGTCTAGAACGTGGACCGACAAGGTGACCATTGCACAGGCTATCCGAGAGGCATGGCTGTTTGCAGGCCGTCCCTATGGCGTTGTAGTGGTACATGGAGGCGCACGAGGCGCTGACTACATAGCAGACGTATACGCCAAGCGCTTAGGCTTCTCCGTAGAGGTTCATGAGGCAGACTGGCCCAACTTTGGCAAGGCAGCGGGATACATCAGAAACAAGGAAATGGTTGATGCTGGTGCAGACGTATGCCTAGCCTTCATTCGCAATGAATCAAATGGTGCTACCATGTGTGCTGACCTTGCTCAGAAAGCAGGGATTCCAACACACATTTGGAGGGAAGATAATGCCAAGGTTTGACGTTACCCCCGCAGAGTGGGAGATAATGAAGGAACTCATGGCTGCTGGATCTGTCTTTATTCAGCACGGTACATGGGAGTGGAAGAAGTACGAAGAACTTAGAACCAAGTTGAAGAAGCAGGTAGAGGGATGATGAGAATACTACACGATACTGATAGAAAGGCTCGCAAGGAGCATCAATGTCAGGATTGTTTTTCTACCATCAAGGTTGGAGAGGTATATCGTCACGCTGGATATGTCAGCGATGACCGAGCATACACCTACAAGACCTGTCACGCCTGCGTGGAGATTGTCAACATTGTATATAGCGCTAATGATTGGAATGATTGGGGCGTAGGGCCTGAGGAATTCCTTGAGTGGGCCATTGAAAACCACGAACTGCCGGGAGCGGCGGCATACCTAGAGAGGGTTGGCTATGAGTACCCAGACGACTAGTATGTGCCGTGAATGCTTTCATCCATTAGAGTGGCACGGATGGACAGATGGTTGCGAGTGGCTGGATGACGACTATGATTCATGCCCATGCATGAGAGGTGAACGATGACCGAACCAGCCAAGGTATACAAGGTAGACAACAGCGCACACTCAATTGATATCCCCATCCTAAAGCCACTCACCATAAACTTTAACAGGGATGGTGACACTTTTGGATACCACGAAACTGTAGAGTACACCAAGAGAACTGTTCCCCTGCGTCAATTTGGAAAGCAGATGGAAGTCCAGCACGAATCTTACTACGAAATGTCCAAGGAACGTGTTGACAGGGACTATCAGGAGTTCTACAATGGTCTGGTAGACAACTGTAAGACACTATTCATTCAAGATCCCGTGTTCGATGTTCAATACAATGCTCTTACCCACACGGACACTATCTCATGGAAAGTCTGGGCAGGGTCAGATCAGATTGAATTCTTTAAGGATCTTTTCATTGGGCCTCCCGAAATCGTGGAGGTAGAGAAGAGAGTCTACATTCCACAATATCCGAATACCCTGCGTGAATGCTTCAAGCGAGCGTGGGTACTAATCAAGATGAGGTTTAAGCATGAGTGACAAGGTTGAGGCTACCGCCAAGGGGCTGAGTGGCTGCGCGGGGGCAGGATGCATGATCTACCTTATTGGATTCTTCCTGTTCATTATTGCTATTGTTGTTCTGGCGTTTGTTATGACGCCCAACCCCTACGGAGGGTGACATGAAGTACAGAGTAACGCTTCATCCAAAGGATGGTGGCTGGATCTTCTCTACCCGTGAGCAGGCTGAGAAGTGGTGCGAGCAGTTTGGCAACACCTTCACCATCACAGAAGTAGAAGATCAATGAAATACTGGATTGCTGTAGCCAATGGCTTCCTTGCTGGATGGGCTACATGCGTGATTGTCGCTGTGTCGATGGGGTGGGTTAAGTGAGACTTCTTACTTTCATCATATTCTTTGTAATATTTCTATCAGTAGTTGTCCCTATTACCATTGGCTCCATTAGTTCTGTGAAAGGCTGGCCCTACAACCCCTTCAAATGGGCACAGGAGCGCCGTAGGCAGGCTAGCGAGGACAGGCTGGCCCGTATCAAGGCCCTAGAACATGAACTTGGCTACAGGCCTTGTAGCGACGACAAGTGCTTCTCGTGTAGGCAGTACCGAAGAGGGCATCCAATCTGGGACAACCCCTTCTTACCTGCACCGCCGCCTATGGTTGACTACATGATTCAGACGGAATTCACCAAAGAACTTGAGTACAAACTGCGGAAGCGCGGGGGTACAAGTAGCGGTGGACCACGCTAATCTGATAAAATAATGCCATGAAGCACGATGACGAGTGGTTCTGGCGCAGGAAGATTTCAAGGGAAATTCTGAAATACTGCACACATGCCATTGAGCCATGCATTGACTGTCATGAACTTGCCATACTCGTTCGTAATGGTGGCAGGATAGCCCTTGACAATGCCTAGCGTGTCCCCTATACTGGTATGACACACTACGAAAGGATCGCACAATGCCTAGCATTGAGATACCCTTGGCTGATTTCAGGGTAGAGTATACCGTTGACTTTGATTGGGCCAATGACGCAGAAGATCAGGACGTTACCTTTAGGCTCATGTTCGGGCGGCACAAGATTGTGGAGAAGGCATACACCATTCCTCAGTACGACTATGAGGACTATGCCTTCAATGACCGCCGTGATGATTTTGACGAGTACGTTGCTGAGCGCCTAGGGAGGCTGTTCTCATGAAGCATGTAGAAGAGTGCTTCCTTGCCAAGCCGTGCCGACACAATGACGGTGTGCATGTTCCGCAGGAGTATGTGGCAGGGTTCCCCGTCACCATCTGTGGCTTGTGCATGAACGACTGTATCTGCAAGGAACTGCTCAGCGCAGGAGCGCGGGGGTACAAGAGTGGATACGATGACGCCTACTTTGATGGGTATAACGATGGATACGACTCAGCACTAAGCCACCGTGCTTGCTTCAATCAGCACGGTACAGGAGAGAATCCGTGACCGAATACAAGGTTGCCTATGCTACTGGTGGAACCATCACCCCAGAGCAGGCCGAAAGAATCGGCAGGGCACTAGACGAACTAGACCGCTGCATGATCCCAAACGCAAAAGAATTTATGGAAAAATTTAAGGAGAAAATTATGGAAGAGTACAGAGAGTTTGAACTCATCACTACAGGTGGAGATTACACGGTACTGGTTGGTATGGACAATGATGAACTGCACACCATGCTCTACAACGAGGATGGTCTGATCATGTTTGCTCTCTATGATGGAAAGCCCCTGCTGGTAAGAGGCGACTCCATTCTTGCCCTGTGGGAACTGTAGAAAATTTTGAAAATTTCTGAAAAAATGTATTTAATTTTGAAAAAATTTGGAGAAAATTATGGAAAATTTTGAATTTGTTTACAACGTGGCCTATGACACGTTCCTGCATGAGGACACGGGGTACATGATCTCTGGCGACTACCTGCGTAGCACACCCAACGACGAGGTGATCCTACGCATCTACAACGCCACGGGGGTAGAAGTAGATGACGACCTCATTGAAGCCCTCAGAACAGTAGAGGAAGCACTATGACCTTCTACTGCCTTGTGCGTACTGACAAGGGTTATGCGCTACGTCCATACATCATCATCTACAACAACATGATCGAAATGCACCGCTACGGCGGGGGTAGTTAGATGCAATGCCAATATCCCTCAAGTAACATAAGAATAATACACAGAGGTCACTGTCCTATAGAGATACACAAGTGGGACTGCCACAACGATGATCCGTTCCTTGGATATCCCTGCCATTGCGACATAGGATATACCTATAGACGACTTCCCATTGACCGTTAATTGCTACTGTGCTTTTTTCATACACAAGTTATCCACAAGTTATGCACAGGTTGGGTTATTGGCAATATACTAAAATAGCAAAACATCTATGAAAAATAAAAAAAATAGCCCCAAATAGGGGCAAAATAGGACAAAACACATCAAATCATAGGGAAATTATGTCAATTGGCCCTTGACAGGTAGGGGAATATGTGATAGCAGCCTCTAGTGCTACTCTTAGTCTCTTCTCTTGACTTTTCCATTCCCCCGTGGTATATAGACTACCCAATGCTAGATTGGCTCCACTACCTATAGCAGTAGTAGTTATCTCTATAGTGGAGAAATCAGAATGATGGAATTCAAATAGTCTACCCCCGCTGCCTATGAGCCATACAGTATCCTTATCCTTAATATCTTCCTGCGAATAATTGGAGATAGCCACCTTTAGCCGTTCTACAATGGTGGTTCGTAATGTAATATAAGGATTCTCTCCTGCGGGGGGTAGTTTCAAAGTATCAAACAACTGTCCTATACCATAACTACCTGCATAACCATAGATCCAATCTCCCTTGACATATACCTTGGGAACTGCTAGGGGTACTATAGATACCTCATCAGCAGCAGCACGTTCTCCCCCTATATATACCTTGCCTTCATGTGCTATACCTGCGATACAAGTCATGAAATAATTATACCCCTTCCGGCGATTTTGACAATCCTTCGTAATAGTTTTAAAAAAGTTGGGCGTTTATTTTAATCCTTCGTAATAGATTCCTAAATGTCCGATTTGTCCGTTTTCCCGGCCCCGCTGTGGATAACCTGTGGATAAGGTTTGACCAGTCAGGAACCAGTCAGAAATGATGCAAGGGTAATGACTATAAGGAATATTACCCCTATAGCCACTACCCCCGCAAACAGAGCGGTAAGGGAATCATTACCCCTGTTCATCTGGACCCTCTAGCATAAACATATCCTCAAGTGAATCATAGTCTCCATACTTGTCTACCCCGATTTCCTCGCACAGATCATTGTAGTCAGACTCAATCCACTTGAGTCCTGAGGGGGTAGCCGTAGCATGTCCCTGCACGATCAGCACAGCGAGGGGGATGCCAAGATCATGAACAGCAACGAAGTCCTCAAACTCTGAATCAGTGCTGTAGTCGATATACAGGTCATGGAGGATCTTCGCCTTGTTCTCAATGCTCGTCATGGTAGTCCTTCTGTGAGTGGTGGTGGAGGATCGCGTCTGCCAGAATCACTAGTCGCTTCTGCATGGGCTTTGGAGCCTGATAGATCAGTTGCCATGCCAGATAGTCAATGTCATGATTGGTCAGCCTTATATCATCCAGTAGTCCTAGAATCTTAGTTGCTAGCCTTTCCATCATGTCTCCCATTGTAGTCTAAGGGAGGGGGGAAGTCAAGGCCCAGACCATACAACTTCCCCCCTCCTGCTGACGCCTGCGCGGTCAGCGGTGTCCCATCCTAAGGAACGTGTGTTCCTACACTAGGATGGAAGTGTTTGGGAGTTCTGCGAGATTGCCCTCAGAGTCAGTATAGGTAGTGGCGTCATAGGCGACGGTAGAATGGAATGTCCACCCCTCGCCGTGATGCTCCCACACATCAAGATGATCAGGGTGCAGGACGTATGCCCACTCACACCATGTATCGTCATCCTCGTTAGTGATCCAGTCATCCATGGAAGCCTGAGTGTAGTTGGGATCGTGTGGCATAGGCACAACCTTCGTCGTGTACGCCACGCCGTAGTTGGAGACAGTCTTGAATCGACCATCGTTATTCCACTCAGTCAGAGTAGGATACTGATCAATGGACGACCAGCCAGCATTGAAGTTAATCAGGATATCAATACAGCGCTCCACCCCCTTCTCATGCACGAGGCGAAGGTAGTCAGGCACCTTCGCCTCAGGGTAGCCGTCAAAGTGAACATAGCGACCAATCCAGCCAGTCTCAGTGGGCTTAGCAATAACAGAACGGGTAGACATTAAATCTCCTCAACTTCATCAATGAAAATATCATCAGGTCCAGACTCGTCAGCCTCGTTAATCAGCGAGAGTCCACGGTGGCCCACAAGATGCTCAATGTGGTCCCATGCCAGCACATCATCGTCAGCCTCAAACTCAAAGGCGCGATACATGCTGAACGTCAGGTTTGCGCGGTACTTAGGCATCTGCCTTCCCTTCATAGTAGGCAGCGATCTTCGCTTCCTTCTCCATTGCCCTGATCTTATCAGGTCGGTAGCCCCATGTCAAGCCCTTGTTCCAGTCTGCCCCCTGCCAAGTCAGTTCCTTACCCAACTTGTCAATCAGCATCTTGGCACGCGACTCGTCATACCCGCTAAACTCACAGGTCTGGTAATCATAGTAGTGAACCATCTTGAGAGCCTGATCCATGTCAGTCTTGTAATACTCTTCCGTGGGGGTAGAGTAGTGATAGATGGGGCACTTGACGTACTTGCCCTCATAGTCATAGTCACCATAACGGGCACGGATGCTGCGGTAGTTAGCAGCCCACAGCGTCTTGCCAAGGGCATCAGGATTGGTGCGCTTCTGCACGGTACCCGTCTTGAACATCCAATGCACAAGAATATCAATCTCAGACTTGCTAAGCAGCCATGCGCTCATGCGTTGACCTCATCCTTATAGATAGACAGACTAAACCTTAGACCCGCTTCGATTTCAGCGCGGGTAGGACGGCGCTCCAATGAACGCTCAAACTCCTTGACAATGGCGTCGATAGCGTCATCCAGAATGTCTGCTGGACCATCGCCCCACAGCATTTCAGGACCGTCGTTGCGTGTGAACGAAGCCCCACTAGGGCTTGTCTCCCACCATCCCATTACAGTACCTCCCAAACTTTCCGATTGTATAGGTACACCCTATCGCACTTCCCGACTGGTGTCAAGTCATCAGCGTACACGAACGAGTCATACTTGTAAGGATTGTAAGTGATCTCTCGCATGGCAACTTCGCGGGTACGCATATCATAGTCAGCATAGTGAGACATGTCTCCCACAGCAAAGGCATGAACATTCTTCTTGCCCTCCCTGCGTACACGCTCTCTACCTGCTGGCTGCACACGAAACTCTACATTGTTTAGCAGCACAGCGGAGGCATGGTCAAAAACCCTGCCATTTTTCCGAATGCTCCAAGTAGACTTATGCAGGTTCCAGTAGACATGACACTTAGGCATGAGCGAGAACCTTAAACGCACGAGCGTCAGTCTCAGGCACCTCAACGAGAAGCCCAGCAGCCATGAGAGAATCAGCAATCATCTGCTTGTCTCCCTGCCAGTAGAGGTACATATCGTGCTTGAGGTTGCCCCCACGCTTCCAGATATCTTCCTCAGTCTGTAGATGAGTAAACAGAACGGTGTCGCCGTCCTTCACGCCACGCTGCTCCCACTCATACCAAGAACAGGTCTGGCAGCAGGCCACACGGCGATCTGCGTACCCACCCTTAAGGCGCAGGTATTCCATACCACGGTTCAGTTTCGATGCATCAGACATTGTAAACCTCAATCACTCGGATAAGAGACTCGGCATGGCGAATGTCATGGTCAAACGTTCCTTCCAGACCATAGTCGCCCTCGTTAAGTTCTACAAGATTCTCAAGTCTATCGTTCAGAGAATCCTTGATAAATTCCCAATTTGCGCTGGAAAGTGTGATCGTTGCTCTAGACATTATCCAATGCCTCCCATGATTCGTAGGTGTTGATGATCGTATCATATCCCAACTGCCGCCAAAAGTCAATGACCGTTGCGAAATCGTTATCATAGTGGCTGTCCACAACGTCGCCATTCTCATTCATGACAATCCAGTAGGGGTCACCATGACCGTCCTGCACCTCGTATGCCCAATTGGACATGGTGCCAGCATACTTGTCCATCACTCGTCCTCTTCCTCATCATCAAAGTATTCGGTATCCTCATGGAGGATCTGAATGATGCCAGTCTGGATCATGTAATTGAGGATATGGATAGGATCGTCAGTATCCTCAATGTCTCCATCCTCAACCTCAAAGTCATAGTCAGCCTGCTCAAGGGTTCCCTCAATCAGGATGCTACCTGTGCAACGGAAGTAGCCCATTACCAATCCTCTCCATCAGAGTTAATAAGATCAAACTCATCCATGTCCCATGGGATACCCCATCCGTCGTTGGCTACAGCCTGATAGCCAGACATGACACGGCGGCACTCGTCCTCTGCCTCAGCCAAAGAGTCAGCCTCAACATCAACCATGTCAGACAGGCTAAAGCGAACCTCAAATTCATACCTAGGCATTATGCCTCCTGAAAGTTGTAGTAGTAGCGGGTCCAGACGGGGGTAGTGTCGTCAGTGTAGAAATCCAAAGTACCTTCCACACCATCAGACTTGCGCTTGACAATGCACCAGCCATAAGCAAATCCCAGAACCTCATACTGCTCTAGCATCTGCTCTTTGGTCATATCAGGCATTCACATTCACATCCTTGTAACTAGAGACACAGCGCTTGCAATAGGTGCTGCTTCCATATCCAATACCTTGGGCAATCTTACCCAACCAGCGCACGGAAGTCAAGTCCCCGTAGTGCCAGCCATTGTGTGAATCAACGAATGCCCCACACAGCACCATACCAAACCATCCACCCACATGGCGCTTGCCAGAGGGGGAAACCCAGATGGTGAGACACTTCTCATCCAGCAATGAGTCGTAGGGCTGGGTAGTCATTAGGAAACCTCTACCCACTTGCACGCGGTAGCCAGCAGATGATTGTAGTCACCAGACATAGACTCTGACATGTAAGCCTCAACATCCTCCTTGGATGCACCAGCCTTGCGGAGGGCACCAGAAACCTTGCCCATGATTGCAAAAGCATTACCATCAGTACCAGTCAACTTGACCTTCACATCGTAGATAGCCATGATTCTCCTTCGTTGTTGTTACCCCTATCCTAGTACCTAGGAGATTCTGAGTCAACAGACAAATCGGACAACTTTTAAAAATGTCGGTGCTATTTTCCGAAAGGTTCTTAATAGATTCGTAAATGAGTTTTAGGTTGTGTAGACAAGTCCCCGGCCCCGAAAACCGTTGCAGCGCAACAACTTTCAGGTGTGTCCCAAAAGCGTTGCGCCGCAACAGGTTTCAGAGGTTAGACCGTGGTGAGTTCCTTCACGATCTTGAGCAGGCGACCCTTCTCCACGTTGGTCACGGCATCGAAGCCAGACGCAGCGGTGTAGGCACCAGTCGCGTCACCCTTGCGAGCCTGACGGAACCAGTCAAGGCGCTCCGTGAGAGTGTTGTACGCACCCCACGCAGTACCACCGATGCCAGCACCAGCAACAGTGTCAGAGTTGTAAATGGTGAACAGGGTATCGACCTTGTTCTGCCACTTCTTCTCAGCACCCTTCACATCCTCATCGGGCTTGGGGTACGCGGCATTGATAATCTCGTAGAACTTATCAGTGTCGATAGAGGTCTGGTAGAGAGCAGCAGCCTCAGCCTCAATCGCATCCATGAACTTGTGAGCAACGCCCAGAGCCTTGCGAGCGTGATTCACATCAGCGCCCTCCTGAGCAGTGTGACGCCACTTGTAGGACTGAGCCGCAGAATTGAGAGCAGCAGTCAGAGTGTTCTGGCACACGACGCGGGTAGGCGTAACGGTAGCCTGCACAGCAAGCGAACCATCATGGGAGGTAGACACGAGCAGGTAAGAGCGAATCTTGTCACCCACACCGCTAGGGTCGATCACGACCTCATGGTCAAGAGCGAGGGAGCCGAACACGACACGCCCACCCTTGATAGAACCAGCAGTCTCCCAGCGAGCATCCTCGCCAAGGATCGCATCACCGAAGGCGAACAGCGCCTCGTTCTGGTAGGTGCGGTAACGCTCCTTCACGACACCCAGAACATCGTTCTGACCATCGTAGGGGTTTGTGCGAACGGTAGCGTAGTAGTTGATATCGCTACGCGCAGGCAGTAGAATGTCCTCAAGGCGAACGTCCCAATCGTTGAGGTGCGCGAGTCGCAGCATTTCCTCCGTGGTCACATCCTCCTGAAACACGGTACCCAGAGCGTGCCACGCGGGGACACGGCGGGAAGCGAACGAGGCCATGTCCTTGTAAATCTCAACAGCAGCAGGCATTTTGTTTCTCCTTAGATCGTTTAACTTGATACCTGTATCTTAGTGCATGAACACTCCATGAGTCAAGCGATTTCCAAAGATTTTTGAAATTGTTTTTCGTTGTATTTGTGGCAAAACTCAACGGATTCCGCTCTTGACAAGGGGAGGCGACCTACGGGATTCGTTCTTAAAGGTTCTTAAAACAACGGATTTCGTTGTCGGGGCCGGGGAGTCGAAAAGTTGTTTAATACCAACGACTTTCAGCCCTAAAGAAAACACCCCCGCCTATCCGTTGCAGGACAGTCGCGGGGGGTAAGTAGCCCTACAGGGGATCGAACCCTGTCCCTGAGTGTGAAAAACTCAGATCCTAACCAATAGACGATAGGGCCAAAAATCCTAGGCAATTCCTGAGAAGTCCTAGGAGCAATGTGCTGCGGTCAGGTATTTCAACCTATGGTGATGCACCACCTTAGTTTTACCGCTTGCGTGCCAGCCGTAGGTAACGATCCTACCATGCCCATTACAGACGAGAGTTTTACAGACTCCCTGCGCCACCTGACGCTGACTGGCTTGGCGAACTTGACGGGATTCGAACCCGCGACCTCCACCGTGACAGGGTGGCGAACTAACCGCTGTTCTACAAGTCCATGGCACGGGCGGTAGGAATCGAACCCACTCATCACAGGTTTGGAATCTGTTGCGCTCCCATTGCGCTACGCCCATATGAATGGCAGGGCATATCCCGTTATCTTCCCCTGCCGTTTGAGGGTTGGAGAAATTCACCGTTGGGTGTGTCTTTGGGTCCAACCCTGAGGGAGTGAGTCGATGCTTCATTTTGACGGTTACAGCCAGTCTTTCAGCGGGTCACTTACCCTCAAGCCTTTATGTAGTTATAGTTTGTGATTATATCACACTTTGCTAGCGCACAACGAACTTGACGCGGGGACGCACGACCTTGGCGGTCGGAATCTCCTTGGTCTTGTTGGTCGCACCGATGAAGGTGCCCTTCTCCGTGCGGAGGACGGTCTTGGCGACCTTGCCAGTGGAGCGGTTCCAGACCTCAGTGTTGACGAGAACGTTCAAAACGATCACTTACCTTTCGTGTTAGTTGGGGAGTCACTTTGAACATCCCCTGCTTTGTTGTTGTGACCCTAGTCTAATGGCTAGGGGGGTCTATGTCAAGCCTTTCGGCAAGAATTTTTTAGATTTTTTCCCAGAGGTCCGTCACGGACTCATACTTGCAGGACGGGCACAGGTGCAGATCATCGGCGGTACCAGCAGTGACATACTTGCTGATACGAATGGTGAACCAGTCAAGTGGAACGTCATACGCCCCATCCTCACCAAAGTCCTTGGTCTTGCACAGGTCACAAGTGAAAACACTTGAAGTCTTGACGCTCATGCGTATTCCTCTTCCTCAATCTCACACACGACCTTGATAGCCGCATTCATGTCACACTCAAAGGTGTGCAGGTAGCCCTCTTCATCCATGATGCGAAAGGCGTAGTCCTCAAACTCACCATCGGTAATGCTCAGGACACGGTAGGTATCACCCTTGAGGATGATGGTGTCTCCCTCTTCGATAGAGAGAGCCGCGTAGAACTCAGTAGTCACCCTTCCTCCAATCAATACGGGCCAGCGCACGCTGCTTGCAGCCCTTTGTGTAGTAGCCCTCATCCTTGTATCGGGAGAAGGTAACGTCCGTGTGCCAGTTCACATGTGCCTCGCCATACTTGGCGGTAGCCTCAGCAATCTGGATGCGGCTTGGCTTTGTCTTGTCTGTCTTGCTCATACCGTGAGTCTAACACAGGGGTCTGACATTGGGAAGGGTTTTTCCATAACGGAATGATAACAGATTTTTATGTGCATAAATGCATGGTTCTTAAAATGTTCTTAATGAGTTGACAAATGGTTGCAAATGTGCCGGGGCGCGGCAGCCGAAAACCGTTGGTACTAAAGGGTTTTTCAGTCCTCCCACTTGTATGCGTTAAAAGAAAACACGGATGCGGCAGGGTATACAGAAACAAAGTCTCCCATTACTCCGATAAGTAGCACACCCTTTTCCATGAATGCCTCAATAACTGTAAGGGCGTCCTCATCATTTACAATGCAGGAATCCTCTTCCCCATTAGTAAGTCTAACGTCCATCTTTATCATGCTAGCATCCCCAATTATAGACAACGACAGCGGCAATTAGCATGGCTACCCCGCCTAGAAACATGAGAAACTTTCCAATAAATTCCATTAATATTCCTGTTCGTCTAGTTGTGCCTGAATTTCATTAACGAGTGCATCGCAAACGTCCATCTTATTGTAGGACAGCACCATTTGGATGACATACCACGATGCCCGTGGCAATTCTACCTTTACCATTAGTAATACTGTCCTCTCATCATCATTTCATCGGTAGGGTAGTGATAAATAGGATGGGCACAAAGCCATGCGCTCATTCCATGCACACACAATTCCTCGTCAGGATCGGGAGGGTACTCCATT